>CAADIO010000050.1_pt1 | contig 335251 bp, 272 predicted proteins | sample 2381421 | NCBI WGS metagenome assembly CAADIO01 (sample SAMEA5147530, study PRJEB30075) | plant metagenome | biome: Evergreen rainforest; feature: Forest; material: Leaf | place: Madagascar | collected 2016-11
GTGCCGGTTGCGCCCGTGACGCCGCCCGCTGCCCCGGCCGCCGTTGCATCGCCGCACATTCCCGCCACGCCGCTTGCGGCCAACGCGGGCAGCCCGGCCGTGCCCGCCAACAATGGCCTGCAAGCGACCTTCGACCGGCTCGCCGGCCGGGCGCCCGCCGCGGCGCCCGCGGCAAGTGCGCCTCCCTCCCTGTTCAAGCGGCTACTGAACCCGTGAAGATCATCACCATCGTTTCCGCCAAGGGCGGTGTCGGCAAAAGCACGGTCTGTGCCAACCTGAGCGTGGCCCTGCATCAAGCCGGCCTGGCCGTCCTGGCGCTGGACCTCGACCCGCAGAATGCGCTGCGCTTCCACATCGGCAACAACCCCAATGCGCCCGAAGGCGTCGCGCGCGCCAGCCTGAACGGCCAGGACTGGCGCCACGTCTGGGCGCCCGGCCCCTCGGGCGTCTACCTGCTGCCCTACGGCGCGGTCAGCGAACCCGAGCGCGAACGTTTCGAGCAACAACTGAAGAACGACCCGCAATGGCTGCGCCACAACCTGGCATCGCTCGGCCTGCCGCCCGACGCGGTCATCCTCATCGACACCCCACCCGGCCCGTCCACCTATCTGCGCCAGGCGCTCTCGGTGGCTCACCTGTGCGTCGTGGTCACGCTGCCCGACGCGGCCTCGTATGCCACGGTGTCCCAGATGGAGGAGCTGATCCGCAACTATTGCTCGGGCCGTCCGGATTTCCTCGGCCACTATTACGTGCTGAACCAGGTCGACCAGACGCGTGAACTGTCGCGCGACGTCACGCAGATCCTGCGCAACGCGCTGGGCTCGCGCCTCATCGGCCGCATCCACGCCGACCAGGCGGTGGCGCAGGCCTTGGCAAGCGGCACCCACGCCCTGGCCTATGACCCGGGCTCGCAAAGCACGCAGGACTTCGTGGACTGCGCGCGCAACATCGCGGCCCGCCTCGCCGCCATCCGGGACGTGCAGCCATGAGCCGCCAGGAAACCACGGACAAGCAGAAGCCGGCCACGGGCTGGACCCTGCGCGCGGGCAACGCCCTGCTCAACCTGCGCATCTGGAATTCGCCCTGGGCGCACTGGGCGGCCCTGATCATGGCGGGCCTGCTGTTCCTGCTGCTGGTCAGCGTGCCGCTCGAAGCCACCGAGCAGGCCATCTTCGCGCTGATCTGCTTCGTGGTGACCATGCTGCTGTCGCGCGTGGCCGGACGACTGGCCACGCTGATGATGATCATGCTGTCGGTCGGCGTGTCGCTGCGCTACATGTATTGGCGCGTGACGTCGACGCTGGGCTTCGAGACGCCGCTGGACATGCTGTTCGGCTACGGACTGGTCATCGCCGAGTTCTATGCGCTGACCGTGCTGCTGCTCAGCTACTTCCAGAGCGCCTGGCCGCTGCGCCGCCGTCCGCTGCCCATGCCGGCCGACATCCGCAACTGGCCAACCGTCGACGTCTTCATTCCCACCTACGGCGAACCGCTGGAAGTGGTGCGCCAGACCGTGCTGGCCGCCATGTCGCTGGACTGGCCCGCCAACAAGCTGAAGGTCTACCTGCTGGACGACGGCCGCCGCCCGGAATTCCGTGACTTCTGCGAACGCGTGGGCGTGGGCTACATCACCCGCCCCGACAACAAGCACGCCAAGGCCGGCAACATCAACGCCGCGCTGACCAAGACCGACGGCGAGTTCGTCGCCGTGTTCGACTGCGACCACGTGCCCACGCGCTCCTTCCTGCAGATCAGCATGGGCTGGTTCATGAAGGACCCCAAGCTGTCGATGCTGCAGACGCCGCACGTGTTCTTCTCGCCCGATCCGTTCGAGAAGAACCTCGAGACCTTCCGCAACGTGCCCAACGAAGGGGAACTTTTCTACGGCCTGATCCAGGACGGCAACGACCTCTGGAACGCCACCTTCTTCTGCGGTTCCTGCGCCGTGATGCGCCGCTCGGCCATCGCGGAGATCGGCGGCATCGCCACCGAAAGCGTGACCGAAGACGCCCTGACGGCGTTGAAGATGAACCGTGCCGGCTACAACACGGCCTACCTGGCCGTGCCGCAGGCAGCCGGCCTGGCCACGGAGAACCTGTCGCGCCACATCGGCCAGCGCATCCGCTGGGCGCGAGGCATGGCGCAGATCATCCGCCTGAACAATCCGCTGCTCGGCCGCGGGCTGAAGCTGGGCCAGCGCCTGTGCTACCTGAGCGCCACGCTGCACTTCTTCCACGGCCTGCCGCGCGTGGTGTTCCTGACCGCGCCGCTTGCCTACCTGTTCTTCGGCGCGCACGTGTTCCAGGCATCGGCGCTGCTGATCGCGCTCTACGCCCTGCCCCACCTGGTGCATGCCAGCGTCACCAACTCGCGCATCCAGGGCAAGTTCAGGCATTCGTTCTGGAACGAGGTGTACGAGTCCGTGCTGGCCTGGTACATCATGCGTCCCGCCTTGCAGACCCTGATCCAGCCCCACCGCGCGCGCTTCAACGTGACGGCCAAGGGCGGCGTGATTCCCGAAGCGTATTTCGATTGGACGCTGGCGCGCCCCTATCTGGTACTGCTGGTATTGAACCTGCTGGGCCTGACCGTGGGCGTGCTCATGCTGGTGCTGGCGCCGGGCGACACCGACCACACGCTGACCGTGGCCGTGAACCTGGCCTGGACGGTCTACAACATCATCATCACCGCGGCCAGCGTGGCCGTGGCGGGCGAGGTTCGCCAGCTGCGCAGCGCGCCGCGCGTGTCGGCCGACCTGGCCGCCACCGTGCACCTGGCCAACGGCCGCACCGTGGCCTGCCGCACGACCGACTTCTCGCAGGGCGGCGTGGGCCTGAGGCTGCCCGGCAACGCGCAGATTCCGCTCGGCGAAGCGCTGCACATCTCCATCTACCGGGACGACGAGGAAGGCGTCTTCCCGGGGCTGGTCACCTTCAGCAAGCCCGGACACCTGGGCATCGGCTTCCGTGACCTGTCGATCCAGCAGGAACTGGACCTGGCCCGCGTGACGTTCGCGCGCGCGGACACCTGGGCCAATATGTGGGGGCAGAGCACCCCCGATTCGCCGCTGATGGCGTTGCGCCACGTCTGCCGCATCGGCATGCGCGGCCTGTCGCTGATCACGCTGGAAACCTTCTCGGGCGCGCGCCGCGCCGCCCGGGGTGCAGCAACCCGTACCGCAAGCGCTGCCACGCGCACCGCCCGCGCCGCTACCCGCCTGGGGTCGGCGAAACGATGAACCAGGGATCAGGAAAAAAAGTGCAAGAACAATCGACCCGGCGGCTGCTGCCGTCCTTGCTGTCCAGCCTGCTCGCGCTGGGCCTTCATGCCGGCGTCGCCCACGCCGCGCCTGCTCCCACGGAACCCACGGCCGAAACGGCGCCCGCGGATCCCGCCCACGATCCGGCTGCCGCGACCGCCGAGGCGCCGGCGCCCCTGCCTGCCGGCGCCTATCAATACGAGATCTCGCTGCGCGAACTCGGCGCCCGCTTCCCCATCCGGCTGGCCGGCGTGGACAGCAGCAACACCGTGCGCTTCAGCACCCGCGCCGACGAGGAATTGCTGGGCGCGCGGCTGAAGATGGACTACGCCTATTCGCCGTCGCTCATCACCGAGCTGTCGCACCTGAAGGTGCTGGTCAATGACGAAGTGACCAGCACCCTGGCCCTGCCCAAGGAAGAGGCCGGCTCGCAGGTCAGCAAGGAAGTCGACCTGCCGCACAAGCTGGTGCGCGACTACAACCGCCTGAACCTGCAGCTGATCGCCCACTACACCATGGAGTGCGAGGATCCGCTGCACTCCAGCCTGTGGGCCAACGTCAGCAACGACACCAAGCTGGCGCTGACGGTCGCCCCCATCGAAATGCCCAACGACCTGGCGATCCTGCCACGCCCGTTCTTCGATGCGCGCGACGTGCGCCGCCTGAAGCTGCCTTTCGTCTTCGCCGCCACGCCTGACAACGCGACGCTGGAGGCCGCCGGCACGCTGTCGTCGTGGTTCGGCGCGCTGGCCGGTTTCCGTGGCGCGCAGTTCAGCGCCCAGGTGAATGCCATTCCCGCGCAAGGCAGCGCCATCGTGCTGCTGACCGGCGGCCAGCGCCTGGCCGGCGTGGACGCGGGCGACATCACAGGGCCGACCCTGCAGATGGTCGCCAACCCGAACGATCCCTACGGCAAGCTGCTGCTGGTGCGCGGCCGCAATGCCGAGGAACTGAAGACCGCCGCCGCCGCCGTCTCGCTGGGCACCCAGACCCTGACCGGCGAGCGCGCCACCATCACCAAGCTCGAACCCCGCGCCCCGCGCCGTCCCTATGACGCGCCGAACTGGCTGCGTTCCGACCGTCCGGTGCGTTTCGGCGAGCTGGTGTCCACGCAGGACCTGAACGTCGCCGGCTACCGCCCCGACGTCGTCAACGTGGACCTGCGCCTGCCGCCCGACCTCTTCGCCTGGCGCGACAAGCACATCCCCATCAACCTGAAGTACCGCTACACGCCGCGTCCGGCCGCCGACCAGTCCACGCTGAACGTGCAGGTCGAAGGCCAGTTCCTGCGTTCGCTGCCGCTGCTGCCCGAGACCACCGGCGCCTATCGCCGCCTGCACGCGCCGCTGTCGGAAGCCGAAGCACTGATCATGATGCCGGTCTCGCTGGCCGGCGCCCACAGCACGCTGCAGTTCCTCTACTTCTACGACTACGTGAAGCAGGGTGAGTGCCGCGACGTCATCATCGACAACGTGCGTGGCGCCATCGAGCCGGATTCGACCATCGACATCTCGGGCTTCTCGCACTATCTCGCCATGCCCGACCTGTCGGCCTATTCGCGCTCGGGCTTCCCCTTCACCCGCCTGGCCGACCTGGCCGAGACCGCAGTGGTCATGCCCGACGGCGCGGGCGAGCTGGACCTGGCCGCCTACCTGACGCTGATGGGCCGCCTGGGCGAGTCCACCGGCTATCCCGGCACCGCCGTGACGGTGACGCAGGCCGCCAACGTGCAGGCCGTCGCCGACAAGGACCTGCTTGTCATCGACTCGGGCAAGCAGCCGCTGACCAGGGAATGGCGCGAGCGCATGCCCGCCAACCTGGCCGGCGAAAACCACGGTTTCTCGATCTCGGACCTGATGGCCCGCACCTTCGGCTGGCTCAGTCCCGACCCGCGTGAGCGCGAAGTGAAGACGCGCGCCGAGATCGCCCAACAGACCCGCGGCGCCAGCAACCTGCTGACCGGCTTCGAGTCGCCGCTGAAGCGCGGACGCAGCGTGGTCGTGGTGTCGGCCAGCAACCCCGACGGCCTGGAGACCGTCACCACCGCCCTGATGCAGGACCGCTACAGCGGCTCGCGCATCTCCGGCAGCGTCTCCGTGGTGCGCGACGACCAGGTCACCAGCCTGACCGGCGAGCACACCTACTACGTCGGCAGGCTGACGATCGTCGAATCGCTGTACTGGTTCTTCTCGCGTCATCCGGTGCTGCTGTTGCTGCTGGGCCTGGTCAGCGTGGTGCTGCTGGCGGTGGTCGTGTACTTCGCCCTGCGTACGCGCGCCAAGCAGCGCCTGCAGGCCTGAGCGAGGGAGACGCCATGATCGTCAAGCCACACGCGCGCGCCGCCTCGCCGTTCAAGCACACCGCGCTGTGCGCGCTGGTCGCCGCCCTGCTGGGTGCCGGCCTGGCCGCGCCGCTGGTCGCCGCCCCCGCGCCGCAGGCGCAGGCCGCTGCCCAGGCAGGCGCCGGTGCACCCGCCGATGCGGCGGTTGAACAGCCCATTCCCGAGCCGACCTATGTCATTCCGCTCAAGGACATCGGCGCCACCACGACCATCAAGCTGCATGGCGTGGACGGCAGCCGTACCCTGCCCTTCAACATCCGCAGCGACGAGGTCGTGACGCACGCCCGCGTGAAGCTGCGCTATACCTATTCGCCCGCGCTGCTGCCCGACCTGTCCCAGCTGAACGTGCTGGTGAACGACGAAGTGGCCGGCACGATCGAGCTGCCGCGCGACACCGCCGGCAAGCCCCAGCAGCACACCGTCGAGATCCCGCCCGAGCTCATCACCGACTTCAACCGGCTGCGCCTGCAGCTGATCGGCCACTACACGATGGAGTGCGAGGATCCGCTGCACTCCAGCCTGTGGACCACCGTCAGCAACCTGAGCACGCTGGAAATGACGGTCACGCCCATCAGGCTGGTGAACGACCTGGCGATCCTTCCGCGTCCGTTCTTCGACCGGCGCGACATGCATCCGCTGGAAGTGCCCATCGTCTTCGGCGCCACGCCTGACAACGGCACGCTGGAAGCCGCGGGTGTCGTGTCGTCCTGGCTGGGCGCCCTGGCGGGCTACCGCAAGGCCACCTTCCCGGCCAGCGTGGCGGACCTGCCGCAGAGCGGCCACGCCATCGTGCTGGCCATCGGCCCGGCCATGGCCGACACGCTGGGCTTGCCCGCGTCATCCGGCCCGACGCTGACCCTGCTGCCCAACCCGAACGACCCGAACGGCAAGCTGCTGGTGCTGAGCGGCCGCGACGCCAGCGAAGTGAAGGTGGCCGCCACCGCGCTGGCCACCGCCAGCCAGACCCTGACCGGCCCCAGCGCCTCGGTCGGCAACCTGGCCGAGCAGGCGCCGCGCCAGCCCTACGACGCTCCCCGCTGGGTGCGCAGCGACCGCCCGACCACGCTCGGCGAGCTGGTCGAGGCCCAGGAGGACCTGAACGTGACGGGCTACAACCCCGAGACGATCAGGCTGGACCTGCGCGTGCCGCCCGACCTGTTCGGCTGGAACGCCAAGCCGGTGCCCGTGGACCTGAAGTACCGCTATACCCCTCAGCCCACCTCGGTGAACTCGTCGCTGCTCGTGAGCGTCAGCGACCAGTACCTCCAGTCCATGCCGCTGCTGCCCATCGAGCGGCTGGTCAACCCCGAGGCCTGGCAGTCCCGCGTGCAGGACGAGATGCTGCCGCTGCGCGCCGACGTCGGCATCCCGCTGGACAAGGTGCTGGGCCGCTCGCAGCTGCAACTGCGCTACATGTACGACTACATCAAGCAGGGCGAGTGCCGCGACATCATCATCGACAACACGCGCGGCGCCATCGAGCCTGAGTCGACCATCGACATCTCGGCGTATCCGCACTTCATGGCGATGCCGGACCTGAAGGCCTTCGAGCAACTGGGCTTCCCTTTCACGCGCCTGGCCGACCTGGCCGAGACCGCCGTGGTGCTGCCCGACAATGCCGGCGCGGCGGAATACAGCGCCTACCTGGCGTTGATGGGCCATGTGGGTGAAGCCACCGGCTACCCGGCCACCCGGGTGACCGTGGCGCGCGCCGACCAGGTCGACAGCGTGTCGAACAAGGACCTGCTGGTGATCGCCAGCGGCGACCAGCCGCTGCTGAAGAACTGGGTGCAATCGCTGCCCGCCAGCGTCAGCGCCTCGGGCAAGCGTTTCAAGACCTCGGATGTGGTGTATCGCAGCCTGGGCTGGCGCAATCCGGACCCGCGCCTGAATGCCGCGCCCGCCAACGGCGAAATCGCCTATACGTCGACCGGCGCCAGCGCCATCTATGCAGGTTTCGAGTCGCCCTTGCAAAGCGGCCGCAGCGTCGTGCTGGTGGCAGCCAGCGAGCCCGCGCAACTGAACGTGGCGCTGGACGCGCTCTTCGGCGGCGAAGGCTACGAGCGCCCCATCCAGGGCAGCCTGTCCGTGATCCGCGACAGGCAGGTCGACCCGCTGGTGGCCGAGCACAGCTATTACCTGGGCCAGCTGGACTTCCTGAAGAAGCTGTACTGGCAGGTCTCGCCCACGCTGGAGCGCTTCCCGCTGGCGGCCTTCCTCTTCAGCCTGCTGCTGCTCGTGGTGCTGGCCGGCCTGCTGGGCTGGGGCATCCGCCGACTGGCGCGCCGCCGCCAGCCGCGCGGCTGAGTCCGGCAAGCCCCGCCACAGGATGAATCCAATGACGCGACAGCCCTCCTCGCCCACCGCCCGTCCGGCCCGCGCACGCGGTCCGCGGGCGCAGGCACGCGGGTGGATCGGCAGCGCGCTGCTGGCGGGCGCCGCCTGGCTGGGCCTGGGTCCCGCCCACGCCGCGGCGCAAGCCGCTCCTGACGCCCGCGTCTGCAGCAGCGCGCCGTGGCAGCTGTGGGAAGACTTCCGCACGCATTTCGTGCAGCCTGACGGCCGCGTGCTGGACGCCAGCACGCCCAAGCTGCACAGTTCGTCGGAGAGCCAGTCCTACGCCATGTTCTTCGCCCTGGTGGCCAACGATCCCGAGCGCTTCGAGCAGCTCTGGCGCTGGAGCGTGAACAACCTGGCGGGCGGCGACATGCGGCAGCGCCTGCCGGCCTGGATCTGGGGCAAGGACGAACAAGGCAAGTGGCGCGTGCTGGACCAGAACTCGGCCTCGGACGGCGACATGTGGTTCGTCTATGCGCTGGCCGAGGCCGCCCGCCTGTGGCATCGTCCGGACTACCTGGAAGACGCGCGCGCCCTGCTGGCGTTGGTGGAAACCAGGGAAATCGCGCAATTGCCAGGCTTCGGGCCCATGCTGCTGCCAGGTGAAAACGGCTTTGCCCAGGACGGCGGCATCTGGCTGCTGAACCCCAGCTACCTGCCCATCCCGATCATGCGCCGGCTGGCGGTGCTGTCGCCGCAAGGCCCCTGGAGCGAGATCGCCACCGGCACCGCTGCCTTGCTGGAAGCCGGCAGCCCGCACGGCCTGGCCACCGACTGGCTGGCCTATCGTGGCTGGACGCAGGATGGCAAGGCGCAAGGCGCGTTTTCCACCATGCCCGAGAAGCTAGACATCGGCAGCTACGATGCCATCCGCACCTATCTGTGGTCGGGCATGACGGTACCGTCGGACCCTCTGGCCAAGCGGGTGAACACGTCCCTGCGCGGCATGCTGGGCGCCGTGCGCCGACACGGCGGTCCGCCGGAATTCATCTATGCGCTGTCCGGCGGCACCCGCGGCCTGGGGCCTTTCGGCTTCTCGGCGGCCGTGCTGCCCTATCTGCGTGCCAACGGCGCCACGGAAGACGCCGACCGCGCCCGTGCGCGTGCCGAGGAAGGCCTGCGCCAGAGCCTGGCGCAGGCTGCCACGCAAGCCCCCCCTTATTATGATTTCATGCTCAGCCTGTTCGGCCTGGGCTGGGATCAGCAACGATATCGCTATGACGGCGCTGGCCGTTTGCAACCATCCTGGGAGAATTCATGTCCAAAAGCCGCCACACGCTAGCAGCCGGCCTGCTATTGGCGCTGGTCCAGCATGCGGGCTGGGCACAGGACGAGCCCACCAGGCTGCTCAGCCAGCAGGGACAGTATTGGCAAGAGCGCGGCGACAACGACCGCGCCGGCCAGGCCTGGGGCAAGCTGCTGAATATCGAACCCGCCAACCAGGAAGCGCTGTACGGGCTCGCCTTCATCGAGATCCGTGAGAAGCGCCTGGGCGAGGCCCAGAAGTACCTGGACAAGCTGCGCGGCATTTCGCCCAATGGCCGCTACACCCGCCAGCTGCAGCAGGACCTGCAACTGGCCCGCCCCGCCAACGCCAAGGAACTGGAAACCGCGCGCCTGCTGGCCGAATCCAGCGAACTGGACAAGGCCATGCCGCACTACCGCAAGGCCTTCGAAGGGCTGGAGCCCATGGGCGACGTGGGCCTCGAATACTACGGCCGCCTGGGCTATACCGACGGCGGTTGGGACACGGCGCGCCGCGGCCTGGAGCGCCTGCAGCAGGACCGCCCCGGCAACCCCACCATCCAGCTGGTGCTGGCCAAGCTGCTCATCCTGAACCAGGGCGCCTGGCGCGACGGCATCCAGCGCCTGTCCAAGCTGGCCCAACGCGCCGACGTCGGCGGCGAAGCCACCGAAAGCTGGCGCCTGGGCCTGCTGTGGCGCGGCGTGCCCGGCCCCGCCGAGCGCGAGCTGTACACCGCCTACCTGAAAGTGCACCCCACGGACGACGAAGTCCGCAAGCTGTACAACGGCATCGGCCAGGCCATGGCTGCCCAGCGCGGCCCCGTACGCGACCCCATCCTGACCCGCGGCTTCGCCGCCCTGGACAAGGAAGACCTGCAAACCGCCGAAGCCGCCTTCCGCGAGAAACTGGCCAAGACGCCGGATGACGCCGACGCGCTGGGCGGCCTGGGCCTGGTGCGCATGCAGCAGGAGAACCTGCCGGAAGCGCACGACCTGCTCACCCGCGCAGCCCGCCGCAACGCCAAATCCTGGACGCCGTCGCTGAACATCGCGCGCTACTGGATCCTCGTGAACGAAGCCGGCAAAGCCCAGGCCGCCGGCGACGTGGCCGCGGCCCGTGATCTGTCGCAGCGCGCCATCAAGCTCAACGCCAGCCAGGCCGGCGCCTACAACACGCTGGCCGCCATCGACGCCGAGGAAGGCAAGCTGCCCGAGGCCGAAAAGCGCTATCGCCAGGTGCTGGCCAAGCATCGCAACAACCCTCAGGCGCTGGAAGGCCTGGTGAGTGTGCTGGCCCGCCAGGGCCGGCTGGCCGAAGCCCAGAAATCACTGGACCAGTTGATGGCAGGCAAGCCCGACCCCAAGCTGGATCTCGGCAAGCTGCGCGCGGCCATCGCCTCCGGACAGGCCAAGGCCGCGCTGGACGCCGGCAACCCCGACGCGGCGCGCGCGGCACTGGAAAGCGCCCTGCGCGACGACCCGCAGAATCCTTGGATCCGCTACGAACTGGCGCGCGTCTACCTGGACCTCGGCCTGAGCGAAGAGGCGCGCGGCATCCGCGACGGTCTGCTCATCTCGCATCCCGACACGCCCAGCGCGCTGTACGCCAGCGCCATGCTGGCCGGTGAGATGGGCGACTGGGAGCAGGCCGACCAGACCATGCAGCGCATCCCGCCGCAATCGCGCACCGCCTACATGGACGCCTTCGGCCGTGACGTGTGGGTCAATACGCAAGCCGCCAACGCCACGCGCCTGGCCGAAGCCGGCCGCAGCGCCGACGCCCGCGCACTGCTGGGCCAGCTGGAAGGCGAAGCCGCCGGCAAGCCCGGACTGTTGGGCGCCATCGCGTCGGCCTATGTCGACGCCGGCGACCCCGCGCGGGGCATGGCGCTGATGCGCCCGCACGTGTCGCGCGACAAGCGTCCGCAGCCCGACGTGCTGCTGCCTTATGCCGGCCTGCTGCTCAAGACCAAGCAGGACGTGGAATTCGCCAGCGTCATGCGCGACCTGCACGGCCGCAAGCTGACCGTGGGCGAGCAACGCAGCTACAACAACCTGCAATTCCTCTATACCGTGCGCCAGGCCGACGTGCTGCGCGAGCGCGGCGACCTGGTGGCGGCCTACGACACGCTGGCGCCGGCGCTTGCCGCCCGTCCGCAGGACCCCATGGCGCTGTCCGCGCTGGCCCGCATGTATTCGGATGGCGGCGACAACAAGAAGGCGCTGGAGATCTACCAGCACCTGGTCGCCAAGGACCCGGACAACGCGCAATGGCACCTGGGCGCGGCCATGGCCGCCACCCAGCTGGGCCAGAACCGCTATGCCGACTCCGCCCTGGACAATGCCGTGGCGCTGGCGCCCGACAACGCCGAAGTGCTGCTGACCGCGGCCCGCATGTACCGCCAGCGCGGCCGCAGCGGCAAGGCCGCCGAGCTGCTGCAGTCTGCACTGGCCGCGCAGGAGCGCAGCCGCCAGCCCACGCAGGTTGCCGCCGCGTCCGACAGCGCAGCGCGCGCGGTGAACCCCTTCATCGGCCTGCCCGGCCAGCGCCAGAGCGGCCTGCAGCCCGAAGCCCTGGCCGAGACGCGCAGCGCCGCCTCGCCCTTCGTGCCGGCGCAAGCCCGCGCGGTGGAGCCGCCCGCCATCGCCCATGGCAGCCAGGCCCCCTTCCCGCCGCTGTCGCAACACGCGCAGGCCCAGGCTTCCAGCAACCAGCGCCTGACGCCCTATGCCGCCGCGCCAGTGCCGGTGCCGGTGCCGGCGCCCGCCGTCGCGCAGTCTTCGGCCGTGCCGGTCCATGGCACGCCGCAGCCGGCCCCGTCGCGCTCGTCGCCCGGCAGCGCCGCCCCGGCCGCCGTGGCCACGATTCCCGCCCTGACGGCGGCCACCGCCACGCGCGCGCAACCGGTACAGCCGACGCGCGAGCCTGCCCCGGTGTACAACCCTTATGACTCGCCCGCGCCCGTGCAGCAGGCGGCGCCTGCACCGGTCCCTGCCGTGCCCGCCTATGGCCAGCAGCCCACGCAGACCGCCTATGCCCAGCCGCCGATGGCCGGCCCCATGGCGGAAGACGCGCGCCTGGCCGAGATCCGCAGCGAGCTCGACGACGTCATGCAGGACCGCAGCGCCGAAGCCCGCGTGGGCGTCACTGTCCGCAGCAACAACGGCCAGGACGGCACCAGCAAGCTGACCAGTGTCGAGACGCCCGTGGAATTCCGCTTCCCCGTCGGCGACGGCAAGGTCGTGCTGAACGCCACGCACGTCTCGCTGAATGCCGGCCGGCTGGGCGACGACTACACCGCGCGCAGCCAGTTCGGCGCCGGCCCGCAAGCCGCGCTGAACGACGCCAACGGCGTGCCCACGGGCAGTGTGGGCAGGCAGCGCGACTCGGGCGTGGGCCTGTCGGCCGCCTATGAAATGCGCGGCATCCGCGCCGACATCGGCACGACGCCGCTGGGCTTCGAGCGCACCAACATCGTCGGCGGCGTGGCACTGAACGGCCTTTTCCCCGGCAGCCAGACCTACTGGTACGGCGTGGACGTGTCACGCCGCGCGATGACCGACAGCGTGCTCTCCTTCGCCGGCACGCGCGACGACCGCAGCGGCCTGCGCTGGGGTGGCGTCACCTCGACCGGCGTGCAACTGCAGGCCGGCGCCGACTACCAGACCCACGGCGTCTACGGCTCGGCCTCGTGGCACTCATTGAACGGCCAGAACACCAAGTCGAACAATCGCACCGAAGTCGCCGGCGGCATCTACCGCCACCTCATCCGCGAGGAAGACAGGCTGCTGACGGCCGGCCTGCATGCCTCGGCCACGTTCTACGGCAACAACCAGCGCTTCTTCACCTATGGCCATGGCGGCTACTTCAGCCCGCAGAGCATGTACTACCTGGGCGTGCCGGTGACCTGGGCGCAGCGCAACGACCGCTTCACCTACAAGCTGCAGGGTTCGGTGGGCGTGCAGCGTTTCAAGGAAGACGACGCCGACTATTTCCCGACCGACGCCTCCATGCAGCAGCAGGCCGACCTGGCCATGGCCCAGGCCAGGGCGCAGGGACTGGAATTCAACAACGGCCCGCGCTACTCGGGCCAGAGCAGCACGGGCTTCGGCTACAACCTCGCCGCCGCCGCCGAGTACCAGATGGCCCCCAACTGGTTCATCGGCGCCAACGCCGGCATGGACAACGCCAAGGACTATCGCCAATGGCAAGGCGGCCTGTACCTGCGCTACACGCTGTACCCCATGAGCCGCCAGATGGCGCTGCCCGTGGTCCCGTTCCAATCGCCTTACCAGAAGTGATGGGCCGCATGCCGTCCGCGGCCCACGTCTTTACCGTCTAGGAGCTTTACGGTGGTTACCTCGATTCTTGCCGGCCTGTCGATCCTCGTGATCGGCGACAGCCATCTGACCTCCAATTACCTGATCACGACGCTGCACGACAACCTGAGCGCCCAGGGCGCCCAGGTCCACACCATCGGCGTGTGCGGCGCCAACGCGGGCGATTGGCTGAAAGTCACGCCCGGGACCTGCGGCGGCGCCGAGCGTATCGGCAAGGGCAAGATCGTTCCCGCCGGCAGCGCGGCCAAGACCACGCCCATCACGCAGCTGCTGCAGAAGGACAAGCCCGACCTCGTCGTGATCGTCATGGGCGACACCATGGCGGGCTACACCACCCCGCAGTTCCCCAAGACCTGGATCTGGCAGCAGGTGACCAGCCTGACCAAGGAAATCGGCAAGTCGCAGACGGCCTGCGTCTGGGTCGGCCCGGCCTGGGGCAGCGAAGGCGGCAAATACAACAAGACCTTCCCGCGCGTGAAGATGATGTCGAGCTTCCTGTCCTCGAACGTCGCGCCTTGCGGCTACATCGATTCGCTGAAGTTCTCCAAGCCCGGCGAGTGGACCACCACCGACGGCCAGCACTTCACCGCCAGCGGCTACAAGACCTGGGGCGACGCCATCACCAAGCAGATCCTGGTGACGCCCGAGGTCAAGGCCATCAAGAAGAAATAAGCCCGATCAGCGTTAACGAACGAAGCAGCCAGCCCGACCCGACCTGATTTCCATCCATTCCGGGCGGTCCTCGCGCGCATGCCAGCAGGCGACGGCGCGGGATGCCGCGCGTATCCACCCCGCATTCAAAAGGAGTTGACCGTGTCCGCCTCTGCCCTCGCAGGCCTTGCGCTACTTGTCATCGGCGAAAGCCACATGAGCCTTTCCGGGCAGTTGATCGATACGCTGCACGACGACCTGACGCGCCGCGGCGCGGTCGTCACCTCCATCGGCGCCTGCGGCGCCAGCGCGGAAGAATGGCTGAAGACCGTGTCCAAGGGCTGCGGGGCCGAACGCATCGGCAAGGGCAAGGCCGTCATCAAGGGACGCGACACCAAGACCACGCCCATCGACCAGTTGATCACCAAGACCAAGCCCGACGTGGTCGTGGTCGTCATCGGCGACACCATGGCGTCCTATGACAAGCCCGTGTTCCCGCGCACCTGGGCCTGGCAAGGCATCACCGGCCTGACCAAGGCCATCGCCGCCACCGGCAAGGCCTGCATCTGGGTCGGCCCGCCCTACGGCACGCCGGGCGGCCAGTATCACAAGACCGACGCGCGCGTGCAGCAGATGTCGAAGTTCCTGGCCACCAACGTCGCGCCATGCGAATACATCGACTCGACCACGTTCTCCAAGCCCGGCGAATGGGCCACCATCGACGGACAGCACTTCAACCGCTCCGGCTACAAGGCCTGGGGCGACGCCATCGGCCGCGCCATCGCGGACTCTTCCACCGCCAAGAAGGTCAAGAAATGAAGACACCCCTGATCCGCGCCGCACTCGCCCTGTCGCTGGGTGCCTTGTCGCTGGGCACGGCTGCCGCTGCCCAGATCGAGTTGTATGAAACCGGCCCGGCTGAAGACTCTTCCTTCCTGCGCTTCGTGAATGGCGGCACGCAAGGCCTGGAAGTGGGCGCCAGCGGCTCCAAGGCCAGGCTGGCGCTGGACGCCGCCAAGCCCGCTTCCGACTTCATGCCCGTGAAGGCCGAGGCCGACATCCGCGGCACGCTGTCGCGCGGCGGCAAGGAAGCCCCGGTGGCGCTCAAGGTGGCGCCCGGCCAATTCGCCACCGTCATCGCGCTGGGCGAAGACGCGCCCACCGCCGAGATCCTGCGCGAGGAACCCGACGACTTCAACGCGCTGAAGGCCTCGCTGGGCTTCTACGTGGTGGATGCCGCCTGCAAGGACGCCGGCCTGCAGGCCATGCCGCGCCAGGTCGCCATCTTCGAGAAGGCCGCCGACCGCAGCGTGCAACGCCGCCAGATCAATCCCGTCGCGCTGACCGTGCAGCTCACCTGCGGCGGCGCCGCCACGGGCGAGCCGCTGTCGCTGGGCACCCTGGAAGCCGGGGAGCGCTACACCGTCTTCGTGGTTCCCGGCCCCAAGGGCTCGCGCATCTTCCAAGCCGTCGATTCCCTGGCGCGCTGATCCCGCGGGCGCCCCGGCGCCCGTGCCCCTCCCTCTCGCCCGTCCGCCATCATGGTCTTCGCCTCGCTGGAATTCCTGACACTCTTCCTGCCAGGGTTCCTGTTCTTCTACGCCCTGTCGCCCGTGCGGGCGCGCAATGCCGTGTTGATGGTGGGCAGCTGGATCTTCTACGGCTGGTGGAGCCCCTACTTCCTGGTCCTGCTGATCCTGCTGACCACGGTCGCCTGGCTGGGAGGCATGGGCATCGAGCGCCTGGCCGCGCAACCGCGCGGGCGCCGCGCGCTGCTGGTCCTGCTCATCGTCATCAATGCCGGCATCCTGTGCTGGTACAAGTACATCAACCTGGCCGTCGAAATCCTCAGCCAGGGCCTGGTCTCGGCGGGCGCCATGCCCATCGAATGGCAGCGCGTGGTGCTGCCTGCCGGCCTGTCCTTCGTGGTGCTGCAGGCCATCTCCTATCTGGTCGACGTCTATCGCGGCACGGTCACCGCGCAGCGCAGCTTCATCGACTACGCCGCCTACAAGGCCATGTTCGGCCAGCTCATCGCCGGTCCGATCATCCGCTATGACTGGGTCGCCAAGGAAATCTCGCAGCGCAGCTTCACGCGCGAGGGTTTCGCGCTGGGCTCGCGCCGCTTCATGATCGGCATGAGCATGAAGGTGCTGATCGCCGACACGCTCTCGCCCATCGTCGACATCGCCTTCAAGCTGCCCGACCCGACGCTGGCCGATGCCTGGCTGGGCTCCGCGGCCTATACGCTGCAGCTCTTCTTCGACTTCGCGGGCTACAGCGCCATGGCCATCGGCCTGGGCAACATGCTGGGCTTCCACTTCCCGGAAAACTTCAACCACCCCTATCTGGCGCGCAGCATCCAGGACTTCTGGCGCCGCTGGCACCTGTCGCTGTCGACCTGGATCCGCGACTATCTCTACATCCCCATGGGCGGCAATCGCCTGGGAGTCTGGAAGACCTATCGCAACCTGCTCATCACCATGGGCATCGCCGGTCTCTGGCACGGCAGCGACAGCTGGAACTTCCTGCTGTGGGGGCTTGCGCACGGCCTGGCGCTGGCCGTGGCGCGCGCCTGGGGCGAGGCTGGCTGGAAGCTGCCCCCCGAGTGGCTGTCGCGCGTGCTGACGCTGCTGTTCGTGATGCTGGCCTGGACGCTGTTCCGCGCCATCACGCTGGAAGAAGCCGCGAACATGTATCGTGGCCAGTTCGGGCTGAACGGCATCCCGCTGGGGGATGCGCTGACGCTCGCGCTGCGTCCCGCCCATTACCTGGCTGCTGCGCTGGGCCTGGTGTGCGTCGTCTTCCCCGTCTGGCAGGCGTGGGCGGCGCGCCTGCGCCTGCCGGGCGCGGTGCTTTACCTGGCCGGCCTGTGGCCGCTCGCCGGTTTCCTGCTGTCGTTCAGCCTGATCGCCAGCCGTGGCGCGGTACCTTTCCTGTACTTCCAATTCTGATGCGCGACGACCTCCCTCCTTCGACGGCGAAACCGCCGCAACAGAAGCCCAGCTGGCTGGCCCGGCTGGTCAGCCCCTTCGCGGGCTACAGCCTGCTGGCCTTCATGGTCGCGGGCCTTGCGTCCAACGGCTATGCCGTGCTGGCCGATGATCGCGAACTGCTGCCCGAGGACCAGGGCTGGGCCGCCTTCGTGGACGGCAAGCTTACCCGCGGCATCGCCGACAACCTGGCCGGCACGCCCCTGCCCAAGGCCTTCGCCGACGTCCAACGCGGCGCGGGCTGGCTGTTGATGCACGACCTGGGCGACCGCGTGCGCCAGGGCTGCCCGGGCTGGCTGTTCCTGGCCGAGGAGTTGGCCATTCATCCCGGCCGGGAGCAGAACGCCGCGGCTCGCGCCAAGACAGTCCTGGCGGTGCAGGAGAGGCTGGAGGCCCGCGGCATCGCACTGGTGGTGGCCGTGGTACCAGACAAGAGCCGCATCGAACATGAACGCCTGTGCGGCCTGCAGCGCTCGGCCCTGCTGGGCACGCGGGCGGCGGACTGGACCGCGGGCCTGACGGCCGCGGGGGTGCCCGCCATCGACCTGGCCACGCCCATGGCGGCCTTGTCGCAGCAAGGCGAGCCCTTCCTGCGCACCGACACGCACTGGACCGAAGCCGGCGCCCAGGCCTCGGCGCGCTACGTGGCCGCGCAGTTGCGCGCGCTGTCGCTGGCGCCCTCGCCCGACCAGACCTACACCATCGAGCAGCGCGAGCCTGCCTGGCGCCCGGGCGACCTGGTGCGCCTGGCCGGCCTGGACTGGCTGCCACGCACATTGCAGCCCGAGGCCGAGCAGGCGCGCGCCAGCACCATCACGGCAGCCGCCGCGGCCAACGGCGCAACCGACGACGATCTCTTCGGCGACGCCAAGCTGCCGCGCGTCACCGTGATGGGCTCGTCATTCTCCCGTACCTCGAACTTCGTGCCTTTCCTGGCCGATGCGCTGGGCACCGACGTGGCCAACTTCGGCCGCGACGGCGGCAAGTTCGCCGGCGGCCCGAATGCCTATTTCGCCAGCCCCGCCTTCAAGCAGACGCCCCCGCGCCTGATCGTGTGGGAAATCCCGGAGCGCGACCTGCAGTCGCCGGTGGCGGGTGAGACGGTCAACCTGCCCTAAGCGAAAACCTGACTGGCGAGGCAAAAGGCAAAAGAAAAGCGCCGCGAGAATTGCGGCGCTTTTCCCATCCGGACGTCACGGAGCCGGCTCTGCCGGTCCGTAGACGTGCCCCTGGGGGGAGCGCGTCAGCGCTTCGGGGGGGCCTTACTACTCGCTTCGTAGAGCGGCATGACCTGCGCCGACGCCTGCTGCAGCTCATTGATCCGCGTCTCGGCCGAGGGGTGGGTGGACATGAACTCGGGTGGCGCCTTGCCCCCCGCCGCCGCGCCCATCTTCTGCCACAGCGTCACCGCGGCGCGAGGGTCGTAGCCCGCGCGCGCGGCCAGTTCCACGCCCATGCGGTCGGCCTCGGTTTCGTGGGTGCGGCTGTTGGGCAGCGTGAACATCACGTTGCTGAGCTGTCCGCCCAGGTCCGACGCGGCGCTGGAGCCGGTGGCGATGGCCAGCACCGACAGGCCGATGTTGGTCACCATCTGCTGCGACACGCGTTCACGGGCGTGCTCGCGCAGCGCGTGCGCCATTTCGTGGCCCATGATGGCGGCCAGCTCGGCATCGGTCGGCTTGATCTGGTTGACGAGTCCCGTATAGACGGCCATCTTGCCGCCGGGCATGCACCAGGCGTTGACCTCATCCACGCTCAGCACATGGACTTCCCAGTCCCAGCTGGCGGCATCGGGGCGGAACACACCCACCTGGGCCACCAGACGCTTGGTGATGGCATTGACGCGCGCGACCAGGTTGGGATCGCGATCCAGCGCCTTCTGCTTGCGCGCCTCGTCGATGATCTGCGAATACTGCTGCCCCGCCTCCTGCACCAGCTGCGCCTCGGGCACCATGCTGGACATGTATTGCGTGCGGTTCACGCCGATGCTGCCCGACTGGGTGGTGTTCACGCCTGCGCAGCCGCTCAGCACGGCCACGGCGGCCAGCGCCGCGGCACCCAGCATGCGAGAGTAAAGGGACATGTCGCTTCCTTCGATCAGGGACGTTCGGAGACATCGAGACACTGCGAGCGCCAGCGCAAGGCGTGGTCGATCAGCACCAAAGCCAGCAGGGATTCGGCGATGGGCGTGGCGCGGATGCCCACGCAGGGGTCGTGCCGGCCCAGCGTCTGGACCATGACGGGATTGCCCGCGCGGTCGATCGAGCGGCGTTCGACACGGATGCTGGAAGTCGGCTTGATGGCCAGCGACACCGTCACGGCCTGGCCGGACGAGATGCCGCCCAGCACGCCGCCGGCGTTGTTGGTCAGAAAGCCTTCCGGCGTGATCTCGTCGCCGTGCTCGGAGCCGCGCTGCGCGATGGACTCGAAACCCGCGCCGATGGAGACGCCCTTGACGGCGTTCAGGCCCATCATGGCGTGCGCGATATCGGCATCCAGGCGGTCATAGAGCGGCTCGCCCCAGCCCGCGGGCACGCCTTCGGCGATCACCTCGATGCGCGCGCCGATCGAATCGCCGTCGCGCCGCAGCGCGTCCATGTAGGTCTCGAGCTCGGGCACGATGGCCGCGTCCGGCGCATAGAAAGGATTCTCCGGCACGTGCTCCCAGGACGTGAAGGGAATGCGGATGTCGCCAAGCTGGCTCATGTAGCCGCGCACCTGCACGCCATGCCGTTCGCGCAGCCACTTCTTGGCGATGGCGCCCGCCGCCACGGTGGGCGCCGTCAGGCGCGCCGACGACCGGCCGCCGCCACGCGGATCGCGCACGCCGTAGCGCGACCAGTAGGAGTAGTCGGCATGGCCGGGACGGAACGTGTCGGTGATGTTGCTGTAGTCCTTGCTGCGCGCATCGGTGTTGCGGATCAGCAGCCCGATGGGCGTGCCCGTCGTGACGCCGTCGTAGACGCCGGACAGGATCTCGACCTGGTCGGCCTCCTGGCGTTGTGTGACGTGGCGCGAGGTGCCGGGCCGGCGGCGGTCCAGCTCGACCTGGATGTCTTCGGCCGACAGGGCCAGCCCCGGGGGGCAGCCATCCACGACACAGCCGATGGCCGGCCCATGGGATTCGCCGAAGTTCGTGACGCAGAAGAGCTTGCCTAGAGTATTGCCGGACATGGAATCGCAGGATGAGGCCGGACGGCAGGCGCCCGGCGTGGGAATCGGAGAATGGGGATTATTGCACCGCCTGGGCCTCGGCGGCCAAGAGATCGATCTTGTGGGCGGGCATGGGACGGCCCAGCAGGTAACCCTGCATCGCCTCACAGCCCTGGTTTTCCAGGATACGGCGCTGCGCCTCGGTCTCGATGCCTTCCGCCACCACGGACAGCCCCAATGCGTGGCACATGGACAGCAGCGCCGCCACGACCTCGCGGCTGTTGCCATCGGACTCCAGCTCGGCGATGAACATGATGTCGAGCTTGAGCCAGTCGAAAGGCAGTTTGCGCAGGTGGGTCAGGCTGGAATACCCGGTGCCGAAATCATCCAGCGCCACGCTCACGCCGCCCGCCCGCAAGGTATCCAGCATGCGGGCATGGCGCTCGTAGTGGACGATGAGGATGGATTCGGTCACCTCCAGCACCAGGCGCCACGGCGCCAGGCCCGTGCGCGCCAGGATGGCGGCCACCCGCTCGGGCAGGTCGTCGTTCTGCATCTGGCAGACCGACAGGTTCACGTGCACCCGCCAGGGCACCGGCCAGCCGGCGGCCCGCCGGCACGCCTCTTCAAGTACCCAGTAGCCCAGCGGCACGATCAGGCCCGAACTCTCGGCAAGGCTGATGAACTCTCCCGGCGACACCAGTCCGCGCTCGGGATGACGCCAGCGCAGCAGCGCCTCGCAGCCGATGACGCGCAGGCTGCGGGTTTCACAGATCGGCTGGTAATCCAGGGAAAACTGGCTGAAGGACTCGTCGGCGACGGCATGGCGCAAGGCCTGTTCCAGCGCCTGGTGCTCGCCCTGGTAGGCCAGCATTTCCTGCTCGAAGACCTGCCAGGCATTGCTGCCACGGCTTTTCAGATGGCGCATGCCCACATAGAGGTTGCGCTGCAGGACCTCCACGGTGGCGCCGTGCTGCCGGTACAGCACCATGCTCACGCCGAACGTGGCCAGCAACTGCTGGCCGACCAGCGCGTAGGGGCTGGACAGGGTTTCGTGCAGGCGGGTGGCGAAGGCCCGGGCCTGAGACGTGCTGGCGCCCGGCAGGAACAACAGGAATTCGTCCTGCGAGCAGCGCGCGACGATGGCCTGGGGCCTGCCCTGGATGTGCAGCATCAGGCGCCCCGCAATCTGCTGCAGCAGCGCGTTGGACTGATCCAACGGCAAGAGCGAGCTGTACTCCGTATAGTGATCCATGTTGATGAGCAACATGGCGGCCTCGCTGGGCGGGGCACCTTGCTCGTTCACCCACTTTCTGCAGCGGCGCTGGAACTCGTCCGCGTTCAGGGTGCCGGTGACGGCATCATGGATCAGAACATCGTGGTAGGCGCGCAGCCGGCGGACGTACCACCAGGACAGCAGCACCAACACTACCGCGACGGCCAACAAGAGCCATAAGGCGGGTAAATCAACCGTGCTCAAGGAACGCCCCGAATCCTTCGCTGGAACCAGCGTTTCCGGTTCCAACTGATCTCCCGGCGACAGCGAGACTGCCTGCCGGGGTGACTGTGTAACAGCGATTATGCATGAGTTTGAGTCAACCCCTAGACGCCGAAAAGCAGCCATTTTTACGTAAAAACCCTTGTTTTTCGGAAAATATGTGACGCTATTTGTATTTGTAAGCAACAATAAGACATTTTTCGTCGTTGATAGAAAGTCCCGTCACCCAGAAAATGCCGGGTTGCAGAAATCAATAGATGCGTTTTGCGCCAACGGGACACATTTGGGCACAATCGCGCCCTGGCGGCAGACTTGCGCCACGCCTGCAACGCCCTCGCCTGTCAGGCTCGCGCCCGGCCGGCGGCGGGGTGCATTCCCGCAACGACGAGAACACCGCCGGAAAAACGTCGTCCCTTCACCCAGATTCCCCAGCGATTGTCCAGCCGGCCAACCCAGTTCGATACCGCGGCCGTCTCGTTCCATTGGAGGTAGCAGGCATGACGTCACGTAGGACCGTACTGGTTGCCGGCGCATCGCTGCTGCTGCCCCTGGCTCCTGCCGCGCGCGCGGCCTGCCGCACCGCGGCCCTGAGCGCGACCCGCGATGCCGCCAGCTGTATCGTCCTGGACATCCACGGGCCGAAACGCCGCCCGGACGGCGTGCCGCTCGCCAGCCTGACGCTGGCCCAGCTCCAGGCCCTGCCCCAGACCACCATCCAGACGTCGCTGCCCCATGCGCTGCACGCCGTGAGGCGTGCCGTCTGGGAGGGTCCGTCGCTGTCGGACGTCCTGGCCGAGCAAGGCCTGCAAGCCGCCCAGAGCGTCTACGTCGAATCGCTGAGCGGCTATGGCGCCGACCTGCCTTCCGAGGACCTGCGCGCGTACTCGCCCATCCTGGCCTGGCGCCGCAACGGCCAGGCACTTGCCGTGCGCAACAACGGGCCGCTCATCGTCATCTACCCCTTCGACAGCCACCCTGCCCTGCGCGGGGATATCCGTTACCTCCAGCGCATCGTCTGGCAGGTGCAGGCGCTGACGGTTCATTGATGCCTGGCTTCGATAACGCAGCATGATCCCCCAGCCCAATCCCGCGCCGGACCAGAATTCCCCGGCCCTCCCGCCATTGCGTCATCCGCGATGGCTCACGGTGGTGCTGTCGATCCTGCTCATCTCCATGGCCGGCCTGACCGTCCTGGCGACCATCACGCTGCGCGACCACGCGCGTGAACTGGCCGAGCCCAGCCTCAGCAGCGACTTCCTGGTGTCCTACCAGATCGCCACGGAAGTGAACCTGCTGATCGACACCGCGCGCGCGGTGCGGGCCCATGACAACAAGGCCACCGAACTGGTGCTGCGCCTGGAAGTGCTTGCCAGCCTGCTGGAGCCCGCCATGGACGCCCCCCGGGCCCAGGCGCTGCTGCTGGAAGAACTGCCGCAGGCCCGTGACCTGCTGTCCTCGCTGTCCGACCTCATCATCCCGTGGTATGCGCAGATGCAGGTGGCCTTCACCGAGCAGACGGACCGCGGCGTTGCCGAGGACATCCTGGGCAATGCCGGCACCCTGCGTTCGCTGGCGGACCGGCTGGTCAGCCTGATCCACCTGGAACAGGGCAGCATGCGCGACCTGAACCGGCAACGCCTGCATGGCGGCTTCTACCGTTTGGAATGGACCATAGCCGGCCTCATCACCGGGAGCGTCGTGCTGGCCGTCTGGCTGCTCGTGCTGAACTACCAGTCGCGCCAGTTCGGCTCGCGCCTGGCCCAGGCCAACGCCCGCCTCGAATCCGCCGTGGCACAGCGCACGCAGGAGCTCGCCTGGCTGGCGAACACCGATCCCCTCACCGAGCTCAAGAACCGCCGGGCGTTCATGGAGGTGGGCGAGGCGCTCATCATGCAATGCCGGCGCTATCCGCATCCGCTGTCGGCGCTGCTGATCGACATCGACCACTTCAAGAGCATCAACGACCGCTACGGGCATCACCTGGGTGACGAGGCCATCCGCCAGGTGGCCGACGCCATGACCGCGGCGCTGCGCGAGACGGACGTGACCGGCAGGCTGGGTGGCGAGGAATTCGCCGTGCTCATGCCCCACACCGACCTGACCGCCGCGCTGCAGGCCGCCGAACGGGTACGCCACGCGGTCGCGCAACTGCGCATCCCCACGCCCTCCTCCACGCCGATCACGCTCACGATTTCCATCGGCGTGGCCGGGTACGAACACGGCATGTCGCTCGACATCCTCGTCATGCATGCCGATCTGGCGCTTTACCGCGCCAAACATGACGGCCGAGACCGCATCCGCACATATGGAGCGGATATCATGACGTCCTATGAAGCAAGCTGAGGCTCCCTGCGCTGCCCGGGAGGGCGGCCTCGACGCCAGACGCTGTTGATCCCGGGCCCGGATGCGCGCGCGCCTGACGCGCCGCGCGGAAGATCAAGAATATGGGCTTACTCCGAGACCTGACCCTGAGCGTCGCCACCGTGGTGGTCGTCGTGGCCTGCGGCTCGTTCGCCTTGGGGTTGCACACCGTCCACAGCTTCCTGGAAGAGTCGCTGACGCATCGCACGCGGGCCGAGGCGGCATTGCTGACCCGCCGGCTGGGCGAACTCGGCGCCTCCGATGCCGTGCCGCTGCTGGACCAGGTCTTCGATGCCTACGGTTATCGCCAATTGAGCCTGCGCGCGGCCGAAGGCGACACCGTCTTCGAGGCCTCGCGGCCTGCCGCCGCCGGCCAGGCGCCGCAATGGTTCGAACGTCTCGTCCCGCTGGCCGTCCCGCCCGTCACCCTCGCCGTTCCCACCGGCCCCTACCAGGGCGGCATGCTCAGCCTGTCCGCCGATGACAAGCCGGGCCGCGACCGGCTCTGGCAAGGCGCCAAGTCGCTGGGCCAACTGGCGGCCGCCACCCTGGCCTGCGCCCTTCTCATCGCCATCCTGACGCGCCGCCTGCTTGCCCGCACGCTCAGCAGCCTGGGCCGCACCGTCCAACAGTGGACCGAGCGCGGCAATGGCACCAAGCATCCCCTGCCCCCAGAACTGCAACCCGTCGGCGCCGCCATCGACCAGCTGCAGGCGCAGGCCCGCGCGCGCATCGCCCAGCACACCCAGACCATCGAGACGCTGCAGGAAGAACTGGAAGTCGACCCCATCACCCGCCTGCCCAACCGCAAGCGCTTCCTGGCCGCGCTGCACCAGGCCGTGCTGCCGCGCGTGACCGGCGAGGAAACGGTCAGCGCCCATGGCCACGTCGTGCTGTTCCGGCAGCGCGACCTGGCCAGCATCAACCAGCACATGCCTCGCCAACTGACCGACCAGTGGCTGCGCGGGGTGACGGACCGCGTGCGGGGCCTGCTGCCGGGCGCGGGCACGCAAGCGCTGCTGGGCCGCCTGAACGGCTCTGATTTCGGCCTGCTGCTGCCCAGCATGGAACCCGCCGACGCCTTGCGGCTCAGCGAGCAACTGCGTATTGCACTGCGCGGCTGCCGTGTCGCCATCGACGAGGCGGGCGCCCTGTGCCGCTGGGCCCTGACGCTGACCGCCTATACCAGTGCCGACACCCCTGCCCGCATCCTGGCCCGGCTGGACCACGGCCTGATGCGCTCGGAAAGCGCCGGTGAGGAAACCATCGCCGCGTCCTCGCCGCGTCCGCCCGCCTTTGCCTCGGCGTCGGGTGAATACGCCTGGAAGGACACCCTGCTGACCGCGCTGGACCAGCACCGCTTCTCGCTGGCCACCAGCCGACGCGAGCTGCAGGACGGCACCCTGCTGCGCCACGAGGCCTCTCTGACCTTGCACGACCCGCGCAACGAACAGGCCGTGCCGGCCCAGACCTTCATTCCCGCCGCCATCCGCCTGGGCCTGGCCTCGGACTGCGACATCCAGGCCGTCCGGCTGGCGCTGGACTGGCTGACCCCTGACCGGGGCGAGCTTGCGACATTGCTGTCGCTGGCATCGCTGGGCCAATCCCGCTTCCTGCCGCGCCTGCAGCAGATGCTGGAAGACCGTCCGGCGCAAGCCGCCAGGCTGCTGCTGGAAATCGACGCGCATGGCCTGGTCGATCACTATGCGGACGTGCGTTCGCTGTGCGAACTGGCCACCGCCACCGGCGTGCGCATCGGCCTGCGCCGCCTGACGCGGCAGTTCGGCGCCATGGCGCATCTGCACCACCTGCCGCTCAGCTACATCAAGCTGGACGCCGATTTCGTCGACGGCCTGCCCGACAGCCCGGGCAGCCGCCACCTGGCCAGCTCGGTCGCGCAGACGGCCAATGCCCTGGGCATCGCGGTGCATGCCACGCTGCCGGCCAATGCCGCGCTGCGCGACTGGCTGCAGGACCTGGGCATCACCATCGTCGTCGAACGTCCCGCCGTGGAGGACACGGCATGACTCCCGAAATGCCGTTGAGTGCGCACGCGCCGCTGGACATCGCCATGATGCTGGGCTGGCTGGCCTGGCTCCTGCCGGGCCTGTTCCTTGGCGCGTTCCTGGCCCTGGGCACGCGCGCCCGGCGCCAGCCGCAAGCCGAATGGCTGGGTCTGCTGGCGCTGGTCACGCTGGAATTCCTGGCCGTGCTGCTGCTGCCGCCACCGCCCGGTTGGCTGGCGCTGGCCCTGCCGCCGGCCATTGCCGCGCTGGGCGTGCGTCACGCTCCCGGCCTGCCCCGCAACGGCTTGCTGGTGCTGGGCTTGAGCTACCTGGCAAACCTGCCCGCGATGGCCGCCAGCAGCGGCCTGATGCCCGCGCACGAATGGACCCTGTTCGTGTGGCATGCAGGGCTGGCCCTGCGTGCCGTGGCATGCCTCGGCATGGCCCTGCAAGCCGCACCCGCGCGTCTCGCCCCACCGATGCGCCACGTGCCCGCGCCGCCCCACGCCGGCCTGGCCGAAGCCGAGGAATGGGCCACCGCCGTGCACGCCCACCGCCAGGCCGGCAGCCTGCTCGCGCACGAACTGCGCGCGCCGCTTTCCACGCTGGACTCGGCGGTCCAGGCCCTGGCGCTGGCTGTCTCCGACGATGACGAACACGCGCGCGCGCGGCTCGCGCGCATGCGCCGCGCGGTGCAGCGCGTGACGGAGCTGACGGGGAATTTCCTGGGCAGCGGCATGCTGGGCGAACGCCTGCTCCAGCCGCGCACGGCGTCGCAAGACCTTGGCAGGCTCGCACGCGGCACGGCCCTGCAGATGCAGGCCGACATGGCGCATCCGCTGGACATGCCCACCGAGGGGCACGCGGTGGCCGTCTGCGACGCGGTGCTCTGCGCCGAAGTGCTGCGCAACCTGCTGCACAACGCCGCCAAATATTCCTCGGCAGATCAGCCCATTTCGCTGCGCTGGGGCACGGACGAAGCCGCGGGCCAGGCCTGGGTGTCGGTGGCTGACCGCGGCCCGGGCATCGGGGAAGAGGAACTGGCGCGCATCTTCGAGCCGCACTACCGGCGGACGGCGCACAGGGAAACCAAGGGGATGGGCGTGGGCCTGTACCTGGCCCGGGAAATGTGCCGCCGCCAGCGCGGCGAACTGAGCGTGCAGAGCCGTGACGGCCACGGCTCGGTATTCACCCTCCGCCTGCCGATGGCGCAGGCGGATACGTCGGATCAGGTCGCGAAGACGTAACCCTGGCCGCGCACCGACAGCACCGGCACCTTCATGCCGACAGACTGCGCCTTCGCGCGCAGGCGGCTGACCAGCACATCGATGCGCCGCAGCTCGAAGTCGTTGGGATCGCCCGGATTGAAGATCTCGGACAGGGTCTGGCGGCTGACCACCGTGCCCGCGCTTTTCAACAACGCACCGATGAAGATGCGCTCCTGGGCGCTGAGATGCAGCGTGGTGCCGTCGGGGGCAGTGAGGATCCAGCCGCCATCCTGCAGCGACCAGCTGGGCGACGGCACGGCGCGTGCGGGCGTGGGGCTCGACGGTTGGCGAACCACGCCGGCCATGCGCATGCGGCGCGCCAGGCTGCGGATCACCGAGCTCAGCTCCAGCATGTCGACCGGCTTGGTCATGTAGATGTCGGCGCCGCCCTCGAGGCCGCGCACGCGGTCTTCCAGCGCGCCACGGCCTGTCAGCATGACGATGCCCACGGGGTGGTGGGCACGCAGGCGCGTGGCGACGGTGAAGCCGTCTTCACCGGGAACGTTGGCATCCAGCAGCACGACATCGCAGGGCTCGACTTCGAACTGGCCCAGGAAAGACGCGGAATCGGCGCAGGAGAAAGACACGTGGAAGCCGAAGCCGCCCAGGCCCAACGCCAGTTCTTCACGGAAGTCGTCATCGTCCTCGAGCAGTCCGATGCGGAGTAGGTCTTCGGAAAAATGCGGTTGCACGAAAGAGGATATCCGGATCTGCGCTGACGACAGGGCGCACGGTGACGCCTACGCTTTTTCTTCCCAGACCGAAGGGAAGATGACAGATTTTAACATTTTGATGGGTTCGGAAGCGAGTCAGGACTGACCCGAATACAGAAAGTTAACGCAACCATTTCCCTGGATTGCTCCTTTCCGGAGCCCATCAGGATGAACAGCTGACCTCGAGGTCCGAAGCCCAATCCGGGGCAAGAGCCGCATATTCCTTAGCATTTTCATGTGCTTGCCAAGGATTTCGCAGCACACGCAGCAGATTGTCCAGCTCCCCGGCGTCTCCCTCCGCCGCCGCCCGGATCGCGATTTCGGCCAGATGGTTGCGTAAAACATACAGAGGATTGTTACGGTTCATGACTTCGACACGCTCGGCAGGGTTGCGCCCATCGCGTGCCAGCCGTGAGGCGTACTGCGCGAGCCAGGCCTGCGTGGCCTCGCGGTCGATGAAGAGATCCAGGAACGGGGCGGCCTGGCCCTCGGGCGCCAACGCAAGCCGGCGGAAGGTCTGCGTGAAATCGGCGCGCGAGCCGTGCATGAGGCGCAGCAGTTCATCGAACAAGGCTTCGTCCTCGGGCTGCCATTGCGCCAGCCCCAGCTTCGCGGCCACCCGGCCATGCCAGCGCGACAGGAACGCCGCTTCATAGCCGTCCAGGGCCTCGCCCAGCGCGTCTTCCTGCCCGGGTACCAACGGGTGCAAGGCCGTGGCCAGACGCTGCAGGTTCCAGTGCGCCACGGAGGGCTGCACGTTCCAGGCATAGCGGCCCTGGCTGTCGGTGTGGTTGCAGATGTGGCCGGCATTGAAGCCGTCCATGAACCCGTAGGGACCGTAATCGAGCGTCAGGCCCAGGATGGACATATTGTCGGTGTTCATGACGCCGTGGCAGAAGCCCACCGACAGCCAGTCCGCCATGAGCGTGCCGGTGCGCCGCGTGACCTCGGCCAGCATCCGCACGACTTCGGCGCCGGGCACCTGCGGCTCGCCCGCCGGCGCCTCGCGGCACTCGGGATAGAAGGTATCGATGACGTAGTCGGCCAGGACGCGCAGGTTGGTCATGTCCTTGCGCGACGCCCAGTGCTCGAAGGAACCGAAACGCACGAAGCTGGGCGCCATGCGCGTCACCACCGCCGCGGTCTCGACGGTTTCGCGCACCACGGCATCGTCCGACACCGCGATGGCCAGCGCACGCGTGGTGGGGATGCCCAGTCCATGCATGGCCTCGCTGGCCAGGTATTCGCGCACCGAGGAACGCAGCACCGCACGCCCGTCGCCCATGCGCGAATAGGGCGTGAGGCCGCTGCCCTTCAACTGCAGCTCCCAGTTGCCCGACGGGCCTTGCACCTCGCCCAGCAGATGCGCGCGTCCATCACCCAGCTGACCCGCCCACACGCCGAACTGATGGCCGCTGTAGACCGCCGCCAGCGGGTCGCCGCCCGGCAGCGGCGCACTGCCAGACACCACCGCCAGGAACTCGGGCGTCTGCAAGGCGGCCGGATCCAGGCCGATCAGGGCGGCGGCGTCGGCATTGGCGTGCAGCAGGCGCGGCGCATGCTGGAACGGCCTGGGCGCGAGCCGGGTGTAGAAGGAATCGGGCAGCGCGGCAAAGCTGTTGCGCAGGGAAAGCTGATCGAGGGTCTTGGCGAGGGTCATGAGCGATGCGCCTTGCGGGCCGCGCGCTTGGCGGGCCGCACGTAGAAGATGGCAGACAGGAAGAACGCCAGCGACAGCACGATCTCGATCGCGGCCAGCGTCACGGAGGGTCCGGGCGGATCGGACATGAACCGCACCACCCCTTCCATCAGATACAGCAGGCTCAGCATGGAGGCCCACTGCATGGTGTAGAGGTTACCGCGCAGCACGCCGCGCAGTGGAAAGGCCAGCGGCAGCGCCTTCAGCAGCAGCCAGGAACCACCCGGGCGCAAAGGCGCCAGCACGGTTTCCCAGGCGACGCACAGCACGATGAGCGCGAGCAGTGAAATGGCCGCGATGCGGCGCAAGGTGGGGTTCAGCGAGATGTCCATGCTGCTATTATCGCGCGATGGAACACCCCGCAGCGCCGGTAGACCGGACCCTCGCGGTCCCCGCCGCCCACGCCTCCCTGAGCTGGAGGGAGCGGGCTGGCAGCCTGCTGCGCTTCCTGGGCAAGCGCGCCGACGAGGAAAGGCTGCTGCAGGTGGCCTCCAGCCTCACCTTCACCACGGTCCTGGGCGTCGTGCCGCTGCTCGCCGTGGTGCTGTCGCTGTTCACCGCCTTCCCCCTTTTCAACGATTTCCGCGTTGCCCTGGAAGACTTCCTGACGAACAACCTGATGCCGCCCGCCGTGTCGGACAACATCATGGACCACCTGAACCAGTTCGCCCAGCAGGCCTCGCGCCTGACGACCATCGGCGGCGCGTTCCTGGTGGTGACGTCGCTGATGCTCATCATGACCATCGACATGGCCTTCAACGACATCTGGCGTGTGACGCGCCAGCGCCCGCTGGCGCAGCGTGCATTGATCTATTGGGCCGTGATCACCCTGGGCCCCGTGCTGGCGGGCGCCAGCCTGTGGACGACGTCGGTGCTGGCGCGCGAGTCGATGGGCCTGGCCGGCGACACCATGTCGCGGGCCCTGGAGCTCACGCTGTCCTACGTGCCGATCGCGCTGACCGCCATCGGTTTCGCCGCGCTCTATGTCGTGGTGCCCAACCGCAAGGTGGAATGGAAGGATGCGCTGGCGGGGGGCGCCTGTACCGCGCTGCTGCTGGAGCTGACCAAGCGCGGCTTCGCGCTCTACATCACCAAGTTCCCCACCTATACCGTCATCTACGGCGCCTTCGCCACGGTGCCGGTGTTCCTGCTGTGGATCTACCTGTCCTGGCTGGCGGTACTGCTGGGAGCGGCCATCGCGGCCATCCTGCCCTATCTGCGCATGGGGCGCTGGGACATCAACCGGCGCCCGGGCGCGGAATTCATCGACGCGCTGGCGGTGCTGCGCGCACTGTACTCGGCCCGCAACCAGGGCCAGGCGGCACGCGACAGCACCGACCTGGCGCGGCAACTGCGGCTGCACCCGGATGAACTGGCGGACGTCATGGCCACCCTGACCTCGCTGGGCCTGGTCTCGCGGGTCCAGACCCGCAATCGCGAAAGCTGGGTGTTAAGCTGCGACCCGCAGGCCGCCACCCTGGCCCCGCTGGTGGACCGTTTCCTGATCGATCGCGGCCAACGCCGGCTGGAAAACGAACCCGAAATCCTGGAAACCATCGCCCCGCTGCTGGCCGGGGGCGTGAGCATGCCGCTGGAAGCGCTGCTCAGGCCCGCCGCCCCGCAAGCCGCCGGCACGACTGGCGCCCCGACGGATTCCCGCTCAAAATCAACAATATCGAAGGCGCCGGACGACGCCACGGAGGAAAACCATGCTCAAAGTCATTGAAATCCTGCGGGTCAAGGGCAAGACCCTGTACACCGCCAGCCCCGACGTGCTCGTCACCGAGGCCATCCAGACCATGAGCACGCAGGACATCGGCTCGCTGGTCATCATGGAGCACGGCAACCTGGCCGGCATGCTCACCTTCCGCGAAATCATCCGCCATCTGCACAAGAGCGGCGGCGTCGCCGGCGACACCACCATCCGCGCCATCATGGACGACGCGCCGGTCAGCGTGACGCCCAACACCAGCGCCGACGAAGTGCAGCGCCTGATGCTGGAAAAGCACGCCCGCTACATCCCGGTCATGGACGGTCCGATGCTGCAGGGCGTGATTTCGTTCTACGACATGGCGCAGGCCATCGTCGCGGCCCAGCGCTTCGAGAACAACATGCTGAAGGCCTACATCCGCGACTGGCCCGGTGACTCCCGTGAGGAAACGCCCGCCACCTGAGCGGCACGGCGCGGGGCCCGGGCCGCCCTTCAGGCGGGCACCGCGACCAGGCCGCGCCAGGCCTCGGCCAGCAGGGCCGGATCGTTGCTGGCCAGGCGCTTCTGGTCGGACAACACGCGGCGCCACTCCCGCGCGCCGGCACGGCCATTCACCAGCCCCAGCATGGGCCGGGTCATCATCCGCAAGGGCATGCCGCGCGCCGTCTGGGTGGCGGCATACACGCGCATCGCCTCCACCACCGCGGCATCGTCCAGCAGGGCGTCGCCGGGCCACCAGATCCGCGACACCTCCGACAGCACGCGCGGCTGGTGCCATGCCGCCCGGCCCAGCATCACGCCGTCGAACCCCGTCAGTTCCGCCACGGACTGCGCCGCATCGGCCAGCCCGCCATTGAGCACCATGGTGCAATCCGGAAAGTCACGCTTGAGCTGGCGCGCGGCCTCGTAGCGCAGCGGCGGCACTTCGCGGTTGTCCTTGGGCGACAGCCCCTTCAGGACGGCATTGCGCGCGTGCACGATGAAGACGCGGCAACCCGCGTCATACAGCGTGCCCACGAAATCGCGCACGAAGGCATGGGAGTCGTCGTAGTCCAGGCCCAGGCGATGCTTGACCGTGACGGGCACCGACACGGCGTCCTGCATGGCTTTCACGCAATCGGCCACCAGGGGCGCCTCGGCCATCAGGCACGCGCCGAAAGCGCCCTTCTGGACCCGCTCGGACGGGCAGCCGCAATTGAGATTGATCTCGTCATAGCCCCACCGCTCCCCCAGCTTCGCCGCTTCGGCCAGTGCCTCGGGGTCGCTGCCGCCCAATTGCAGCGCGACCGGATGCTCGGTCTCGTCGAAGTCCAGGTGGCGCGGCACGTCGCCATGCAGCAGCGCGCCCGTGGTGATCATCTCGGTGTACAGCCGCGCGCGCGGCGCCAGCAGGCGATGGAACACCCGGCAGTGGCGGTCGGTGACGTCGATCATGGGCGCCACGCACAAGCGCCAGGGGGAATCGGCCGGCAGCCCTTGGGCGGCGCCAGGCGATGAATCTGTAAGAGTCTGATTTTCCAGCATTTTGTGATTTTAGCAGGGGCAGGAACCGGCACCTGGGCTCACCAAGCCGCCCCCGTGGGCATCGCGCCACACCGTCGTCGGCGCGGGCACGCGCCATGCCCGACCTTACTCGATTATCAAAAACTGGCAGCCATTAATCATCTTCAGATAATCACCGCCATTTTCCGCCAAAACCATCGACATAATCCATCAATCTCTTGGTTCAAACCAGAACCAGCGCTGGCGCGGCTTGCAGGGCAGCATGTTCGCGAGCTCCCGATCTCCGGAACTGCCCGGTCAATACTGCGATTTCCTTGAAATTGTGGAGATAATCTCGCCATACAGTATGCGCACCCGTCATGCCGCGTGCCGGTTTCCGCTTGCAGCGGGGCCGACGTTGCGACGGGGAGGACCGTTGTCCTCCGCTTCACCTTCGACGCAAACATCACGGAAAGAGGTACGCCGCCATGCGAAAGAACCTGCCCGTCACGGACCAGGAATTCGTCCTGCAGGACGACCAGTACCTGATTTCCAAGACCGACCTGAAGGGCCGGATTACGTACTGCAATCCTGCCTTCCTGGCCATCAGCGGGTTCTCGCGCGAGGAACTGCTGGGCAAGCCGCACAACATCGTGCGCCACCCGGACATGCCGCCCGCGGCCTTCGCCGACATGTGGCGCACCCTGCAGGCCCGCAAGCCCTGGCTGGCGGTCGTGAAGAACCGCCACAAGCACGGCGGCTTCTACTGGGTCCTGGCCAATGCCATGCCCGTGATCGAGGACGGCGAGGTCACCGGCTACGCATCCGTGCGCGTCAAGGCCAGCCCCGAGCAGATTGCCGACGCCGAACGGTTCTACGACCAGATCAATCGTGGCCAGACCGGCGGCTTTACCTTGCGCCACGGCCAGCGCGTGCCTGCCGGCTGGCGGCGCGCGCTGCATGCCCTGGCCTTCCCGCTGCGCGGCGGGCTGCGCCCCGCGCTGCTCCGGCTGGCACTGGCGGCCAGCGCCATGGCGGCGGTGCCCACCTGGCTGGCCGCCAGGCCACGGGAACCCGCCATGCAGGCGCTGTACTGGGGGATCTACGCGGTGGCGGCACTGGCGCTCATCGGCACCGCCCTGTCCCTGGCCCGCCGCGTCACGGCGCCCCTGGCCGTCGCCGAGGAAGTCGCGCGCCAGATCGCCGCCGGCAACCTCGTCAACGAGGTCGACAGCGGTTCCGGCGGAGAGATGCGCAAGCTCTATTTCTACCTGGACCTGATGCGCAAGAGCCTGATCGGGATTTCCTCCGAGGTCATGCACAAGACCTCGGATCATGCCCGTACCATCGGCGACCTGCGCACCAGCAGCCAGAGCCTGGCCGAGCGCACAGACGCGCAATCCAGCTCCCTGCAGGACACCGCGGCCAGCGTGGAGCAACTGGCCGAGACCGTCACGCGCAATGCCGAGAGCGCCCAATCGGCCACGCAACTCACCCAGGAAAGCCGAGAGGTGGCGGGCCAGGGCAGCGCAATCGTCGGCCGGCTGGTGGCCACCATGCAGGAATTGGACGACAGTTCGCGCAAGATCTCCGAGATCGTCACGCTGATCGAGGGCATCGCCTTCCAGACCAACATCCTGGCGCTGAATGCCGCGGTGGAAGCCGCCCGCGCCGGCGAACAGGGCAAGGGCTTCGCGGTGGTGGCGGGCGAGGTGCGCAGCCTGGCGCAGAAATCCAGCCAGGCTGCCAAGGAGATCAAGGTGCTCATCGACGAATCGGTCTCGCGCATGTCCACCGGCGCGCAGCAGGCAGGCCAGGCGGGCCACAGCATGCGCGACATCCTGCAGTCGGTGGAGCGCGTGAGCGGGCTGATGGAGGAAATCTCGCGGGCGTCCGCGGAGCAGTCGCTGGGCGTGGAGCGCATCAGCGTGGCGGTGAACCGCATGGACGGCATCGGCCAGCAGAACGTCACGCTGGTCGGCGAACTGGCGCACGCGGCCGAGCACCTGGGCCACGAGTCGGCGTCGCTGATGGAGGCGGTGGGCGTCTTCAAGGTGACGGGGGCGCCCCGCGTGGAGACGTCCCGCGTGGAGACGTCCCGCGTGGAGACGCCAAGGCCGGTGCCCGTGCGCGCCGCGCTGCCCGCCCCGCGCGAGGAATGGGAAGACGAACGCTATTGACCCCGCGCACGCCAGGACTGGCGGCGCGCGTCCGCCAGTCCTGCGCCACGGATGCCTGCCAGCGCAAACGCCAGCAATTGCTCGACCAGCGTCTCGGGCGGCTGGCGGAACAGGGGCTGCAAGGGCGTATCCAGCTTGCGGTCGACCACCAGCATCAAGAGGCAGGGTGCGGCCACGCCCAGCACGCAGGCAGTGAGGCGCGGATCGTCCAACGCCATTCCCGCCAGCTCGGCCACGATGCGCGACAGCATGCCGAACTTGGGATGCGACTCCTCGCACAGGATGTCCGACAGCACCGGCGACGGCGACAGCACTTCGCGCGCCCAGACCCGCGTGGGCCAGTTGTCGGCATCGACCGTGCTGGTCACCAGGGCATGCAGGAAGCGCCTGAGCTTTTCCTCGGGCGGCAGCCCGCTTTCCGCCAACTGCGTCAGGAAGTCCATGCTGACCAGGCGCTGGTGCACCTCCTTCAGCACCGCGCGGTACAGGCCCTCGCGCCCGCCGAAGTGATAGTTGACCGCGGCCATGTTGGTGCGCGCGCGCTCGCAGATCGACTTGCTGGTGGTATCGCGAAAGCCGCGCTCGGCAAACGCGCGGCCGGCTGCCTCCAGGATGCCCGCGCGCGTGGCCTCGCCGTCGGCGCGACCGGGGCGGTCCTTGCGAGGCGAGGCGGGTCTGGGCGGCATGGCGTCTTGCTCTGGAGAAGAGAGTGGCTTAGCATAATTCAAATTCAGATTTGAATTAAATCCTGCGAACTGCACCGCGCTGCCTGGCACTCCGGCCATCCAGCACGTGCCCTCTTACGGCAGACGCGCGCCCATGAAGAAAACCGCCGCCCTCCTCGTCCTGGTCCTGGTCATCGCCGCGGGCGTCTGGTACGCCCTGCGCCCTGCTCCCGACACCGGCACGCTCACGCTCTATGGCAACGTCGACATCCGCCAGATTTCCCTGGCCTTCGACGGCAGCGACCGCGTGGCGAGGATGAACGTGGAAGAAGGCGACGCGGTGCGCGCCGGCCAGGTCGTGGCCGAACTCGACACCCGCACGCTGGCCTTGCAGATCCGGCAGGCCGAGGCGCAGGCAGCCGCCAGCGAGCAGGCGGCGCTGCGGCTCACCAACGGCACCCGGCCCGAGGAAATCGCCCAGGCCCAAGCCCAGGTGGCCTCCGCCCAGGCCGATGCCGATCTGGCCAACCAGCAACTGAAGCGCCTGCGCGACATCGCCAGCAGCACGGGCGGGCGCGGCGTCAGCCAGCAGGACGTGGACAACGCCGCCTCGCGCCAGCGCGTGGCGCAGGCGCAGCTGGAAGACCGCCGCAAATCCCTGGACCTCGCCCGCATCGGCCCGCGCCAGGAAGACATCGCCCAGGCCCAGGCCGAACGCGACGCGGCGCGCGCCCAACTGGCGCTGCTGCGCCATCAGCTGGACCTGGCGCAACTGAAGGCGCCGCGCGACGCCATCGTGCGGGCGCGCCTGCTCGAACCCGGCGACATGGCCTCGCCGCAACGTCCCGCCTATACGCTGGCCCTGACCGATCCCAAGTGGATCCGCGCCTATGTGAACGAGCCCGAACTCGGCAAGCTGCGCCTGGGCATGACGGCCAGCGTGTTCACCGACAGCCACCCCGGCGAGCCCGTGGCCGGCCGCGTCGGCTATATCTCGTCGGTGGCCGAGTTCACGCCCAAGAGCGTGCAGACCGAAGACCTGCGCACCAGCCTGGTCTATGAAATCCGCGTGCGCGTGGACGACCCGCAGGACCGGCTGCGCCTGGGCATGCCCGCCACGGTGCAACTCGACCTGACGCAGCAGCCGCAGCAGGACGGCGCCCCCGCCGCGAGCCCCGCCCCATGAGCCAGGCGCTGGCGATCGACGCCGCCGGTATCGGCAAGCGCTTCGTCGTCAAGGAGTCTGGCCAGGTCGTGCAGGCGTTGGATGACGTGTCGCTGCAGGTGCCCGCCGGCGCGCTCACTGCGCTGGTCGGCCCTGACGGCGCGGGCAAGACCACCTTCCTGCGGCTGGTTGCCGGCCTGATGACACCCCAGCAAGGCACCCTGCGCGTGCTGGACGAGGACGTGATCGCGCATCCCCAGCGCATCCAGGACCGCATCAGCTACATGCCGCAGCGCTTCGGCCTGTATGAAGACCTGAGCGTGCAGGAAAACCTGGACCTCTATGCCGACCTGCACGGCGTGCCCGCCGACGTGCGCCGCGGGCGCTACGACAAGCTGCTGGCGATGACCGACCTGGCGCGCTTCACCAGCCGGCCGGCAGGCAAGCTCTCGGGCGGCATGAAGCAGAAACTGGGGCTGGCCTGCACGCTGGTGCGCTCGCCCGAACTGCTGCTGCTGGACGAGCCCACCGTCGGCGTGGACCCGCTGTCGCGCCGCGAACTGTGGGAGATCGTCGGCCAGTTGATCGACGAGGAGAATCTGTCGGTCATCGTGGCCACGGCCTACCTGGACGAGGCGGAACGTTGCGCGCGGGTCCATGTGCTGCACGAAGGCAGGCTGCTGGCCGCGGGCGACCCCGCCGCCATCGCCCGGCACGCCCACGGCCGCTGCTTCGTGGCCACCCCCGCCAACGGCGAGCCCGCCCGCGAGCTGCAGGCCCGCCTGCTGGACGACACCGCCCGCATCATCGACGCGGTGCCGCAAGGCGGCGAGGTCCGGCTGATCCGCAGCGACGACACCGCCGCCCTGGACGCCTTGCGCGGCGCGGTCTTGCGGCCAGTGCCCGAAAGGCTGGAAGACGGCTTCATGGTGCTGTTGCGCGCACGCCATGAAGACGCCGACACCAGCGGCCCCGACGATCCGGGCATGCGCGCCGGCGAGGACACGGCCCAGGACGCCATGCCAACGGACCCGGACGACGAGGCGCTGGCCCAGGACCGCCCCGCCATCGAGGTTCGCGACCTCGTACGCAAGTTCGGCGATTTCACCGCGGTCGATCGCACCACCTTTTCCGTCAGCCGGGGCGAGATCTTCGGCCTGCTCGGCCCGAACGGCGCGGGCAAGACCACCACCTTCCGCATGCTGTGCGGCCTCTTGCCCGCCAGCGGCGGCCACGCGCAGGTGGCCGGCATGGACTTGCGCACGGCGCGCGCGCGGGCGCGCCGCCATATCGGCTATGTTTCACAGAAATTCGCGCTGTACGGCAACCTGACCGCGATGGAAAACCTGCGCTTCTTCGGGGGGGCCTATGGCCTGCGCGGCAAGCGCCTGGCCCGGCGCATCGGCACGGTGCTCACGCAGTTCGGCCTGCATGGCCACGAGAACGCCCCCGCGGGCCAGTTGCCGGGCGGCACCAAGCAGCGCCTGGCCATGGCCGTGGGGCTGCTGCACGAACCCGACATCCTGTTCCTGGACGAGCCCACCAGCGGCGCCGATCCGCTGGCGCGGCGGCGCTTCTGGCGCAGCATCACCGCGCTGGCCGACACCGGCACCACCATCGTCATCACCACGCACTTCATGGAAGAAGCGGAATACTGCGACCGCATCGTGATCCAGGATGCCGGCAAGCTGCTGGCGCTGGGCACGCCCGCCGAGGTCAGACAGCAGGCCGGCGAAACGCCCGACACGCGGCTGGACATGGAGCAGGCCTTCATCGGCATCGTCGAACAAGGCCGCCGCGCAAGGGAGGCCGCATGAGCGCCGCCCCCCACGCCGGCGACGATGCCGCACGCGGCTTCTGGCGACGCCTGGTCTCGCTGACGCGCAAGGAATTCCGGCAACTGCTGCGCGACCGCAGCAACCTGCTCATCGGCATCGGCCTGCCCATCGTGCTCATCCTGATCTTCGGCTACGGGCTGTCGCTGGACGTGAAGCGCGCGGACCTCGCCGTGGCGATGGAGGACGTCTCGCCCGATGCGCGCGACGTGGTCTCGGGCCTGCAGGGTTCAAGCTATCTGCGCGTGCTGCCCGCCCGCTCACTGGCAGAAGCCAAGAGCATGATGGACCGGCACGAGGTGGATGCGCTGGTGCACGTGCCCAGCGATTTCTCGCGCCGCCTGGCGGCGGGCGACGCGCAACTGCAGGTGCTGACGCAAGGCGGCGACCCCAGCCGCGCGCTCGTCATCCAGGGCTACGTGGACGGCGCCGTCGGCGCCTGGGCCTTGCAACGAGTCGACCGCGAAGGCGGCGCCGCCACACAGGACGGCGTCCAGGTGGTGGACCGCCTGTGGTTCAACAGCGCCAACAACAGCACCTGGTATCTGGTGCCCGGCCTCATCGTGCTCATCATGACGCTGGTGGGCACCTTCCTGACCGCCCTGGTCATGGCGCGCGAATGGGAGCGCGGCACGCTGGAATCCCTGTTCGTCACGCCCGTGCACCCGGTCGAGATCCTGGTCGCCAAGATCATCCCCTATTTCTGCGTGGGGCTGCTGGGCCTGGCCCTGTGCCTGGTGGCCGCCCGGCTGCTCTTCGGCGTGCCGCTGCACGGCTCGCTGGGCGTGCTGCTGGTGGCCTCGATGCTCTACATGTTCGTCTCGCTGGGCATCGGCCTGCTGATCTCGGCCTTCACCAAGAACCAGTTCCTGGCCAGCCAGATCGCCATCCTGGCGAGCTTCCTGCCGGCCATGATGCTGTCGGGCTTCGTCTTCGACCTGCGCAACGTGCCCGCGGCGGTGCGCATCATCGGCCACATGCTGCCCGCCACCTATTTCATGGAGCTGGCCAAGTCGCTGTTCCTGGCCGGCAACCAGTGGGGGCTGATCGTGCGCAACTGCGCCATCCTGGCCGCCTATGCCGTCTGCCTGCTGGGCGCCGCGCGCCTGGTCACCCGCAAGAAACTGGATTGACACCCGGACTGAGCCATGCGCGCCTTCTTCGCTTTCCTCCAGCACCTGGGCAATCTCTGCCACAAGGAATTCCTGGCCATCTTCAAGGACCCGTCCAGCCGCGTGGTGCTGGTGATTCCGCCCATCCTGCAGGCCCTGCTGTTCGGCTATGGCGCCACCTATGACCTCACCAACGTGCCCTATGCCGTGCTGGACCAGAGCCGCGGCGCCTATTCCACCGAACTCATGGCGCGGCTGGACGGCACCGGCGTGTTCCACCGCGTCGCCACCCTGCAGAACAGCAGGCAGATCGCCGAGCCCGTCGACGCCGGCGACGCGCTGCTGGTCATCCATGTCCCCCCCGACTTCGAACGCAAGCTGACGAGCGGCGAGCCCGCGCCGCTGCAGATCATCCTGGACGGCCGCAACTCCACCACCGCGGGCGCCGCGGCCGGACAGATCCGCACCATCGTCGACGACTTCAACCGCCGCCACGGCATGGGCACGCAATTGCCGGTGACCGTGACGGCGCGCGCCTGGCACAACCCCAACCTGGAGACGCGCTGGAACATCGTGCCGGGGCTCATCGCCTCGCTCAGCATGATGCAGACCATGATGCTGGCGGCGCTGGCCGTGGCGCGCGAACGCGAGCAAGGCACCTTCGACCAGTTGCTGGTCACGCCCTATACCCCGATGATGATCCTGGCGGGCAAGGCCCTGCCGGCCATCGCTATCGGTCTCTTGCAGTCCTCGCTGATCCTGGCGATTGCGCTGTATTGGTTTGCGATACCGCTATCAGGCAACCTGCTGGTGCTGTATGCGGGGCTGACCCTCTTCACCATTGCGGTGGTGGGCATCGGCCTGTCGGTGTCGGCACTGTCGGCCAACATGCAGCAGGCCATGCTCTACACCTTCGTGCTGCTGATGCCGCTGGTCCTGCTGTCTGGCCTGGCCACGCCCGTGCGGAACATGCCGGAGGCGTTGCAGATCGCGACCTACGTGAATCCGCTGCGCTTCGCCATCGACCTGGTGCGGCGGGTCTATCTTGAAGGCGCCTCGTGGTCGCTGGTGTGGCCGGACTTCATTCCCTTCATCGGGATTGCCGCCGTGACGCTGCCGCTGGCAGCCTGGCTGTTCCGGCACAAGCTGGCCTGATGCCTGCGCCGGCGCGCCGCGCCGGCTGCATGCTGCCCGGGTTCAGGCCCAGGCGGACGCGCGTGCGCGCAAGGCCAGCACCTTCAGCAAGGTGGTGCCCAGCACCGACTTCATCACGCCGCCCAGCAGGAACGGCAGGATGCCATGCAGCCAGGCTTTGGTGGGGCCGATGGCCGCGGCCAGCCAGATGCCACCCAGCAACAGGCACACCACGTGACCCAGCAGGAATGCCCCCAGGGCCCGGATGGCGTGCTCGCCATTCCAGCCGCGCTCGACCAGCCAGCCCACCAGGCCGGCGGCCAGCGGGAAAGCCACCAGATAGCCGCCCGTGGGGCCGACGAAATGACGCACGCCGCCTCCGCCGTTGGACAGCAGCGGCAAGCCTGCCGCGGCCAGCACCAGCCACGCGATGATGACGATCATGCCCAGCCGCCAGCCCAGCAGCGCGCCGGCCAGCAACACGGCCAGGGTCTGCAGGGTCATGGGCACCGGCACCATCGGTACCGTCGCATAGGACGACAGGACCAAGGCAACGAAGGTCAGGACAAGCACGACGGCATGAACCAGCGGGGAGCGGCCTTGCAACCAGTAGGTGCGCGTAGCGGGCAGCGGCGGGCGCTCGGAGATCGAATTCATGGAGGCTCCAGGAAAGAGAATCGCAGCGTAACACTGTCCCTGTCCCGGCCGGGCGTCACACGCTTGCGTTGCCCCCGCGGCGATGCGCCGATGCGACACCGGGCCCGGCCCAGGTTCAGGCGGCGGCCTGCAAGGCGTCCAGGCACGCACGCAGATCCAGCGCGAAGCGCGCGGCGTGGGCGGGCTCGAGTTCCGCCACCGTCACGCGGATGGCCTGCACCGGCGTATCCACGCAAAAACTGTCGGCCACCCGCACCAGCCAGCCCAGCCGGGCCAACCGCTCGGCCACGTCGCGGCCCGCCACGGCCAGCGGCACCCACACATTCAGGCCATCGCCGCGCGACCACGACGCAATGCCTTGCGCGCGCAAGGCGTCGGCCAGCGTGCGCCGCCGTCGGGCGTAATCCTCGCGCGCCTCGCCGACCCGCTGGCTGTCCTGAGGCGAGGACAACAGCACGTGCGCCATGTCCTGCAGCACATGGCTGACCCAGACATTGCCCGGAGACAGCCGCAACCGCAGGCGGCGCGATGTTTCCGCGTCGCTGGCCACCACCGCCAGGCGCAGGTCGGGGCCATGGCATTTCGACAGCGTGCGCACCAGCGCCCAATGCGCCGTCGCAGGTGCGATCAGGCTGCGGTAAGGCGTGGCGGACAGCGGCCCGAAATGATCGTCCTCGATGAGCAGCGCTTGCGGGAAGTCCGCCAGCACGCGGCGCAAGGCCTTGGCGCGCGCCGGGCTGAAACTCGCGCCCGTCGGGTTGTGCGCACGCGGCGTGCAGATCACCGCGCGCGCGCCCTGCGCCAGCGATTCGGCCAGCGCCTCGGGCCGCATGCCTTCCTCGTCCACCGGCACGCCCACCGGCGCCAGCCCGACATGCCGCAAGGTGTTGAGGCTGCCAAGGAAGCACGGATCCTCCACCGCCACCCTGTCGCCCGGCGCCAGCCAGGCCGCCAGCAGGCGTTCCACCGCGTCCACCGCGCCATGACACAGGTCCAGCGCGTAGCCCGCGGGCGGGTCGTCGCCCAGCCAGCCGCGTGCGCTGCCGGCCAGGTCGGCATTCAGCGTGGGTTCGCCATACAGGCGCGGCGCGGCGGCCACCGCCCGGCACACGCGCGCCATGTCGGGCAGCCAGGCCGCCGCGGGATTGCCGCTGGCCAGATCGGTCAGCGGCGAGCCGGGCAGGCTGCCCTCCTGCTCGCCCGGCCCCTGGGCAGGCCGGATCGAGGTGCCGTGCCGGCCTTGCGTGATGGCGATGCCGGCGCTCACCAGCCGCTTGTAGGCGGCGGCCACCGTGTTGCGGTTGACACCCAAGGCCACGGCCAGCTCGCGCACCGGCGGCAGCGCCTGGCCGGGCGCGATGACGCGCGCCTGCACCTGATCGCGGATGCTGCCGAAAATGCCGGCCGCGGTTTCGCCCTGTATTCTCATTTTGTCCTATGACAATGTACACTCTGACCCAAGCCGATAGTACACCGGCGCCCTGCCGTTTTTCTCCAGGACTTCCATGGCTGGCGACACCCCCTACCCCACCGCCCTGACCGTCGCGGACTTCCAGCGCAATCTGGCGCAGGTGCGCGCGCGCATCGAGGCCGCCTGCGAACGCGCCGGCCGCGATCCCGCCCAGGTGCGCCTGCTGCCCGTCAGCAAGACGGTCGAAGAAGCCCGCATCCGCCTGGCCTATGCCGCCGGTTGCCGCGAACTCGGCGAGAACAAGCCCCAAGAGGCAGACCGCAAGTGGGAGGCCATGGGCGACCTGGCCGACCTGCGCTGGGTCGTGATCGGCCACCTGCAGACCAACAAGGCCAAGCTGGTGGCGCGCTGCGCCAGCGAATTCCAGGCCCTGGACAGCCCGCGCGTGGCCGAGGCGCTGGACCGCAGGCTGCAGGCGCTGGGGCGCGGGCTGGACGTGCTGGTGCAGGTGAACACCTCGGGCGAGGCCAGCAAGTTCGGACTGGCGCCCGACGCGGTGGCGGGCTTCCTGAAGCAACTGCCCGCGTATTCGTCGCTGCGCGTGCGCGGGCTGATGACGCTGGCCGTGCTGTCGGCCGACGCCGCGCGCGTGCGGCCCTGTTTCGGCCGCCTGCGCACGTTGCGAGAACACCTGCGCCAGACGGCGCCCGCCGGCATCGTCCTCGATGAACTGTCCATGGGCATGTCGGGCGATTTCGAGCTCGCCATCGAGGAAGGCGCGACGACCGTGCGCGTGGGCCAGGCCATCTTCGGCGCGCGCGCCCTGCCCGACCATCACTACTGGCCAGAATCCCCTTCCGGCCCGGAATCCACAGCATGAAGACCGCCCTGATCCTGCGCCACCTCCATTTCGAAGACCTGGGCACCTTCGCCCCCGTGCTGCAGGCGCATGGGTACGCCCTGCGCTACATCGACCCCGCCGTGGACGAGCTGGCCGGTGTCGATGCCTTGCAGCCCGATCTGCTGGTAGTCCTGGGCGGCCCTGTCGGCGCCTTCGACGAAGACCGATACCCCTTCCTGGCCACCGAACTGGCACTGGTGCGCCAGCGGCTGGCGGCCCGCCTGCCCATCCTGGGCATCTGCCTGGGCGCGCAACTGATGGCGCGCGCGCTGGGGGCCGGCGTGGCGTCGATGGGGGTGAAGGAGATCGGCTATGCGCCGCTGACGCTGACGCCGGAAGGCCAGGCCTCGCCGCTGGCTGCCCTGGCGGGCGTGCCCGTGCTGCACTGGCATGGCGACCGCTACGAGATCCCCGACGGCGCCATCCGTCTCGCATCGACCTCGGTCTGCGACAACCAGGCCTTCGCGCTGGGCGCGCACGCACTGGGCCTGCAATGCCACCTGGAAGCGGATGCGGCGCGGATCGAGCGCTGGCTGGTGGGCCATGCCTGCGAACTGGAGGGCGCGGGCATCGATCCGCGCGCCTTGCGCGAGGCGGCGCGCCAGGCCCAGGCCACGCTGCCCGACGCCGCCCGCCGCTGCCTGTCGGCCTGGCTGGCGGCGCTGGAAACGGCCTAGCCGCCCAGGGGACGCCAGAACGTGATGACGGGCCGCCAGGACCAACCGCTGCCCGTCACGCACTGGATGAACGGTCCCTTCAGCTCGCTGTCCCGATAACGGAACTCATGCGCCGGCTGCACCGTCCAGCCCAGCGAGGGTTGATAGGTAAGGCCTATGCTCGCCTGATGAGAGGTTTCCGCGATCGTGACGCCACGGAACAGGGAAATGCGCGCGCTCAGGCCCGTCACGCCCTTGTCCTTGTCGCGCAGCATCGTGGTCTCGACCACACGCACCACCTTATGCGCCTCGTCGAACGCCAGTTCCACGCGCTTCACCTTGCTGACGAATGTCATGCCGCCCGGGCGCGCCCAGCGCGCGTGGTCCAGCACCCAGGTCAGCACATAGCGGCCTTTTTCCGTCTGCGACACCTGCAGCGGCACATCCAGGCCATTCACCTCAAGCAGGCGCGCCCGCAGTTGCGCGGCATCCAGCACCGGCGTGCCCGGGGCGGGCTTGACCGTGCCGGCCCAGGCCGCGCCGCGGAACATGAAGCAGCCCAGCAACAAGGCATAGGCCAGGATGCCCAGCGCCACCGCGCCAGGATGCCTGTCCAGCGCCCACGCGACGGGATTCGGATCGGGATTGGCTTGAAGAAACGGCAACGCAGCCACTTGCTCGTCCAGCGCGGCGCGGTCTGGCGCCACGACGTGCACCAGCCAGCCCTCCACCGGCAGCAGCAGGCCCACCCCGCCCGCCCGCAGGCGATAGCGCGTCACGGACTGGACGGAGGAATAGGAACTCGTGTCGAGCGCTTCGAGCTGCCGGTCCGACGCGTCGCGCGCCTCGGCCTGCGACGCATGGCGATGCGCCACGGCCTGGCCCTGGCCCACGTCTCGCGGCGCGAGCCACTCCTGGCTTGGGCCGCCATCGACCAGCAGATAGGGGCCGGGTCCGGCGGTCCCCACATAGATCGCCGCGCCGATGGGCAGCACGATGGCCAGGATCAGGGCAATGAACAACGACAGGAAACGCATCGGCGTGCACGGCGCGCCCGCCGCAAGGGCACGGCACGCCGCAGGGAAGTCTGGGAGGCGCCAGTGTAGAGGCGCCCCCCGCGCGCGGATGCTACCGCTTGTGTCGCAAGGACATCAGAAGAAACCCAGCGCGTTCGGGCTGTAGCTCACCAGCAGGCACTTGGTCTGCTGGTAGTTCGACAAGGCCATCTTGTGCGTCTCGCGGCCGATGCCCGACTGCTTGTAGCCGCCGAAAGCCGCATGGGCCGGATAGAGGTGATAGCAGTTGGTCCACACCCGGCCCGCCTGGATGCCGCGCCCCACCCGATAGGCCCGGGAACCATCGCGGCTCCACACCCCCGCGCCCAGGCCATAGAAGGTGTCGTTGGCGATCTCGATGGCCTCGGCTTCGTCCTTGAATTTCGTTACCGCCGCCACCGGCCCGAAGATCTCCTCCTGGAAGATGCGCATGTCGTTCTTGCCCAGCAGCATCGTCGGGCTGATGTAGTAGCCCTGGTCCAGGCCGCCCTTCAGCGCATTGCGCGCCCCGCCGGTCAGGCATTGCGCGCCCTCCTGGCGACCCACGTCGATGTAGGACAGGATCTTGTCCATCTGCGCCTGCGAGACCTGCGCGCCGACCATGGTCTGCTTGTCCAGCGGATTGCCCGTCTTGATCGCGGACACGCGCGCCACCGCCTTCTCGATGAACGCGTCGTAGATCGATTCCTGGATCAGGATGCGCGAGGGGCAGGTGCAGACCTCGCCCTGGTTCAGCGCGAACATCGACAGGCCTTCCAGCGCCTTGTCCAGGAAGGCATCGTCGTGGTCCATCACGTCGTCGAAGAAGATGTTCGGGCTCTTGCCGCCCAGTTCCACCGTGGCGGGGATCAGGTTGTCGGCCGCGGCATGCAGGATCTGCTTGCCCACCGGCGTGGAGCCCGTGAAGGCGATCTTGGCGATGCGCTTGCTGGTCGCCAGCGCGTGGCCGGCCTCCTTGCCATAGCCCGTCACCACGTTGACCACGCCCGGCGGCAGCAGGTCGCCGATCAGCTCCATCAACACCATGATGGAGGCGGGCGTCTGCTCGGCGGGCTTCAAGACCACCGTGCAGCCGGCAGCCAGGGCCGGCGCCAGCTTCCACGCGGCCATGAGCAGCGGGAAATTCCACGGGATAATCTGCCCGACGACGCCGACGGGCTCGTGGAAGTGATAGGCCACGGTGTGCGCATCGATCTCGGAAATGCCGCCCTCCTGCGCGCGGATGCAGCCCGCGAAATAACGGAAGTGGTCGACCGCCAGCGGCAGGTCGGCCGCCGTCGTCTCGCGCAGCGGCTTGCCGTTGTCGATGGATTCGGCCACGGCAAGCAGCGGCAGGTTCTGCTCGATGCGATCGGCAATGCGCAGCAGCAGGTTGCCGCGCTCGGCCGGCGAGGTCTCGGCCCAGCCCTGGCGCGCCCGGTGCGCGGCGTCCAGCGCCAGTTCGATGTCGGCGGCGTCCGAGCGGGCCACCTTGCAGAAGGCCTTGCCGGTGATGGGCGACAGGTTCTCGAAATACTGGCCGCCCTTGGGCGGCACCCACTCGCCGCCGATGTAGTTCTGGTATTGCTCCTTGAAGGGATACTCGACGTCCAGGCCAAGTTTCTTCAGATCCGACAAATCCATGGCTGTCTCCTTGATGTGGGTGTGCCCCGCGCCATCACGGGGATACCCACACCCATGCAAGAACCGTTCCATCCCGCCGTGCCCGCCTGATGCATAATGGCCCGACAAGAATTACCGCCCGCAAGAACGCCCCCCTGTCGCGTTTTGCGACACCCAGGCGTCGCCGGCCGCGACAGCCCGTGGCATGTCGCGACACGCAAGGAGACAGATCATGGATGGCTTGCCATTGCCTGGAACGCGGTACGCGCTTGCAACCGCCACCCCGCCCGCCCTCATCCGGCGTTCCTGGGCGCGCTGCGCGCAGTGGGCGGAAGACCTGCCCGACGACCCGGTCGCGCTGGGCCGCGGCGACCTCGATGCCCGCCACGAGCAGCACGCCAGCATGCTGCGCGCCGCCCAGCCCGAGATCGACACGCTGGCCAGCCTGGTTGCCAGCGCCTCCAGCCTGGTGCTGCTGGCCGATGCCAGCGGCGTCATCCTGCAGGCCACCGGCAATACCGACTTCCTGCGCCGCGCCGACCGCGTGGCGCTGCGCCCCGGCGTCAGCTGGGCCGAGCACCACCGGGGCACCAATGCCATCGGCACGGCGCTGGCCGAAGCCGCGCCGCTGTGCGTGCACGGCGCCGAGCACTTCCTGCCGCGCAACCAGATACTGAGCTGCCACGCCGCGCCCATCCGCTCGCCGCGTGGCGACATCCTGGGCGTGCTGGACATCTCCGGCGACGCGCAGCGGCTGCATGCCTATGCGCTGGGCCTGGCCACGCTGTGCGCGCGGCAGGTCGCGAATCGCCTCATGCTGCACGCCGGCCCGCGTTGCCAGCAATTGGTCTTCCACCAGCAAGCCGGCATGCTGGAAACCGCCGACCGGGGCCTGCTGCTGATCGAGGATGGCCGTGCCGTGGCCGCGAACGACGCCGCGCTGGCGCTGCTGCGCACCGATTGGCGCCGTTTGCTGGACCAGCCCGTCGAGCGCTGGTTGCCCAACTGGCGCGCCCTGCCCGCCTCGCCCGCCCCGCTGCGGGGCCATGACGGCCAGGCCTTGTTTGCGCTGCTGCGCCAGCCTGCCGAGCCGCATACCGGCACGCCGGTCTGGACCCGTGCCCGAGCGGACACGCCCGCCCCGCCCAAGCCACTTGACCCCGCCACGCCTGCCACTGCCCAGCCGGCGCGCGCACCGGCAGTGCGCAACGACCTGCTGCCGCCGCTGGACCCGGCGCTGGAGACACGCTTCACGCGCAGCCGCCGCGCGCTGGATGCCGGCCTGGCCGTGCTGCTGCAAGGGGAAACGGGCGCGGGCAAGGAGGTGTATGCCCGCCATCTGCACCAGGCCAGCCGCTGGCATGCGGGCCCGCTGGTGGCAGTGAATTGCGGTGCGCTGCCGGATACCCTGATCGAGGCGGAACTGTTCGGCTATGAGGCCGGCGCCTATACCGGCGCCCGCCGCCAGGGCGCGCGCGGCCGGCTGCGGGAAGCGGACGGCGGCATCCTGTTCCTGGACGAGATCGGCGACATGCCGCTGACCCTGCAGACACGGCTGTTGCGCGTGCTGCAGGAACGCACGGTCCAGCCCCTGGGCGCAGGCCGGGCCGTGCCCGTGGAGTTCGGGCTGGTCAGCGCCAGCAACCGCGACCTGGCGGCGATGGTGGAAACAGGCGCTTTTCGCGCGGACCTGTATTACCGGCTGCAGGACTGCCGCGTCGACCTGCCTCCCTTGCGTTCGCGTGCAGACCTGCGCGCCCATGTGTGCACGACCCTGCGCGCCTGCGCCGCGCCCGCCGCACCGCCCACCCTGGACGACGGTGCCCTGGCGCAACTGGCCCGCTATCCGTGGCCGGGCAATTACCGGCAATTGCAGGCGGTGCTGCGCGGCCTGGCGCTCTTCCATCCGCCGGGCAGCCTGATCCGGGTGGGCGACCTGCCCGAGGAGATACAGGCATTCCGGCCCGCCACCGCCCATCAGGCCCAGGACGCCTCGTCTTCCTCCCTGACCGCCCAGAGGCCAGACATCGCCGCGCACGCCACCTTGCGCAGCCAGCAAAGCCAACAGATCAGCGAGGCGCTGGCTCGCCACGGCGGCAACATCAGCCGCGCGGCGCGCGATCTGGGCATCCACCGCAGCACCCTGCACCGTCACCTGGCGCGCCCCGGCATGCCGGGACCGATCAACCGATAGCGGAACTTTCGGCGGGCCGAGGCGTCGATTCCGCCAGTTCCCTTCGACAAGGAGTCTTGTTATGAACCTGATCACGTCACGCCGCGCCGGCGCCGCCCTGCTTGCCGCGTGCCTCTTCGCCGCCGGCGCCGCCCAGGCCCACCACGGCTGGTCCTGGGCCGATGGCGAACAGACCACGCTCGAAGGCACGGTCGAGCAGGTCTCGATGGCCCCGCCCCACCCCTCGCTGCGCGTGAAGGCCGCTGACGGCGCCGTCTGGCAGGTGGACCTGGGCAATCCGGGCCAGACCGAGCGCTCCGGCTTCACCGCGAAGACCACCAAGCCCGGCGATCCCATCACCGTGCTGGGCAACCGCAACAAGGACAGCAGCAAGCCGCACATCAAGGCCGTCCGCATCACCATCGACGGCAAGCACTACGACATGTACCCCGAGCGCATCAAGCACTGATCAAGGCAGGCTTCCCCATGGCGTTCGTCGACTGGCTCGGCGCCTGGCCCGGCGCCGCTTGGCTGCAGGGCTCGGCCACGGCCTATATCTTCGTCAACGCCGCGCACATCCTGGCCGTGGGCCTGGTCCTGGGCGCGGTGCTGCCGCTGGACCTGCGCCTGGCGGGTGGCCTGCGCAGCGTGCCGCTCACCGTCGCCGGGCCGCTGCTCTCGCGCATCGGCGCCACCGGCGTGGCGCTGGCGTTGCTCACCGGGCTGTGGCTCTTCACCGTCAACGCCGCCGCCTATCTCGACAACACCGCCTTCCTCTACAAGCTTGGACTGCTGGGCCTGGCGCTGGCGAACGTGGCCTGGCAGCACCTGTCGCCCGCGCTGCGTCGCGCATACGCGGGGGACGCCGTCAGCCCCGGCGTGAAGCTGCGCGCGCTGCTTTCCGTGCTGCTGTGGCTGGCCGTCCTGGTGGCTGGCCGCTGGATCGGATTCCTCTAGCGTTTCCAACCCCTTGTCCGAGGCGCGCTCGCCCGCCTCGACGCATCACGCGAGCGGTACACTCCCTGGCAGGCGCGCCGCGCGGGCATCAAGCCCACGACAATCACAAGCCCGCGGCGCCGGGAGACAGCAACACGATGCAAGCCACCCCCACGACTGCGGCGCCGCGCTGGCTGGCCGCCGCGCCCGTTCTTTTCCTGCTGCTGTGGTCCAGCGGCTTCGTCTTCCTGAAGCTCGGCCTCGCGTACAGCGATCCGCTCACCTTCCTCGCGCTGCGCTATGCGTGCGTCATCGGCCTGCTGATCCTGCCCTTCCTGTGGCTGCGCCCCGCGCTGCCCGCCACGCCGCGCGAATGGCGCAACCTGGCTGTCACGGGCCTGCTGCTTCAGGCGGGCTATTTCTCCTTCGTCTATCTCAGCCTGAAGTCGGGCCTGTCCTCGGGCGGCATTGCGCTCGTGACCTCGCAGCAACCCATCCTGGTGGCGCTGCTCGCGCCGGTGCTGGTGGGCGAGCGCGTGGGCCTGCGCCGCTGGATCGGCCTGTTGCTGGGCGTGGCCGGCGCCTGCATCGTGCTGCTGTCGAAATCGGCCGATGAAATGGGCGCCACCACCGGCGGCATCGTGTTCGCCATCCTGGCGCTGGCTGTCATCACCGCCAGCACCCTGTGGGAAAAGCGCCATGGCAAGGATACCCACCCGCTCACCGCCAACCTGGTGCAATACGGCGTGGGCCTGGCCGTGACGCTGCCGCTGGCCTTGGCGCTGGAACCCATGCACGTCGAATGGACAGGCGCCTTGTTCGGCTCCCTGCTCTTCCTTGTGGTGGGCAACTCCATCGTCGCCATTTCGTTGCTGCTGGCCATGATCCGGCACGGCGAGGCCTCGCGTGTGTCGGCGCTTTTCTTCATGGTGCCGCCCGTCACCGCGGTCATCGCCTGGCTCGTGCTGGGCGAAACCATCCCGCCGCTGGGCTGGGCCGGCATGGTGCTGGCGGCCTGGGGGATCCGGATGGTGATGGGCCAGCCCGGGAAGACCCGTGGCCGGCGCATGACCAGCCAACAAGGCGACTCGCGCTAGGCCCCCGCAGGGGGCGCGGATATCTGCTCGCTGGCGCCCAGCCGCAAGACCTCGGACTCCAGATAGACCGAGAAGTCGGCGGGCGCCACCGGCGCCCCCAGGTAATAGCCTTGCGCCTCCTCGCAGCCCTTGCGGCGCAGGCGCTCGAACTGGACCGGGTTCTCGACGCCCTCCGCCGTCACGGCCATGCCCAGGCTGCGCCCCAGGTACAGGATCGCCCTGACGATGGCGGCATCGGCGGGGGAATCGGGAATGCCGCGCACGAAACTGCGATCGATCTTCAGTCGGCTCAGGGGGTATTGCTTGAGCATGCTGAGCGAAGCGTGGCCGGTACCATAATCATCGAAGACCAGCCCCACGCCCAACTCGCGGATGGCGCGCATCACGACCAGCAGGGCCTCGTCGTGGCGAACCACGAGGTCGTCCCGCACCTCCAGCTCCAGCGCCTCGGGCGCGAGGCCGGCATGATGCAGCGCCCCCGCCACCCGTTCGACCAGATCGCCGCGGCGGAACTGCGCCGGGAACACGTTCACGCTCATGCGCAGGCCCGGCACCCGCCGGCGCCATGCGACGGCTTGGGCACACGCCTCTTGCAGCGCCCAGTTGCCCACCGCGCCGGCCAAGGGGCTGGACTGCAGCGCGGGCAGGAATGCCGCCGCGCCCAGCAGCCCCCGCTCGGGATGGCGCCAGCGCAGCAACGCTTCGGCGCCCGTCAGCGCATTGTCGGCCAGCCGTACCAGCGGCTGGTAATGCAGCACCAGTTCGCCATGGGAGAAGGCGCGTTCAAGCTCCGCCTGGTAAGCCCGTCTTGCCGCCGCGGCATCGCGCAGGCTGGGCGAGAAAAACCGCCAGCCATGGCGGCCCTCGGACTTGGCCAGATAGAGCGCGAGATCGGCGCCGGAAAGCAGCTCCTGGCTGCCTGTGCCGTGCTCGGGAAACAACGCGATGCCCACGCTCGCGCCCACCGTGATGGGCTGCCCCTCCACGAGCATCGGACGCGACAGGGCATCGATGAGCCCCGCGGCCAGCCTCCCCGCTTCTTCGCGCATGCCCCGGATGAGCAGGGCGAATTCGTCCCCGCCCATCCTCGCCACCACGTCCGTATCGCGCACCCCTGCGAGCAGGCGGCGGGCCGTTTCCTTCAGGACGGCGTCGCCGCCCGGGTGCCCAAGGCTGTCGTTCACGTCCTTGAATCCGTCCAGATCCAGCATCATCACGCTGACCACGGATTCGTCTCGCAGCAAGGCATCCAGCCGGCTGCGGAACAGCACGCGGTTGGGCAGGCCGGTCAGCGCGTCGATGTGGGCAAGCTGATAGAGCTTGGCTTCGTTGCGCCGGCGTTCCGTCACGTCGCGCAGCACCACGCAGCAACTCCCCTGGGTCGCGACGCCCCACCGCGACGCCGCCATCTCCACCAAAAGTGTCTGGCCGGCCTGGTCCTCGAGCTCGAGCTCGGCGATCCCCGCCTCTTCAGCCGCCGTGTCGCGCCGATCGAAAAGCCTCCGCAGCACGGCCAGTATCCGCGCGGGCACGCGCCCGTCGGCGCCGCCCGTGCCGGGCGCCAGCCGCGCCAGGAAGCGCCGCCCGCTGCCGTTCTGAAAAGTGATGCCGCCTTCGGCGTCCAGGCAGAAAATGGCATCCGGCGAATGGCGCGCCATGCTTTCCAGGCATGCCTGGCTGACCTGGCGGGCCTGCTCCAGACGACGCCATTCCAGCTTGTCCATGACCAGCGCGGCCAGGTCGCGCAGATTCCGGGAGGCCTCGGCGTCCAGCCCTGCCGGCCGTGGCGCCTGGTCGATCAGGCATAAGGTGCCCAGCACGAAGCCCTGCGGGCTGACCAGCGGGCACCCTGCGTAGAACCGGATATGAGGCGGGCCGAGCACGAGGGGATTGGCGGCGAACCTGCTATCCAGCCTTGCGTCGGGCACGACCAGCAGGTCTTCACTGCCCAGGGCGTGGGCGCAGAACGACCATTGCCGTGGCGTCTCGCACAGCGACAGCCCTGCGCGCGCGGCAAAGAGCTGGCGCTGCGCCTCAACCAGCGAAACAAGAGCCGTCGACACACCAAAAAGCCGCTGCGCCAGGCGCAACAGGCGCTCGAAGCCCGGGTCCTCCAATGTCTCGTGGATACCGTATTCGGCCAGGCTGGCCAGGCGGGCAGGCTCGTCCTGGCGCACCGGCAGGCCCGTCGTCCAGATGTCGTCATGCTCGCTCATCACGTCTCCGGCATTGCGGCGCCCTTGCCGCCGCGCCAGTTGGCGAGGAAGGCGGGCAAGGCCTCGAGCGGCACCGGACGGCTTACGTGGAAGCCTTGAATCTCGTCCACGCCCCATTCCCGCATGAGGTCGAACATTTCCTGCGTTTCGACGCCCTCGGCCACGGTACGGTAACCCAGGTCGCGTGCGACGCCGAGCACGCTTCGCAACAGCGTGCGATGGCGCGCGTCCGTATCCGCGCGTCGCACGAGGGACTGGTCCATCTTCACCACGCTGGCCGGGATCTCGGTCAGATAGGAGAAATTGCTGTATCCCGTGCCGAAGTCGTCAATGGCAATGACGGCGCCAGCCTCGCACAGCGCCTGCATCTGCTTCAGGACCCCCGTTTCGGCATGCAGCCATTCGCCCTCCGTGACTTCCAGTTCCAACCGGCCAGGCGGCACGTCCAGCGTCCTGCACAGTTCGAGGACGCTCCCGACCAGCTTGCCGTCGTCGAAGTCGCGCGGCGACAGGTTCACGGCCAGGCGGCAGCCCGGGAACAACGCGTCCAGGCGCGGCAAGGCGGACAGGGCTTCGTGCAGCACCCAGCGTGTCAGGGACTGCATCACGGCCGTGCGCTCGACGATCGGGATGAATTCGGCGGGTCCGATCTCTCCCAATTCCGGGTGCGTCCAGCGCAGGAGCGCCTCGAAGGCGGTTGGGCGGCCCGTGGCCGCATCGATGCGAGGCTGGAAGACGAGGTGAAGCTGCGAGGCGGCAATGGCCCGCTGGATATCCAGCGCCAGCCGATACTTGCGCTTGAGTTGCGCGTCCTGGGCGGCGTCGTACAGGGCCCAGCGCCGTTCCGATGCCTTCGCCGCGCCCAGCGTGACCATGGCGCAACGCAAATTGTCCAGGGGCGTGCGTTCGCCCTGGACATAAGGCACCACCGCCACGCAGGCATCCAGTTGCACCGGCACGCCTTCGGCGATCACGGGCTCGGCCAGTACCGCCAACACGTCGCGGATGAGCACATCCACCGCCTGCGCCGCATCGACCGTGAAGGCCAGGCGAGTCACTCCCACCTGATAGATATCCACCTCCGCCCCCAACGCCTTCCGCAAGCGCTGAGCCTGCTGCCGCAGAAGCGACTCGATCACGCCGATCCCCACCGCCTGCGCGATCTCGTGCGCGTGCGCCAGTTCCAGCAGATCCAGCAGGATCAGGCTGCGGCTGACGCTGCCGTCGAGCAGCAGCATGGTCCCCTGGTCTTCCACGAACTGGTGGCGGTTCGGCAGCCCGCTCACCGCATCGCGCCGGCCCACCATCTGGCGCAAGGCGATCTGGTCCATCACCAATTTGGCCAGGGCCTTCAACTGCTCCCGCATCCGCGCATCGAGCCGGCGAGGCTTGGTGTCGATCAGGCATAGCGCCCCGATGGCGTAGCCGGAATCCGTGACCAGCGGCACCCCCGCATAGAAACGCATGTGCGACTGGCCCGATACCAGCGGGTTTTCCTGGAAACGCTCATCCTTGCTCAGGTCTGGCACCTCGAGGATATCTTTCACATGGATGGCATGCGCGCACAGCGAGACGTCCCGCGTGGTCTCCTTCGGAATGAAACCGACCTTGGAGAGGAATTGCTGCCGATCGGCATCCACCAGGGAGATAAGCGCAATGGGGACATTGAAGCAGTAGGCCGCGAGCCGGGTGAGGCGGTCGAAGTCCTCGGACTCCGCCGAGTCCAGCAGCCCCATCGAGCGCAGCACGCCGATACGTTCCTTTTCCTTCACGAGGGGGCCAGGCATGCTTGCTCTCCAGATCAGATCGCGTGGGGGTATGATGCGCCAGTTTATGGTCATCTCACCATGATTCGACACGAAATCCTGCTGATCGTCGCGCTGGGGGTCGGATGTGTGGCACTCGCGCTACCTGGACAGCTGCTCACGGGCTCTCCCGCCGCCGCCTACGCGTCCACCGCCATCCTGGTCGGAGCCATCATCTGCGCCTCGCTGCGCATCGCCCACCATGCCGAGCAGATCGCCCGCCGCCTGGGCGATCCCTACGGCACGATGGTGCTGACGCTGTCCGCGGTGCTGGTCGAAGTCGTGGTGCTGGGCTTCGTGATCTTCCACGAAGGCTCGCCCACGCTGGCGCGCGACACCATCTATGCCGCCGTCATGCTCGACATCAACGGCATCCTGGGCCTGGCGGCGCTCATGGGCGGCCTGAAACACGGCGAACAGTCCTACAACGACGACTCCAGCCGCACCTACACCGTCATGATCCTGACGGCCATGGCCGTGTCGATGGTCGTGCCGGAATTCATCCCCGGCGAGGCGCAGCACGCCTACTCGATCTTCACCATCCTCATCATGATCACGCTGTATGCCGCCTTCCTGCGCATGCAGACGGGACCGCACAGCTATTTCTTCAGCTACAGCTATCCCGAAAAGCGGCGCAAGCAGGAAGCGCGCGCCCTGCCGCCACCCTCGGCGCGCTCGAGCATCCTGCTGCTGGCGTCCGGCGTCGTGCTGGTGGGGGTGCTGGCCGAGGTCATGTCCAGGAGCCTGTCGGCATCGGTGGCCGAACTGGGCGTGCCCATCGCCATTCCCGCCATCGTGGTCGCCTTCATTTCGGCCAGCCCCGAGATCCTGACCGCCTTGCGCGCGGCGCTGGCCAACCGCATGCAGGCCGTGGTGAACATCGCGCTCGGCGCGTCGCTCTCCACCGTCATCCTGACCGTGCCGCTCATCGAAGCTTTGTCGCTGCTGACCGGGCAGCCCTTCATCATGGCGATGACGCCGGTGCAGACCATGATGGTGCTGGTGACGCTCATCGTCACGGCCATCAACCTGAACGACGGCCAGACCAATGCCATCGAGGGCATGACGCACTTCGTGCTGTTCGCGACCTTCCTGATGCTCGCGGCGCTGGGGCTTTAGGGCCTTAACAGGCCCTAGTCCGACGCGTCCTGCGCCAGGGCGCGCAAGCGCGGCGAGGCGATGAGCCCGCTGGGCAACAGATAGTCGCCAGGAATGATCGGCAGATCCAGGTGCCGGAACTTCGCCCCCAGGCTCAGCCCCGCGTCCTGCCAGGCTTGCCAGACCAGCCGCGTGCAATAGGTGCCGCTGTCGTCGGCCATGCGGAACGGCCTGCCCAGCGCCGCCTGGGCGCGGCGCACGGCCCGTTCGCGCTGCGCGGCGTCTTCCGCCTGCACGTGATACACCGCATGCCGGCGCGCGCGCACGGGATCGAGAAAGAAATCGAGGGTATCGATGACGACGCCATCGGGGCGTCCCGTCACCTCGGACGGCGTGGCATGCAGCACCTGCCAGTTGCCCGCCGAGCCCAGCAGCATGCCGACGTGGCTGTAACCGCCCGGGTCGATGCTGAGGATGATGCCGCTGATGGTTTCGGTGCCTTCCCGGAAAATGAGGTCACCGGCCTGTGCCTCCGCGGGCAAGGTCCACGGCGCAGCAGCCATCGCGGACGCGGCCGTCGCCGTCGGCGAAGCCGCCGTGGGCGGGGCGGAGTGCGCCGCCAGCCCGCCCGCCAGCAGAAACAGCGCGAGCAACGCGCGGGTGCGCCAGGCTCGGCTGCGCGCCTGCATGGGAAAGGCGGCTGCGCTGCCTTACTTCAGGGCCATCTTCCAGTCGCCATCGTCCTTCACCAGGCGGCCGCTTTCATCGGACGTCTTGCCGTTCTTGAAGACCAGCTTCACGCGCACCCGTGCCGATTCGCCGTTCTCGTCGATCTTGGACTCCAGCACTTCCACCTTGTCCAGGCCGCCATTGGCATCGGCGCGGCGCTGCATTTCACCGACCATCATCTGGACCTTGCCCTTGGCCTGGTTGGTCTGGCCCGCATCCATCTTGGCAAAGGAGATCTGTTTCACCGCCGTGTCCGTATCGCCCTTGGCCGCGGCCTTGTAGAAGGTCTCGACCACGGACTCGGGCGAACCGCCCGAGCACGCCGACAACAGCGCGCTGAACGCGGCCAGCATGAAGAACGACCAAATGCGCGAGACCTGCATGGACTACTCCTGATGGGTGAGGAAATCGCGTCGGACTATATCACTCGCAAATGCGTCTCGGTGCCAACTTGGTTACCTCATGTGTCTGCCTGGCGCTGCCAATGCACGACACGGCGGCCGAGCCAGGCAAACAGCCTGTCCGCCGCCATGCCCAATGCGCCGATAAGGAGCACGCCCGCGAAAACATAGGGGGTTCGGAAGAAATTGGCGGCATCCAGCACAATGAAACCCAGGCCTTTGTCCCCGCCCAGCAATTCCGAGGCAACGAGGATGGAAAGCGCTCCCCCCATCGCCACGCGCAAGCCCGTCATGATCTGCGGCAAGGCGCTGGGCAGGATCACGTGCCGAAACACCTGCAGCCGGCTGGCCCCGAGCGAACGGGCCGCGCGGATCGCATCCAGGCTCGCGCCCGCCGCGCCTGCCTGTGCGCTGACCATCATGATGAGCAGCACCGACACGAGGATGAGCAGCACCTTCGACAGCTCGCCGATGCCGAACCACAGGATGAACAAGGGAACGAGTCCCAGCGGCGGTATCGGCCGCAGGACTTCGGCGGGCACCAGCAGCAAGGCGTCGGCCACGCCGCTGCGCGCCCGCAACAAACCCAGCGCCACGCCCAGCACGGCCCCTATCGCGAAGGCCACCCCGACCCGCCCCGCGCTGGCGGCTAGATGGGTCCATAGCGGCACGCCCGAATAACCGTGGCGCAACATCTCCAGGAAGCTCGCCAGCACCGCGTCAGGCGGCGGCAGGACGATGGGACGGACCCACCCCAGGCCCGCCGCCATCCACCAGAGCAGCAGCAGTCCCACCGGACTGGCCAGCACCAGGCCGGCGCGCAAACAGGCACGTGATCGATATCGTGGCGTCTTCATGCGTCCTCGTGCATGGCCTGGTAGATCTGATTGCGCAATGCCAGGAAGTCGGGGTGCAGCCGGTTGCGCTTCTGGCTGCGCGGCGCGGGCAAGTCCACGCTGAAAGCCCGCGGCGCCTGGCCGCGAGCGCCGAACAGCAGCACGCGGTGCCCGACGAATACGGCCTCGTCGATGCTGTGGGTGACGAAGACGATGGTGGTGCCCGTGGCGGCCTGGATCCGCAGGATTTCCTCCTGCAGCTTCTCGCGCGTCTGCACATCCACGGCAGCGAAGGGTTCGTCCATCAGCATGACACGCGGCCTGGCGGCCAGGACTCTTGCCAGGCTGCAACGCTGGCGCATGCCGCCCGAGAGTTGATAGGGATAGGCGGACTCGAAGCCCGCCAGTCCGACCAGCGCCGCCATGTCGCGCGCCGCCGCCCGTTGCTCGGTACGCGAGCGGCCCGCGCAACGCAGGCTGAACGCGATGTTCTCGCCCACGGTCATCCAGTCGAACAAGGCATAGGACTGGAACACCATGCCACGATCCGGTCCAGGACCATGCACCGGCACGCCGTCGACGTGCACGCTGCCCGTATCCGGCGCAATGAATCCCGCCAGCAGGTTCAGGACGGTGCTTTTGCCGCAGCCCGAGGGGCCCAGCAAGGCCACTGCCTCGCCCGGCGCGACGTGAAAGCTCAGATCGTCCAGCACCGGCAGGCCGCCATACGCAAACCCCACGCCTTCGACCGCCAGTGCCGGCACCACTGAAGGAAATACCGATCCCATCAGCGCGACGGCTCCGCCAGGAACTGCTGCAGCGGACGCGTGTTGATGAGCCCGCGCCAGTCGGCAGGCAAGGCCTGGATGCGCTTTTCAGCCAGCAGGAAATCGCCGATGCCGCGCAGATGGCGCACAAAGCGGGCGTCCAGCTCCTGCCCCGGCGCGCCCAGGACATCTGCGGTGAGTTGCGCCTCGAAGCCGGGATGCTGGGCGGTTTGCCGGGCAATCAACGCATCGAACTCATCGGCGCTTTGCTTGACCCGTGCAGCCTCGTACTGGCGCACCTCGCGCGGAGCGGCCTGATAGGCCTGCTGGGCCAGTCGCCAAGCCTTCAGGAAGCGCTGCACGGTCTCGGGCTGCTCGCGGGTGAAGGCCTGGCGCGATACCCAGATGCCGCCCGTGATCATGCCAAGACTGCGCGTGGTGGCCAGCGTCCTGGCGCCCTCTCGCTCGATGATGCCGATGTTCGGCTCCCAGGTCAGGGCGGCATCCACCTGCCCGGCCAGATAGGCCGGCGGCATGTTGGCAGGCGCCAGGTTCACGATCGTCACGTCCTCCTGTCGCAGTCCGGCCTGCTTCAAGGCGTGCAGCAGGTGGTTGTGGCTGGTCGACCCCACGCTGGCCGCGATGCGCTTGCCCTTCAGGTCGGCCAGGGACTGGATGCCTGCAGCCGGATTGACGGCCAGGCGCACATTGGTGGCGTCCAGCCGCTCGACCATCAGGATCTCGATGGGCATGCCATTGCTGTATCCCGTCACCGCAGGAAACTCACCCATCCAGGCAAGATCGATCTCGCTGGCGGCCAGGGCAGGCAGCATGGCAGGCCCCGCGGGAAACGGCACCAGCGTCACCGCCAACTGCTGCGCCTCGAACAGCCTGGTGTTCGCGGCATACATCAGCAGCACATTGATATCGCCCGTCTGATAACCGATGCGCACAGGCAAGGGCTGGGCAAGGGTCGAGGGCGCCGCGCCGGCCAGGGCCAGGCAAAGCAGAACGAGACGCAGAAGACGGCTCAGCATCGAAAACTCCAGGGATAAGGAATGGATGAGGAAAAACGACGGTTGGCGGGCCGTTCTCAATACACGCCCAAGGCGAAGATGCGATCCATCTGGTCCTGGTCCGTCCCTTGCGCGCGGGCCTTCCGCCAGCCCAGGCTCGCGCTGTAGCCGCCCAGGCGGCCCTCGGCCACCAGGGCGGACTCGTCGACCGTGACATGCACGTCCGCGCAGGGATGCACATACATGGCATCGACAGGGCAATACAGTTCACACAGGAAACAGGTCTGGCAACTGTCCGGACGCGCGATCACGGGGATGCCGCCCTGGACGATGTCGAAGACATTGGTGGGACAGACATCCACGCAACGGTTGCACGACGTGCAGCGGCTTTCGCTGATGAGTTCGATCATGGCGCGGGTTCCGCATGGCGCATCGCCGCGGCCGACACGGACAACGTGTCCAGGCCACGCACGTGCTGGCGATAGGGGTGGCCTTGGCTGGCCGGATGATCCATGCGCTGGTGCAAGGCGCGCGACTCGCGGCGCGCCAGCGCGCTGCGGTAAGCCATGCGGCCCATGAGCAGCATGGCGCGGGCCTGCCTGCCGGCGGCCACCTGCCCGGCTCCGGCCTGCGCGGGCTGCGCCCATGCGTCGTCGAGCGCCTGCAGCGAGGCGAGCAGGCCTGCCTCCTCACGAAACACATTCTTTTCAAGAGGCCATAATTCGCGCCGGATCACAGCCAGGGCGGCAGCGGGATCCGCCACACGCAGGGAACAGGGGTCCGCGTCCGCATGCCTGACCCTGCCCACGCGTTGCGCGTGCTCCCAGGCTCCCTTGCCTGCCCAGGTCCCGGTTGCGATGGCCCATGCGCCATTGGGCGAACCGCCGCCGCTGCGCCCGCCGACGATAGGCTCGCGCGACGCCGCGTCTCCCGCCGCATACAAGCCCGGCACCTGGGTGGCGCCGCTGCGGTCGCGCAACAGGATGCCGCCCGTGCCACGAACCGTGCCTTCCAGCCGCAACCCCACAGGAAAGCGCTGGGAGAAAGGATCGATGCCCATCCGGTCATAAGGCAGGAACGCATTGGCCTGCGCGCTGCGCAACCAGCGCTCGATATCGGCGTCGGCCCGGTCGAAACAGGCATACACAGCCTCGTGCTGCAGCACCCGGGCGACCGCCACGAACGGTTCCTCGCCCTCGACTTCGATCTCGCGCCCATCCGCCCGGTAATAGCTGGCCCAGTGGAACGGCAAGCCTTTCGTCACCGAGGAGAAAGCCGCCGACAAGCCGTACTGATTCGAGAACTCCATGCCCGAGAACAGGGCTCCCGCCTCGGCCGCGGCAAGCTGGCCGTCGCCGGTGCACACATTCGTGCCCAAGGCACCGCTCAGGAAGGCGCAGCCACCCGTGGCGATCACGGTGGCGGGCGCCCAGGCCTGCCAATGCGCGCCTTCACGGGTCCAGCCCTGTGCGCCCACCACCGTCGTGCCATCGCGCAAGAGGCCGGTGGCGGGGCTGTGATCCAGGATCGTCACGCCGGCGCGGCGCAGCAACTGCCGCAGCAGGCGCTGGGCGTCCGGCCCCCGCAGCGAGGCGTAGTTCAATGCGCCGGACTGCGTGCGCGGAAAGGGATAGCCCAGCTCGGCAAACAGATGCAGCTGGGCGGCAGCCTGCGCCAGCACCGCATCCACCCACTCGCGCTCGCTCAACTGGCCGCCACTGTCGTAGCGCTCGGCGTGGTGGCGCGGGTAATCCTCGGGCTGGGGCACATACCAGACGCTGTTGTTGGACGCTGCGGCCGCGCCAGAGGTGCCGCAGTGGCCCTTGTCGGCCAGTACCACCTCCGCGCCCGCTCGCGCGGCGGTCAACGCCGCCCAGGCGCCGGCCGGACCGCCTCCCAACACGAGCACGTCCGCGTGCAGCGGCGCCACCTCGGAGGAGAAACTAGAATGAAGAACTGCCTGGGACACGTTTGGCTTCCAACTTGTTATAACAAGATGATGCCTCGCAGTGTAGGAATACCTTGCGCCAGCACAAACAACATCTTCATCAAAAGCTTATGGTCTCTTGCTATTTGCCGGAAAGCCCAGGACGCCTCATGCTTCAGCGCGCGTCCCCGCCGCGTGGCCGCAGCCGCCTTCTCCTTCATGTCATGACAAGTTGAAAATGCGCCGCCGAACCACTCCACAGTCTGCCAGCGGTGAACTGCCGCTGCATCTGCGCGTGCAGGAAGGCCTGCGGGCGCGCCTGCTCGACGGCACCTATCCGCCGCAGTCACGCCTGCCTTCCGAACACGCGTTGTGCGCACAGTTCCAGGTCAGCCGCATCACCGTGCGCCAGGCGCTGGCTGCGCTGCAGAACGAAGGACTGGTGCAGAAGATCCAGGGGCGCGGCACCTTCGCCTGCCGTCCCCGGGCCGCGCAGAACGTCTCGACGCTCCAGGGATTCGCCGAGGCCATGGCGCCGCTGGGCCACGACGTGCGCAACCGCCTCCATCAGTTCCGCTACGTGCCTGCCGGCGAAAGCCTGGCAGGCAGACTGCAGTTGCCTGCCACGGCCCTGCTGGCCGAGATCGGCCGGGTGCGCGTGCTGGACGGGCAGCCGATCTCCTACGAAACCACCTATGTCCCGGAAGTGCTGGGCCAGGCACTCGCCGGTGCCGACCTGGCGCACCGCGACCTCTTCCATATCCTCGAGCACGACGGCCGAGTGGCATTGGGACACGCCGATGTCGCGATCACGTCGGAACTGGCCGACGAGGCGCTGTGCACACTGCTACAGTGCCACACAGGATCCCCCGTGCTCAGGATCGACCGCCTGGTATTCGAAGCGGGCGGCGCGCCCTTGCTGTACGAGACCCTGCGCTTTCGCGCCGACACCTTCCAATACCGCATGCGCGTGGACCGGCAAGGCCGGACAGCGCTTCGCCCTTGACTCCCCGAACCGAGGCCCCGATGCTCTATGCCCTGCTCAAGCTCGTCCACCTGCTGTCCGTCATCATCTGGATCGGCGGCATGGTCTTCGCCCACTTCGCCTTGCGCCCCGCCGTGGCCTCGCTGGCGCCGCCCACGCGCCTGCCGTTCATGCACGACGTGCTGGGCCGCTTCTTCTCGGTCGTGCTGTGGGCGTCCTGTCTGAGCGTGGTGACGGGCGTGGTCATGATGGGCCAGGCCGCGCGCCAGATCGTGCAGGCCGGCGGACAGTTCCAGATGCCGCTGGGCTGGACCGTGATGGCCACGCTGGGCATCGTCATGCTGCTCATCTTCGGCCACATCCGCTTTGCGATGTATCGCCGCCTGTCGCGCGCGGTGGCCGCGCAGGACTGGCCCGCGGGCGCGGCCGTCCTGGGTGGCATCCGCAAGCTGGTGCTGTTGAATCTCTGCCTGGGCGTGCTGGCCGTGGCGGCCGTGGTGCTGCTCTGACGCCGCGGGCCAGGCCTCAGGCGTCGGGCTGGTCCACCACTGCCTCCGGTTCCGGCAGCTTCGCCACGTCCACCCAGCGCGCGGACACCAGGTCCGCCATGCGCTGGGGCGTGATGCGCACGGCGGCATGGATGTCGCCCGCCGCGGGCCAGACTTCTTCGTAAGCCTTCAGCGACTCGTCGCAATAGACGGGCAATGCCGTCGCCAGGCCGAAGGGACAGACGCCGCCCACGGGGTGGCCCGTCAACGCCATCACGCTCTCGGCATCCAGCATCCGCGCCTTGACGCCGAACGCGCGCTTGAGCTTGCCGTTGTCCAGCCTGGCGTCGCCACGCACCACGACCAGCACCACCTCCTCACCCACGCGCAGCGACAGGGTCTTGGCGATCTGTCCAGGCGCCACGCCATGCGCGCGCGCGGCCAGTTCCACCGTGGCGGTGCTGGTCTCGGCTTCGAGGATGACGATGTCGGGCGCCTTGTCGGCGAAGAACTGGCGGACGCTCTGCAGGCTCATGGAATCCTTCCGGTGAAGGACGGCGCGCGGCCGCCACAATGAGACACGCGCCCCGGAGGGCGCGTGCGCAACGATACCGCAAAGCCGCGCGGAAACTACAAGGCGGCTTCGACGCGGCGCGCCACGTCCTCGGGCACCCAGGCCTTCCAGATGGCTGCATGGCGCTTCAGGAAATACTGTGCCGCCGCGTCGGCCTCGGCCTCTTCGCGTTCCATCCAGCCCAGCGCATCGTCGATGACGGGACCGGGCATGTGCAGCTTGGTGAAGAATGCCGTCAGCATCGGCGCGCGCTTGGAAAAGCCGGCATTCAGCCCCGTCACCGCCTTGTTGCCCTTGAACTCGGTAGGCACCGGGTTTTCGCACTTCGGATCGACCATGCAGGAATAGGCCTTCTCGTCGAACGGCGGCAGCGACAGCTTCACCAGGTCGAGCGCGCCGACCAGCGCGGTCGGCGTCCAGTAATAGAACACGATGTCGCGCTTGCGCTGGTAGGCGGACACGATGGCCGCCTTCTGCGCGGCGCCCGCGCCCGGCGCGAACAGGGTGTAGTCGTCCTCCAGCTTCAAGGCCTTCAGCAGGTTCACGTTCAGCGTGTCGCAGGCCCAGCCTGCCGGACAGCCATAGATGCGACCCTTGCCCGGCTCTTCAGGATCGGCGAAGACCTTCTTGTAGCGCGCGAGGTCCGCGGCGCTTTTCAGGTCGGGGTGCCGCTCGGCGGTATAGCGCGGGATATACCAGCCTTCGCCCGCATCGAAGACGTGCCCCACCCCGATGACCTTGCCGGAGTCCAGCGCCTTGCGCCACGCGCTTTCGATCTGGCCGGGCCAGATCTCGGACGTCACCTCGACATCGCCGCGCTGCAAGGCGGCCAGCATGGCCAGCGTCTCGCCCGACTCGGTGGAGGTCTTGCAGCCGTAGCCCTTCTCCAGGATGAACTGCTCGATGCTGACCAGCAGCAGGTTCGACTCCCAGTTCAGGCCGCTGAAGCGCACGGGCGTATCGATCTCGCACTTGGGCGCGGCTGCAGGCGCGGCCGCAGGCGCCGAGGGGTCGGCAGCGAAGGCGGCGGGGCTGGCGGCGATGGCCGCGGCGCCCAGCGCGGCAAGCGAGAGCCGGCGGGGGTGGAATCGTGAAAGCTTGCGCACTGTGTTCTCCCGCCGCTGCCTGCCCGCGACACGCGGGCGCTCAAGCGCGACACCGGAAGGATCTTAGCCGCCGGTGTGGCGCGGCGATGTAAGCGCGCATGACAAAGCTGGCCGAGGTGTACGGGCTGCACAGCTGTACAGCGCCCGCGCCAGTCAGTAGAATCCCGCCTCGATGACCACGCCTCTCTCCCGCCTCCTCGCGCAAGCCCGCTCCGCCGCTGCACTGCCGCAGCCCGGTTGCTCGCGTGCTGCCGCGGCGCACCTCGCCGCAGACACTTAAGCCCGGCGACCACTCCCCCTCCAGCGCAATCCACAGGTCACCGGGCACACCTCCCGCGCGACGTGTGGCGGTTCCACCGGTTCCGCCCTTCTCTCCCAGCCACGGTGCTTCCGTGCCTGGGCAGCATGGATACGCATGGACATCACAAAGGCCTTCATCAAGGCCAAGCAACCTTGCGCGGACGGCTTTCGCTGGTACGTGCGCAACGCTCATGAAGACAGTAGTTACCAGGAACTCCTGGATGCGCTCGTGGCCGCCGGCCGCGTGCAGGACGCGTGCTGGCTGCTGACCCAGTTCGGTCCCACCGACGCCACCCTCGACCTCGACGAGCTGGGCGCCGACGATTTCGTCTTCGCGGGCACGGTCCGCGTACGACGCGGCATCGAGATCACCAGCACCTTGCGCGTCGGCCGGAGCCTGCACGCGGACGGCGGCATCCGCGTGGGCGGCAGCCTGCATGCCGGCGCGGACGTGCACAGCGGCGGCGCCGTGACGATCGGCGCGGACCTCATGACGCCAGGCGCGCTCCAGGCCGCCTGGAGCGTGAGCGTGCAAGGCAGCCTGCATTGCGAGACCCTGCGTGCGGGCTGGGAAGTGCACTGCGAAGGCGACGCGCGCATGGACGGACAGGCGCGTATCGGCGGCGAGCTTCGCACCGGCGGCGCGCTGCGCTGCCGCAAGCAATTGCAGGTCGGCGCCGGCCTCGATTGCGGCGCGACGCTGCAGGCCGGCCAGGGCGTGGAAGCGGAGGGCGACGTGCGCGCGGCCATGCACCTGCTGGCAGGCTGGGGCATCCGGGCACGCGGCGACATCGCGGCGGGCGGAGCGATACGGGTCGGCGAGAGCCTCTGGGCGGACGGGTACATCACCGCGGGCGACGGGTACGGCGTCTATGCAGGCATGGATGTGCGCGTGGACGCGTGGGAGTCCAGCGCCAGCGTGCGGGCACGACGGCGCCCCAAAGGCTTGCGCAGCGGCTGGTGGGCCGGAGCCCCGCCAGGCTGCCAGGAAGAGGAGGATGCCTGCGCGGGCGACAGCCATGCGGCTTGACGTCAGCCCGACGCCGGATCGCCTGGACGCCGAGCTGGACGCATTGCAGGCCCGGCTGCCCGACTGCCTGCGGCACGCCCGCCGCCTGCCGGATGCGCCCGGCCTGCCGCATTACCGCCTGCACGTTCGCACGGCGGACGGCGAGCACTACGTCTACGTCCACGACCCGGAAACAGGCAGGCTTGCCGGCTGCACGGTATTCAATCGCCTGGTGGAAATAGACAAGCGCCTGGACCCATACGTCCGATCCCCGCATTCACGCTATCGTCCGCGCGACCAGCGGCTGGGCCTGGCCTCGTGGATCTATGGGCACATGCTGGCATCGGGCGTGTGCCTGCTCAGCGGCGCGCGCCAGTCCCCGGCAGCGCACGCATTGTGGCGGGCCCTGGGCGCACGCTTTCCGCTGACTCACGCACAGCTACGGCAGCGCCAGCTGCACGACCTGGGTCCGAGCGTATCGCCCGCGCAGCTGGATGCGCTGGAAACCCGGCTGCTGCTGTGCGGCGCCGGTTGGAATGCCACTCGCCTGGCCGGCTTGTGTGCGCTGCCTTGAGCGATGGCACGGCACGCGCGAAGACAATGGCGGCGCGCCCCGCAGGCCGGAAACAGCCCGCCAGTCCCCACAGGTCTTGAGTCAAATCGTCCCCTGCCATAGAATGAAAGGTCGCCCGGCCCCTCAGGCCGGACCACCATCTGCTGGTTGGAGAGGTCGCCATGTCTACAGACGTCCTGTTCCAATTGGGGATCGCGTCAGTCCGTCTGAACATCTCCCTAACGGAAACACCTCGGGAAACCCCTCAGGAATCCCCGCCGCGCTGCGGCAAGCCAGGCTTCGGGCTCATGGCCCGGGCCGTTCGCCACGACCGAACACCCCCCGAAAACTAAGGGCTTTCGTACAGCCCTGCCCTGACGCACCCGCCGCGCGGCGGATGCCGCCATTGCGCGCGCTTGCCAATCCGGCCCGCGCGGTTTCGTTACCGTGGTACAGACCGACAGATGATTCAAACGCCCTACTACCTGATCGACGCCGCCCGCCTCATGGAAAACATGCGGCGCATCGACCATGTGCGCCAGCATTCCGGCGCCAAGGTCCTGCTTGCCCTGAAATGCTTCGCCACCTGGTCCGTCTTCGATCTCATGCGCGAACACATGGACGGCACCACCTCGTCCTCGCTCTACGAGGTGCGGCTGGGCCGCGAGAAATTCGGCGGCGAGACCCATGCCTACAGCGTGGCCTATGCCGACCATGAGATCGACGAAGTCGTGTCCTGTGCCGACAAGATCATCTTCAACAGCCTCGGCCAACTGGCCCGCCATGCGCCACGCGCCCAGGGCCTGCCCGTGGGCCTGCGCCTGAATCCCGGCATCAGCAGCTCCAGCTTCGACCTGGCCGACCCGGCGCGCCCCTTCAGCCGCCTGGGAGAAAGCGACCCGGCGCGCATTGCGCAGGCGCTGGACCAGATCAGCGGCTTCATGATCCACAACAACTGCGAGAACCGCGATTTCGCGCGCTTCGACGCCATGCTGGGCGAGATCGAATCGCGCTTTGGCGGCCTGCTGTCGCGCGTGCAATGGGTAAGCCTGGGCGGCGGCATCCACTTCACCGGCGAGGACTATCCGCTGGATGATTTCTGCGCGCGCCTGCGCGCGTTCTCGGACAAATACGGGGTGCAGGTCTACCTGGAACCCGGCGAGGCCGCGATCACCGACAGCGCAAGCCTGGAGGTGAGCGTGCTGGACACGGCCTACAACGGCAAGCACGTCGCGGTGGTGGACGCCTCCATCGAGGCGCACATGCTGGACCTGCTCATCTATCGCCTGGAGGCACGCGTGGCGCCCAACGCCGGCCCCCATCGCTGCCTGGTCTACGGCAAATCGTGCCTGGCCGGGGACGTCTTCGGCGAATTCGATTTTCCCCAGCCGCTGGCTGTGGGGCAACGGCTGTCGATCCGCGACGCCGCCGGCTACACCATGGTCAAGAAGAACTGGTTCAACGGCTTGACCATGCCCGCCATCGCCGTGCGCGATCCCGATGGCACCGAGCGCGTGGTGCGCCAGTTCGGCTACCACGATTACGTAGACAGCCTGTCCTGAGCGCGTAGCCAGGTCCCCCCTTCTTCAAGGAGCAGCCCGGATGACCCCCAATCTCCTCATCATCGGCGCCGGCGGCGTGGCGCACGTGGTCGCCCACAAGTGCGCGCAGCACAATGACCGGCTGGGCGAGATCCACATCGCCTCGCGCACGCTGGAAAAGTGCCAGGCCATCGTGGCGTCCGTGCACACCAAGGGCAGCCTGCGCCAGCCCGGCGTGCTGCGCGCCCACGCCCTGGACGCGCTGGACATCGACGCCACCGAAGCGCTCATCCGCGAGACCGCCGCGCGCATCGTCATCAATGTCGGCTCGGCGTTCCTGAACATGTCGGTGCTGGAAGCCTGCCTGCGCACGGGCGCGGCCTACATCGACACGGCCATCCACGAAGAGCCCGACCGCGTCTGCGAAGCGCCGCCCTGGTATGCGAACCACGAGTGGAAGCGGCGCGAGGCCTGCGCGGCCGCGGGCGTCACGGCCATCCTGGGCGCGGGCTTCGACCCCGGCGTCGTGAATGCCTATGCCAGACTGGCCTGCGACGACTACTTCGACCGCGTCGACTCCATCGACATCGTCGACATCAACGCGGGCAAGCATGGCCGCTATTTCGCCACCAACTTCGACCCCGAGGTGAATTTCCGCGAGTTCACCGGCACGGTCTGGTCGTGGCAGGGCAGCCAGTGGACCGCCGCGCAGATGTTCGAATACCGCAAGGAATGGGACCTGCCGGTGGTGGGACGCCAGACCGCCTACCTGACGGGCCATGACGAGCTGCATTCGCTGTCCCAGCACCTGGACGTGCCCGACATCCGCTTCTGGATGGGCTTCGGCGAGCACTACATCAACGTGTTCACCGTGCTGAAGAACCTGGGCATGCTGTCCGAGCAGCCCGTGCGCACGGCCGAGGGCCAGGAAGTGGTGCCGCTGAAGGTGCTGAAAGCCGTGCTGCCCGACCCGGCGTCGCTGGCGCCCTCCTATGCAGGCAAGACCTGCATCGGCAACCTGGTGCGCGGCGAGAAGGACGGCAAGGCGCGCGAGATATTCGTCTACAACGTCTGCGACCACGCCGACAGCTATCGCGAGATCGGCAGCCAGGCCATTTCCTACACGGCGGGCGTGCCCGCGGCAGCCGCCGCGCTGCTCATCGCCGATGGCACCTGGCGCGTGGGCCGCATGGCCAACATCGAGCAACTGCCGCCCCGCCCTTTCCTGTCGCTGCTGGCCAGCATGGGCCTGGAGACCTGGGTACGCGAGGACGGCCACGATATGCCGCTGGCCGCGCTGGCCGATCCGGTGGGCGCGTAAGGCACAGGGCGCTGGCGGGTTGGCATGCGCCGCCCGCGGGCGCGTCACCGCGGCATCAAGCTGGCGCGTGCACCCGCCGCATGTCGCCCGCCACCACGAAATTGCCCGCGCCCAGGTGGTGCAGGGTGTGCAGCGTGGCGTTGTCCTCGCGCACCGACCAATGCCCGCTGGCGAAGATCCGCGTGTCGGCCGCGGCCGACACGACCTCGGCAAAGCAGGTGTCATAGGCGTCTTCGGTGTGGCGCTCCGGAATCAGCCGGCACTCCAGCCAGGCCGCGCAGCCCGCCTCCAGCACCGGCACGCCCAGCACCGGCCCGCGCGCGGCCTCGATGCCGAAACGCGCGAACTTGTCGCCGTCGCGGCCGCTGACGCTGCCCACGGCGTAGGTCAGGTCCATCAGCGCAGCGCCCGGCACGCACAGTCCGAAGACGCCGCTGGCGCTGGCCAGCTCGCGCGTGAACGTCTGCTTGTCGATCACCACCGCCACGCGTGGCGGCGTGAACTCCACCGGCATGGACCAGGCCGCCGCCATGATGTTGCGGCGCTCACCGTGCGCGCTGGTGACCAGCACGGTGGGACCGTGGTTGATGAGACGGCTGGCATGGGCGAGATCGACGGGCAGGAAGTGGGACATGATGGGCGCCGGAAGGACGCGCTGCGCGCGCGGGGTGAATGACGCAGCCACTTTACCGGAAGCCGTGGCCTCCCCCCCCCCCAGCCGACCCCCTAGGCGTCGCCCACCAGCGTCGCGCAACAGCGCGCCAGCCAGGCATGCAGGCCCTGCACCACGGGCGTCAGCAATGTGCGGTGCGCGCACACCAGTTGCAGCGGCGCGGGCTGGCCATGAGCCGGCGGAAACAGCTCGACCAGGCGGCCCGCGGCCAGATCATCGACCACATCCAGCCGCGACTTGTAGGTGATGCCCAGCCCCGCCACCGCCCAGCGGTGCACGACCTCGGCATCGTCGCAGACGCGGTCGCCGCGCACGGCGACCGTCTTGACGCCATCGGGCAGGTGGAAGCTCCAGCGTTCGAAGGTCTGGTCGCCCATCACGAAACGCAGGCAATTGTGCCGCGACAGGTCGTCCGGATCGCGCGGCGCGCCGTGACGTGCCAGGTAAGACGGCGCCGCGCACAGCGTGCGCCGATTGCCCGGCGCCAGCGGCAGCGACACCAGGGAGGAATCGGCCAGCATGCCATAGCGGATGCCGGCATCCAGCGACTCGCGAAAGAAATCCGCCATCTGGTCGCTGACGCGCAGGTGCAGCGACACCTTGGGGTGCGCGGCCTGGAAGGCCTCCAGCCAGGGCAGCAGCACGTTGCGCCCGATGTCCGATGGCACCGACAGGCGCAGCGGACCGGCGATCTCGGGGCTGCCCTGCGCCAGGGCCTCGCGCCCGCCGGCCAGGGCGCCCAGCGCGGCGCGCGCGTGCGGCAGGTAACGCTCGCCGTCGTCCGACAGCCGCAAGCGGCGCGTGGAGCGCACGAACAGCCGCGTGCCCAGCGCACGCTCGAGCCGCAACACGGCGCTGCTGGCCAGGGCAGGCGCCATGTCCAACAAGCGCGCCGCTGCCGAGAAGCTGCCGGACTCGGCTGTCTGGACGAACACCTGGAGATCATCCAGCCGGATCATTTTCTTCATTCCACGGAAAGTATTTCTTGATTATCCCTATTTTTCGCCAAATAAAGATAAATCAAGATACCGGACATCAGCACGGTTTTCCTCATTTCCACGCCTTCCCTCTTTTCCCGGAGCCCCGCATGAAAGCCATCGGTTATCACCAATCCGCCCTGTCCATCGACGACCCGCAGGCGCTGATCGACCTGACGCTGCCCGAACCCGTCGCGCAAGGCCACGACATCCTGGTGGAAGTGCATGCCGTGTCGGTGAACCCCGTGGACACCAAGATACGCCACCGCCAGCAGCCCGAGGGCGGCCAGGCACGCGTACTGGGCTGGGACGCAAGCGGCGTGGTGCGTGCGGTGGGAGAAAAGGTCACGCGCTTCAAGGCGGGTGACCGCGTCTGGTACGCCGGCGCCATCAACCGTCCCGGCAGCAATGCCGAGCTGCATCTGGTGGACGAGCGCATCGCAGGCCCCATGCCCGCCAGCCTGGACTTCGCCAGCGCGGCCGCCCTGCCGCTGACCAGCCTGACCGCCTGGGAACTGCTGTTCGATCGCCTGAAGGTGCAGGACGCGGATCCGGCGCAGGAAAACCGGCTGCTCGTCATCGGCGCCGCGGGCGGCGTGGGCTCGATCCTGCTGCAGCTGGCGCGCCACCTGACGGGGCTGAACATCATCGCCACGGCCTCGCGCCCCGAGACGCGTGACTGGGCCCTGGCCCAGGGCGCCCATCATGTCATCGATCATCATCAGCCCTGGCGCGCGCAACTGGCGGCACAGGGCATTTCCGACGTGACGCACGTCATCGGCCTGAACCACACCGACAGCTACATCACGCAGATCGTCGACGTGCTGCGCGCCGAGGGCCAGCTGGCGCTGATCGACGACCCCGAGCACTTCGACATCCGCCCCTTCAAGAGCAAGTCGCTGTCCATCCACTGGGAACTGATGTTCACCCGCTCGCTGTATGGCACACCCACCCTCGCGCGCCAGCACGACATCCTGCGCCGCATGGCCACGCTGGTGGACCAGGGCGTGGTGCGCAGCACGGTCACGCGCAGCATCCAGGGCATCAACGCCGCGAACCTGCGCGATGCGCATGCGCAGATCGAGGCCGGCACGACCCGCGGCAAGATCGTGCTGGAAGGGTTCTGAGCGGGCAGGCCTTACAGCCCGAACATCAGCGAGCGGTGCGTGGCCATGCCGGCCATCGCGCCATCGCCCACGGCGAAGGCCACCGAGCCCGCCGCCCGCGCCACGTCGCCGCAAGCGAAGATGCCGGGAGTGGACGTGGCCTTCATCGCATCCGTGCGCAGCGTGACGCCCATCGGGCTCTCTTCGGTTGCCAGGCCCATGCGCAACGCCAGCGGCGCGGGCCGCAACGAGGTCGCCACGAAAAGGCCGGACAGCGCGAACACGCGGCCATTGTCCATCACGATGTCCACGCCGGGCCCCTCGCCTTCCAGCCGCGCCACCGCACCGCCCACGACCCGCGTGCCACGGGCGCGCAGTTGGTCGTGCTGCGCGGCATCCGGCACGAAGGCGTCGTTCAGGAACAGCGTGGTCTCGCCCCAGTCCGGCAGCATCAGCGCCTGGTGCATGGCCAGGTCGCTGGACGCCAGCACCCCGATGCCGGTGCCGCCCAATTCGTAGCCGTGACAATACGGGCAGTGGAACACCTGCCGGCCCCAGCGCTCGGCCAGCCCTGGCAAAACAGGCAGCACGTCTTCGACGCCCGCCGCCACGATGAGCCGCCGCGCCTCGCGCGTCGTGCCGTCGCTCAGCGTCACGGTGAAGGCATCCGCCTGGCCCGCCACGTCTTCCACCGCGCCCTGCACCCAGTCCACCGTGGGATAGGCCAGCACCTGCGTGCGCGCCGTTTCGGCGATCTCGGCGGGCGGCATGCCGTCCTGCGTCAGGAACCCGTGCGAATGGCTGACCGCGCGATTGCGCCGCCGGCCCGCGTCCACCACCAGGATGCGCCGGCGCGCCCGCGCCAGTTGCAACGCCGCGGACAGGCCGGCATAGCTGCCGCCGATGAGGATGACGTCGTAACGCATGCAAAGCTCCTTGCCGGGCGCAGCGCCCATTTCATGAATCATTTAATGATACATGAAAGAACGGCATATCCCGATCACGGCTTGCGCCGCTGCGCGTTGCGTCAGGGAAAGAAGAGGGACATCACGCGCACCGGCCTCAGCCGTGCGCATGCCCCGGTCCGGCATAGCCGCGCGCGACGCACAGCCTGTCGAAATCGGCGGCGAGATCCGCCAGCGACACGGAACCCAGCCGCGTGATCAGCAAGGTCTCGGCCTCGCGCATCGCGTCGGCCAGCGCGGCGTTCACCACCTGCTCGACCGCGCAGTCCGGCTTGTGGTTGTCCGCGCCGATGGCGAAGATGCGCGGTCCGCCGACCGCGTGATACACGTCCAGCAGCGTCACCTGCTTCAGGTCGCAGGCCAGTTGCCAGCCGCCGTGGTGCCCCTTCTCCGACCGCACATAACCCGCCTCGCGCAGGCCGGCCATCGTGCGCCGCACGACAGCCGCATTGGTGCCCAGCATCAGGCCGAGCTGCGCCGAGGTCATGGGCGCCTCGTCGCGGGCCATATGCAGGATCACATGCAACATGCGGGAAAGCCGGCTGTCTGTTCTCACGGTGAAGGTGTGCCGGCGCGAGCCGTCAAGAAGGCGTGGCCGCACACGATACCGTAAGTGCGTCCCGAGGCAACGCAATCTTTCGCTATGAAATGAAATGTATTTTGCAATAGTCGCAACACCTTGCCTGCCTAGAGTGGCCGTTTTCCTCGCTTCTTCACCCACTCACCCAGGCTCTCACCCGTGACACCCCGACTCCTTGCCCTTGCTCTCGCCCTGTCCACCCCGCTCGTGCTGGGCGCCTGCTCATCGTCCGACGATGATGCGCCCACCCCACCGCCCGTCGAAGAACCCGGCGGCGAAACACCCCCCGCCGAACCCGCGACCCTATTGGACGAAGGCTTCGACAACGCCACGGGCGCCGCGCTGCCCGAAGGCTGGCGGCAGGTGACGGGACTGGTCAACGCAGCCTCGCAACAGGCAGGCAGCCTGGTCATCGATGGCCTGGCCAACGAGTCGGCGGGCACCGCGGTCGCCCTGCCCGCTGCGCTGGCCACGCAAGGCAATTACCGCATCGACGTGCGCTTCACGATCGACTCGGCCAAGAACACCAGCCGCTGGGTCGGCTTCCTGTACCGCACGTCCGACACGCCCAACCTCGAGCCCTACACGCAAATGGCGGTACGCCAGAACGCCACGGCCGACAACGGCACGGAGCTTGCCCATCGCGCCGACGGCCAATGGAACGTGACGGACAAGGCGCCCTTCTCCGAGAACATCGATCCGGCCAAGACCTACACGGCCACCATCGTCGTGCACGGCAACCGCGTGCGGCAGTACCTGGACGGCACGCTGCTGCAGGACGGCGAACTCGATGACACGCGCCCCGTGGGCGGCCTGGCCCTGCAGGCCACCGGCGCCGTGCTGCGCGTGGACCACGTCACCGTGAAGGCGCAGGAAGAGGCGCTGCCGCCGCTGGGCCAGATCTTCGCCGTGACCGAGCCCGAGACCGGCGCGTCGCTGGCCCCCACGCTGGTGGGCAGCGACCCCGCGCAGGCCGGCATCGCCAGCAACCAGATCATGACGCTGGACGCGAGCCTGAACCTGCATGCCGAAAATGGCGAGAGCCTGGGCACGCTGGCCGCCTTCCTCGACAAACCCGGCCACGCCATTCCGGTGCTGCGCCTGGGCGACGCCGCCACCGCGAAAGCGCTCGTGCCCTTCGCCGACGCGCGCGGGCTCATCGACGCGACGCTGGTATCGACGGACCCCGCGTTGCTGACCGAGGCGCGCGCGCTGCTGCCGCGCCTGCGCACCGCGCTGGACTTCACCGAAGCCGGCCTGGGCAACACCCGCAACGAATTGCTGTCCGTCGTGCACGCCACCAACCGTTCGGGCAGCAAGATCGCGCTGGTGCCGCCCGCGCTGCTGGACCGCGAATCCGTCGCCTACCTGCAGGACATGCTGATCACCGTATGGGCCGCCGCCGTGGATGACGGCACGGCCACGCGCGCGGCGGCGGTGCTGGCCAGCGGCGTGAACGGCATCGTCACCGGCGAGGCGCAGACCTATGCCGACCTGCTGGGCAAGCTGCCCGACGGCGCCCTGCTGCGCAAGCCGCGCATCGTCGGTCACCGCGGCATTCCCGGCCTGGAAGACGAGAACACGCTCGAAGGCGCCATCCGCGCCTATGACGAAGGCGCCGACACCATCGAGTCCGATATCCAGCTCAGCACCGATGGCACGCTGTACATCATGCATGACGGCACGGTCGACCGCACCACCACCAGCACCGGCGAATTCGAGGCCATGAACGACGCGCAGATCCAGGCGCTGGTCACCAAGCCCAACGGCCGCGCCGTGCCTACGCTGGAAGCCTTCTTCAACGAGTTCAAGGGCAAGCCGGTCACGCATTTCGTCGAGATCAAGACCAACAAGCCCGAGGCCGTGGATGCCCTGCATGCCCTGGTCGACGCGCACGGCGTGCGCGACCAGCTGGTGGTCATTTCGTTCTCGCAATCGCAATTGAAGCGCCTGCGCGAACTGATGCCCGAAGTCTCGGCCGGCTTCCTGACCGGTGTACCCACCGGCACGGACACCCAGCGCATCGTGCGCCAGATCCTGGCCAACACGCAGGCGCTGTCGTCCACCTTCAACCCCAGCTACAACAACCTCACGCCCGCTATCCTGGAAGCGGCCAAGCACCGCGGCACGACGTTCTGGCCGTGGACCTACCGCGACGAGGCGATTGCGCGCGCGCACTATCGCGCAGGCACCTATGGCCTGACGACGGACGACGCGCAATGGTTCGGCGGCTATGCCGCCCGCGTGGACATGCCCGCCCAGGCCACCGCGCCGGTGGGACAGCTGGCGCTGGCCGGCACCCTGCTGCGCCAGGACCGCAAGAACGAGCCGCTGAAGGCCACGCGCTATGTGGTGGTGGAAAGCACCGCCCCCTATACCCAGGACGGCGATGGCAGCCTGACCTTCACGGGAACGGGCACGGCAACGGTGCTGGCCCTGCATACGCATGACCAGGGCGATGGACAGGGCTATACCCTGCTGTCCACGCCGGTGACGGTGACCGTGCAGTGAAGACCATGCAGTGAAGACCATGCAGTGAAGACCAGCGTGGGAGGGCTGGCGCGGCCGGCCCTTCCGCCTGCGCCTGGAGCACGAGGCTTCCACGCCACATGATACTGTGTATTTATACAGTATCATGTGGCCATGGAATTGCAGACCAAGCTCGAGATCCTGGCCGACGCGGCCAAGTATGACGCCTCGTGCGCCAGCAGCGCCGCGCCCAAGCGCAGCTCGCGCGGCCGCGACGGCCTGGGCGCCAGCACGGGGGCCGGCATCTGCCACAGCTTCACGCCCGACGGGCGCTGTGTGTCGCTGCTGAAGATCCTGCTCACCAATTTCTGCCTCTACGACTGCCAATACTGCGTCAACCGCCGCTCCAGCAACGTGCCGCGCGCGCGCTTCGCCCCCACGGAAGTGGTGGACCTGACGCTGGACTTCTACCGCCGCAACTACATCGACGGCCTGTTCCTCAGTTCCGGCATCATCCGCAGCGCCGACTACACCATGGAGCAGTTGGTCGAAGTGGCGCGCGCCTTGCGCGAAGACCATCTGTTCCGCGGCTACATCCACCTGAAGACCATCCCCGACGCCGACCCGCGGCTCATCACGCTGGCCGGCCAGTATGCAGACCGTCTCAGCGTGAACATCGAGCTGCCCACCGACGGCGGCCTGCAGCGGCTGGCGCCCGAGAAAAGCGTCCACACCATCCGCCGCGCCATGGGTTCCATCCGCCTGGCGCAGGAAGACGCACGCGAGAATCGCAAGCCCAGCGCGCCCGCGGGCCAGAGCACGCAGATGATCGTGGGCGCCGACGACGCGGATGACCGCACCGTGCTGCAGACCGCACAATCGCTGTATGGCGCCTATCACCTGAAGCGCGTCTATTACTCCGCCTTCAGCCCCATTCCCGACAGCCCGTCCGCCCTGCCCGCGAAGGCGCCCCCGCTGCTGCGCGAGCACAGGCTGTACCAGGCCGATTTCCTGTTGCGCGGTTACGGTTTCCGCGCCGAGGAACTGTTCCAGGACAGCGGCGCCCTACCGCTGGACATCGACCCCAAGCACGCGTGGGCGCTGGCGCACCGCGACCAGTTCCCCGTCGACCTGAATCGCGCCCCGCAGCACCTGGTCGCGCGCGTGCCCGGCATCGGCATGCGCAACGCCACGCGCCTCATCGAATTGCGCCGGCTGCGCGCCATCCGCTACCAGGACCTCATCCGCCTGCGCTGCGCCATGGACAAGGTGAAGCCGTTCATCGTGGTGCAGGACTATCGGCCAGGCCTGGGCGAGGCGTCCTCCGAGGCGCTGCGGCTGGCGCACACGCCTGCGCCACGGCAACTGTCGCTGCTGTGATGCCAGCCGTGCCGCCCGAGCTGGTGGTGGACGGCGGCTATCCGCAATGGCGGCGCCTGGCGCTGCAGGCACTGTCTCACCACTGGCCACCAGAAAGCCTGAACTGGGTCTCGCGCCTGCCCTCGGCGCCCGCCGCGCTGCAGCTATCCCTGGACACGCCCGCCGAAACAGCCGGTGGCACTCCCATGCCCGCCTCTGTTCGCCCGCGCATCTCCAGGGATCTCGCCGCGCTGCTGCAGGACGCCGCCCTGTTCCGCTCGGCCGAACGCTGGGCGTTTCTGTACAAAGTGCTGTGGCGCTGGCAGCAAGGCGACCGCAGCGTGGCCTCGCCCGCCGACGAGGACGGCGCCCGCCTGGCCGCCATGGCCAAGGCGGTACGGCGGGCCAAGCACGACATGATCGCCTATGTGCGCTTTCGCAGCCGGGGCGCGGCCAGCCCGCCCGAATACCTGGCCTGGTACGAACCCGAGCACGATGTCCTGCCCTATGCCGCCGGGCATTTCGCCGACCGCATGGGGAAATCGACGTGGTGCATCGGCACGCCGCAAGGCGCGGCGCTGTGGGACGGCCAGGCATTGCGGCTGACGGACACGCCAGCGGACGCGGCAGCGTGGCAGGCCGACACACGCGACGACGCCATCGAACCGCTCTGGCTCACGTATTACCAAAGCATCTTCAACCCCGCGCGCCTGAACACCACGGCGCTCGAACAGCGCATGCCCGTGCGCTTCTGGAAAGGCCTGCCCGAAGGCGAACTGATTCCCCAAATGATCGCCGATGCCCGCAACGGCGCCCAGCGCACGGGCCAGGCCAGCGGCGTGGGCACCATGGCCGGCAAACCCATTGCCGTGGATGCCCACATTGCCCAACCGCAACGGCCCGCCCCCACGTCGCTGGACCAATGCCGGCGCTGCGAACTCTGGCGCGACGCCACGCAGGCGGTGCCGGGCAGCGGCCCGGCATCCGCGCGCATCGTCGTCATCGGCGAACAGCCCGGCGACCACGAAGACCTGGCGGGCCTGCCTTTCATCGGTCCTGCCGGACAGGTGCTGGACGAGGCCTTGCGGCGGGCAGGCGTTGCGCGCGACAGCCTCTACCTGACCAATGCCGTGAAGCACTTCAAATGGGAACCACGCGGCAAGCGGCGCCTGCACAAGACGCCCGCGCAACGCGAGGTCGAGGCCTGTGCGCACTGGCTGGATGCGGAACTGGCGCGTCTGCGGCCCGCTGTCATCGTGACGCTGGGGGCCACCGCGCTGCGGGCGGTGCTGGGCAGGGATGCCGCATTGAAAGACCACCTGGGCCAGGCCATCCCGCTCGACCAAGGCTGGCTCGTGGCCACCTGGCATCCGTCCTACGCGCTGCGCAGCGGCGACGCCTCCGCGCACGAGGCTTGCGTGCGCGACATCGCGCATGCCCTGGGCCGGGCAGCCAGCCTGGCGCGGGACGGCGGCGCATGAACTCAGATGTTCTGCCCGCCCGACACCTCGATGCGCTGCGCATTCACCCAGCGATTGTCCTCTGACAACAGCCGCGCGATCATCGGCCCGATGTCATCGGGCAGGCCGACCCGGCCCAGGGCGGTCAGGGCCGCGAACTGGCGGTTCAGGTCCGCGTTGTCGCGCACCGCGCCGCCACCGAAATCGGTCTCGATGGCGCCCGGCGCCACCGTATTCACGGCAATGCCGCGTGCGCCCAGCTCCTTGGCCAGGTACACCGTCAGCATTTCCACCGCCGCCTTCACCGCCGCATAGGCGCCATAGCCCGGATACGACATGCGCGTCAGGCCCGAGGACAGGTTCACGATGCGTCCGCCATCGGCCAGCAGCGGCAGCAGCGCCTGGGTCAGAAAGAACACGCCCTTGAAGTGCACGTTCACCAGCGCGTCGAACTGCGCCTCGGTCGTCTCCGTGATCAGGGCATGGTCGCCGTGGCCAGCGTTGTTGACCAGGTGATCGAAGGTCTCGCGCCCCCAGGTCTGGCGCAGCGCCTCGCGCAGGCGCCCGGCGAAGGCGCCGAAGCTGGCGGCGTCGCCCGCATCCAGCTGGAAGGCCAGCGCCTGGCGGCCCAAACCCTGGATCTCGGCCACGACGGCATCGGCCTCGTCGCGGCGGCGTTGATAGGTGACGATCACGTCGCCGCCCTGGCGGGCGATGGCGAGGGCGGTATTGCGGCCCAGGCCGCGGCTGGCGCCGGTCACGATGGCGATCTTGCTCATGGGGGAACTCCTTTGCGTGTCGGGGAGGGTCGGATTCAGGGACTGAATCGATGACAGGCATTCTGCGGATCCATGCCGCTTGCGTCGCTGCCCGAAGCTCGGCGATCCTTGCCTATTCCTCCAAACCCGGCGCACACTTGCCGTCCTCGCCCTAGGATGGCGGACATGAACACGACACGCTCGACCGACACCCTGCTGGCTACCGTGCGGCGTCACGCGGACACGCACGCCGACGACGACGGGCTGGCCCGTACGCCCATTCCGGGGCTGACCACCATCCGTGCCCATGCCCCATCCGAGCTGGCCCACGCCATTTCGCAGCCATTGCTTTGCCTGGTCCTGCAAGGCCGCAAGCAGGTCAGCATGGGCGCGCACACCGTCAGCTTCGGCGCCGGCGACTCGCTGCTCATCACGGCTGACGTGCCGACCGTCAGCCAGGTCACGCAGGCCCCTTATTGCTCCGTGGTGCTGGAACTGGACCCGTCCGTGATCGCCGAACTGGCCCCGCAGATGCAGGACGCCGACGACGACGACGCCCCGCCGGTGCGCAGCGATCCCACCGACGCGGAAGTGGCCGATGCCGCCCTGCGGCTGATGCGCCTGCTGGACCACCCCGCCTCGATCCCGGTGCTGCACGCCCAGCGCGTGCGCGAACTGCACTACTGGCTGCTGGCCGGCCGCCACGGCGCCGCCATCCGCCGCCTGGGCTGGCCCGCAGGCCACGCCCGGCGCGTGGCGCGCGCGGTCGCCGTGCTGCGGGCGGACTTCGCCCGCGCAATCACGGTGGAGGAACTGGCGGCGGCCGCCGACATGAGCCCCTCTTCCTTCCACCAGCATTTCCGCCGGACCACCTCGCTGTCGCCGCTGCAATTCCAGAAACAGCTGCGCCTGATCGAGGCGCGCCGCTTGATGCAGGCCGAGGGCGTGGCGGCCAGCAGCGCGGCCTTCGCGGTGGGCTATGAAAGCGCCTCGCAGTTCTCGCGGGAATACCGGCGGATGTTCGGCGCCCCGCCCGCGCAGGACAGGGATGCGGCGAAACGACGGGGCCAGGCGCCTGTCGACGCATGACTCGCGGCGTCAAGCAGATCGCGGCTTGCGGCAAGCCTTGCCCGCCTCTCGCTCTTATGTGACGAACACATATGCCCCTGGGTTCTTTCCTATCGACTACTTATTTGTTCACCATCTCGCCCTGCCGCCCTAGATTGACGAGTATCCAGAACAGGGTGTCGCCGCCCGGAGTCGTCCATGAGCTATACAGTGCCCGAAGTCAGTCTGCCAGCCCTCCTCGAACAGGTCCGCAGCGATCACGCGCATCTGCCTTATTCGGGCAGCGTCGAGCCGATACTCGCCTGGCAACTCGCGAAGGAAGGCCATGCCGTGCTGGTGGACGTGCGCACCGCCGAGGAACGCAAGTTCGTCGGGCATGTGCCGGACAGCCTGCACGTGCCCTGGGCGACAGGCACCAGCCTGACCCGCAACCCAAGATTCGTCCGTGAGCTGGAAGCCAAGGTGGCCAAGGCGGGCGGCAAGGAAGCCGTGATCCTGCTGCTGTGCCGCAGCGGCAAACGCTCCCACCTGGCTGCCGAGGCCGCCGCAAAGGCGGGTTTCACCCACGTCTTCAACGTGCAGGAAGGCTTCGAGGGTGAACTGGACGCCAACCAGCAACGCGGCCGCCAGGATGGCTGGCGCCTGCACGGCCTGCCCTGGGTGCAGGACTGACATCCGGGACATCGTCCCGCCCTTTTCCACCTTTTCCAAACGGTAGCCGGCCACGGGCACGTCCCCTCCGTGACCGCGTTCGTGCAGGTTTTCCCCATTCCGCTTGCCATGGCCAACTTCGACATTGCTCCCATCGTCCACGCCCTGAATGACATCCGCAGCAACTGGCGTGATGCGCAGCATCGATCCCGCCATCCAGAGGCCCGGGAATTCCCCTCACGCGACGCCCTGGCGCGCATTGCCGGCCAGCTCAAGGGGGCGCTTTTCCCCATGCGCCTGGGGCCGCAGGACATGCGCCACGAGAGCGAGAATTTCTATGTCGGCTACACCTTGAGCACTGCGCTGCAGGCCCTGCAGGAACAGGCGGCCCTGGAACTGCGTTACGTGGCGCGGCGGGACGACCCCGATATCGCCCAAGTGGAACGCCAGGCACATGCCAGCGTGGCCGCGTTCGCGGCCGCGCTCCCGCGCCTGCGCGAGATACTGGACAGCGACGTGCTGGCAGCCTACCAGGGCGACCCGGCAGCGCGCAGCGTGGACGAAGTCCTGCTGTGCTATCCCGGCGTCCTGGCGCTCATCCATCATCGCATCGCGCACCAGCTGTACCAGGAAGGCCTGCCGCTGCTGGCACGCATCGTGGCAGAGCTCGCGCACAGCGAAACCGGTATCGACATCCACCCCGGTGCGACCATCGGCCCCGGCCTCTTCATCGACCATGGCACCGGCGTCGTGATCGGAGAAACCGCCCGCATCGGCCGGCGCGTGCGCATCTACCAGGCGGTGACACTGGGCGCGAAACGCTTTCCCATCGGTGCGGATGGCACCCTGGAGAAAGGATTGGCGCGCCATCCGACGGTCGAGGACGAGGTGGTCATCTACGCGGGCGCCACGATCCTCGGTCACATCACGCTGGGACGAGGCGCCATCATCGGCGGCAACGTCTGGATCACCGAAGACGTGGCGCCCGGCACCACCATCACGCAAGCCTCCCTGCGCAGTACCCCGAAATCGACTGCCGAGGACGCCGCGCCAGCCACGCTGGCCTCGGCCTGACCTCTTTCCGGCCCGCCGCCTGACCTTCAACACAGTTCGTTCATTCGGAGAGAAACATGAGTGCAACAGTGGGCGGAACCGTCGCCCTGGGCGACAACGCGGCACGCCAGCTAGCCAACGCCACCAAGACCGTCCCGCAGCTCGAGACAATCAGCCCGCGCTGGCTGACGCACCTGCTGCAATGGGTGCCGGTCGAGGCTGGCATCTATCGGCTGAACAAGGTCAAGAACCCCGAAAGCATCAAGGTCACCTGCACCGCGCGCGAAGAGGAAAACCAGTTGCCGCGCACCTTCGTGGACTACGAAGAGGCCCCTCGCGAGTACTTCCTGAATTCGGTCAGTACGGTGCTGGACGTGCATACCCGCATCTCCGATCTCTACAGCAGCCCGCACGACCAGATCAAGGAGCAATTGCGCCTCACGATCGAAACGATCAAGGAGAACCAGGAAAGCGAGCTCATCAACAACCCGGATTATGGCTTGCTCGCACAAGTCACCGACGAGCAACGCATCTTCCCGCTGACCGGCGCCCCCACGCCCGACGATCTCGACGAACTGCTGACCAAGGTCTGGAAAGAGCCTGCGTTCTTCCTGACCCACCCCCAGGCGATCGCGGCGTTTGGCCGCGAAGCCACCCGACGCGGCACGCCCCCGCCCACCGTCAGCCTCTTCGGTTCGCAATTCATCACATGGCGGGGCGTCCCCCTCATTCCCTCCGACAAGGTGCCGGTGGCGGACGGCAAAAGCAAGATCCTGCTGCTGCGTGTCGGAGACAAGCGACAGGGCGTGGTCGGCCTGTACCAACCCGGCCTCTCCGGCGAACAGAGCCCCGGCCTGTCGGTGCGCTTCATGGGCATCAACAACCATGCCATCGCATCCTATCTGATCTCGCTCTACTGCTCGCTGGCGGTGCTCACGACCGATGCGCTCGCGGTCCTGGACGACGTGGAGATCGGCAAGTACCACGACTACCCCGACACCTACAAGTAAGGCCGAGCGATGAGTCTCGACGCCTACTCCCGCGACGCGGCACTCCCGGCGCTTCCCGCCGCCACGCCCGACGCCCCCATCGACCCCCGTACCCTGGCCCGCCTGGCCACGGCGTTCTTCTCCGCCCCGCCCGGTGCATCCGTGGCCGACATCCCATGGGAATCCGGCACCTCGGGCGCGGACCACCGCCAGGCCCAGCCCGAGACCGTGGCGCGCGCGGCCGTGCCGCCCGGCGTGCAGGCACCGGTCAACGTGGCGCCGCCAGGCTCGCCGCTGGTCAGTCCCGCCGGGCTGGGCCCGGGCGTGCCCGGCACGCCCATTCCCCAAGGGCTGGCGCCAGGTGCCAACCTGCTGCCGGCCTCGCCCAGCCCCTTGCCTTCATTGGCCAACCGGGCACCTGCCCTGCTGCCCCACGCGCAAGCCGGCAACGGCGTACCCGACACGGTGTTCAGCACGCTGCCCGCCTATGAACCCCGGTACGGCAGCGCCGTCACCGGCATCCCGCCGGTGACGGCGCCCACGTCCGACGATCCGCAAGGCACGGCCCCCTACTACTTCCTGGACCCGAGGCACGGCCACCCCGCAGCGGCGGCATCTCCGCCAGCGGCAGCGCCCGTTCCCGACGCTTCCCGGCCATCGTTCTATTTCGTCGACACCATCGACCCGCCCAGCGGCGCCGTCGTGCCGCCCAAACAGCACGCCCACGCCACGCCCTCGGTCGGACCGGCGCAGCATCCGCCGTTCGACATACATGCCATCCGCCGCGACTTCCCGATCCTTCAGGAACGCGTCAACGGCCGGCAGCTGGTGTGGTTCGACAACGCCGCCACCACCCACAAGCCGCAATCGGTCATCGATCGCATCGCTCACTTCTACGCGCACGAAAACTCGAACATCCATCGCGCGGCGCACGCGTTGGCCGCACGCGCCACCGATGCGTACGAGGGCGCCAGGGAGCGGGTGCGGCGATTCCTCAACGCGCCCGACGTGAACGAAGTCATATTCGTGCGAGGCACGACGGAGGCCATCAACCTGGTCGCGAAGAGCTGGGGGGCCCGGCATGTCGGCGAAGGGGACGAGATCGTCGTCTCGCACCTGGAGCATCATGCCAATATCGTTCCCTGGCAGCAGTTGGCATCGCTCAAGGGCGCGAAGCTGCGCGTGATTCCCGTCGACGATTCAGGCCAGATCCTGCTGGAGGAATACCGCAAGCTGCTCAACGACCGCACCCGGATCGTCGCGGTCACGCAGGTTTCCAATGCGCTGGGAACCGTGACGCCCGTCAAGGAGATCACCGACCTCGCGCACCGCGCCGGCGCAAAGGTCCTCATCGACGGCGCGCAGTCGGTCTCGCACATGCCCATTGACGTGCAGGACATCGGCGCAGACTTTTTCGTCTTCTCTGGCCACAAGGTCTTTGGTCCTACCGGCATCGGCGCCGTCTGGGGCAAGCGCGCGGTACTGGAGGACATGCCGCCCTGGCAAGGCGGCGGCAACATGATCGCCGACGTGACCTTCGAGAAAACGGTCTTCCAGCCCATTCCCAACACGTTCGAAGCGGGCACGGGCAATATCGCGGATGCGGTCGGACTCGGAGCGGCCATCGACTACGTCAACCGGATAGGCATCGAGAACATCGCGGCCTACGAGCACGACCTGCTGGCGCACGGCATGGCCGGCCTGGGCGAGATTCCCGGCGTCCGCTTGATCGGCACCGCAGCCGACAAGGCCAGCGTCATGTCCTTCGTGCTGGCGGGATACAGCACCGAAGAGGTCGGCCAGGCATTGAACCAGGAAGGCATCGCCGTGCGCACGGGCCATCATTGCGCACAGCCCATCCTGAGACGCTTCGGCGTGGAAACGACCGTCAGGCCGTCGCTCGCGTTCTACAACACCTACGACGAAATCGACCAATTGCTGCGCGTGGTCAGGCGCCTATCCGGAGAACGCCGGTCAGGAAAATGAGCCGCCCGGCCCTGCGCTGCTGCTTCCTTCCAGATCGGCCGCAACACGCCCCGCATCACGCGGGGCGTTTTTTCATTGGGCAGCCTCCCCTCGATCCGCCAGGAAACTGCCGGTCTGGCGGCGTCGCGCTAGACCAGCGACAACACGTCACCCACGGGCCGGCGCGGCTTGCGCGGCCAGTTCTGCGGCAGGCCGCGCCCCACCGCCAGCAGCAGCCCGGGGATTTCGTTGTCGGCCAGGCCGAACTCACGTGCCACGGCCGCGTCGTCGAAGCCGATCATCGCGCCCGCGCCCCAGCCCTTGGCCTGTGCGGCCAGGATCAGCGCGCCGGCGCCGAAAGTGGCGGTGCGCACGGCTTCGTCGCGCTGGCGCTGCGGATACCCGTCATAGAGCCCCTTGGCCGCGCCTTCCCAGCCGCCCACCATGTCCGCCGGCATGAAGCCCGCCGCCACGGCCGGCGCCAGCCGATCGGGCAGCGTGCGGTAGTCGGCCAGTTGGCCCACCACGATGAAGGTGACGGCCGCCTCGGTGACCTTCGCCTGGTCCCAGGCCAATTTGCGCAGCCGCGCCTTGGCCTCGGGCGTGCGCACGGCGATGAAGCGCCAGTTCTGCAGGTTGAAGGACGTGGGCGCCAGCGTGGCCAGGCGCACCAGTTCCTGGATCTCGTCGTCGCTGATCGTGTGCGCGGGATCGAAGCGCGTGGTGGTGCGGCGCGCCTGCAGCGCGTCGAGCAGGGATTGCTGAGTCATGAGCGTTTCCTTGATGCAATGCCGGGATGGACGATCAAACGATGCTGTCGACCACGCCACCGTCCACGCGCAGCGCCGCGCCGCTGGTGGCCGAGGCCTGTTCGGAACTGACGTAGACGATCATGTTGGCCACCTCTTCCACGCGCGCCGCGCGCTGGATGATGGACGAGCCCCGATGCGCCATGACGAAATCGGCCGCCACCTTTTCCAGGCTCTGGCCGCTGCGCTGCACGTCGTCCTTCAGCATGTCGGCCACCCCTTCGGACAACGTGGGGCCGGGCAGCACCGCATTCACCGTCACGCCCGTGCCGGCCAGGCGCTTGGCCAGCCCGCGCGAGATCGCCAGCTGCGCCGTCTTGGTGAAACCGTAATGCACCATGTCCGAGGGAATGTTCAACGCCGATTCCGACGACACGAACACGATGCGGCCCCAGCCCCGCTCGACCATGCCCGGCGCATAGGCGCGCGACAGCTGCACGCCCGACATCACGTTGACCTGGAAGAAGCGCTCCCACTCGCTGTTGGGCGTCTCGAAGAAATCCTGTGGACCGAAGATGCCCAGGTTGTTGACCAGCACGTCCACTTGCGGATGTTCGGCCAGCAGGCGCGCGATGTCGGCCTCGGTGCTCAGGTCGCCCACGAAACCCAGCGCGGGCGTCTTGCCGCCCAGGCGCTGGATGGCGTCCTTGACGCGCGCCTCGGTGCGTCCGTTGATGATGACCGTGGCGCCCGCCGCCGCGAAACCCTGGGCGGCGGCGAAGCCGATGCCGCCGGTCGAGCCCGAGATGAGGACACGCTTGCCGCTAAAGTCGATATTCACGATGCAACCTCGCTGAGTGCCGCGCGGGGCGCGGCGTTCGATGTGGGATGACAGGCAGCTGGCCTGGGGCGCATCGTTCGGATATGTCGAATATTTCACCCACCCTGCCTGCCTGAACGTAGGCAGACTATAGGGACTGTTCACCTGTCCTACAATCCGCCGCACCGCAACACACTGTTCGAGAATTTCGAAAAATGGACCGCATCGACGCCTTGCGCCTGCTGCTGGATGTCGCCGACGCCGGCAGCTTCTCTGCCGCGGCGCGGCTACGCGCCATCGCCACTTCCACCGCCACGCTGGCCATCAAGCAGCTGGAGCAGGAATTCGGCGCGCGCCTCATGGTCCGCTCGACCCGGCGGCTGGTCTTCACCCAGGAGGGCGAGCGCGTGCTGGCCGATGCGCGCCGCATCGTCGCCGACTGGGACAGCGCGCTGGGCAGCGTGCGCGAGGAAGGCCCGCTGAATGGCCTCATCCGCGTCACGGCCACCAACGACTTTGGCCGCCACACGCTGCGCCCCTTGCTGGATGCCTTCCAGGCGCGGCACCCCTGCGTGCAGATCAGCCTGATCCTGAACGACAACGCCATCGACCTGCTGGAAGAACAGATAGACCTGGCCCTGCGCTACGGCCCCCTGCCCGATTCCAGCCTGCGGGCGCGCGTGCTGGTGCGCAGCGAACGCCTCGTCTGCGCGGCTCCAGCCTATTGGCGCCGCGCTGGCAAGCCGCGCCACCCTAACGACCTGGCCCTGCACAACTGCCTGGTGCTGGCCCGGCCGGGCGCGCCCATCGTGGCATGGCCGTTTCGCGACGGCGAGCGCCACTTCCATGTGAAGGTGTCCGGCGACCGGCAGGTCAGCGACGGCGGCGTGCTGCGCGACTGGGCCCTGGGAGGCGTGGGCGTGATCCTGAAGAACCGCTGGGACATGCGGCGGGAGCTGGCGTCCGGCCAGCTGGAGTCGGTGCTGGATGATTATCTGGCCGGGCCGGTGGATCTGTTTGCGGTGTTGCCCGGCGGGCCGCCGAATCGGCGGGTGGCGGCGCTGGTGGGGTTTCTGGCCGAGTGCCTGGCACCCGGTGCCGTGGGTCTTCCCAGCCGTCACACTGACGAATCATCATAAGTTACATGACTCATGCAAGCGTCGGCTTGCCTCAGCTATCCCTGCTGGCGGACCGCGCGCCCCCCTTATCGCACCGTCCTGGCCCGATGCACCAGGCGGTGCACATACGCCAGCTTCTCCGCCACCGCGGGCGCGATCACGAAAGGATAGAGATCCGGCTGGCCCATCGCACGGTTCAGGCTGTTGACCGCATAGGTCAGGGGCAGCCAGGCGTCCAGCAAGGTCTGCACATTGCGCGCCCGATAGGGATCGAAGGTGACGCGTGTTTCCACGCCCGCCTCGTCGCCCACTTCGGGCTGGATGGTCACGCCGAAGGACGCCGCCATTTCCAGCGTATCGACGATGTGCAGATAGTGCGCCCAGGTTTCGGCCCAGTCTTCCCAGGCATGCATCGTGGCATAGGAGCTGACGTAACGCTCGCGCCAGTCGGCGGGCGCGCCCTGCTTGTAATGCCGAGTCAGCGCTTCGCCGTAATCCAGGCGATCGTCGCCGAACAACGCGCGGAAGGATTCCAGTTCGCCGCCATCGCGCACCAGCCTGTCCCAGTAGTAATGACCGACCTCATGGCGGAAATGCCCCAGCAGCGTGCGGTACAGCTCGCCCATCGAGGCGCGCGCGGCCTCGCGCGTGGCATCGTCGGCTTCCTTCAAGGCAATGGTGATCACGCCATTATCGTGTCCGGTCATCACCTTCGGACCGCCCGGCACGTCGGCCAGGAACTCGAACACCAGGGGCTCGGGATCACCGCTGCCATCGCAGGGGTGCGGCAAGCCGAAGCGCATCAGTGAGTACACCAGGCGGCGCTTGGCCTCTTCGATCTTCTGCCAGTTCAGGTGGTTTTCCGGCAGGGAAATATCGGGAATGGTCCGGTTGTGCTGGCAGGCCACGCAGAACACCTGGCCCTGCGAGGCGTCCACCATCCAGTTGCAGCCATGCTGCTCCCAGTTGCGGCAGAAGCGATAGCGGGCATCGGGCCGGGCCAGCGCGATCCAGGCAGCCCCTTCCGGCTGCACCGCGCTCATCACCCCCGCATCAGGCAGATAGCCCAACAGGTGGCCGCAACGCTCACATTGCTCGTTCTCGAAATAGAGACGCTGGCCACAGGCCTGACACTCGAAAAGCTGCATGATTCCCGGATCCCATGCGTATCCCCATCTGGATACCACGAAGCAGTCTATCCGCCCGGCAGCCAAAGGCAATGCTCAAGATGTTGCGAAGATTGGCCTGCGGCTACACCTGGGCGGCTCAATCCACCACGAACAAGGTCGCGCCCTTCGGCGCGCGCGAACGATGCGGCTCCGCGCCATCGGCCACCTGGTAGCTCGTGCCCGGCGTCAACGTGAAACGACGGCCGTCCTCCAGTTCCGTTTCCAGCTCCCCGGCCAGGCAGAACAGCACATGTCCCTTGGTGCACCAGTGATCCGACACATAACCCGGCGTGTACTCCACCATCCGGACGCGAATATCGCCGAAGGTCTGCGTGCGCCAGAACGCCTGGCCCGCCTCGGCGGAATGTTCCGTGCGGGGCACGACAGACCAGTCCGTCGTGTTGAAAGGAATGCCGGTCATCTTCATCGTCAGGGTTCCTCGAGTCATTTCGTGGCAGGCGCCGGGCAAGCCTGCCTGGCAGCGCCCGGACGCCGTGCCGTCGAACCCGACATCATGCCAGCAGCCGCCAGCAGAATGGCGGCTGCCCCCAGGATCTGCCCCGGCTCCAGCCGATGCCCGAAAGCCAGCGCGTCCACCCCGAACGCCACGACCGGATAGACGAACGACAGCGCGCCAGTCAGCGTGGTGGGCAACCTCTGGATCGCGCCATACAGCAGGATGTACATGAGCCCCGTATGCACCACACCCATCGTGAGCAGGAGCGTCCAGGCCGCGGGCGCAAGGTCGACCGCACCCTGCCAGGCCGCGGGCAGGAGCAGCAAGGTGCCCACCAGGAGCTGCACCAGGGCGATCAGTTGCGGCGGCACTCCCTTCAGCGACTTGGCGACGAACGCCGCCACGGCATAGAAGAACGCCGCGCCCAGCGCCAGGAGCACGCCCACCAGATGGTCGCCGCCCGCGTTCGCCTCGGGCCTGGCCAGCACGATCATCAACACCCCTGCGAAGGACAGGACCAGCCAGCCCAGCGTCGTCCACGTCGGCCGCTCATGCAGGAACAGCGCGCCCAGCCCCACCAGCATGAAAGGCTGCGTGTTGTAGACCGCCGTGGCAATCGAGATCGAGGCATGCGAATAGGCCGCGAACAGCAGCAGCCAGTTGGCCACGATGGCCACGCCTCCCAGTGCCGCCAGCCCCAGTTGCCGGCGGGTGACCACGTCCGCGCGCAGCAGCCCCAGCGCCGCGCACACCGGCAGCAGGGTCAGGGCGCCGAACAGGCAGCGCCAGAACACCACCTCCGTCACGGGTCGGCCGCTCAGCACGACCAACCAGCCTATCGTTCCGGATATCACCATGGCCGTGGTCATTTCCACGGCGCCGCGCGTCTTGTCGTTCATTGCAGTGCCTCCACCAGGACGGCTCCCAATGTATGCCTGCCTTCACGGATTTCACCTATTATTAATTAAGCTCTTCGGCTGAATTACTTTCTTTTTGAAGGCATAAATGGAGATATTCCTATGCCACTGGACGAGACCGATCGCAGCATCCTGACGCTGCTGCAACGCGATGCCCGCATGCCCATCAAGAGCCTGGCCGAGCAGATCGGCCTGTCCGCCCCCGGCGCCTCGGAACGCGTGCGCAAGCTGGAAGAGCGCGGCGTCATTCGCGCCTTCACCGTCGATGCCGACACGCGCGCCCTGGGCTATTCCCTGCAGGCCATCGTTCGCGTCAAGCCCCTGCCCGGCAAGCTGAAGGCCGTGCAGAAGCTGCTGGAAGCCATTCCCGAGCTTTCCGAGTGCGACAAGGTCACCGGCGAAGACTGCTTCATCATCCGCCTGCACCTGCGCTCCATCGAACACCTGGACTTCATCCTGGAACGCATCACCGACAAGGCGGAAACCCACAGCAGCATCGTCAAATCCCAGCCTGTCGCGCGGCGCCTGCCCGCGTTCTGATTCCCAGCGGCATGGCCGTCATCGACAAATTACCAAAGGTAGGTTACCGTTGGTAGGTACGAGCTCGCATCGGCATCCCGCCGAAGGGCTGCCGACCCGCCATTGGAGTACCGGCCATGCACACCCTCATCGTCGTCGCCCACCCGAACCCGAAGTCCCTCACCCACGCCATTGCCCGGCGCGTCGCGCAAGGCATCACGGCAAGCAATGCGGGCCACACTGCCGAGATCGCCGACCTGGCCGCGGAAGGGTTCGATCCGCGCTTCAACCTGGAGGACCAGGCGTTGTTCCTGAAGCAGGCCGCGCCGCCCGCCGATGTGGCCGCCGAGCATGCACGGATCGACCGCGCCGATACGCTGGTCATCGTCTACCCGATCTACTGGTGGTCCTTCCCCGCGCTGCTCAAAGGCTGGATCGATCGCGTCTTCTCGCCAGGCTGGGCCTACGAGGACAACGACGACGGCAAGGTCGTGAAGAAGCTGCAACGCCTGCGCGTGCACCTGGTCGCGGTCGGCGGTGCCGACGAAGGCACCTTCACGCGCCACGGCTATGCTCCCGCCATGAAGACGCAGATCGACCACGGCATCTTCGATTACTGCGGCGCGCCCGTGCTGGGCTCGCACGTGCTGCTGGCCTCGGATGCCGGCTATCCCGACGCGCACCTGGACACGGCGCACAGGATCGGCTTGGACATCGTCGGCCAGGAGGTCGCCGCTTCCCAGCCCTGAAGGGGAATGGGACAATTCCCCTCATGACCTCGCCCTCTTCCGCGCCGCCGCGCCATCGCCTGACCCGAGAAGCCCGCACCCGCCAGTTGCTGGACGTCTCTTGGGCGCTGATCGGCGAGGAAGGCACGGACGCGCTCACGCTGGGCCGCCTGGCCGAGGCCGCGGGCGTCACCAAGCCCGTGGCCTACGACCACTTCGGCACGCGCAACGGCCTGCTGGCCGCGCTGTACGAAGACTATGACGTGCGCCAGACGGCCATCTTCGATGCCGCCGTCGCAGCCGCCAAGCCCACCTTGCAGGACAAGGCGCGCGTCGTCGCTGCCGCCTATGTCGACTGCGTGCTCACGCAAGGCCGCGAAATCCAGGACGTGCTCGCCGCGCTCAGCGGCTCGCCGGAACTGGCGGCGGTCAAGCGGCAATATCTGCAGATCTTCATCGGCAAGTGCGCGGCGTGGTTCGCGCCCTACGCCGGCCCCGGCGGCGTGCCGGCGGCCAGCCTGTGGGCGATGCTGGGTGCCGCCGACGCGCTGTCGGATGCCGCGCTGCTGGGCGACATCACCGAGGCACAGGCGAAAGAGGAACTGCGGCAGACCCTGCTGGGGATGGTCAAGCGCAGCAAATCAGGCGCCAACTAAGCTGCCAGGCCTGCAGGCTCACTTCCTGGACTTGCGCGCCTTGCCGCCCGTGCGGGCATCGAAGCCCAGCATGGCCACTTCGGCCACCGCGTACAGCTCGTCGCCACTGACGCCGTCACGGGCCAGGATGGACATGCCGCCCTGGACCGTCTGCACGAAACGCGCCAGCGCGTGCACATCGGTTTCCGGCGGCAACTCGCCTTCCTGGATGGCCTGCTTCAGGCGCGCCGCCACGCGCACCAGCGTGCCGCTGCGCGCCGTGCGCAGCAGCGCGCACAACTCGCCATGCGCCTCGCCATCGACCGTGGACAGGGCCACCATGCAGCCTTGGGGCACGTCCTGCGCAGTGCCCGTCAGCCCCGCAGCCGAATCCCGCAGCAAGGCCCACACCGCTTCCCGGGCCGTCCTGGCGGCGTCGAACCCCGCCCACACCAGGCCCCGGTAGGTCTGCTCGTAATGCTGGACGGCCTCGGCGTACAGCGCATCCTTGGACCCGAAAGCCGCATACAGGCTGGGCGAGCCGATGCCCATCGCGTCGGTCAGGTCGGCAATCGACGTGGCCTCGTAGCCCTTGGTCCAGAACAGGCGCGTGGCCTGCGCCAGCGCCGCCTCGCGATCGAACGCGCGCGGCCGGCCCCGCGCACGCGGCGCGCTGGCGTTGCGGGCATCGGGCTGTGCCGGTTTGTCTGATTTCTGCATCGATCACACTATAAATCCGCCAAGGAACCAGGACAAATGCGCTCGGCGCTGTCAACAGATATTTATATTGATCGATACAAATATCTGTTGACAGGCGTCTGGCCGCACTCATACCATTTTTGTGTCGTTCGATACAAAAATGGAGAAATCATGAGTGAACTGTCTGGCAAGCACGCCCTCGTCACGGGCGCATCGCGTGGCATCGGCGCCGCCATCGCCCTGGCGCTGGCGGAAAAAGGCGCGAACGTCGCCATCACCTATGAGCGTTCGGCGGAACGCGCCGCGGAAGTGGTCGGGCAGATCAAGAAACTGGGCCGCAAGGCCGTGGCGATCCAGGCCGACAGCGCCGACCCCGCGGCGGTGAAACGTTCGGTGGATGAGGCGGCCAAGGCGCTGGGCGGCCTGGACATCGTCGTCAACAATGCCGGCATCGCACGCCAGGGCCTGGTGGCTGACGCCAGTCTCGAGGACATCAATGCCTTGCTGGACGTGAACGTGCGCGCGCCCATCCTGACCGCGCAAGCCGCCATGGCGCACCTGCGCGACGGCGGCCGGGTCATCAACATCGGCTCGAACCTGGGCGACCGTGCCCTGGTGCCGGGCGTCACCATCTATGCCATGACCAAGTCCGCCCTGCAGGGACTGACGCGCGGCCTGGCGCGGGAACTGGGCCCGCGCCAGATCACGGTGAACCTGGTGCAGCCGGGGTCCACCGACACCGACATGAATCCGGCTTCGGGAGAGTTCGCAGAGATGCAGCGCTCGCTGATCCCGCTGGGCCACTTCGGTGAAGCGCAGGACATCGCTGCCGCGGTCGCTTTCCTGGCCAGCCCGGCGGCCAAGCAGATCACCGGGGCTATCTTGAACGTGGATGGGGGAACGCTGGCTTGAGACGCGGCGTCTGGCGGCGCCCTGCCCGGCGCTGCTGCTCAGTCGCGCCGGGCGTAATACCCCAGGAACATCGCCACCGCCGAGTCCGCCACCTGCTTGCGCTCGGCCTCGCCCAGCGGCGCCTGGCCGAAGGTCACTTGCGGCCAGAACGCAAAGCCCTTCACCAGCCCTTGCAGTTGATGGCCCGCGAACTCCGGATCGACCGCTGTCAGGCGCCCATCCGCGATGGCCGCGCGGATCCAGGCCGTCACGCCCGTTTCCTGTTCCCCCATGCGGCACACGATGGCCTGCGCCCGCTCGGGCGAATGGATGATCTCGGCCAGGGCCACGCGCGCCAGGTCGATGAAACTCGGGTCGCCCAGCAAGGCCAGCTTCTGCATCAGCAGCCGGCGCAATTGCTCGTCCAGCGGCGCATCGGCGCGGTACGCCAGGTCCACGCTGGCCGCCAGGCTCTCCCACAGCCGTTCCAGCATCAGGCCGAACAACGCTTCCTTGCTGGGAAAGTGGTTGTAGACCGTGCGCTTGGACACGCCGGCCGCCGCCGCGATGCGGTCCATGCTGGTGGCCTCGTAGCCCGCGCTGCGGAACTCCTCCACGGCGGCGCGCACGATGGCTTCGCGTTTACGGTCGGTCAGGCGTTGGGGGGCTTGGGACATGGGCGATGCGCGTGAAAAAGGCAGAGGAAAATTTTACACCGCACAGTGTACTTTTTCGAAAACGGAAACTACACTGTGCAGTGTATTTTCAACCGCCCCACTCCTCGATGAAGCGCTACGCCATCGTTCTCCTGTCAGGAATCCTCGCCGTGACCGCTCTCAGCTGCATCGCCCGCGACAAAGCCCCCAGCCACGCCGACTCGCCGCAACAGCGCGACGGCCGATTCCACAACGCCAAGCCTCGCCCGCCCATGGGCTTCTGGAAGACCGCGAAAATCATGGGAAGCTTCCTGCTGGGCAAGCCCGCCAACACCGTGCCGGACCAGACCATTCCCGTGCGCCCCCTGACCCGCGCGCAGCTGGACGCCGCGCCCGACCGCAGCCTGTACCGCCTGGGGCACTCCACCCTGCTGCTGAAGCTGCGCGGCAAATTCTGGCTGACCGACCCGGTCTTCTCGGAGCGCGCCTCGCCCGTGCAATGGGCCGGCCCCAAGCGCTTCCACGCGCCGCCCATCGCCATCGAAGACCTGCCGCCGATAGCCGGTGTCATCCTGTCGCACAATCACTACGACCACCTGGACCACGCCGCCGTGCTTGCCCTGGCCGACAAGACCGCGCGCTTCATCGCGCCGCTGGGCGTGGGTGACCAACTGGTCGCATGGGGCATCGACACGGTCAAGATTACGCAGCTGGATTGGTGGGAATCCACCACGGTCGACGGCCTGCGCCTGACGGCCACGCCCGCCCAGCATTTCTCGGGCCGCGGCCTGACCGACAGCGACCAAAGCCTGTGGGCGTCATGGGTCATCCAGGACGACGACCTGAAGGTGTTCTTCAGCGGGGACACCGGCTACTTCGACGGCTTCAAGGCCATCGGCGACAAGCTCGGTCCCTTCGACATCACGCTGATGGAAACCGGCGCCTATGACCCGCGCTGGGCCTTCGTGCACATGCAGCCCGAAGAGACGCTGCAGGCGCACCAGGACCTGCGCGGCGGCTGGTTGCTGCCCATCCACAACGGCACCTTCGACCTGGCCATGCATGGCTGGTCGGAGCCCTTCGAGCGCATCACGGGATTGGCGGGGGAACAAGGCGTGCCGATCACCACGCCGGAAATGGGCGAGCGCGTGGACTTGCGCGCGCCGCATGCCGGCTCGGCGTGGTGGCGCAGGGACTGACGCTCAGGCGCAGCCCTCGACGTAGGCCAGCACCGGCATCAGGCCGACGTGGATCAGCTTGACCTTGCCGTCGGCGCCGATCTCGAAGCGCACGCCCGCGCTGCTGGGCGAGGCGTTGGGCGAGGTCAGGTATTTGGCGGGCGGGGATTCGTACTTGTGCAGGTCCTGGGCCAGGGCCGGGAATTTGGCGCTGACCGCCTGCTCCGTCGCGCCGATGCCCAGGCCGTCGAACGTGAGGCTGGAACGCTGGCCCAGCGTGATGCGTTGGACCGTGTTGTCGATGACGATGGCATAGGCGCCGGGATACTGCGGCGAGCTGACGGTGCGGCAGACATCGCTGGCTTGTGCGCCGCGCTCGGCCCAGGTGCTGGATTTGGGAACGGGCTGGCCGATGCGCAGGTCTCCCAGGCCGTCCAGCTGCAGGGTGTTCGATGTTGCTGTGTTGGTGGCCTGGGCCGGGGCCGTGCCCGCGCTGGGCGTCGTGGCCAGCACCGCGCTGTCTGCGCGTGGGGCTGGATCAGGAGATGAACACGCGCCCAGCATCCACACCAGGGGCAGTGCTGACAGGCAAGTCGCACGGCGGCCGACGACACGCTTGAAATTCGCAAGGGACATGGCTTCGCTCCTGCGTTGATCGAGTAGACAGCCATCTTATCGTGTCGGACAGCGCTGTTTTGCGGCCATTCCGCTTGCAGTGGCAAGTGAGCGTCTCGAAATGTGAAGCCATGCATGTCTTAACATCCAGGGTTCGGAAAGGTGTGACGAATGAGACCCCTGGCTTTGGAGGCCTGACCGCATGACTGATACTGCCCCCGGCGCCCTCACCCAGACTGCGCCGCAGTGCTGCCCCAAAGCGCGCCTCAACCAGCTCCCCGATGACGAACTGCTGGCATGGCAGCACAAGGGTTGCTTGCCGCTGGTTCATGCGCACCGCTACTCAGTGGGAAATTGGGCCGATCTGGTGGGCTGCAGGGCTGGCATCAAAGCAGCGGCGTGAGTGGTCCGCACACGTTCTCGATGAGCCGCCATCGCATCCTGGCCCTGCTGGCCGCCCTCACGATTCCGTTCGCAGCCTGGGCTGGCCCACGCGAAGACATCGAGGACACCCTGACCGCAGCCGTCGCGCAGATCCAGTCGCACTACGTCGATGCGGTCAGCACCCGCCAGGTGATACTCACCGGCCTGCGCAGTCTTGCACCATTGGTGCAGCCCGCAACCCTGCAACTGGCAATCAGGACCCAGGAAAAAGCCAAAGGCGTCACGCCCCAAGTCCGCGTCCTGACCGAGACGCTCATGCGCGTCCCCGACAGCGAACGCGAGGCTGCGCTGAAGGCAGCGTTGCGCGGCATGCTGGCCGGGCTGGATACCCACAGCCGGCTGGTCGCGCCGGCCGAATTCAAACCACCGCCTGCTTCCGTGGGTCTTGAACTGCAGATGACGCAAGGCCGCCTCACCGTCGTACGGGCATTGCCCGACGGCCCGGCCGAGCAGGCGGGACTGCGAGGCGGCGATGTGATCGTGGCTGTGGACGAAACCCAGACCGACGGCATGAGGCTGGCTGAAACCGTGACCCTCTTGCGCGGGGGAGTGGGAACGCCGGTGGTATTGCAGGTGCAACGCATCGGCGAGGCTGCACTGCTGAAGATGACGTTGGTGCGCGCTCCCCTGCCCGCCCCGCCCTCGGTGTCGTGGGAGCGCGAGGGTGATACTGCGGTGGTCCGGATTGCCACCTTCAATCAGCGCACGACGGCGGACTTCAGCGCCGCGTTGGATGCGGCTGCGGATCAGGTGGGTGCGCCGCTGCAAGGGCTTGTGCTGGATCTGCGTGGCAATGCGGGTGGCTTGCTGGATGTGGCGGAGCAGGTGGGTGGTTTGCTGCTGCCCTCAGGGACCGTGATCGGTAGCTTACGCGGGCGGTCTGCGCAGAATGCGCGGCGGCTCGTGGCCAGGGGTGGAGAGATCGTGCCTGGCTTAAGGATGAGTGTGCTGGTGGATGGGCGTACGGGCGCTGGCGCCGAGCTGCTTGCCGGGGCGTTGCAGGATCATGGGCGGGCGTTGTTGATTGGGGAGCGGACGGCTGGCGCGGGGACGGTGCAGACGGTGCTGCCGTTGCCGCGGGAGGAAGGCGGGTTGTTGTTGACCAGTGCGCGGATGGTTCGGGCTACGGGTGTGGGGATTGAAGAGGATGGGGTGGTGCCTGATTTATTACATGAAGCGGGAACCGGGCAGTTTGTAGTGCGTGATGATTTGGTGGCGGGGTTTGATAAGGCGTTGGCTTGGACGATTCAGGCTGCCGTGGCGCGGGCTGAAGCTGGGGTGGATGTGGTGAGGGTTGCGGCAGTGATGGCGGTGGACCGCGACTGATAGAACGGAGATACGCGGCGGTCAAAAAAACAAAGGCGCTGAAGCGTCTTTGTTTTCACCCGTTGCTGCGGCAGCCAAATGATCTCCAAATTCCAATTTCCAAAAGCATCGCGAACGCACGACGCATCTGATACTGCTGATTTCAATCATTCTTGCTCATAAGTCACATAAAAATAATTGCATCGAATGGGCCAGGAGCACTCATGAGTCGCCGGACCATAACAGTCAATGACCATCTCAGCGTCGCAGATTGCCACTGGTGTCCCTGTTCTCCGACTTGTACGACGTCGTTGCTGCAGTGGACCGGACTTCAACCTTGCCGGATACAACCACCTCTCGATCGTGTATCACTTTGGGTCAACGGACGATCGATTTGATGCGCCGATCCTTCGACTCTTAATACAGCACAACGTGCTATCGAGAATTTGATCAGGTTGCAGTGGCCGGCCTTTTGACTTGACGTGAGAATCCAACATTTGAGTCTTAATAAGCGCCGCGAACCCCAGACACAATATCTTGTTGCAAGTTACGCATTGTATTATGTGCCGTTCAAGTGTTATTCAGTTCTAGATCGCATCAACCGTGGTCGCTGCCCACGATCCATATTGCCGGATAACCCGGCACCACGCGGCCGTCGCCTATTCCTTGTTCTTCGCCATGCCGTCCAAAAATAACCTCACCGACGTACACGACAAACTCTTGCAGAGTAGACAGGAGCTGCTTGATATTGGACTGCGCAACAACCTGATCAACTTCAGAAAGGGGGCCAGGAACATCGCGGTTCAGCATGCCGACGCAGCATCACTACTGTCGCTCTTCATCGACTCGCAGAAGCCATTGACGTTTCGAGCGACCGGGCCGGTCCGAGGCCCAGCAAAGCCGACTGGCGCGACACAAAGCGTCCCGCAGAATTTCAGCACGGAGACACTTGCGCTCAGCGTGGCACCCACAGCAAAGGCGAGCTTTGACGCCGAGGCTGCATCCGCATCAAGCCCATACGACAACGCGGAAGTGATCAGCGGGCAGCAGAGTGATGATGCAACGAAAACGCCGAACGCGAAACAGGCAACGAAGCGACCGAACGACCTAGAGGTTGCCTCCTCCGAGGACACCCTCGCCCTTCAGTTGCTCAAGGTGCGATCAGAGGCCCAAGCCTTCGTCGAAGAACAAGGCGCCAACCTGCTCTTCCTGGCCATTGGCTTCCTGCATTGGTACGAAAGCGATTCGTCCGAGGAGGCCAGACGGGCACCACTGATCCTCGTGCCCTGCATGCTCGTTCGCAAATCGGCGCTGGAGTTGTTCCATCTGGAGCCCACGGGTGACGACGTCCAGGTGAACATGTCCCTTGCCGCCAAGCTGCGGACAGACTTCGGCATCGTGCTGCCGATGCCAGATGCTGATCACGATGGTGACGCGGCAAGCTGGACTCAGTATCTATCGGACGTCGAGCAGGCGGTGGCGCGACAGCCTCGCTGGCGTGTGAAGACCGATGACGTCGTCCTCGGCTTCTTCTCATTCGGCAAGTTTCTCATGTACAAAGATCTGGATCCGGACACGTGGCCGCACGACAGGCAGCCCAGCGAGCATGCCGTGATGCGCCGCCTGATCTGCGAGGGATTCGGCGGTGATCCCGCCGCGTACGACGAGGACGTCCATATCGACGACGTCATTACGCCGGGTGAAGTCCATTTCGTTAAGGACGCAGACAGCAGCCAGACCCAGGCTATTCTGGAAGTCCGGCAGGGCCGCAATCTCGTCATTCAGGGCCCGCCTGGCACAGGCAAGTCGCAAACCATCACCAACCTCATCGCCGAGCTTATCGGGCAGAACAAGACAGTGCTGTTCGTGGCCGAGAAGATGGCCGCGCTGGAAGTCGTGAAGCGTCGTCTCGATGAGTGCCACCTAGGCGATGCCGTGCTCGAACTGCACAGCCATCGCGCCACTAAAACGGCCGTCCTTCATGAGCTGCGTCGTTCGCTAGAACAGGGCCGCCCCGTTGTGGAAAGCGGCGAGCGCGATCTTCAGCAATTGCGCCGCGTGCAGGACGAGCTGAATGCCTACTGCGACGCCGTGGCGACCGCAGTTGGCCGTACCCAGATGCCCTTCTCTTCGGTACTAGGCCGCCTGCTCGCGCTCAAGCGCCAGTGCCCGGACCTGACACCGCTCGCCGTACCCGCCATGGCGGACTGGACTGAGCAGGACCACGCGGACGCCGGAGAACTGGTGAACAGCATGACGCTGATCCTCAGCGTACTAGGTCGGCCCACAGCGAGCGCACTGTGGGGAAGCCAACACACGGTCTTCACACCCGTCGAAGAGAATCGCGCCAGCGAAGCATTGGCCCACGGCGCCGCGGCACTGGAGGCCTTGCTCGCATCTGCCAATGCCCTCTCCGAGCGGCTCCAGCTCACAGCCCCTGCCAGCCTTCACGACGTTGACGTGGTATGCCGCGCAGCCAAGCGTGCCGCGGAAGCACCCAAGCTCACAGGCGTCCAGCTTTCCACCGGCGACTGGCAGGCCCGACGCGATGCCATCAAGGCCCTCACCGACGCCGGCGCAGGGATGAGCGCGGAGCGCGCGCGATGGGATGCAACACTGATCGAAGCAGCCTGGGAACAAGACCTTTTGCCGACGCGGCAAAGCTTGGCGCGCCTGGGCTCTAAGTGGTGGCGCGGTGTCTCCGGCGATTGGCGTACTGCAAAGCGAACGCTTCAGGGCCTGGCCAAGGGCGAATTGCCTGGCGAGCCAGTGCAATTGCTCGCCATTGCCGACAGCGTGCTCGCCTACCAGCGTCATCGCGAGGCGTACGAGGCGCATGCTAGCTTGGGGCAAGCGCTTTTTGGTGCGCAATGGCAAGGTGAGCGCTCGGACTGGGATGTGCTCGACCGCATCTCGCAGTGGGTAATAGCGTTGCATGATGAGGTCGGCAAAGGCGACATGCCGCAGGGCATCGTGGACTTCCTGTCGGGCCACCAGGATGCCAGCGGGCTGGGCGAAATGGCTGTGGCCACTGAAGCCAACGTCAAGAGGCTCACTCTTGCCGTAGAAGCCGCTACCCACGCGCTCGCTTTACCCGCCTCGGCCTGGAATGAGCATCCGCTTCAGCAACTTGCCGAACGGCTCAAGCAATGGCGCCAGCAACTGCCTCAGCTGCACCAGATGGCACGCTTCAATGCTCTGGCAGAAAAATTCAACGTTGCAGGCATGCAGGCGGTGCTGGCCACTGCTCGAGACTGCGATCAGTCAGAGACCTTGGTCCCTCTGCTAGATATCAGCTGGTACGACAGCCTGGTGCGGCGCGCCTATAAGGATCTACCGATCCTCGCACGGTTCGACCGCCTAGAGCACGAGCATCGCATTCAGCGATTCCGCAGTCTGGATCTCGCCTCAATCGAGCACGCGCAGACCCGACTGGCCACCGCCATCTGGCAGCGCAAGCCCAGCATCAACCAGCCTGGCGAGATTGCCGTTTTGCGCACCGAGATCAACAAGAAGCGCAAGCATCTGCCTATTCGCCAGCTTATCGATCGCGCTGGCCGGGCTATACAGCAGCTCAAGCCGGTGTTCATGATGAGCCCCATGTCTATCGCCAATTTCCTGCCACCAGCGAAAGTGGACTTCGACGTGGTGATCTTCGATGAAGCCTCGCAAGTAAAAGCGGTAGACGCGCTGGGCGCCATCCTGCGCGGCAAGCAAGTGATCGTGGTGGGCGATACCCGCCAGATGCCCCCGACGGACTTTTTCAGCCGCGACATGGAGCAAGAAGAGGAAACCGAGACGGCAGACATGGAGAGCATCCTGAGCCTCTTCAAGGCCAAAGGCTGCAACGAGCGATACCTGCGCTGGCATTATCGCAGCCGCCATGAATCGCTCATTGCGGTGTCCAACGTCGAGTTCTACGACAGCAAGCTCGTGGTGTTCCCCGCGGCGGGGAACACGCCGCACGCCACGGGCATCTCGTTCCGGCACCTGCCTGAAGCCTTGTACGACCGCGGCAAGACGCGCAGCAACCCCGGTGAGGCCAAAGCGGTGGCTGAAGCCGTGCTGCACCATGCCCGCACCACGCCCCACCTATCCCTGGGTGTAGCCACCTTCAGCGTGGCGCAACGCGATCGGATCGAGGAAGAGCTGGAGCTTCTGCGCAGGTTGCGGCCCGAGACCGAGTCATTCTTTGCGGCGCATCCGAGCGAGCCGTTCTTCGTCAAGAACCTGGAGAACATCCAGGGCGACGAGCGTGACGCCATGTTCATCAGCATCGGCTATGGGCGCAATGAATCCGGTCGCATCGCCAAGGAATTCGGGCCCCTGAACCGCGATGGGGGCCATCGTCGCCTGAACGTGCTGATCACGCGAGCCAAGATGGCCATGACCGTGTTCAGCAATTTCCGCGGCGACGACCTGGAACTTGACGCTAGCGCCAAACACGGCGTGCGAGCGCTTAAGAACCTGCTCATCTACGCCGAGACACGTGAGCTGACAGTCAGCACCGAGACCGGCAAGGCCACCGACTCCCCCTTTGAAGATCAGGTACTGCGCTCCCTGCAAGATCGCGGCTACAGAGTCGAGCCCCAGGTGGGCACAGCCGGCTATTTCATCGACCTGGCCGTACGAGACCCGGAAATGCCTGGCCGCTATGTGCTGGCGATCGAGTGCGACGGCGCGGCGTATCACAGCGCGAAGTCCGCTCGTGATCGAGACCGCCTGCGCCAGGGCGTCCTGGAGGGGCTGGGATGGCGATTCCATCGGATCTGGAGCACGGACTGGTTCCGGAATGCAGGGCATGAGACAGACCGCGTGGTGGAGGCGATCGAATCTGCGCGCGTGGCGCTAGCTGAGCGAGACATTGCACAGCCGGAAGTGGGGTCAGACACTGTTGTGCCGGCGGCTGCGGAATGGGCAGCCTCGGCGACCCTGGAACGTGAGCAGGCCGATCAGCCCAGCGGTCCGGACCATGTCGTCCCCTATACCGCTGCCGCCCTACCCTTTCAGCACGCCGGCGATATCGTGGCAGCACCATTGCATGTGCTACGCGACCTAGCGAAGCAGATCGTCGACATCGAAGCCCCTGTCCATATTGACGTGGTGACCCGCAGGTTGATGGCCGCCCATCGCGTGAGCCGAGCGGGCGCGCGCGTAGTCGCACGCGTGAAAGACGCCGTTGACGCGGCTACCCGTGAGTATGGATGGGTACAGCAGAACGGATTCATACTTCGCCCCGGGCAATGCAACGGCAACGAATCCATCCCCGTGCGAAGCCGATCACTCCTGCCTACGGCTGAGCGCAAGATCGAACTGATCTCGCCAGAGGAAATCCGCACAGCGTTGCTCAAGACAGTTGACGTGGCTTTCTCGATTGGACCTGCGGATCTCGTTGCAGAAGTCGCTAGGGCGCTTGGCTTCGGCCGGGCCACAGCAAACATTACAGCGCAGATTGAAAGCCAGCTGAGTGTTCTGCTGTCCACTGAGGCGCTAAGGAAGGTTGAAGACGGACGGGTGGCATCAGCTGAGCCAACGTGCGCCACTTGAAGGTGCGCACGAACCGCTCGACCGCGCGGCCGGCCACCGCCTGAGTCGCCGTGGTTTTCGCGGAGGCTGTTTGGTTAAAGTAAAACGGCCTCGCCGGCAGTTTTGCCGAATTGGTCTTAGTAATTTGCCTCAGCATCAGCCGGCGGGATATAGCCGATCCATGAGTGCAGGCGTTTATAGTTGAACAAGGCAACCCACCCCAGGGCGACCAGCTTGACGAACTTCCTCTTCTTACAGGGCGCGCGACAGTGGATCAGTTCGGCTTTGTACACACCGTTGATCGCCTCGGCCTGAGCATTGTCGTAGCTATCGCCACGGCAGCCCACCGAGGGTTCGATGCCGGCCTCGGCTAGCCTTTCGTTATAGCGGATGCTCACGTATTGCGATCCCCTATCGGAGTAATGATTCAGAGAGCCGTCATTGCAAGGTTGGCGCGCGTATAGCGCCTGTTCCAACGCATCGAGTACGAAAAGCGTTTGACCGTGCAACGGTCCACAGTCACGCCTTCGCGATTTAGTTGCCAGATAGCGCCAAGCCGAAAATGAAAAAGCCCCGCATTTACGGGGCTTTTCGGGGAGTTACTTCCTTGTGTTGCGCGTCGCTGCCAGACGCCGATCACTCCCACTCAATCGTAGCCGGCGGCTTACTACTAACGTCATAAACCACCCGATTGATCCCCCGCACCTCATTAATGATCCGCGAAGAAACCTTGGCCAACAACGCATAAGGCAACTGCGCCCAATCCGCAGTCATGAAATCCGAAGTCTGCACGGCACGCAGCGCAACCACGTAATCGTAAGTCCGCCCATCCCCCATCACCCCCACCGACTTCACCGGCAGGAACACCGCAAACGCCTGCGACGTCAGGTCATACCAGGTCTGCTGGCTTACCGTATCCACGGTCCCGCGCAGCTCTTCAATGAAGATCGCATCCGCACGGCGCAGCAGGTCCGCGTATTCCTGCTTCACCTCACCCAGGATCCGCACGCCCAGGCCAGGACCAGGGAACGGATGGCGATACACCATCGCGGGCGGCAGGCCCAGGGCAATACCCAGCTTGCGCACTTCGTCCTTGAACAACTCGCGCAGCGGCTCCAGCAGCTTCAAATTCAGCGTGTCGGGCAGGCCGCCCACGTTGTGGTGCGACTTGATGGCGACGGCCTTGCCGGTCTTGCCGCCGGCCGACTCGATGACGTCGGGATAGATGGTGCCCTGGGCCAGCCAGCGGGCGCTTTTGAGCTTGCCGGCTTCGGACTGGAAGACTTCGACGAACTCACGGCCGATGATCTTGCGCTTGGCTTCGGGGTCTTCGACGCCGACCAGCTTGCCCAGGAACTGTTCGCTGGCATCGACGTGGATGATGCGCACGCCCATGGCGTCGGCGAAGGTGGCCATGACCTGCTCGCCTTCGTTCAGGCGCAGCAGGCCGTGGTCGACGAAGACGCAGGTCAGTTGGTCGCCGATCGCCTTGTGGATCAGGGCCGCGGCCACGGACGAATCGACGCCGCCCGACAGGCCCAGGATGACTTCGTCGTCACCGACCTGCTCGCGGATGCGGGCGACGGCTTCGGACACGTAGTCGGGCATGTTCCAGTCGCCCTCGCAACCGCAGATCTCGCGCACGAAGCGGGTGAGCAGCGCCTGGCCTTGCAGGGTGTGGGTGACTTCGGGGTGGAACTGGACGGCGTAGAAGCCGCGCTCTTCGTCGGCCATGCCGGCGATGGGGCAGGACGGCGTGGAGGCCATGAGCTTGAAGCCCGGCGGCAGCGCGGTGACCTTGTCGCCGTGGCTCATCCAGACCTTGAGCATGCCGTGGCCTTCCGGGGTGCGGAAGTCTTCGATGCCGTCCAAGAGGCGCGTGTGGCCGTGGGCGCGGACTTCGGCGTAGCCGAACTCACGGTGGTCCGAGAAGCTGACCTCGCCGCCCAGCTGCTGCGCCATGGACTGCATGCCGTAGCAGATGCCCAGCACGGGCACCTTCACGTCGAAGACGTTGGCGGGAACCGAGAAGGCGTCTTCGGCGTAGGCCGAGGCGTGGCTGCCCGACAGGATGATCCCCTTCAGGCCGCCCTGCGCGGCCTGCTCGGCCACGAAGGCGGGATCGACGTCACCGGGATGGATTTCGCAGTAGACGCCCGCTTCGCGCACGCGGCGCGCGATGAGCTGGGTGACCTGTGAACCGTAATCGAGGATGAGGATGCGCTGATGCATGAGGACTCTGTCGGATTGAATGTGAATTCAGGGCGGCGAATGAACCAAGCGCGCGCCGAGGGGCGCGCGCTTGGGTGCTGCATAGGACCTGCGAGGCGCGCGGAAAGGAATCAGTCCGCGCGGTAGTTCGGTGCTTCCTTCGTGATCTGCACGTCGTGGACGTGCGATTCGCGCACGCCGGCCGAGGTGATTTCGACGAATTCAGCCCGGGTGCGCATGTGCTCGATGCTGGCGCAACCGCAATAGCCCATGGAGGCGCGCACGCCGCCGGCCAGCTGGAAGATGATGGCGAGGACGCTGCCCTTGTAGGGCACGCGGCCTTCGATGCCTTCCGGCACGAGCTTGTCGGCGTTGTTGGAGGGGTCCTGGAAGTAGCGGTCGGCCGAGCCGTCCGTCATGGCGCCCAGGCTGCCCATGCCACGGTAGGACTTGTAGGAACGGCCCTGGTACAGGACGACTTCGCCCGGTGCTTCTTCGGTGCCGGCGAACATGCCGCCCATCATGACGGCCGAGGCGCCGGCAGCCAGTGCCTTGGCGACGTCGCCCGAGTAGCGCACGCCGCCGTCGGCGATGAGCGGCACGCCCGTGCCTTCCAGCGCTTCGGCAACGTCCGAGATGGCGGTGACCTGCGGCACGCCCACGCCCGCGACGATGCGGGTGGTGCAAATGGAGCCGGGGCCGATGCCGACCTTGACGCCGTCGGCGCCGGCTTCGACCAGCGCCAGCGCGGCGGCGCCGGTGGCGATGTTGCCGCCGATGACGTCGACCTTGGGATAGTTCTGCTTGACCCAGCGCACGCGCTCGATGACGCCCGACGAGTGGCCGTGGGCGGTGTCGACGACGATGACGTCGACGCCCGCGGCGACCAGCTTGGCGACGCGCTCTTCGGTGCCCTCGCCCACGCCGACGGCGGCGCCGACGCGCAACTGGCCCTGGGCGTCCTTGCAGGCATTGGGGTGTTCGGTGTTCTTGACGATGTCCTTGACGGTGGCCAGGCCACGCAGTTCGAAGGCGTCGTTGACGATCAGCACGCGCTCCAGGCGATGCTCATGCATCAGCGTCTGGGCCTGGTCGAGCGTGCCGCTCTCGTCCATCGTGACCAGGCGCTCGCGCGGGGTCATGATGTCGCGCAGCGGCAGGTCCAGGCGGGTTTCGAAGCGCAGGTCGCGGTTGGTGACGATGCCGGTCAGCTTGCCGTCCTGCACCACGGGCAGGCCCGAGATGCCGTGCTGGCGCTGCAGGGCGATGGCGTCGCGAACCTTCATGTCCGGCGTGACGGTGACCGGGTCGATCACGATGCCGAATTCATGGCGCTTGACGCGGGAGACCTCGCGGGCCTGCTCGTCGGCGGAAAGATTCTTGTGGATGATCCCGATACCGCCTTCCTGCGCCATGGCGATGGCCAGGCGGGCTTCGGTCACCGTGTCCATGGCGGCCGAGACGAGCGGGATGTTCAGGGAGATGTTGCGGGTCAGGCGGGTGGCGAGCGACGTGTTGCGCGGCAGCACGTCGGAATAAGCAGGCACCAACAACACGTCGTCGAAAGTGAGTGCTTTTTTGATGAGACGCATGGGGGACTCCGGGCGCAAAGCAAGATTATACGCCTGAGCGCGAACCTGTCAGTGGAAACCCTGATCCGGACGTGGACAGGTGTGGCGTAGCGGCCCCGGGGCAGGGCTACACTCGCGGGCATGACATCGACCGCAACACCCTCCAGCACCGCCCCTGCGCCCCATTCCCCCATGACGGGCAACCCCGCCAGCGCCCCGCCCTATCCGCCAGGCGCCCCCGGTCTTGCGGGCCTGGCCGCGCTGGAAGCCCGGTTGGCGCAGGACCTGGCGTGGCTGGAACTGCCGCCGCCTGCCTGGGTGCCGCCCAGCCAGCGCGACGGCCAGCCGGTGCTGGACGTGGCGGTGATCGGCGGCGGCATGGCGGGCCTGACGGCCGCGACCGCGCTGCGCCACCTGGGCATCACGGCAGTGATCTTCGACCAGGCGCCTGCCGGCTTCGAGGGTCCCTGGGCCACGACGGCGCGCATGGAGACGCTGCGCTCACCCAAGACGCTGACGGGGCCGGCCCTGGGCCTGCCCGCGCTGACCTTCCGTGCCTGGTACGAGGCGCAGTACGGCGTGCCGGGCTGGGAAGCGCTGGACAAGATTCCGCGCCTGCAATGGATGGATTACCTGCGCTGGTACCGCAAGGTCATGGGCCTGGACCTGCGCAATGCGCACCGCCTGGCGGGCCTGCGGCCGCGCGGCGACGGCGTGGTGGCGCTGGACATTGCCAACGCCGAGGGCATGCGCACGCTGCTGGCGCGCCGCGTGGTGCTGGCCACGGGCCGCGACGGCCTGGGCGGCGCGCAGGTGCCGGCCTTCGTGAACGGCTTGCCGCGCGAGCGCTGGGCGCATTCCTCGGACGTGCTGGACGCGGCCGTGCTGGCCGGCAAGCGGGTGGGCGTGGTCGGTGCGGGCTCGTCGGCCATGGACAGCGCCGCGACCGCGCTGGAAGCCAATGCCCAGCGCGTGGACATGCTGGTGCGCCGCGCCGACATCCCGCGCATCAACAAGCAGAAGGCCGCGGGCAATCCGGGGCTGGTGCATGGGCACCATGCCTTGTCGGACGCCTGGAAATGGCGCTTCCGCCACTACATCAACCGCGAGCAGGTGCCGCCCCCGCGCGGCAGCACGCTGCGCGTGATGCGCCACCCGAACGTGCACGTGCACCTGTCGTCGCCGGTCCTGAAGGCGGAGATGGCGGGCGACGACATCCACGTGACGACGCCCCGGGGCGTGATCGCGCTGGACTTCCTGTTCCTGTCCACGGGCTTTCGCATCGACTGGTTCGCGCGCGAGGAGTTCTCGACCATCGCGCCGCACGTGCGCGCCTGGCACCAGCGCTATGCGCCGCCCTCGGGGGACGAAGACCAGGAGCTGCACGACTCGCCCGACGTGGGGCCGGCCTTCGAGCTGCGCGAGAAGACGCCGGGCGCCTGCCCGGGGCTGGAGCGGGTGTATTGCTTCAACTATCCCGCCGCGCTGTCGCACGGCGCGATCTCGGGCGACATCCCGGCCATCAGCGACGGCGCGCGCCGGCTGGCCGAGGGCATCGCCAGCGCGCTGTACGTCGAGGACATCGACCAGCACTTCGCCCGCCTGGAAGCCTTCAGCGAGCCCGAGGTGTTCGGGGACGAGTGGGCGGACAGGCTGGCCTGATGAGCGAGCGCGGGCGTTCGGTGCTTAAGCGCCCTGCTCCCGCCACACCAGCGGCCCGCTTGCAGGGCTGGGCGCCGGCCCGGCCTCCAGCACCACGGTGGCGCCGGACGTGCCCACCTTGAATACGCTGACCAGCGCTTCCAGCCTTTCCGCCTGCGCGTTCAATGATTCGGCGGCATTCGCCGAATCGCCCACCAGGGCCGCGTTCTGCTGGGTCATCTGATCCATGCTGCTGACGGCCTGGTTGATCTGCTCGACGCCGTCGGACTGCTCGCGGCTGGCTGTGGCGATCTCGTCGATGATGCGCGTGACTTCCTGCACGCCCTGCACCACCTCCCGCATGGTGGCGCCCGCCTGCGCCACCAGCGCGGTGCCGGCCTCGACGCTGGCGGTGGACGCATCGATCAGCTGACGCACTTCGCGCGCCGCGGCGCCCGAGCGCTGGGCCAGCGCGCGCACCTCGCCCGCCACCACCGCGAAACCCCGTCCCTGCTCGCCCGCGCGGGCGGCCTCGACGGCGGCGTTCAAGGCCAGGATGTTGGTCTGCGCGGCGATGCTGTCGATGACCGAGACGATTTCCACGATCTTGCGCGAAGCGGCCTGCACGTCGCCCATGGTGGTGACGACGCGCTCCACGACCTCGCCGCCACGCGTGGCGGTGCTGGCCGTGCCGGCCACCAGGCTGGACGCCTCGGCGGCGTTGTCCGCGTTCTGGCGCACGGTGGCCGTGAACTCTTCCATGGAGGCCGCGGTTTCTTCCAGCGAACTGGCCTGGTATTCGGTGCGCGACGCCAGGTCGGCGCTGCCCGAGGCGATCTGGTGCGAGGACTGCACGATGGCATGGGTGCCCCCGCGCACCTCGGTCACGATGCCGGCGAAGCTGTCGCGCATGGCACGGATGGCGTGCAGCAGGCTGCCTTCGCTGTTGGACGCCAGGGGAATGTCGCAGCTCAGGTCGCCACGCGCCATGCGTTGCGTGGCCTCGGCCGCCGGGCCGGGTTCGCCGCCGATCTGGCGCAACAGGCCGCGCGAGATCACCATGCCGATGAGCAGCAGTAAGGCAGCCAGCACCAAGGCCACGCCGCCGAAGGTGGCGCCGCGCTGCAGGAAGGTGGCTTCCACGGTGTCGACGTAGACCCCCGAGCCGATGACCCAGCCCCAGGGCGCGAAGCCGATCACATAGGACGCCTTGCGCACGGGCTCGTCGTGCCCGGGCTTGGGCCACATGTAATAGACCAGGCCGCCGCCCTGGGCCTTGACCACGTCCACGAATTCCACGAACAGGTGCAGGCCGTTGGGATCGGCCATGCCGGACAGGTCCTTGCCGTCCAGCTCCGGGCGCACGGGATGCATGACCATGCGCGGCACCATGTCGTTGACCCAGAAGTATTCGCTGCCGCTGTAGCGCATGGCGCGCAAGGCATCCATGGCTTCGGTCCTGGCTTGTTCTTCGGTCATCTGGCCTGCCTGGGCGCGGGCGTGGAAACGCGCCACCAGGCTGTGCGCCGACTCCACGGTCTGCCGCACGCTCTGCGCGCGCTCGTCCATCAACAATGCGCGCTCGGACAGCAGGAAACCGGCTGCGATCGCCAGGACGCCCACCACGGCGCACAGCACCAGCAAGCCCAGGCGCTTGCGCAAGCTCAGCTTGTGTATCGACTGCAACAGCATGGCTTCTCCTCATTCTTATTCGAGTCCCGCCGCCGCGTGCCATGCCTGGCCCTGTGATCTCCGTCAGGCCCGCGGCGTCTCCGCTCCCGGTGCCGCCTGTGCGCGGGGGCTGCCGGAATGAGGCAAACATAGCGACTATCGCGGGCTTGCGGGAGTAGCGGAAACCCGCGAAATCCGCCATCCGCCACAAACAAAACGGCCGGGTTGCCCCGGCCGTTTCATTTTTGCTGCGGTGTCGTCAGTGCCGCGTAAGTCTCGGCGGCAGCGCCGAAGGCTTTAGCCCAGCCAGACCCGAGCGTTGCGGAAGAGACGCATCCACGGCGAATAGGCGCCGCCGGCATCGGCCTGGCCCCAGCGGGCCGGCGACCACGACATCATGACGTTGCGCGTGACACGCTCGGGGTGCGGCATCATGACCGTGAAGCGGCCATCGGCGGTGGTGACGGCGGTGAGGCCGCCGGCGCTGCCGTTGGGGTTGAAGGGATAGGCCTCGGTGGCGGCGCCACGGTTGTCGATGAAGCGCGCCGCGCCCAGCACGCGCGCGGCGTCGCCCTGCTGCGCGAAGTTGGCATAGCCTTCGCCGTGCGCCACGGCCACCGGCAGCTGCGTGCCTCCCATGCCGGCGAAGAAGATCGACGGCGAGGCGGTGATTTCCACCATGGACAGGCGCGCCTCGTACTTGGCCGACTGGTTGTGCGTGAAACGCGGCCAGTCCTGCGCGCCCGGGATCATGGGCGCCAGCGCGGCCATCATCTGGCAGCCGTTGCACACGCCCAGCGCGAAGGTGTCGGGACGCGCGAAGTAGGCGGCGAACTGGTCGGCCAGCTGCGCATTGAAGCGGATGGTGCGGGCCCAGCCTTCGCCAGCGCCCAGCACGTCGCCGTAGCTGAAGCCGCCCACGGCCACCAGGCCTTGCGCCTGGCCCAGGTCGACACGGCCGGCCAGCAGGTCGGTCATGTGCACGTCCCAGGCTTCGAAGCCGGCGGTGTCGAAGGCCCAGGCCATTTCCACCTGGCTGTTGCAGCCCTGCTCGCGCAGGATGGCCACGCGCGGGCGCTTGCCGGTATTGATGAACGGCGCGGCCACGTCTTCCTGAGGGTCGAAGGCCACGCGCGGCGTGAAACCGGGGTCAGCCGCGTCGTTCCACATGTCCAGCTCGGCCTTGGCATTGGCCGGGTTGTCGCGCAGCACGGCGATGTCATGGCTGACCTCGCTCCACAGGCGGCCCAGTTCGGCGCGCGGCGCGCCCCAGATGCGCTGGCCATCGCGGAAGAACTCGACCTCGTCGCGGGTGTTCAGGCCGCCGATGACGTGCGAGTGGGCCGACAGGCCCGCGGCGCGCAGCACCTGCATGACGGCGTCGCGCTCGGCGGCCGGCACCTGGATGACGGCGCCCGCCTCTTCCGAGAACAGCGCCTTGAGCGTGAGCTCGGCGCGCTGCACCGAGACCTGCTCGGGACGGATCTTGTAGTCGCCCCAATCGGCGGTGTTCGCGTCGATGGTGAGCATGTCCAGGTTGATGGATACGCCCGTGTGGCCGGCAAAGGCCATTTCGCAGACGGTGGCGTAAAGGCCGCCGTCGGAACGGTCGTGGTACGCCAGGATGACACCCTGCTCGGCCAGCGCGCGGATGGTGACGAAGAAGGCGCGCAGCTCTTGCGGCGCGTCGATGTCGGGGACGTTTTCGCCGACCTGGTTGAAGGCCTGCGCCAGGATCGAGCCGCCCAGGCGATGGCGGCCACGGCCCAGGTCGATGAGGATCAGCGCGGTGTCGCCGGCGTCGGTGCGCAGTTGCGGGGTCAGGCTGGCGCGCACGTCGCTGACGGGCGCGAAGGCCGTCACGATGAGCGAAACGGGCGCCACGACCTGGCGGGCCTCGCCGTTTTCCTGCCAGCCGGTGCGCATGGACAGCGAATCCTTGCCCACCGGGATGGACAGGCCCACTTCCTGGCACAGCGTGCTGACGGCCGACACCGTGTCGAACAGCGCGGCGTCCTGGCCGTCGACGCCGCAGGCGGCCATCCAGTTGGCCGACAGCTTGATGTCCTCCAGGCGCGCCACGTCGGCCGCGACCAGGTTGGTCAGGGCTTCGGCCACGGCCATGCGGCCCGAGGCCGGCGCGTCGAGCATGGCGATGGGCGTGCGCTCCCCCATGGACATGGCTTCGCCGCGGAAACCTTCATAGTCGGCCAGCGTGACCGCGCAGTCGGCCACCGGCACCTGCCAGGGGCCGACCATCTGGTCACGGCTGGAGAGGCCGCCCACGGTGCGGTCGCCGATGGTGATGAGGAAGGTCTTGTTGGCGACGGTGGGATGACGCAGCACGCGGCGCGCGGCATCGTCCAGGGGAATGACGGTGAGATCCAGCGCCTCGGCCACGCCGGGCTGGCGCTGCACGTCGCGCGTCATGCGCGGCGGCTTGCCCAGGATGACGCTCATGGGCACGTCCACCGGGTGGCCCGGGGCGCCGCCCTCGGCGCCCGGCGGCTGCGGCGCGGGTTGTGCGTCCAGGCCGGCCAGCATGGCGTCGAGTTCAGCGAACAGCGTGGCGTCATCGCCCGTGGCGCCGTTGACCACGCGCAGGTCGCGCGGCTCGGTGGCGATGCCGATGACGGCATAGGGGCAGCGCTCGCGGCGCGTGATGGCGTGGAAGCGCGGCAGGTCGGCGGGCTGGATGGCCAGCACATAGCGTTCCTGCGACTCGTTGCTCCAGATTTCGGCGGGCGACAGGCCCGACTCTTCCAGCGGCACGCGCTTGAGATCGAACACGGCGCCGCGCTCGGCGTCGTTCACCAGTTCGGGGAAGGCATTGGACAGGCCGCCGGCGCCCACATCGTGGATGGCCAGGATGGGGTTCTGCTCGCCCTGCTGCCAGCAGCGGTCGATGACTTCCTGCACCCGGCGTTCGATTTCAGGGTTGCCGCGCTGCACGGAATCGAAATCCAGCTCGGCGGTGTTGCTGCCCACGCCCATGCTGGACGCGGCGCTGCCGCCCATGCCGATGCGCAGGCCAGGGCCGCCCAGTTGGATCAACAGCGCGCCCGGCGGGATGCGCAGCTTGGTGGTCAGGCGCGCATCGATGCTGCCCAGGCCGCCCGCGATCATGATCGGCTTGTGGTAGCCCCAGCGCGAGCCGCCGGCGGTCTGTTCGAAGGTGCGGAAGTAGCCCAGCAGGTTGGGACGGCCGAATTCGTTGTTGAACGCGGCGCCGCCCAGCGGGCCGTCGATCATGATGGACAGCGGCGAGGCGATGCGGTCGGGCAGGCCGTGATGGTCGGCTTCCCAGGGCTGCTCGGCGCCCGGCACGCGCAGGTGCGAGACCGTGAAGCCGGTCAGGCCGGCCTTGGGCTTGGAGCCGCGGCCCGTCGCGCCTTCGTCGCGGATCTCGCCGCCCGCGCCCGTGGAGGCGCCGGGGAACGGCGCGATGGCCGTGGGGTGGTTATGCGTTTCCACCTTCATCAGCGTGTGGACGGTGGCTTCCTGGCGGCCATACAGCGGCGCGCCGGTTTCGCCTTGGCCCACGACCTGGAAGCGGGTGGCGACACCGCCTTCCATGACGGCGGCGTTGTCGGAATAGGCGATGACGGTACCGGCGGGCTGCGCGGCGTGCGTCTCGCGGATCATGCCGAACAGCGTCTTCGTCTGCTGCTGGCCGTCGATGACCCACTGCGCGTTGAAGATCTTGTGGCGGCAGTGTTCGCTGTTGGCCTGCGCGAACATCATCAGCTCGACGTCGGTGGGGTCGCGGCCCAGCGCATTGAAGGACTCGGCCAGGTAGTCGATTTCGTCTTCCGACAGGGCCAGGCCCAGCGTGGTGTTCGCCGTGACCAGGGCCTGGCGGCCTTCTGCCTGCACCGCGACGGTGCGCATGGGCTTGCCCGCCAGCGGCGTGAAGAGCGCCTGGCCGTCGAATGCCTCGTCGACCACGGTTTCGGTCATGCGGTCATGCAGCAGGCCCGCCGCCAGGGTCAGTTGGGCGTCGTCCAGCGACTTGCTGCCCATGCCCAGCAGGCCGCGCTGGGGGATCAGTGCGTAGCGCACCCCGCGCTCCACCCGGCGCACCGCGGCGAAACCGCAGTTGCGGGCGATGTCGGTGGCCTTGCTGGCCCACGGCGAGATCGTGCCCAGGCGGGGAATGACGCGCAGCACCAGGGCCTGGTCGGCGCGCTCGGGCGCCGCGTAAGGCGTGCCGTAGTCCAGCAAGGCCAGCAGGCGCGACTGGTCGTCGTCTGCCAGGGCGCCGTCGGTCCAGACGAAATGTTCGTGGCGGGCGGCGATATCTGCCACGGGCAGGCCGGCCTCCTGGAGCCGGGCAAGCAGGCGGGCGCGGCGGAAGTCGGACAGGGCGGAGGAACCGGGGACGTTCAGGATGGACAGGGGCACGGTGCGGGATTCGTTCTGGAGGGGGAAGGCAAGCCGGGATTTTAGCGTGAGCGGCGGGTTCAGGTCGTGGATGGGTTTATCCAGCAGGAGAAACAGGTCCAGCTGCCCTGCGGATCGCCGAAAACGCCTGGCAACCGCCCGCTACGCCGCTAACACCTGCTCACCCAGCCGTAACCCGCGACAGCAAAGCCTTCCCATTAATGACACCTTAAAAAAACGCCCCATCCTTAGTGCTAGACTCGCAGCGTCCCTTTCTCCCCCCTATTTCATGGCCCAACTCCGCGCCCCCGACCCGGCCGCCGCCAAGCGGGAATCGTCCGCCGTTCGCGTCGGTGCATCCGGCCGCGAGGCCTGGATCGCCCGCGAGGCATCGGACGCGGGCGACGCGCGCTGGGTCATCGGCGGCGACTGGGTGCTGGAGAACTATCCGGCCCTGGCGCGCGAAGCCGCGCGCCTGCAGCCCGACAACGCGCAGGCGCCGGACGGCAACACCGGGGCCGGCGTCGACTGGCGCGACCTCAAGGAACTGGACACCGCTGGCGCCGCCCTGCTGATCGAACTGCTGGGCCCGACACATGCGCGGGACCTCGCCCAGGCCGACCCCGACATGCCCGCCGCCCGCCGCGCCCTGCTGGAGAACATGGGCGTCGCCATGCTGGACCGCTGCGCGCCGCCGCCGCGCGAACGGCGCCACGCCGTCGGCGAAGTGCTGGAGCGCGTGGGCATTGCCGTCATGTCCGGCTGGAAGACCTTCATCACGCTGCTGGGTTTCGCCGGCCTGGTGCTGGAAACCCTCGCGCGCACGGTCTTCCGCCCGCGCCGCTGGCGCGTCACGTCCGTCACGGCGCTGGTCGAACAGGTCGCCCTGGACGCCCTGCCCATCGTCGCGTTGCTGACCTTCATGGTGGGCACGGTCGTGGCCTTCCTGGGCGCGACCGTGTTGCAGCAGTTCGGCGCCACCATCTACACCGTCAACCTGGTGGCCTTCTCGTTCCTGCGGGAATTCGGCGTGCTGCTCACCGCCATCCTCATTGCGGGCCGCACCGCCAGCGCCTACACCGCGCAGATCGGCTCCATGAAGGCCAACGAGGAAATCGACGCGCTGCGCGCCCTGGGCCTGAACCCGGTGGAAATGCTGGTGGCGCCGCGCGTCATCGCGCTGCTCATCTCGCTGCCCATCCTGACCTTCATCGGCGTGCTGGCCGGCCTGCTGGGCGGCGCGCTGGTCTGCCTGCTGACGCTGGACATCTCGCTCACGCGCTACATCTCGATCATCCAGGAGAACGTGGATATCCGCCATTTCCTGGTGGGCATGGTGAAGGCGCCGATCTTTGCCTTCGTCATCGCCATCATCGGCTGCCTGGAAGGCTTCAAGGTCACGGGCAGCGCCCAGTCCGTGGGCGAGCACACCACCTCCAGCGTGGTGCAGTCCATCTTCATGGTGATCCTGCTCGACGCCCTGGCCGCGCTCTTCTTCATGGAGATGGGATGGTGACGGCTGCCAACGATCCGCGCCAGGACAAGGCTGGCGACGAACCCGCCATCTCGGTGCGCGGCCTGCGCAACCAGTTCGGCACCCAGGTCGTGCACGACAACCTGGACCTGGACGTACGCCGCGGGGAGATCCTGGGCGTGGTGGGGGGCTCGGGCACCGGCAAGTCGGTGCTCCTGCGCAGCATCGTCGGCCTTCAGGAACCCGCGGCCGGCACCATCCAGGTCGAAGGCAAGGACCTGCTTTCCCTGTCGTCCGCCGAACGCTCGGAGCAGGAGCGCCGCTTTGGCGTGCTGTTCCAGAAAGGCGCCCTCTTCTCGTCGCTGACCGTCACGGAAAACGTGGCGCTGCCGCTCATCGAGCACGCCGGCCTGTCGCGCGCCGAGGCCGAACGGCTGGCGGAGGTGAAGCTGGCGCTGTCCGGCCTGCCTCCCGAAGCCGGCCCCAAGTATCCGGCCTCGCTGTCGGGCGGCATGATCAAGCGCGCGGCGCTGGCCCGCGCGCTGGCGCTGGATGCCGCCATCCTGTTCCTGGACGAACCCACCGCCGGGCTGGACCCCATCGGCGCCGCGGCCTTCGACCAGCTCATCCTGACCCTGCGCGACGCGCTGGGCCTGACCGTGTTCCTCGTCACCCACGACCTGGACACGCTCTATACCATCTGCGACCGGGTCGCCGTGCTGTCGCAAAAGAAGGTGCTGGTCGTGGATACGATCGACGCCGTCGCCAGCTACGACGATGCCTGGGTGCAGGAATATTTCCACGGGCCGCGCGCACGCGCAGCGGCCGCCGCCGCTACGGGATCCTGATATGGAAACACGTGCCCACCACGTCCTCATTGGACTCTTCACCCTGCTCGCCGTTTCCGGCGCCCTGATCTTCGGCCTGTGGTTGGCCAAGGCGCATGGCGACGGCGGCGTCAGTTACTACCGCGTGCTCTTCAACGAGCCGGTCAATGGTTTGTCGCGCGGCAGCGCCGTGCAGTACAGCGGCATCCGCGTGGGCGACGTGGTTGCGCTGTCGCTCGACCCCAAGGACCCCCGCCGCGTCATCGCGCGGATCCGCGTCGAGGACACCGCCCGCATCAAGCAGGACACCAACGCCCGCCTGATGATCACCGGCATCACCGGCGCCGCGGCCATCGAATTGGGCAACGGCACGCCGGAAAGCCCCCTGCTGAAGCCCAAGCCGGACAGCAACGAGGAACCGGTCATCGTCGCCACGCCCTCGCAACTGTCCAAGCTGCTGGCCAACGGCGAAGACTTGATGGGCAACCTGAACGAAACCATCTTCAATGCCAAGCAGCTGTTCTCGAAGGAGAACATCGAGAGCATCAGCAAGACGCTGGCCAACCTGGAGCAGGCCACCGGCGCCATGGCGGACCAGCGTGATTCGTTCCGCGAGTTGCTGGCCCAGCTGACCCAGGCCAGCAAGGAAGGCCAGGCGGCCCTGAAGGAAGCGACCAGCCTCATCAAGAACACGAACCAGCTGGTGGCCGGCGAAGGTGCCGCAACCCTGAAGGGCGCGCGCGATGCCATGACCTCGCTGGCCAACGCGACCTCGCGCATCGAGACGCTGCTGGAAACCAACCAACCCGCGCTGAACCGCGGCATGCAAGGCTTCAGCGAGATCGGCCCGGCCGTGCGCGAACTGCGCAGCACGCTGTCGGCGCTCAACGCCATCGCCCGCCGCCTGGAAGACAACCCGGCCAACTACATCCTGGGCCGCGAATCGCTTGAGGAGTTCCGTCCATGACATCCGCCCCGCGTAACCTGACGCGCCGCGCCGTGGCGCTGGGCGTGCTGGCCGCCAGCGCGCTGCTGTCGGCCTGCACGCTGCTGCCCAAGAGCGAAAAGCTCGCCGTCTATCAACTGCCGCTGACCGCCCTGCCCGCCGCGTCCCAGTCACCCACGATGTCCTCGCTGCGTATCAGCACGCCGGAAAGCGGCCAGATGATCGATTCGGCGCGCATCCTCGTCGTGCCCGATGGCAACCGGCTGGCCGCCTATGAAGGCGTGCGCTGGGCCGATGCGTCGCCAGTGCTGGTGCGCGAGCGCCTGGTGCAGGCCTTCCTGGATGACCGCCGCATCGCCGTGGTCAGCACCGACCGCAATCCCCTGCCCTCGGTGCTGGACCTGTCCGGCACGCTGCGCACCTTCCAGGTGGAGTACCGTGACAGCAAACCTGTCGCCGTCGTGCGCTACGAAGCCCGACTGGTTGCGCTGCGCACCGGCAGGCTGCTGGCGGCCAACCGCTTCGAGGTCGCACAGCCGTCGAATGGCACCAGCGTGACGGACGTCGTCACCGCTTTCGGCCAGGCCACCGACGCCTTGTCGGCCGCGCTGGTGAAGTGGACCATCGAACAAGGCGCGGCCACCGCCCCGCTGGATGCCAGGCCCGTGCCGGCCAGCCAGCAGAACCCGCCGCGCCAACAGCACGACGAGCAGCGTGTGGAGCCCATGCCGCAACCGGCGCCGCCCAAGCCGATGCGCTGAGCGATCCTGCAATAATGCAAACACGGCCCGATGGCCGTGTTTTTTTTGTTCATCGCCCTTGCCAGTAACGCGGCGCATGCAGCCGTTGCGCACGCATGCTCAACCCCTGCTTGCCCGGCCCCTCCGAGGCGGCCATGACCGCGCCGTGCAGATCGGTGCGCCAGAAGACCGCCCCGGCACGCTCCCAGCGCCGCTGCACCGGCGCTTTCGGATGGCCATAGCGGTTGTAGCGGCCGGCCTGCGCCACCACGTGCCAGGCTTGCGTTGCCGCCACCAGATCAGTCCCCGAGGATGTCGCCGCGCCATGATGCGGCGCCATGACCCACTCCGTGGCGGGCAACCCCGCCCGCGCCAGCGCGCGCTCCTGCGCCACGGGGATGTCGCCCGTCAGCAGGGCGCTGTGGTGCTCGCCTGCCAGGCGCAGCACGCAGCTCGCGGCATTGCGGTCCATCGAGGCCCGGGCGCTGTCGTCGCCTGGCGGCGGATGCAGGAAGTCGAAGCGCACGCCATCCTGCATCCAGGACACGCCGGCCTCGCACGCCGACGTGCGCGCCGGCAGCGCCGGCATCGGTGAGGTCGCCTGGCCCTGCCGGGCCTCGCGCTTGAGATAGGCCGCCATGTCGAAGGGACTGTAGCCCTGCGCCACCGGCAACGCCGCCAGCACGCTGCGCAGCCCGCCCGCATGATCGCCATCGGCATGCGACACCACCAGTACGTCCAGCTTGCCGATGCCACGCGCCCGCAGCAGCGGCAGGATGGCGCGGCTAGCGGCGTCACTGTCCACGCCGTAGCGCACGCCCGTGTCGTACAGCAAGGTCTGCGTGGCGGACTCCACCAGGACCGCCGCGCCCTGGCCGATGTCGATGGCCGTCAGCCGCCACTGCCCCGGCGGCGGGCGGCCCGGTTGCCACACCAGCACCGGCACGGCCAGCAGCCAGCCCGCCGCGCGCACCGGCAGGCCCGGCGTGCCCAATGCCCAGGCCACGCCGACCAAGGCCAGCGCCAGGTAAGGCCATGGCGCGGCGGCCACGCTCAGCGCCGCGCCGTTCCACGCTGCCATGGCCACCAGCGGCACCATCATCTGCGCGAACACGGCTTCGCCCGCAAGTGCTGCCCAGGCGCCCACTGCTGTCACGCCCGGGGCGACCAGCAGCAAGGCAGCCAGCAATGCCAGCGGCGTGACGATATAGCTCACCACCGGAATCGCGATGGCATTGGCCAGTGGCGACACCAAAGGCACTTGCTGGAACAGGTAGGCCAGGACCGGCGTCAGCGCGAGGGTGATGAGCCATTGCAGGCGCGTGGCCTCCCACAGCAGCGCCGCGGCGCGCCGCCAGCGGCTGGGCGGCTTGTCGCCCTGCACGGTCTGCGTGGCATTCGCCCCCGCCTGCATCAGCACCGCCACCGCGCCGAAGGACAGCCAGAAACCCGGCGCCAGGGGGGCCCACGGATCCAGCGCCACGACCAGCGCCGCCGCGGCGGGCAGGATCCGCCAGGGCGTGAGCGGCAGGCGCAGCATGGCGGCCACCGCGATGACCGCCAGCATGAAGAAGGTGCGCCGCGCGGGCACGCCCCAGCCCGCCAGCAGGCTGTAGGCCAGTGCGACGACAACCGCCACCGCCGCGCCCGCGGCCTGGGCCGGCACTCGTTCCGCCAACGCCCGGCGGCGCCAGCGCAGGCGCTTCCAGAGGCCCCGCGCGGCCAGGCCTGCCAGGGCGGCCAGCAGCGTGACGTGCATGCCGCTGATGGAGACCAGATGGGTGACGCCGGTCAGGTTGAAGATGTCCCAGTCTTCGCGCGCCACGCCTTGCTGGTCACCCAGCGCCAGCGCCACCAGCACGGGACCGTAGCGCGTGCCCTGCAGGGCTTGCAGCATCGCTTCCCGCAACTGCCAGCGTGCACGATGCAGCAGCGCTTCGGCGCCGCCGCCCCAGGCCTGCAACAGCACCGGCTCCCCCCGCACCGTGCCGCGCGCGCGGACGCCTTTCTGGAACATCCAGCCTTCGTAATCGAAACCGTGGGGATTACTGAGTCCCGTGGGCGGGCGCAGCACCAGCGCGGCGCGCCAGATTTGGCCGGGGATGAGTTCGGGTACCGGCTGCGCGGGTTCGCCTGCAGCGCGCCGGGCGACACCGGCCGGGTCTTCGGACGACGTGGCGCCAGGCAGGCGCGCCATGCCCGGCGCGAACCAGTTCACCTGGATGCGCGTGGGCACGCCCTCGGGTTGTGCGTGCAGCACGCGGACCTCGGCGCTGCGGCCCGCGGCATCCCCTTGCGGCAAGCCGACGACCTGGAAGGTGACGCGGGTGACGTGGTTGATGTTGCCCTCGGCCAGGGCGTCGTCCAGCCGCTGCTGGGCGCAGAGACTGGCCCAGGCGATGCCAATGCAGGCGGCCCATGCGACAACGAGCAGCCGATGCGCGCCGCTTGGGGCTGCCTCGAACGACACCGGATATTCGGCGGCCTTGCGCCGCGCCCGCGATTGCACAAGCAAGGCGCAGACCGCAAGCACGGCGACCGACGTACAGATCTCCCACAGCCGCGGCAAGCGCGGCAGGGTCTGCACCAGCGCGCAGCCGCCCACGAAGGCCAGCAAGGCGAGCCGTCCTGACATGCGAATTCCTGTGTAGCGGTGGGCTGCACAGGCTACCCAGGGATCGGCCGCCAGACGCCTTGGACGCAGCGGCAGGCCAGTCGGGACTAGCCACGATGGACCGCAGCGCCCTGCCGTCCAGACAACAGGACGCTAGGCGTTCTCCCCGCCCCCGCTCACGAACGAATACCGCAGGATGTCCGTGCGCCGCTGCCACCCCAACCCTTCCCAATACTGCATTCCCGCTGCGTTATCGACCAGCACGTCGACATGGGATTTATAGACGCCCGCCTCCTGCAGCCGCGCCAGGCAACGCTGGATCAGGGCCTTCGCAATGCCTTGCCGCCTATGTGCCGGATGCACGGCCAGATGCTGCAGATAGCCGCGACGTCCGTCGTGCCCGCACAGGATGCAGCCCACCACCTTGCCGTCCCGCTCCGCCACGGCGCTCAGGCCGGGATTGCGCGCCAGGTAGCGCGCCACGGCATCCGGCCCGTCCGCGTCGCGCAGGGTCAGCCCCGGCACGTCGCGCCAGAGCGCCATCACGGCGGGATGGTCTGCCATCGTCATGTCGCGCACTTGCAATGCCCCCGCCCCTCCCTTTTGCTGTGGGCTGCCGGCCTGGCTGCAGGCACGACACCGGATCGGATCGATCATGAATTTTTTCGACGCCTCGCGGCCTTATCAGCAGTGGCAGCAAGTCGGTGCCGCGATTGAAGCGACTAGATTGCGCGCGAAGTCGGCGCGCGACGCTGCGAGAGCGGAATGGCTGAATCCCTGAGATTATGGGATGTCTTCGTGCCTTCACCTCCTCTGAAGAAATCGTATAAGCTCACATCGATTGTGATTAGCACGCTGCGACTGTTGTCTGCGTTAAAGAGGGCGATGATGAATAGGCGGAATTTTATGACTGGATCTGTTATTACTGGTGTTGCCGTTGCTGCCCCAGCGCTGTCACAGGAGAGCGCGTCTGACAACACTTTCGTTGGCTCTTTGGAAATTTCGACCGACGCCAAATCCATTGTCATCACGAGCGAGCCGACACCGCACCTATCGGACCGTTCCTTCGTTCACACTATCAATAAGGACTTTCAGTTCGGCTTTCGAGTCCAATCATACTGGACCGGAACGACCGAAAACCCCTACAACAACAATGACTGCGGTCTCTTCGAATGTTGGAACACTGCTGCAGAAAACAGTCACAATCGTTCCTGGGCGGTTTCCGCCGCCAACGCGTACAACCACATACCTGCCGGAGTGACGGATTCCGGTGACCGTGTCGGCGTCCTAGGTTGGGCGGTTTCTGTCAATGCCAAGGGGCATACTCATTCCGGTACCTTAAACGAGCAGGTTGGTGTCTGGGGCAGAGCCGGCTTCCAGGCGGGGGGGGAGTTCATTTCCCCTCCATCAGCCAAGATCAACAAGGCTGTTGGTGTTCGAGGAGAAATTAATAACGACAGCCCCGGTGCCACCCTTGGGAATGCCTATGCCGGCGAATTTGTGTCGGTGCCCGGCCCCGGCAATATCCTCACCAATTATGCGATCTATGCCAGGGCAGAGGGAGGGCAGGTCGAGAACTGGTCCTTCTATGGTGCGTCTGGCCGGTTTTACAACGGCGCCAAGTCGTTCTTTGGTCGCATCCTAGGCCAGGGCGATTCCGCGATGGCTTCGCGCATGTCCGGAAACTCCCTGGAGTTCGGGCATGAAGATACGGCGGGCTATGGCAGCAACATAGGAGCAACGTATTCCAACGGCTTTCCGTTCGTGGCTTTCTGTGCCGAGGCCGACACAGCGGGAAACACATTCACTACGCGCGGAAAGGTTGGATCGGTAATCTATGGTGATCTCGGCGGCGGGATTGTCTTCGGACGTGTTCCCAAGGCCTCCGGCTCAGGTCAGGCCGTCGTTGAGAGCGTGGGAATAAACGCCCGGGGGAACCTTCGCCTTTCGAGAAACCCACCTTCAGCCCCCTCAGCAGCGGGAGAGAAGGGTGAGATCGCCTGGGATGATAACTTCGTCTACGTTTGTGTAGCGAAGAGCACATGGAAGCGGTCGGCGCTCTCTAGTTGGTAGGCGTAACGCCTCATACCGACTTGCGGCTACCCGGAAAGGCGTGATCCGCACTCCGGTGAGAAATGATGGTTTGACCAGATCGGCCGCACTGCGAACAGCGAAAGGTGCGGCCGATAGTACTTCCCTCGGGAGGCATCGAAGCTAGATCCAGTTTCTCGTGTCAAAATTCCAGAAACGCGCGTCCGGCTACAGCGCACCTGGCCGCGGATGAGGCATTGCAACAGGCCCGCACATTGGACCAGGCCCCTACGCAAGGCGCGCTGCACGGCATAACGATAGCGGTGAAGGACGTGATCGACGTGGCAAGCATGCCCACCACCTTCAACACCCCGGCCTAAGCTGGACACCGCCCTGGCCGTGACGCCACCTGCGTGGCAACGGCGCGCGCTGGGCGCGGTGATCCTGGGCAAGACGGACACCGTGGAATTCGGCGCCAACGGGCGCTCGGCCGCCACTGGCAATGCCTATGCCCCCCGCACACGCCCGGCGGGTCGTCCTCGGGCTCGGCCGCGGCGGTGGCCAGCGGCATGGCGCAGATCGCATTCGGCTGGCAGACTGGCGGATCCATCATCCGCCCTGCCGCCTACAACGGCGTGCATTGCGCTCAAGCCTACGCAAGGACTGGTGTGTGAGGAAGGCGCCAAGGTCTATGCGCCCAGCCTGGACACCATCGGCTGCCTGGTGCTGGCCTGGGCCGAAGCGATCAATACCGCGCTGACGGCCGCACAGGGGCCGATGCCGAAACCGGCACTGCAGGCTTGATCGAGGCCCGGGAAAAAAACCCGCTACTCCCGCAGCAACGCCGCCAGCGCCTCGCGCATCGGCGGCGGCAAGCTCACTGGCCGCCGTGTCTCGCGGTCCACGTACACATGCACGAAGTGTCCCTGCGCGCTGGCCGTGGGTTCGCCCGCGCGGAAGATGCCCACTTCATAGCGCACGCTGGCATTGCCCAGGCGCGTGACGCGCAGGCCGGCCTCCAGCGCGTCAGGAAACGCGACGGACGACAGGTACTGGCAGCCCGTCTCCACCACCAGGCCGATGACCGGGCTGCGCGCGATGTCCAGCACGCCCTGCTCGATCAGGTAGCCATTCACCACCGTGTCGAAATAGGCGTAATAGGTCACGTTGTTGACGTGTCCGTACACATCGTTGTCCATCCAGCGCGTGGCGATGGGACGGAAATGGGCGAAATCGTCGCGCGTGCGCGCAACGGGTCGGTCACTCATGCAGCGTGCTCCCGTGACAGCCAGGCATCCAGGCGCGGCAACACCCGTCGCGCGGCCAGGCCAGTGGTTTGGATGATCTCGTCGCGGGTGACGCCCCGCGCCTCGGCCAGCGCATCGGCCACGCCCGACACCTGGGCCGGTGTATTGCGCCGCGCATCGCCATGCAGCCAGGCCGGCGGAATGTCGGGCGCGTCCGTCTCCAGCACCAGGCTGGACAAGGCCACGTCCGTGGCGTGGCGGCGGATCTGCAGCGAGCGCGGATAGGTCATGGCCCCGCCCATGCCCAACGCGAAGCCATGCGCCAGGAAGCTTTCGGCCTGCTGGGCGCTGCCGTTGAAGGCATGCGCGATGCCGCCCGCGGCATCGATGCGGCGCAGGTGCTTCAACAGGATGTCCTGCGAGCGGCGCACGTGCAGCAGCACGGGCAGGCCGAACTCGGCCGCCAATTTCAATTGCTGCACATAGAAATGCTCCTGCCGGTCCCGCGCCGGGCCGCTGGATATCTCCGGCACGAAGAAATCCAGGCCAATTTCCCCGATGGCGACGAAACGCGGATCGTCCAGGGCGGCGCGCACGGCGTCCCGCAGGATGTCCAGGTCGGCATCGGCTGCGCGCGACACATACAGGGGATGGATGCCCAGGGCGTAGGTGCCGCCGGGCGTGGCATGCGCCAGATCGCGCACGATGGAGAAATTGGCAACCTCGATGGCCGGGATGACGATGGCGCGCACGCCCGCGTCCCAGGCCTGGCGGGCGACCTCGGGACGGTCCGCGTCGAACTCCGGCGCGTCCAGGTGGCAGTGCGTGTCGATCAACATGCGGTCAGGCTACCGTGACCGGGCGGTGGGCGGCAAGCCGACCAGGCTTGCCGCAACGGACGCGGCCGATCAATGCCCGGCGAGATGCGCCGCGGCCTCGTCTTCCTGCACCAGCCGGCCATCGGCCATGACCAGCCTGCGGTCAGCCCGCGCGGCCAGCTCCAGGTCGTGCGTGACGATGATGAAAGCGGTGCCCAAGGACCGGTTCACGTTGGTCAGCAAGGAGAACATGTCCTGCGCCGTGTGGCGGTCGAGGTTGCCGGTGGGCTCGTCGGCCAACACGCAGGCGGGGCCGCCCACCAGCGAGCGGGCCAGTGCGACGCGCTGGCGCTCGCCGCCCGACAACTGGCCGGGCGCATGCAAGGCACGCGCGGCCAGGCCCACTTGGGCCAGCTTCTCGCGCGCATGCTCACGGGCCTCGTTGCGCGCCATGCGGCGCACGATGAGGGGCATGGCGACGTTGTCCAGCGCGGTGAACTCGGACAGCAGGTGGTGGAACTGATAGACGAAGCCCAGCTTGCGGTTGCGCAGCTCGCTCTTCCTGGCTTCCGACAGGCCTTCGGTGCGCACGCCAGCCACCGACACGGTGCCTTGCGTGGGCGTGTCCAGCAGGCCCAGCACCTGCAGCAGCGTGCTCTTGCCCGAACCGGAAGCGCCGACGATGGCGACCATCTCGCCCGCGCGCACCGACAGGCTGATGTCCTGCAGCACGTGCAACTGCGACACGCCTTCGTCGTAGACCTTGTGGATGCCCGTGGCTTCCAGCACCACGGACGCGGCGCCTTGGGACGTTTGCATGGCGGCCTCAGTCATAACGCAGCACCTGCGAAGGTTGCAGGCGCGAGGCACGCCAGCTGGGATAGAGCGTGGCCAGCAGCGACAGCACCAGCGAAGTGACGCCGATGGTGATGATGTCGGCGCTGCGCGGATCGGACGGCAGCGCGCTGATGAAATAGATTTCGCGCGGCAGGAAGTGCACGCCCAGGATGCGTTCGATGGTGGGCACGATGACGTCGATGTTGTAGGCGATGGCCATGCCGCCCAGCACGCCCAGCAGCGTGCCGACCACGCCGATGGTGGCGCCCTGCACCAGGAAGATGCGGGCGATCTCGGCGGGGGTGGCGCCGTAGGTGCGCAGGATGGCGATGTCGGACTGCTTGTCCTTGACGGCCATGACCAGCGAGGACAGCAGGTTGAAGGCGGCCACGGCCACGATCAGCGCCAGGATCAGGAACATCATGCGTTTTTCGGTCTGCACGGCGGCAAACCACGTGCGGTTGTTGCGCGACCAATCGCTGGCGAAGACGCCTTGCGGCAGGATGGCGCCCAGCTCGGCTGCCACCTGCGGCGCGCGCTGCATGTCGGCGATGCGCAGGCGCACGCCCGAGGTGCCCGAATCACGGAACATGCGCGCCGCGTCCTGCACCTGCACGAAGACCAGGCTGGAATCGTATTCGTAATGGCCGGACGAGAACACGCCGGTGATCGTGAACTGGCGCATGCGCGGCGAGAAGCCCGCCGGGCTGACCGAGCCTTGCGGCGCCAGCATCATCAGCGTGTCGCCGGGCTTCACGCCCAGGCCTTCGGCCAGCTCTTCACCGATGACGATGCCGAAGCTGCCGGGCGTCAGGGCCTCCAGCTTGCCCTGCACCATCTGGCGGCCGACGTCGGATACGCCGTCTTCCTCGGCCGGATCGATGCCGCGCACCTGAACGCCGCGCAGCGCCTGGCCGCGCACGATCATGCCCTGGGCCGCCACGAAAGGCGCCGCGCCGCGGACTTCAGGATTCTGCCTGCCGTAGTCCGCCAGGGTCTGCCACTGGTCCAGGATGCGCTCGGGCGTGGCGCCCGGCACGTAGAGCTCGATGTGCGGCAGCACCGACAGCATCCGGTCGCGCACGTCGCGCTGGAAGCCGTTCATGACCGACAGCACGACGATGAGCGCCGCGACGCCCAGGCCGATGCCCGCCATGGAGCTGACCGCAATGAACGAGACGAAGCCGTCGCGCTGACGGCGGGCCAACTGCGCGGTGTGCAGGCTTTCCAGCCAGTCGGCCAGGCCGCGCCGGCGCAGGAAAGGAATGCGACGCGCGGCCACCCGCAGCAGCCAGAGCAGGCCGGTGATGCGCAGCAGCAGTTGGACGATGCGGAGCAGGTCCGAGTATCGGGCTCCGATCCAGAATTCGTAGGGTATTTTCAGCACCGGCGCATTATGGCACTAACCGGCACGCCCACGGCGCGGCTTTGCAACGGCTTGCGACAGGTGTTTTGCAGGGCCTGCCAGATCGGACAGCGCTTCGGACAGCGCCTCGCGCAGCGCCGCCAGCGCGGGGGTGGCATAGCCCGCGCGCCAGACCAGCAGCGTGTCGACCTCGGCCAGCGGCACTTCGCGCAGATCGGGCGGCTCGCGCAGCAGTTCCAGCAGGCTGCGCGGCAGCACGCCCGCGCAGCCGCCCGCCGCCACGCAGGCCAGCATGGCGTGATACGAACCGACCTCATGGATGTCCAGCGCGACAGGCAGGCGCGGCACGCCAGTGCCCGCCAGGGCGGCCAGGCCATCTTCCGCCAGGAGCCGGTACGAGCAGCCGGGCTCGAACGCCACCAGCGTCCGGATCTGGACGTCCGCCAGGCTTGCCACCGGGGGATGTTCGGGCGGCAGCAGCAGCACCAGCGATTCGCGGCAGACCACGACGCCTTCCAGGCCCAGCGCGGTCAACTGCGGCGCGACATCCGGCCCGGCGGCCTGCGGCAGCGCCAGCAAGGCGCAATCCAGTTCGCGGTCCTGCACCGCCTGCATCAACTGGCGCGAGGGCGCGGTGCGCAGGCGCAGCGTCACTTGCGGCCAGCGGCGGCGATACGCGGCCAGGGGCCCCGGCAGGCGGCTGGCGGCGGTGCTTTCCATGCTGCCCACCCGCAGGCTGCCCTGAGGAGTGAGGGGATGCAGCACCTGGCGCGCCTCCTGCGCCAGGGCCAGCAGGCGCTGGGCGTAATCCAGGAAGCGTTCGCCCGCGGGCGTGAGCGCCATGCCCTTGCCGTCACGGGCAAACAGCGATGCGCCCAGTTCCTCCTCCAACTGCTGCACGCGGGTCGTCACGTTCGACTGCACGCGGCCCAGGCGGCGGGCGGCGCGCGTGACGCTGCCTTCGTCGGCAACGACGCGGAAGATTTCCAGGGTGGCGAGATCCATGCGGGCTCCTCGTCGCGGCAGGCCCGGAGCGGCCCTGTTCACGGGAATGAATTCTTTGTTTGAGAATTATCACTTAAATTTCATCTTGAATGGAGATACCATGACACGCATCCATTCCAGACCCAGCCACGAAGGATCCGACCATGCTGCCCGATCATCCCGCCCAGCGCCTGCTGAAGGTCGCCCACCCCATCATCCAGGCGCCCATGCTGGGCACCTCCTCGCCGCAACTGGCGGCTGCGGTGTCCAACGCCGGTGCCTTGGGCTCCATCGCGCTCAGCGCCAGCACGCCCCAGCAGGCCGAGGACATGATCGCGGCCACGCGGGCGCTGACCGGCAAGCCCTTCAACGTGAACCTGTTCTGCCATCGCCCCCCGGTGGCCGACGCCGCCCGCGAAACCGCCTGGCTGGACTGGCTGCGCCCCTGGTTCCAGGAGTTCGGCGCCGAGCCGCCCGCCACCATCAAGAACCTGTATGGCAGCTTCATCGGCGACGAGGCCATGCTGGAAGCCCTGCTGCGCGCGCGGCCGGCGGTGGCCAGCTTCCATTTCGGCCTGCCGAATGCGGACTGGATCCGCGCGCTGCGCGAGGCCGGCATCGTGACGCTGGCCAGCGCGACCTCGCTGGACGAAGCCGAACGCGTCGAAGCCGCGGGCGTGGACATGGTGGTGGCCCAGGGCGTGGAGGCCGGCGGGCATCGCGGCATCTTCGATCCGGCGCAGGGCGACCCCGGCATCGGCACCTTCGCGCTGACGCGCCTGCTGCGCGCCCGTACCAGGCTGCCCGTGATCGCGGCTGGCGGCGTCATGGACGGCCAGGGCATCGCCGCCGCGCTGGCCCTGGGCGCCAGCGCCGTGCAGATGGGCACCGCCTTCGTGCTGTGCCCGGAAAGCCTGGCCAATGCCGCTTATCGGGCCGAGCTGCAAAGCCCGCGCGCGCGCCACACGGGCATCACCGCCGCCATTTCCGGACGGCCCGCGCGCGGCCTGGTGAACCGCATCCACAAGGAAGTGGATGTCGCCAGCGCCCCGGCGTTGCCCGATTACTCCATCGTGTATGACGCGGGCAAGGCGCTGCACACCGCCGCCAGCGCCCGCGGCAGCCAGGAATTCGCGCCCTTCTGGGCTGGGCAAGGCGCGCCGCTGGCCCGTGCCCTGCCTGCCGCTGAACTGGTGGAGACGCTGGTGCAGGAATGGCAGGTCGCCATGCTCAAGCGCGATTGGCAGGTAACCGGCTGAGGACCCAAACGGACGAACAGGATCCCGCTGCCGGGCGCACTACAATCCCGGCATGTCTCTCCTGATTCCCGGGGCCCTGCCCCCCGCGCCGGTCGCCGCCGCGCTGGCCGAGCGCCTGCCCGCGCTGGCGCCCGCGCTGCTGGGCTGGCTGCAACAAGGCGCCGCCCACACCGACCCGCAAGATGTCCATGCCCTGGGCTGTACGCCCGCCGAGGCCTGGCAACTGCGGCGCGCGGGCTGCGCGCCGGACGCCGGCCAGGCGCTTGGCGCCGGACTCGGCCCCTGGCTGGCCGAGCAGGCCGGCGCGCCGGAAACCGGCATGGCGCCAGTGTGGCTGGCCGACCTGACCCATCTTTCCGTCGGCACCGATCGCGCCACGCTGGCCGATCCGCTGCAACTGGACGTGCGCGCCGAGGAAGGCCAGGCCTTGTTCGACGCCGCCCTGCCCTGGCTGCGCGAGGACGGCTTCGACGCCGTCGCGCTGACGCCGGGCCGCTGGCGCATGACGCTGCCGGAAGGACTATCGCCTCGCTCAGCCAGTCCGGCTGCCGTGGCGGCCAACGCGCTGCACGACTGGTGGCCGCAGGATGCCGCCAGCCGTCCCTGGCGCCGCCTGCTGAACAGCGTGCAGATGGCCTGGCACGAACACCCCGTCAATGACGCTCGCGCCGCGCGCGGCGCCCTGCCCCTGAACGGCCTGTGGCTGTATGGCGGCGCGCGTCCGTGGACGCCACAGGCCGGCACGGCCCAGGTGCTGCCGCAACTGGACGCCGCGCATCGCGCCGGCGACTGGGCCGCCTGGCTGGACGCCCTGCCCGCCTTGGACAAGGCGCTGCACGCCCATGGCGACACCGGCACGCTGACCTTGGCCGGCGCCGACCGGCTGGTCACCCTTACCCGCAACCCGCGCAGCCCGCTATTGGCCTGGCTGCCCCGTCCCAAGAAGAACTGGAATACCTGGTGGTCTCTCCCCGTCTGACTGTCCGTCCCGCCGACCTCGACGCCTGCGCCAAGCTCGTGTCCTCCGGCGTCCATCCCCTGCTGGCCCGCCTGTGGGCCGCCCGCGGCCTGAACGATCCGGCGCACACCCGCCTGGACTGGCGCGGCATGCTGCCGCCCAAGGGCCTGACCCATGCCGAGGACGCGGCCAGCATCCTGGCCGACGCCATCCAGGACGGCCAGCGCCTGCTGATCGTGGCCGACTATGACTGCGACGGCGCCACCGCCTGCGCCGTGGGCCTGCGCGGCCTGCGCGCCATGGGCGCCGTGGTCGACTACCTGGTGCCCAACCGCTTCGAGACCGGCTACGGCCTGTCGCCCGCGGTGGTGGAGCTGGCCGTGCGCCATCCTGCCGGCAAGCCCGACATCATCGTCACGGTCGACAACGGCATCGCCAGCGTCGACGGCGTGAACGCCGCCGCCGAAGCGGACATCGGCGTGGTCGTCACCGACCACCACTTGCCGGGCGACGTGCTGCCCGACGCCCTGGCCATCGTGAACCCCAACCAGCCCGGCTGCGGCTTCCCTTCCAAGAACCTGGCCGGCGTGGGCGTGATCTTCTACATGATGCTGGCGTTGCGCGCCGAGCTGCGCCGCCGTGGCGTCTATCCGCCCGACGGCGGCCCGCGCCTGGATGCGCTGGCCGACCTCGTGGCGCTGGGCACCGTGGCCGACGTCGTGAAGCTGGATGCCAACAACCGCCTGCTGGTCACGCAAGGCCTGGCGCGCATGCGCAGCGGCCGCATGCAGCCCGGCCTGCGCGCGCTGTTCGCCGTGGCGCAGCGCGAGCCACGCAATGCCAGCGCCTTCGACCTGGGCTTCGCGCTGGGTCCGCGCATCAACGCGGCCGGCCGCCTGGCCGACATGAGCCTGGGCATCGCCTGCCTGACCACCGATGACGAAGGCGAAGCGCTGAACATGGCGCGCGAGCTGGACAGCATCAACCGCGAGCGCCGCAACATCGAAAGCGTGATGCGCGAGCAGGCCATGAACAGCATGGAAGCCGCCAGCTCGGCGCCCGGCGCCACGGTCTGTGTCTTCGACGACACCTGGCACCAGGGCGTGGTGGGCCTGGTGGCCTCGCGCCTGAAGGAAAAGTTCTGGCGTCCCACGCTGGCCTTCGCACCCGCGGGCGACGACGAGATCCGCGGCTCGGGCCGCTCGATTCCCGACGTGCATCTGCGCGACGCGCTGGACCTCGTGTCCAAGCGCTATCCGGGCCTCATCCGCAAGTTCGGCGGCCACGCCATGGCCGCGGGCCTGACGCTGGGCCGCCAGGACTTCGACGCCTTTGCGCCTGCCTTCGATGCCGCCGTGCGCGAACTGACGGGCCGCAGCAGCTTCGAACCGGTGCTGGAAACCGATGGCTCGCTGGAAACCGGCTACGCCAACGTCGAGGTGGCCCACCTGCTGCAACAGCAGGTGTGGGGCGCGGGCTTTGCCGCGCCGGTCTTCCTGGACGAGTTCTTCGTGCGCGGCCAGCGGCTGGTGGGTGAAAAGCACCTGAAGCTGCAGCTGGAGCGCGGCCATCAGCGCTTCGACGCGATCTGGTTCGGCCATGCCGACATGGTGCCCGAGCAGGTACAGGTGGCGTATCGCCTGGACCAGAACGAGTGGAACGGAAGGGTGTCGGTGCAGTTGGTGGTGGAGCACGCGCAGGGCGTGTGAACCGCAAGGCGCGCTTGACAACGACAAGGCCGGGCATGACCCGGCCTTGTCGTTTCCACCTGCTGTCTGGCTACAGCCCCAGATGCCGACGCTCATCCGCCGTCAGTTGCGCGCGCTGCTGCGCCGACAGCGGACCCTGCCCCACCACCTGCACCTTGTGGTCCGGGCGATAGCTGACCGGTTGCGCGGCCGGAGCAGGCGGTGACACCGGTGCGGCATTGCCGCCGTCGCCAAAGCCCAGGATCTGCACGCTGATGATGGACGGCAGGTTCTGGCGGGCGGCGGCACGCGAACGGGCCACCGATTCCTGTGCGGCATCCGCCGCCGAGGAAGCCGCCGCGCTGGCGTTGGTGAGCGCACCGACGTTCACCGCCGCCACCACCGGAATGCCCACGGCGTCACCCTTGACCTGGATGTTGGCTGCGTTCACCACCTGCAAGGCCGCGATGTTGACGTTGCCCGACACCCGGATGCCCGCTTCCCCTGCGTCGATGGTGCCCAGCGGCGCCAGCAGGTCCACGTCACCGGCAGGCACTTCGGCGATCGGCGCCAGCGTGGCGATCCCCGCCCCCGTGGACGGCACGGTCGGCGCCAGCGTCACGTTGCCCACCGAGTCATAGACCCGGCGCGGCGGCGTGTAGACCACCGTGGTCTTGGCGCCTCGGCCCGCGTTGATGTCGCCCTGCGACGACCACGCCAGGATGTGCCCGCCGAAGGTGGTCATGATGCGGCTCTGGCCCAGCAGGATGCTGTCCTGGGCGTACATCTGGATGTCGCCTGCGCCCTGCGTGACCACGCCTGCCGTGGACGGCGGGGCTTCGCCCTCAAGGCCCACCACCTGGCGGCCGCCCGGCGTCAGCAGCTGGATGCTGCCGCCGAAATCGGTGCGCAGGCCAGAACCGCCGTACATCGTGAAGTCGCCGTCATACTTGATGGCGGCACCGCTGGCATCCTGCTCGGGAAAGAAGGCCGCGATGGCACGACGACCCCGCAGGTAGCTGTTGAAGCGCGGGCCATCCGCATCGTTGTACTCGCGGCCGCCCTTCCGTACTTCAGCGAAGTACAACTGGCGGGCATAGATCTCCTGCTGCGCCGGCGCCAGGGCGTCCAGCGCGGCGCGCGCCTCGTCGGAACCACCTGCATACGCCTGATAGCTGCGCAGCCAGTTCACCAGATACAGCTCGCTTTCCTGGCGGTAGTCTTCCGCCAGGCTGCGATACGGTTTCTCGGGGTCGTCGTCGCGCAGTGCCTGCTGCCGCGCCAATTCAAGCGGCGCCTCGGCTTCCGTACCGGTATAGCCGTACTCGTCGGCCAGCCAGTCCTTCAGCGTCAGTTCGCCACCATAGGTTTGGGCCACCTTGCCGGGTTGGGCGTCCAGGCCCGTGCCCGGCACCAGCAGATTGCCTGCGTCCAGGTAACGCGCCAGGAAGGCCGCGTAGTCCGGGCCTGCGGCGCCGACACCGGCCAGCACCGCAATGCTGGCGCCCGGGCGCGTGTCGCCCCGCACCAGGCCACCGACACTCTGCACGCTGGCCGCATCATCCTGGCGGAACTGGCGGGCGGCTTGCAACACCACCCCACCCGGGCCCGCCACCTTGAAGTCGGCATGCACGATGTCGCGACCCGCCTGGACCAGCGAGACGTCGCTGGCGTTGTTGTGCAAGGCCATGCCCTCGAAGCCCAGGAGGTCGCGCCCGGCACGTGCGGACACGGGCGTGGCGGCTTCGTACCAACGGTCCACGGCAGTCACATAACCGACAGGTTTCCCATAGTCCTTGGATAGCGACAACGCGAACGTCCCCGTCCTGACCCCCACGATGTCGCCCTTGACCGCATAGAAGCGCGTGGGCGTGCCATCGCCGGCATGCAAGCCTCGCTCCAGGGGCGTATTGGGGCCAAAGGCGAACAAGGAATAGTTATCGCCCGTCGCCAGGCGCATGGCTTCGGGCGACGTATTGGTCACGGGCCAGATCGCGCTGCTGAGCCCCCCCACCGTAAACGCGGGGCGCAAAGGCGTGGTCATGGCCGTATCGGCCCCGGACATGGCGACGCGAGGCGCCCCCTGTGCCAGCAAGGACTCTCCTGCCAGGATTTCCAGTTGCCCCGTGGCCGAGGGTGCCAGCATCAAGCCCGCGGCGCGCGGGTTATCGCCCAGCGAGCGCGGCAGGATGATGTTGCCGTTGGCCGCGACAGCCCGCAGGATGGAGGGATAGACCAAGTAGGGCTGGGTCGAGTTTTCGCTCCAGACGCTCCAGCCCATCGTCAGCGCGCTGTGACCACTCATGGGCGTCAGATTGCCCCCCGCCGACAGCAGGTTGACCGCGGTAGCGTCGGTCCACAGCGAGAACCAGCTCCGTCCGCCGCCGGTGGTGTCCGTCGCGTCGCCCACCAGGCGATAGGGGCTGGTATTCAGCAAGCGGGTGCGGCCCGGGTCGCTGACGCCGCCCAGCACCAGGTCGCCGCGCGTGTCCAGCCACGCGGTGGCATCACCCAGCATCAGCACCGGCCCCCCATACGCGTTCCCCCCCGCCAAGGCAAAGGGATCCGTCGCACGCAGGCCTGCCCCATCGCCGTAGAGCAGCGACACGCCTCCCACCTTGCCGGCGGACAGGTTCAGCGTGCCGCGCAGATTGGTCAGGACCCCATTCAGGTCCATGTGGTCGACCGTGCCCCCATCGAGACCCGTGACCGACCGCTGCTGCGTGGCTCGCAGATTGGGATTGAATGCGCCGCCTGCGCGCAGGTCGAGGTCGCCCCCGCCGGTCAGGGTCAGCGCGCCATCCACGACCCTGCCCGTGCTGCCCACGGCCGCCACCAAGCCCTGCGAGCGTGCGCCGAACAGGCCCACCTGTCTCTGGGCGTCGCCACGCGCATCGCGCACGCCGGCATGGCGATCGGCGGAAATGCTGAGATTGCCGCCTCCCAGCGTGCCGAAACCGGTAAAGCCCACCAGCCGCGGCTGGTTATTGGACCCGTTGCTCTGGTTGGCATAGGTGCCGAAATTGATCCACCAGCTGGTGGCGATGTCCTCTACACCGGGCGTCCCGGTATTGCCCTGTCGCCACAGCCAATTACCGACGGCACTGCTGGGGACGCGGGCAGCGTCCCGGTCGTCCCCTTCGATGCCATTGCCAGCAAGGGCACCCCACGCATCGCCATAGACGTCTCGACCAGCCATGATCGTCAGGTTGCCGCCGTGATCCGGATACCAGGCCTGGTAGACGGCCAGCGCGGCGTCGTGCTTGCCATCGCCCTGGACGCGGCCCAGGACGCCATGCTCGTCGATGGTGCCGCGCGGCAGGTTGTACTGCGCATCGAGCGCGCCCAGCGAGGTGGCCGTGCCGGCGGTGTAGACACCGTACATGGACATCATGCCCACGTCGCGCCCAGCCAGCAGTTCCAGGTCACCCGTGCCAGTGCGCAGCACGCTGAAGGACGGCGCGCCAGGCACGTGGTGGTAGTCCACCACTTCCGTGGGCGGCGTGGCGCCCTCGAAGACGCAATAGTTGGGGCCAAAGTTGCACAGGTCCGCCAGCGGGGTGCTACCGAAATTCGCCTCCCAGTCCCCGCCCCAATTCGCGACAAGCCAGACGCTGAGCTCTTCCTGCGTCATGCCCGTCACGGCCGCGTCGCCGAAGATCCCCACCGCGCCCTCGGCCGTGACGCTCGGCTTACCTGGCTTGTAGCCGCAATAGTTGGGGCCGAAGGCACACAGATCCTCCAGCACGGCGTCGCCAAAATTCGCCTCCCAGTCGCCGCCCCAATTCGCGGCCAGCCAGACGCTGAGCTCTTCTTGCGTCATGCCCGTGACGGCCTCATCGCCGAAAATCCCCAATGCACCCGCCGCTGTGACGAAAGCCGGGCCACCACCGCCTCCCCCCTCCAGGCGCGTCGTGAACTTGCTCTGCATGCCATGATGGGTGTCAGCCAGCACGATGTCGCCGAGGCCGTCGACATTGCGGGCGCGCACGTCGGCGGATGCCAGGTCGGCGCCCGCCACGGCGGTCAGGCTCCAGGACGAGGCGCCCGCCTCCAGCATCGGCGCCAGCGCCCAGTTGCGGCCCTGCCTGCCGTCCGGCCCCACCGGACGCAGGCTCACCGGCGCGTCGCCCGCAAGCTGCACATTGGTCATCGACGGGATGATCGCGCCACGCGCCAATGTGATCTGCCCGCTGGCCACCAGCTCGGCAGGCAGCTTCACGCCCTTGGGCCAGGTGAAGGGCTGGACCGCGACGGGGTCACGCAGGCGGAAGCCCGCGCCCAGTCGCGCGCCGGCGCCCAATGCCAGCGTCTGCTGGATGACCGTGCCAGCAGGCAGCACCGTGCCGTCCGCCATCGTGACCGTGCCGGTCAGCACCAGGCCCGCCGACAAGGTCAGGTTGCCAGTGAGCGTCACTGTGATCGGCAGTTCGGTGCCCTTGGGCAGGGTCGCGGCGCGCGCAGGCAGGTCATAGTTCAGGGTGCTGCCCGCGGGGAAGGAGGTGCCGGCTTCAAGCTTCACGCCATCGATCGGAATGACGAGATCGCCACCGAAAGGCGTCAGGCCAAAGGTCGCCGAATAGCGGCCTTCGGTGAGCTGCCAGCCTGCATCATCCAGCGACTCGGGTGGCGGCGCGAAGCCGTCGTTGATGCTGCCGTGGATATTCAGGTTGCCGCCGGCGCGCAGCACCAGCACACCGGGTTCGCCGACACCGCGACGGGCCGCATCGACGTTCGGACCATAGCGATAACCCGACAGGTCCAGGTCGCCCACCACCGTCAGGTCGCCGTCCGGCGTGGCGCTGGCGATTTCGACGCCGGGGCGCAGGCGTGCGTTCAGGCGCGCCAGCGTGTTGGTCAGGGACGTGTTGCCCTCGGCCAGATCCATGAAGTCCTGGTTCTGCGCATGGATGCCACCCACGCCATCGAAGTAGCCCTGCGAAATCAGCTGCGGCGTCTTGCCTGTCACGTCGGGCAAGGCGGCCAGCGGCGCATCGGTGTAGCGGCGGAAGGCGTTGACGGCCACGGTCTTGGCGCCCTGGATCAGGGGCGTGCCGTCGACAACCAGCGCCACGCCGTTGGCGCCATCGCCCGAACCCGCCAGCGCGCCGCGCTCGCTGCCACCACCCGTGCGGCGCACGTTCAGGTCCAGCGTGCCGCGTGCCACGCCATCGTGCAGCGCGGGCTGTTCGGTGCCCGCGCGCAGGTCGAGGGCGGCGTTGCCGGTCAGCGTCAAGGTGCCCTGGCGCGACGTCAGGTCGATGATGGCCCGGTTCGGGCTGTCGATGATCTTGCCGTAGCTGTCGCGGCGCAGGTGCGTGCCGTGCGCGTCCAGCTGACCGTTGATCGTCAGGTTCTGCTGCGCGGCCAGGTAGATGCTGCCCACCTGCACGCCGCTGGCGTCGATCTTGCCGTTGACCGTCAGGTTGCCGCCGTCGGCCACGATTTCCACGTGGCGGGCGCGTACCTCGTCGCCCACCGTCAGGTCACCCTGCTTCACCTGGAAGCGGCGCGCACCGAAGACCTCGCCCGTGTTCAGGCGCGTATTCAGGCCCGAGAAATCGGCCACGGTTTGCGCGCGCAGCGTCAGCTCTGCTGCGTCATAGGGCACATAGGTGCCGGCGGCGTTGTACAGGCCGCTTGCGCTGCCCAGCACCGTGCCCGCCAGGTCCACGTGTCCCGCGGCATCGCCCAGCGCAACGGCCTGCAGGTAGCCGGCGCGGTTGTAGCGCGCCGACAGATCGATGACCGAGCCTGCCGCCTGCGTAATGTCGCCTGCCGCGCTCTTCATCAACAACTCGCCGCCCCGGCTATAGCGCTTGACGTCGTACAGGACGACCTCGCGGCCCGCCAGGTCGATATGGGCGGCGTCACCCAGGACGATGTCGTCCTGCGCATCCAGCGTCAGCTTGCCCGAAGGCAGCGCGACAGCGGTGTCCAGCACGATGCGCTGCGCGGCCAGGCTCAGCGAACCGCCCAGCGCGTTGCGGGTGCCTGGCGTGGCACCGCTGCCCTGCACCGTCAGCGCCCCGCCAGCACGCATATCCAGCGACGCGCCTGCCTCGCTGGTCAACAAGGGCGTGTGCACGATGAGGTCACCGCCGCTGTACTGCCAGCCCCTGGCCGTGTCGTAGCCCGCCACGGCGTGATGCACCGCCAGGCCACCCGTCCCCTTGGCCGTGACCTGCGTGGCCGCGTCCAGCGTCACCGAGGAGAAGCCCAGCACCAGGCGATTGGCCGGCACCAGGGAGGAAGTCGTGGTGTACGGCGCCGTATCGAAGCGGATGACATCGGCGGAAATGGCAAGCGCCCCACTCCCCAGGCGGCTCAGCACCGCGCCGCCCGGCGCGGCCGGCTTGTCATAGGCGACGTCGCGATTGCTGGGATCCGCCGCCAGCGAGCCGGCCCAGACGAATTCATTGGCGACGATTTCCGCGGTCTCACCTGCCGCGCCATAGCCATAAATGGCCGGTGCGCCCAGCACCAGACGCTGCAACGAAGAGACACCCCCGGTTCCGCGCGTGTCGAAACGCACCGCGCCGAACAGGTTGATGGACTCACCCGCGCTGAGGATCAGGCTTTCCAGTGCGGGCGTGCCCACTGCGCTATTGCCGCGCAACAGCCTGTCCAGCACGTCCTGGCGCATGACCATGCCCGGCGGCAAAGCGCCGGCGGCTTGCGCATCGGCCAAGCCCTCGGCCGAACCCAGGTTCAGCGACGACACACTCAACAGCAGATTGCGCGTGCCGTAGGAGACCGTGTCTCCCATTGAGAAGACGCCATTGGTGGCCACGCCGAACGTGCCTTCCGAGAGGATCTGCGTCATGCCCGAGCAACTGGCCAGGCAGGCACCCAGGTCGATACGCGTGGCGTTGCCGAGCGTGGGAGGAACCAGATTGACGAAGCCGTTGGAAACGACCATGACACCTTGCGCGCCCGTCTCGATGAAGTAACCCCGGCGGGCATCCAGCAAGGCCGGACCCTGTCCCAGCGTCGTCAAGGTGGCACCCTGCTCCACGGTGATGGCGCCATTATTCGAACCGATCAGTACGATCTCGGGTGCGGCAAGCGTGACGCCGGTACGTACTCGCAACGTCCCACCCGACGACAGTGCAAACTGCCGGCCGGGGCTGCTGCCGCTGCCTTGCAGCCCCCCTCCCAGGATCAGGCGAGAGGGCGACAAGGCCGTCAGCGCATCGGCCTGTAACGCCGCCGCCGTGGCGCCGGACACAGGCGTCTGCCCCGCCGCCAAAATTTCCAGGCCGCCAGCCGGCCCCTTCACCGCCAGTGTTCCCCCGATGCCGTCGGTGCCGGCGGCGGGAGCAAATCGCGCGGTACCTGCCATGCGCAGTGCGGCGGTGCCGCCCATGCCCGCGCCCGGCTTCAAGACGATTTCCAGCAGGCTGGCGTCGGTCGGCAACATGGCACGCGGCACGCCCAGGCGCGCGGCATTCGCCACCAGGAACTCGGCGTAGGACGTCTCGTTGTATTGCGAATGGCGGCGCACCACGTCCGCCGGCGTCAGCACCAGGCTGTTGAGCAAGGCATTGCGTTGCCCGCCATGGGAGGTGCCCAGGAATCCCGTCGTCGCCCACGCGCCTGCGCGCGTCAGGCCGGGCATGCTGGCGGGGTTGGGCGCCGTGGCGCCAATTTCCACCCGGAAGGCGCCCGGCAACAGCGCATAAGTGGAAGGCAGCAGCGTGTATGTCCCCGCGGGCAAGCCGGGCACGCCACGCGGGATCGTCACCTGCTGGCCTGGCGCGGGCACACCCGCGCCAGCCTCGGCCACGACGGGCGCGTAGTTGCCGCTGAACGACGGCACGATGGCATACACCCCATTGCCCGAACGGCTGAAGCCATTCGCCGGATTGCTGTCGGCCAGCGCATGCTTCAGGATGTCGACCGACCCTCCCCGGCCATTCACGAAGGCCGCGCCACGCAGGTCGCCACCGCCTGACAGGTCCAGCACCGCGCCGGGCATCACGTCGATGGATGCGGCGTTGACTTCGATCTTGCGGCTGTGCCAGGCGCTCTCGTGCAGCCCGCCCGCGGGCGCCGGATCGATGTCGACGCCGCCATACCGGTAGTTGATGCCATCAGCCGTCCCGCCATAAGGCATCAGCAAGCCCTGTCCGCTGACCGACGTCAGGCTGCCTGCGGTGAACGTCAGCGAGCCAGGTCCTATCGGCGTCGTATCGACGACGATCACGCCCAGGGGCGCGCGCAACACCCCGCCTTGCTCGAGGGTAGGCGCCGACACGGTCAAGGAGCCGAAAGCCGAATAGGGCAAGTCGGGTAACTCGCCTTCCAGGCGGCGCAAGCGCAGGACCGCGTTCGGGTTGCTGACTTGCCCGTTATGGCCATTGAGGTCATACCCTGCCCCAATGGTGCTCTGCACGCCCGTCGCGGGATAGATCTGCGCCGCGGTGATCGTCATGGCATGCGGCGCCTGCAGCTGGGAGCCGTTCGATTCCGTATCCACGTTCTTCAGCATGCGAATGTCGCCACGGCTGAACAAGGTCACGTCCTCGAAGGAGTGGAAGCGCTGGGCGCCACGCGCATCAATCAGATCGGCCAGCAGGCTGATGCGATGGCCGCGCTTGACCCAGCCCCGGCTCAGTCCTGGCGCCAGGGCAACGGGCTGGCTATAGAAATCGCCCCCGTCCAGCAGCCTGAAATCGGCACGCTCCAGGCGGATATAGGGTGCGGCCAGGCGCACCAGGCTCGCCTCGGGCGCATCCTCGTGCATGAGCGGCACGCCGACCAGGCGCAGGCTCTGCGACAGGGAAAGGTCCAGGTCGCCCTTGATCATGGTGGTGGCGTACACGGACAGGTTGCCGAATCCGCCCGCTTCGATACGATCCACGCCCAGATAGCCTGTGCCGTACACCAGGGTCGGGTCGCTCTCGCCTGCCTGCACATGCGCGCCCAGCGGGCTGTCGGCCTGTACCTGGGACAGCAGCACGGCGCGAGGCAGCAGCACGCCCGGCGTCACCGTGTTCTTGACGTAGTAGGCGCCTCCCGGCGCCACGTCCAGCGCCACGGCCAGCGTGCCGCCCGCCGCGCCGGCGCCACCCGACGCCGCACGCAAGGCGCCGTCCAGGTACAGGCTGTTGGCCGATGCCAGCACGAGGCTGCCGCCGTTGCTTGCCACCACGGTGGCGCCGCGGCCCGGCAGATCCAGCGTGGCCTGCGTGCCCGAGGCATCCAGCAGCGCACCGGGCCGGATGATGAGATGGCGGTCCATGTAGATTTCGCTACGCGCCATGCGCACACCGGTTTCCCAGTTCAAGGTGCCGCCGATCTCGATGCTGCCGCCCGCGTGCACGATGCCATAGCGCTGGCCCAGGCGATCCTGCGCCACATGGCTGCGTCCCGCCACATCCAGCACGGCAGCGTCACCGATCCAGACGGACTTCGCGTTGGCCGTGCCATTGAACGGCGTGTTATCCAGCCGCACGGCGTTGATGGAGATCTTCCCACCCGGCGCAACCAGGCTGCCCAGCACCGTCATCTGGTCAGCACCACGCAGCGTGATGGCCTGGCCGGGGTCGACGGTGACGGTCGCGCCCTCCTTGACCTCGATGAGCTGGCCTGCGTTGTTGCGATCCGAGTGCAGTGCAATGCTTGCGCCTGCGCGTTGCGTCAGCACGGCCTCGACCGGATCTTCCTGGTAGCGCGGCGGCGTCCACAGCGACAGGGCCGTGTCGGGCGATGCGCCCGATAGCGGCATCGCACTGGCCTCCTGCGTCTTGCGGTAGACCGGCATCGCCACGTCGATGGCCGCGCCTTCGGCAACCGTCACGCCGCCGTGGCCGTTGACCATGTATTGCCCAAAGCCTTGTTGGACGATAGCAGGGTTCAGCCACAGCGCATTGGCGTCCTGCGCGGCCTGGTGTTCACCGCCCAAGACGATGGCGCCACCGCTGGTGATCGACAGCGTGCCGCCGCCGGTGACGCCTTGGCCGCGCAGCTCACCACCCAGCGAGAGCTTGCCGCCCTGCGCCACGAGGGTGACGTTCATCGCATTCGCGGCCAGCGTCACGCTGCCGCCCTTGCCGCCTTGCAGGGTGCCCTTCTGTGTCAACACGCCGCCCGAAGAGACGTCGATGACGCTGCCTTCGGCAAGGTTGACGTCGCCTGTGCCGCGCAGGCTCACACGTCCGCCATTGCGATAGGCCGTGTTCTCGATATCCGACGGGTCCTGGAACTGGTTCGTCCACAAGCCGCGTGCATCCAGGCGCACGCCTTCGGCCACATTCAGATGGACGGGCTTGCCACCCAGTGCAGCCAGGGCGATGTCGTCCAGGCGGCCTGCGTTCGGTGCAGCCTGCACGTTGCCCACGTTGATCGCGCCGGCTCGGCTGATCAGATCGGCGTTCACATCGATGGACGGGCCGTATAGCGTGATCTCGCCGCCGTTGGCGGTGGTAAGCGCCGAATCGACCGTGATGCCGCCTTGGGCGGCGATGCGGATGGCGCCGAGCTTGAAGCCGTTCAGTTGCGTGGTGTCGAGGATCAGCCTGCCCTGGCGGTCTTCGGGCAACGCAGCCGTCAGGTCGATGCCCTGGGATATCCGATCCTGGCTGTCGCCCAGCAGGACTTCCCGCAACGTGCCGGCGGAGGCACCCAGTACGTAACGCAGTTCCTTGTTCGCCCGACCGTAGAACGGCACGTAGCTGCCCACCACCAGTTGGCCGCCACGCGCCTGGGCGTTGTGCGACTGCTGATAACCGTCGACGCCTGCCTGCGGCGCGCCCGTCTGACGTGCGCCCTGATACGTTTCACCGACGAGCTGACCTTCCAGCACGGCGTTCCGGGTGGAAACGATCAGCGCCCCCGCGTCGCGGCCCACCGTATATCCCCCCTCCTTGCGGCTGGTCGGCGCCATCATCGCGTCGTAGTACCGGCGCGTCTGGCCCCAGCGCGCCGATGTGACCTCATATCCCCGATAGATGCCGTCATACAGCAGGTCACCCGGGGCGCGGTCAGCGGTGTAAAGCCTGCCGTCCGATCCCTTCAACCAGGTCTGGCGCAAGGTGCCATCCTGCACGTCCAGCGTGCCGCCCGACAGGTTGATGCTGGAGCCGCCTTGCGTGACGACCTCGCCCCCCTCGAAGCGGACCATGCCGCCCTGGGCCAGCCAGTGACTGACGGGGACCGCACGGGTGCCCAGATATCCGCCCACTTCCAGCAGGCCGCCCGCCGTGTACCAGCGTGCGTTCTCGTTGTCGCCCGTACCGGCAGGCACGTAGACCAGATCCCGCACGTCCAGCCAGACGTCGTTGTTGTTCAGCTTCGCGCCATCACGGTTCACCGGCGCATCGCGCTGCTCGTTGCCCTGGATGTTGATCTTGAGATTATTGGTCTCCATCGCCACCGACACGCCGATGGCACCAGCCACGTCGATCTCGGCGCCATCGCGCAGCAGCGTGCGGCCCGTGGCCTTGACCGCCACCTGGCCCCCTGTCGCCAGCGTCAGCGAACCAGACTGGAAGTCGACGGCGCCGCTGCTGTCGACCTGCACCAGCGACAGGTCGCGGCGATACGGATCCGCGCCCTCCCAGGCGGGCGGAGTCGCGCCGACGACAGCCACGACGGGGGGGAGCAGGCTCTCGCGTTGGCCGTCCAGCGCGGTTGCGCCATCGGTATCGACCAAGATGGCGTTGACCGCACCTTTCTGCAGCGTTACCAGGCCGTTGGCGCCGGTGGCCTTCAGGTGAATCGTGCCGCGTGTGTCCACCGACGTGCTGGCGGCCAGCACACCGCCCTGCTGCACCTGATTGCCTGCCAGCGTGATGTCACCCAGCGGGGATTGGATCAGGCCGGTGTTGCTGACCGTGCCCAGGCCACCGACGTTGACTTCATTGCCCCGCGTCGTGGAAGTTTGATTGCCGTCAGTGCCTTGGCCGCGCACGATCAGGAAGCTATCGCCAGCAGCCAACAGCGCCTGCCCACGCGGCGTATGAATCGCGCCCGCGTTCTCGACGTTCTTGCCGGCAAGCAGCACATAGCCACCACCTTGCGTGGCGGAAGTCGGTGCGTGGGTCGCGATGCGCGCCCCCGGCTGCACGACCACATTGCCCAACGCATCCTTGAAGGTCGGCGTCGTGCCTTCCGAATACAGCCCGCGTGCCTGGAACTGCGCGTCCAGCGCCGCATCCGGTGCGGCGGCTGCGGCAACGAGGTTCCGTACGTTCACCTGGCTGGTGCCGGAGAACACCACCCCGTTCTGGTTCACCACCATCACGGTCCCGGCCGCTTCGATCCTGCCCTGGATCTGGCTGGGCGCGGTGCTGGCACCCACCACCTTGTTCAACACCGCATCGGTGGCCTTCTGGTCATAGCGCAGCGTGGTGTTGCGCCCGACGTTGAAGCTCTCCCAGTTCAGGATCGCGCGCTCGGCGGTCTGCTTGATCGTGACCGTGCGTTTGTCGGCGGATTCCACCGCCGCCGTGGCCCCCACCCAGCCTGCCTTGGCGCCGGTGGCGACCTCCAGCCCGCCTGCCACCAGGCCGTCCGGCACCTCGGACGGCAACAGGGCCGCCTGCGCCCGCGCCGCTTCCTGCGACGCCTGCTGGGCCGCAATCGCATTGGCCGTGCGGTTCAGGTTGGCAATGGACTTGGTCAGTTGCTGGCGCGCCTCCTGCTGCTGGCGCGCGGCCGTGGGCGAGGCCATCCCCGGCATCGGACCCCGCTGCTGCGAGCGCGCCTGCTGGCTGGCATTCTGCCCGGCGGCAAACCAATTGGGCGCGGCGGTTGCGGAAGGTGCGGACAGGCCCAGCCCGCCAGTCAGCAACGCGGCGGCGATTGCCGCCGCGACGGGCGTCAACCCGATTTCCTTGAGCGAGAAGACGGGCACCCGAACAGCGCCAGCCCGCCACGTCGAGTCAGAACGGCGGGAGGGGGCACGCGGTGTCGTGGGCAAAAACATGGTCTAGGCATCCTGACGAAGGCAAGGAACAGGCAGCCGCCCATCCGGGCAGCCATTACCTAGTAAGGCGTTTGTCGCGCGCCAGGCGAAACCAAAAAGATGGTGAACTTTTTATTGCAGGACATGGTTCATCCCCTGCACCCCTGCCTTTCCCCGGCCGTGCGCCTAGCTCAGGAAGACGAAATCGCCCACCTGCCGGACGTTGATCTTGTGCATCGCCCCCAGCAGCGCGATGGCGTCATCCAGCGCGGCGATCTCGAAGGCGGCGCTGAAGCGCCGGTCGGCCAGCGCGGCATTCACCAGCACCACGCGGCCGCGCCGATAGCGGTTGATCTCTTCCACGGCCTCGGCCAACGGCAGGTTGTCGAACACCACCACGCCCCGGCGCCAGTCGCTGGCTGACGACACCAGTGGCCGGGCAGCCTCCACCACGCCGGAGGCGTCATAGGTCAGTTGCTGCGGCCCGGCCAGCACGACGTCCATGCCAGCCTGCTGCACCCGCGCCTCGCCGGACTGGCAACGCACCCGAACCCGGCCACCACTCAGACGGCGCACTTCCAGGTCGCCGTCGGTCAGCACGATGCGGCTGTCGTCCACCCGGACCTCGCACGAGGCCTGCCAGGCCGACACGGCCGCCTCGCCCGAGATCAAGGCGATGCTTGGCATCGCCCGCTCGCGCGGAAGGGATACGCTGGTCTGTGTATTCAAGGCCACCTGCACCTGCGAGTTCAGGCGCAGCTCGCGCTGCTCGCCCGTCGCCGTGCGCAGGTCCGCGCCCATTTCCTGCCAAGAGGGCCACAACCCCAGCGGCGGATGCAACACACCGGCCACCGCCGCGCTGCCCAGCGCGCCCGCGGCCGCGCCCAGGAACAGGCGGCGACTGACGGAAGGCCGGGTGGGCTTGGGTACCCGCTCAGGATGCGTGGCCAGATACCCCTGGGCCGAGCCGCCCAGGGCCCGCCATTCCTCGCTGGCCAGGCGCCACGCCTGCCCGTGGGCATGGCTTTGCGCACGCCACTGCTTGAAGGCGTCCACGTCGCGCTGCGTGGGCTGGCCGGTCTTGAGTTTCACCGCCCAGTCGCGCGCCTCCTTGCGCAGGACGGCGGACGCCGTGTCATTCAGGCCCGGGAAGGTGTCGAGCGGCTTCATGCGCCACGCCCTCCCCACAGCCGTTCCAGGGCGTCCAGACAATAGTGGTGCGCGGTCTGGATCTCGCGGCGCACCATCACCACGGAGATGCCCCAGCGCGCGGCCAGTTCGGCCGTCTCGATGCCGTTCACGCGACTCTCGATGAGCAGCGCGCGCTGGCGCGGCGACAGCTCGTCCATGACCTGCATCAGCAGGTCCATGCGCGCGCGCTCCAGTGCCACGCGGTCCGGTTGGGCGCCCTCGTCGGGCAGCTCGAACAGCGCGTCGATCTCGCAGTCCGCCACCAGGCGGGTCTCGCTGCGGATGCGGTCGATGCCCGCATGCACGGCGGCGTTGACCAGATAGGCCTGCGGGTGGCGCACGGCGTCCAGGTCGTCGCGGCCCGCCACGCGCAGATAGGCGTCGTGCAGCGCATCGCCCGCCATCTCGGCCGAACCGCCCAGTCGGCGCGCGACCTGCGCGCGCAGCACGTCGTAGCGATCCGCCAGCAACTGCCGAAGGCGAAGCAGGCCGGCGCCGCTCATGAAGGACAGTCCTCGCCCTGTTCGCCCGCGCGCACCAGCAGCACGACCGGCTGCTTCATGCCGGCGGGCGGCACGCCCAGCAGCAGGCCGTCCAGGGCTTGCTTGACCGCGGGCTCCATGTCGGGCCGGCTGGCGATCCGCACGGCGACGTCATCGATGCGATGGGCGCCGTTCACGTTGAAGCGCAAGGCGATGCGCTCGGACCAGGCCGTGCGCGCGGCGCCCGTGCACAGCGCCCAGGCAATGCGCTGCTGCATGCGGCCGTCATAGCGGCGCTGCGCGGCCGAGCCCGTCTCTGGTCGGGTGGCCAGCGCCTCGTGGCCGGCCTGCACCGCCGCCAGCGTGGCCGAGCGCGGCGTCACGAAATTCGCGGCCAGGCCGGAACCCTGCAACAGGCGGTCCAGCGCGGCGGCGGGCGTGTAGCGGCCGCGCAGGGGCGCGGCGGTCTTGCCCTCGACCAGGTGGGATTCGTAAAGCACGGAGTGGCGGGTCAGGTCGTTGTAGCGTTTCAGGGCCATTCCGAGCGGAAGGCTGGGCAAGTCGAATATATAGGTGCTGCCGGTGCTGCTGTCCTCTGCCGCCGGGGATGACAGGGCCGCGTCGGCCGCCGCACCGGGCATGGGGCAACCTGCCAGGCAGACCGCCCAGCCGACCCAGGCCGCTGCCCGAAGATATCGTTCCGACTTCACTCGCGCGCTTGCCCACCCGAAAAATGGCGGGCCATCGTCGCCCATGAACATGACGGAAAGATGAAAGCGCCTCGTAACACTCCCGCTGCCTCCCCGTTCAGCCGTCACTGAACCGTCACCGCGGCGCAACATACCAGGGGAAAACACGGACTAACACTTTGTAGCTTTCCCGCTAGCATGCTCTCAGCCCGGCGCGCTCCGCGCCCTCAAGCCGGCAACAGAAACGAGACAAGCGCAGCACCCTCCCCGATGTCCCAGCCTCCCACCCCGCCGGAGGCCAGTTACGACCTGGCCCCGCCTCCGCCCGACCCCACCGTCAAAGTCCCCCTCGCCGTTGAAGACTGGTTGGCCGTCCTGGTCATGGCCGCGCTGGCGCTTATCACCTTCGCCAACGTGCTGGTGCGTTACTTCAGCGACCAGTCCTTCGCCTGGACCGAGGAAATCTCCGTCTTCCTGATGATCGTGGTGACCATGGTGGGCGGCTGCTCGGCCTTCGTGCGCAACCACCACATCCGCATCGAGGCGCTGGCCGACGGCGGCTCCACGCAGCGCCAGCGCCGCCTGGCCCTGATCAGCCAGGCCGTGGTGCTGGCCTTCTTCATCCTGCTGGCCGTGCTGTCGGCGCGGCTGGTCTGGGACGAGTACATCTACGAGGAAACCAGTCCCGCCATCGGCGTGCCTACCTGGTGGTACTCGATCTGGCTGCCCGCACTCTCCATCGCCATCGCCCTGCGCACGCTGGGCTCGCTGCGGCGCCTGCTGGCGGCACGACCATGATCGGCGCGCTGCTCTTCATCGTCTTCATCGGCCTCATGGTCATCGGCGTGCCGGTGGGCGTGGCGCTGGGCGTGGCCGGCACGCTGGCCATCGCCATCGCGAACTTCGACGTGCAATGGTTCGGCCTGCTGGCCGTGCCGCAGAACTTCTACGCCGGCATCGCGAAGTATCCGCTGCTCGCCATTCCCATGTTCGTGCTGGTGGGCTCCATCTTCGACCGCTCGGGCGTGGCGCGCCGACTGGTGGACTTCGCCACCGCCATCGTAGGCCGCGGCCCCGGCATGCTGCCGCTCATCTCGATTGCGGTCGCCATGTTCCTGGGCGGCATCTCGGGCTCCGGCCCGGCCTGCGCGGCCGCGGTGGGCGGCGTCATGATCGCGGCCATGCGCCGCGCGGGCTACCCTTCGCCCTTCTCGGCCAGCGTGGTGGCGGCGGGCGCGGCCACCGACATCCTGATCCCGCCGTCGGTCGCCTTCATCATCTATTCCGTGCTGGTGCCGCAAGCCTCCGTGCCGGCGCTGTTCGCCGCCGGCATGGTGCCTGGCATCCTGGCGGGCCTTGCGCTGATCATTCCCGCCGTATGGCTGTCGCGCCGCCACGGCATGGGCGCGCTGGAACGCAACCTGCCTCGCCCGGCCTTCTGGCCCAGCCTGAAGGCCGCATCCTGGGGACTGGCCGCGCCCGTGCTGATCCTGGGCGGCATGCGCATGGGCTGGTTCACGCCCACCGAAGCCGCCGTGGTCGCCGTGTTCTATGGCCTGTTCGTCGGCATGGTGGTCTATCGCAGCATCAAGCCGCGCGACCTCTTCGTCATCCTGCGCGAATCCGCCGAGCTATCGGCCGTGATCCTGATGGTGGTGGCGCTGGCCGGCGTGTTCGCCTGGTCGCTGTCCACGCTCAGCCTCATCGACCCCATCACCCACGCCATCGTGAACTCCGGCCTGGGCGAGACGGGCGTGCTGATCCTGTTGATCCTGCTGCTCATGACCGTGGGCATGTTCCTGGACGGCATCTCGATCTTCCTGATCTTCGTGCCTCTCATCATGCCCATCGCCAACGTCTATGGCTGGGACCCGGTGTGGTTCGGCGTAATCCTGACGCTGAAGGTGGCGCTGGGCCAGTTCACGCCGCCGCTGGCGGTCAACCTGATGGTGTCCTGCCGCATCGCGCAGGTGCCGATGGAGTCGACCGTGCGCTGGGTCGTGTGGCTGCTGGGCGCCATGATGCTGGTGCTGATCGCCGTGATCATGTTCCCGCAGCTGGCGCTGTGGCTGCCCCATAAGCTCGGCTACTGACCCCGCGCCAGCGCCCGTTTTCTTTGCAGTACAACGACGACAAGACAATAAACACCGAGGAGAACACCATGACGACATTGCGATCCCTGCTGGGCGCCACGCTGTGCGCCGGCGCCGCCCTGCTGGCCGCGGCGGGCCCGGCCCACGCGCAGAACTACAAGTCCGAATACAAGCTGTCCATCGTCGTGGGCACCCAGTTCCCCTGGGGCCAGGGCGCCGAGATCTGGTCGCGGCTGGTGAAGGAGCGCACCGAGGGCCGGATCAACATCAAGGTCTATCCGGGCACGTCGCTGGTGCAGGGCGATCAGACGCGCGAATTCACCGCCATCCGCCAGGGCGTGATCGACATGGCCGTGGGCTCGCCCATCAACTGGTCGCCGCAAGTGCGCGCGCTGAACATCTTCGCGCTGCCCTTCATGATGCCCGACCACGCCGCCATCGACGCGCTGACGCAAGGCGAAGTGGGCAAGCAGCTGTTCGGCCTGGTCGACAAGGCCGGCGTCGTGCCGCTGGCCTGGGGCGAGAACGGCTTTCGCCAACTGACGAACTCGCGCCACAAGGTGAGCACGCCCGCCGACATGAAGGGCCTGAAACTGCGCGTGGTGGGCTCGCCGCTCTTCATCGACATCTTCACCGCGCTGGGCGCCAACCCCACGCAGATGAGCTGGGCCGACGCGCAACCCGCGCTGGCCAGCGGCGCCGTGGACGGCCAGGAAAACCCCCTGGCGCTGATCATGGCCGCCAAGCTGCACACCGTGGGCCAGAAGCACATGACGCTGTGGAACTACGTGGCCGACCCGCTGCTCTTCGTCGTGAACCGCGACGTGTGGCAATCGTGGACGGAGAAGGACCGCGAGATCGTGCGGCAGGCCGCCCAGGACGCCGCGCGTGAACAGATCCAGATCGCACGCAAGGGCGTGACCCCGCAAGACCCCGCCCTGCTGCAGGAAATGCGCGGGCTGGGCGTGGAAATCACCGAGCTCACGCCCGAACAGCACGCCCAGTTCGTCGCGGCCACCAAGCCCGTGTACGACAAGTGGAAGAAGCAGATCGGCGAAGCGCTGGTGAACCAGGCCGAGAAGGATATTGCCGCGCGGAAGAAGTAAGCCGCGCCGGCGTCCTCACGCAGCAAGGGCCTGACGCGCGACTTCGCGTCGACACTCTCAGTCTCCCGCCCGCCATGCCCGGCAGGCGGCAGGCGGCCTCACCTCTCACGCCGGAGGCTTGCCCCTGCGCAAGCAGGGTTGAGGCATTGTCGCGGTCGGATCCGCCGAAGCACGGATTCGACCGCCTGTCACCAGCCAAATAGCGGGCGCAATATACCTTTCTTACGGTATATGGGACGGCCCCCGTGCCACCTACACTCAGTCGACTCTTCTTCGGCACCGCCTGGCGGCTGCCACCCCCCCTTCCCGACTGCCCCCTATGTTGCCCAGCAAGTCCTTCCTGCTTGCGCTTGCGCTTGCGCTTGCCCTGGCGATGACGTTATCGGCCGGCTGCGCCAGCGTCGACCGCCAGGCGCACGCCGATGCGCTGGCCGCGGCAGGCCATCTGCAGCATGAACGCCTTCAGGCAGATGCCTTCGTCTTGACCGCCTACACCCGTATCACCCGGGCAGACCAGCCCCTGCGGGTCTATCTGGAGGGCGATGGCTTTGCCTGGGTGTCCCGCAACCAGCCCTCGCTCGACCCCACGCCACGCAACCCGGTGGGCCTGATGCTGGCCGCGCAGGATCCCAGCCCCAACGTGGCCTATCTGGCGCGCCCCTGTCAGTACACGCCCATGGCCGACAACCCGCAGTGCGGCTCGGCCTGGTGGACCGGCAAGCGCTTCGCGCCGCCCGTCGTCGCCTCGTTGAATGCCGCCCTGGACCAGTTGCGCACCCGCACGCCCGGCCAGCCGCTGGAACTCGTCGGCTATTCCGGCGGCGGCGCGCTGGCGGTGTTGCTGGCGGCCCGCAGGCAGGACGTCGCGGCGATCCGCACCGTGGCCGGCAACCTGGATACCGAGTTCGTGAATGCCTTGCATCAGGTCTCGGCCATGCCCGAGTCGCTCAACCCGATCACGGACGCGCCCCGCGTGGCAAACATTCCCCAGCGCCACTTCAGCGGGGCGAACGATGCCATCGTGCCGCCCCGGGTTGCTCAGCGCTTCGTCGCCGCTACCGGTACACGCTGCGCATCCACGCAAATCATTCCGGGCCTGGATCACGGCGGTGATTGGGCCCAGCACTGGCGCACGCTGTTGGGCAATGCCCCCGCCTGCCGTGACGGCACATCCCCTTGACCCCTGCACCCTCTTCGAAACAACCTGGACCCAGAAAGCCATGAAACCCTTCCGCAGCCCCTCCATCCGGCCTGCTCCTGTCTCCCCTACGCCGCTGTTCCACGCCCTGCTGCTGGCCAGCGTCATTGGTCTGACAAGCCAGCCCGTCCTGGCCGCTGAATGGGTCGCGAGCACCCCAGGCTCCTGGTTCGACGGCACCAATTGGGCCGGTGGCTCGGCCCCCACGGATGAAGCCGATGTGAACAACGGCGGCATCGTGAATTACGAAGGGACGGCCGATATCGGATTCATCAACATCGGCGTGCTCGACAACGGCAGCGGCACCCTGAACATGGTGGGGAACTCCGCCTTCAATGGTCTCGTCGTCCTGTCTGTCGGCAATGGCGCCGGGGCATCGGGCAATCTATCTGTCTCCGGTCCCGATGCTCGCCTGCTGCTGAGCAATTCCGTCTACCTGGGCAGCGGCGGCGGACCCGGCGTCGGGGGCACTGCCCAGGTCACCGTCAGCGATGGGGCTCGCCTGGAAGCCTCGCGGGTGTATCTCGACGGCGGAAGCATCACGGTGTCCGGTCAGGACAGCCTGCTCCAGGCCAGGCGGACGCTGGGCATCGCGGGGGGAAATGGCTCCGATGTCACCATGACCATCTCGGACCAGGGCAAGGTGATCACCGGCACGAATCCCGACGTCAACAACCGCACATCGATCGCCGAATTCCAGAACACGCGCGGCCGTGTCACCATCACCGGGGCAGGCTCGGTCTGGCAGGCGCAAGATCCCTTCGTCATCATAGGCGGTTGGGGCGATGCCACCCTCGTCCTATCGGATGGCGGCAAGATGAGCGCTGCGCGTTTGGTGGTGGCCCAAAACCCCACCGGCGTGGCCTCGGTCATCATCGGATCGCCTGCCAACGCACCCGGCAGTCCGGCCGCGGCAGGCATCCTGGACGTCGGCACGATCGCGCTCGGCCAAGGCACCGGCCAGCTCCTCTTCAACTTTTCCGGTGACCCCATCACCTATGGTGGCAACGTCACCGGCACCGGCGCCATCGATCTGCTGGCCGGAGACCTGACCCTGACTGGCACGGCAGCCCGCAACGTCCTGACCACCGTCAGCGGCGGCTCGCTGAAAGTGAACGGCACGCTGAATGGCAACGTGAACGTCGGCGCGGGCGGCGTGCTGGGCGGCACGGGAACAGTGGGCACCACCACCCTGGGCAACGGCGCGACCCTCGCCCCCGGCAATCCCGCTGGTGCACTGCGCGTCGCGGGCAACCTGAGCTTCGATGCGGGCTCGACCTATCGCGTGCAGGCCGACCCCGGTAGCGGCGCCAGCGATCGTGTCATCGTGACAGGGACGGCCAGCCTGGCTGGCTCGGTCGTGCACGTGGGCCCCGACGGCGGCTTTGCGCCGCAGCGCATCTACACCATCCTGAGCGCGAATACCCTCAATGGCAACTTCGAGAAGGCCACGTCCACCTTCGCCTTCCTTGACACCAAGCTGGCTTACACCGACCAGGACGTCACGCTGGAACTGGTGCGCAAGCCCGAGCCGCCTGTGCCCGAGCCTGGCACGCCACCTACGGAAACGCCCCCCGCTTCCGGCGGCACCATCCGCTTCTCCGACGCCGCCAACACCGGCAACCAGCGCGCAGTGGCCAACGCCATCGATAGCCTGCCCGCCGGCAACCCCTTGCATGATTACGTGCTGACGTTGCAGGAGGACCTGCCGCCCGCCGTGTTCGACAGCCTGTCCGGAGAAGCCCACGCCAGCGCCAAGAACACCTTGCTGCAAGGCGGCACCCAGTCGCGCAGCTTGGTCCTGAACCAACTGCGCGCGAACCTGCAAGCCCGCAACCTGCCCGGCGCGCCCACGGCAGCGGCTGGCGTCTCTGACCTGCCGCCTTCGGCCGGCAGCCTGCCCCGTTCCACCGCAATGCCCGCCTGGGCCCAGATCGTCGGCAACTGGCAGACCCTCGACGGCGACGGCAATGCCGGCCGTGTACGCCAGCATACCGGTGGACTCTTCGTGGGTGCCGACCACGCCGTCGGCGCCAACTGGCGCCTGGGCGCGTCGCTGGGCTACACCGACAGCAATGTGCGCACCGACAGCCGCGCCTCGCGCAGCGACGTGTCCAGCTACAGTGCGCTGCTTTACGGCGGCCGCGCCTTCGACACCGCCTGGGGCCGCGCCAACCTGCTATTGGGCGGCGGCTACACCTGGCACGACCTGTCCACGCGCCGCCAGGCAATGAGCCAGGCCGCCCCGCTGACCGCCGATTACGGCGCCAGCACCACCCAGCTGTTCGCCGAGCTGTCCCACGCCTGGCAGGTGCGCGCGTCCACCACCCTGGAACCCTTCGTGGGCGTAGCCTGGGCCAATCTGCGCACGCGTGCCTTCTCGGAAATCGGTGGTCCGGCAGCGCTGTCGGGCGAATCGGACAGCAGCCAGCAGACCACCACCACGCTGGGACTGCGCGCCGCCCAGGCGTTCGAGCTGGCCGGTCGCCCCGGCCGCGTCTACGGCACGCTAGGTTGGCGGCACCTGTTCGGCGACGACAAGGGCGAATCGCGCCTGGCGTTCCAGGGTAGCCAATCGTTCACCGTCGCGGGCGCGCCCATCGGACGCGACGCGGCGCTGGTCGAACTGGGCACGGAGCTTGCCATGGGCCGCAACGCCGCGCTGGGCGTGTCCTATGCCGGCCAATACGCCAGCGGATCGCGCGACCACACCGGCATGGTCAACCTGCGCTGGGGGTTCTAAGCCTGACGGCTCACGGAAAAAAGCCTGCCCGGTCAGCCGGGCAGGCTTTCTCGTTCACGCGGCCAGAGGCCGGCTTTACTGCAAGGTCCGCGAGAACACCAGCTTGCCGTCCTGCACGTCCACCGGCACCACGTCCCTCGGCCCGAACCTGCCTTCCAGGATCAGCTTGGCCACCGGGTTCTCGATCAACTGCTGGATCGCGCGCTTCAGCGGCCGGGCCCCGAACACCGGATCGAAGCCCGCGCGCGCCACCTCGGCCAACGCGGCATCCGACACTTCCAGGCGCATCTCCTGCTTTTCCAGGCGCTGCGCCAGGCGCTGCAGCTGGATGCGGGCGATGGACTCGATGTGCTGGCCGTCCAGGCCGTGGAACACCACCACCTCGTCGATACGGTTCAGGAATTCCGGGCGGAAGTGCAGCTTCACCTCTTCCCAAACCACGTCCTTGATCACTTCGTAGGGCTTGCCCGTCATGCTCTGGATCTGCTGCGAGCCCAGGTTCGAGGTCATGACGATGACGGTATTGCGGAAGTCCACCGTGCGGCCCTGGCCGTCGGTCAGGCGGCCATCGTCCAGCACCTGCAGCAACACGTTGAAGACATCCGGATGCGCCTTCTCCACTTCGTCCAGCAACAGCACGCTGTAGGGCTTGCGGCGCACGGCTTCGGTCAGGTAGCCGCCCTCCTCGTAGCCCACGTAGCCGGGCGGCGCGCCGATCAGCCGTGCCACCGAATGCTTCTCCATGAACTCGCTCATGTCGATGCGCACCAGATGGTCTTCCGAGTCGAACAGGAAGTCGGCCAGCGCACGCGTCAGCTCGGTCTTGCCCACGCCCGTGGGTCCCAGGAACAGGAAGGAACCATAGGGACGCGACGGGTCCGCCAGGCCGGCGCGTGAACGGCGGATGGCGTCGGCCACCAGCGTCACGGCCTCGTCCTGGCCCACCACGCGGCGATGCAGGAAGTCTTCCATCTTGAGCAGCTTGTCGCGCTCGCCCTGCATCATCTTGGACACCGGAATGCCCGTCGCGCGCGACACGACCTCGGCGATTTCCTCGGCGCCCACCTGGGTGCGCAAGAGGCGCGGACGGTCCTTGGACCCGGACTTGTCCTGTTCGGCATCGCTGGCTTCGGCCGACTTCAGGCGCGCTTCCAACTCGGGCAGCTTGCCGTATTGCAGCTCGGCCAGCTTGTCGAACTGGCCCTTGCGCTGCAGCTCGGCCATCTCGGCGCGCGCGCGGTCGATCTCTTCCTTGATGGCCTGCGTGCCTTGCACGGCGGCCTTCTCTGCCTTCCAGATTTCCTCGAAGTCGTTATATTCGCGCTGCAGCTTCTCCAGCTCTTCCTCGATGACGCCCAGGCGGCGCAGCGAGGCATCGTCGGTCTCTTTCTTGACCGCTTCGCGTTCGATCTTCAACTGGATGATGCGGCGATCCAGCCGGTCCATGACCTCGGGCTTGGAGTCGATCTCCATGCGGATGCGCGCGGCTGCCTCGTCGATCAGGTCGATGGCCTTGTCCGGCAGGAAGCGGTCGGTGATGTAGCGGTTCGACAGCTCGGCCGCGGCCACGATGGCCGGATCGGTGATGTCCACGCCGTGGTGCAGTTCATAGCGCTCCTGCAGGCCGCGCAGGATGGCGATGGTGGACTCGACGTCGGGCTCGCCCACCAGCACCTTCTGGAAGCGGCGCTCCAGCGCGGCATCCTTCTCGATGTACTTGCGGTATTCGTCCAGCGTGGTCGCGCCGATGCAGTGCAGCTCGCCGCGCGCCAGCGCGGGCTTGAGCATGTTGCCCGCATCCATCGCGCCTTCGGCCTTGCCCGCGCCCACCATGGTGTGCAGCTCGTCGATGAAGACGATGTTGCTGCCGTCGTCCTGCGCCAGCTCCTTCAGCACGGCCTTCAGGCGTTCCTCGAACTCGCCGCGGAACTTGGCGCCCGCCAGCAGCGCGGCCAGGTCCAGCGACAGCACGCGCTTGCCGCGCAGCGACTCGGGCACCTCGTCGTTGACGATGCGCTGCGCCAGGCCTTCCACGATCGCCGTCTTGCCCACGCCCGGCTCGCCGATCAGCACGGGGTTGTTCTTGGTGCGGCGCTGGAGAATCTGGATGGTGCGGCGGATTTCGTCGTCGCGGCCGATCACCGGGTCGAGCTTGCCTTCGCGGGCACGCTCGGTCAGGTCCATCGTGTACTTGGACAGCGCCTGGCGGTTCGATTCGCCCGCCTGGTCGCTGACGGCCGAGCCGCCGCGCACGGCGTCCACGGCGGCTTCCAGGGCCTTCTTCTGCAGGCCGGCATCCTTCAGGATGCGGCCCGCCTCGCCCTTGTCGTCGGCCAGGGCCAGCAGGAACAGCTCGCTGGCGATATAGGCATCGCCACGGCGCGAGGCCTCCTTGTCGGTGCGCGTGAGCACGCCCTGCAGTTCACGGCTGACCTGGACGTTGCCTTCCTCGGTCTGCACTTGCGGCAGGCCTTTCAGGGCGGTTTCCAGCGCGGGTTGCAGCCGGTTCACGGCCACGCCGGCACGTGCCAGCAAGGCGGCCGCGCCGCTGTCGGCGTCGGCCAGCAACGCCGTCAGGACGTGGACGGGTTCAATATAGGGGTGGTCGTTGCGGGCGGCCAGGCTCTGCGCGTCAGCCAGCGCCTGCTGGAATTTGGTCGTCAGTTTGTCGAATCGCATGGCGGATATCAGTAAAGGGGGGACGGATGTCCCGATGCATTCAACATGCGGGCGCCTTGGCTGGATTTCAACTGCCCTTGCCTAAAATCGATGCCCCTGCCGTGGTTTACCCGCCACACCCCTGCCAGCCTCCAGAAAGGCAGGCTCGAAACGCCCCCTGTCCTAGGAACACGCTACATTGAGGGCGCGGCATAGTCCTGCTCGCGCTGGTGCCTGACAGCCAGCACCAGCACGAAACCGGGCCGGGCGATTTCGTAGAGCGCCACATACCCTGTCGCCCCGAAAGGAATGATCAGCTCTCTGCGCAAGGCTTGGCGCCCCGAGGCTTGCCGATAGATAAAGGGCGTGCGCGACAGATGAACCTTCACCGCCGTCTCGATTGCCGCCAGGGCACGCTCCGCAAGGGCCAGGTCCTCCAGCGTGTCGGCTCGGTCTAGCAGGTGGGCGTACAGACGCTTGAGATCCGCCCGCGCACTCGGGGCGAATGCCACCTCGTAATTCATGCGCCGCCGTGTCTCTGCAACAACGCCCGCCGCTTGGCGTCGAGCATGTCATGAAGCGCGTCGAGGACTTCCCCTGCCGGAATGGAGGTTCCCGTTTCCTGATACGCCTGCCACGCCGCTTCGCCGCGCGCATGGAACAAGGCCTGGTCACGCCGGAACGCCACGGCGTCCCGTACCGTGCTTTCAACGAATTCCGAGAGCGTCTCGCCTTCGCGCAGAACAGACTCGAGTTCTGTCCGCAAGGCGGGCTCGACACGAACTTGAGGAATGATGGCGGTCTTCATGCGCTCATTGTGCTGCAATCGCGTTGCATGCTCAACATCCCCGGCACGTAGCCAGGACAAACACGCCCTTAGACAAAACACCAGGACAAAAAAGGGCAAACGACCGGTGGTCGTTTGCCCTTCCCCAACTGCTTTACGGGTCAGATCAGCCCTGCGCCACCTTGTACGCCAGCCGGAACTTGTGCAGCAGCGGCTCGGTATAGCCATTGGGCTGCGCCAGCCCTTCGAACACCAATGCCGTGGCGGCGCGATAGGCGAACGATGCCTCGTGGCGGCCATCCATCCGCGTGTACGCCGGGTCGCCCGCATTCTGCCCGTCGACCACCTTCGCCATACGGGCGAAGGTCTCGCGCACCTGGTCTTCGGTCACCACGCCGTGGCGCAGCCAGTTGGCGATGTGCTGGCTGGAAATACGCAGCGTCGCGCGGTCTTCCATCAGGCCCACGTCGTTGATGTCGGGCACCTTCGAGCAGCCCACGCCCTGCTCCACCCAGCGCACCACATAGCCCAGGATGCCCTGCGCGTTGTTGTCCAGCTCGCGGCGGATGTCCTCGGCCGCCCACTTGGCCTCGGGCGCCACCGGGATGGTCAGCAGGCCGTTCAGCAGTTCATCGCCGACGTCGGCCAGGCGGGTCTTCTCCAGCTCCTGCTGCACCGACTGCACGTTGATCTGGTGGTAGTGCAAGGCGTGCAGCGTGGCGGCCGTGGGCGACGGCACCCAGGCGGTGTTGGCGCCTGCCTTCGGATGGCCGATCTTCTGTTCCAGCATCGCGGCCATCAGGTCGGGCATGGCCCACATGCCCTTGCCGATCTGCGCGCGGCCACGCAGGCCCGAGTCCAGGCCCACCAGCACATTGCTGCGTTCATAGGCCGTGATCCAGGGCGTGGTCTTCATGTCGCCCTTGCGCAACATGGCACCGCCTTCCATCACCGAGTGCATTTCATCGCCCGTGCGGTCCAGGAAGCCCGTGTTGATGAACGCCACGCGCGGGCCCGCGGCCTGGATGCAGGCCTTCAGGTTCACGCTGGTGCGGCGCTCCTCGTCCATGATGCCCAGCTTCACGGTGTTGCGCGGCAGGCCCAGCAGGTCTTCCACGCGCGTGAAGATCTCGTCGGCGAACGCGACCTCATCCGGGCCGTGCATCTTGGGCTTCACGATGTAGACCGAGCCGGTGCGCGAATTGCCCTTGCGCTTCAGGTCGTGCATGGCCGCCAGCGTGGTCATCACCGCGTCCAGGATGCCTTCCGGGATCTCGTTGCCGTCGCGGTCCAGCACGGCGGGATTGGTCATCAGGTGGCCCACGTTGCGCACGAAGAGCAACGAACGGCCGTGCAGCACGACCTTGCCGCCGTCGGCGCCGACGTACTCGCGGTCGGGGTTCAGGCGGCGCGTGAAGGTCTTGCCGCCCTTGGACATCTCTTCCGTCAGGTCGCCCTTCATCAGGCCCAGCCAGTTGCGATAGACGTGCGTCTTGTCGTCGGCGTCCACGGCCGCGACCGAGTCCTCGCAGTCCATGATGGTCGACAGCGCGGCTTCCAGCACCACATCCTTGATGCTTGCGGCGTCGGTCTTGCCGATGGGGTGGTTGGCGTCGAACTGGATCTCGGCATGCAGGCCGTTGTTGCGCAACAGCACCGCCGTGGGCGCAGCGGCATCCCCCTGGTGGCCGCGGAACTGCCCGGGGCGCGCCAGGCCGGTGTCGCCGGCGGCGGTCGCCACGACCAGCTTGCCGCCTTCCACGCGATAGCCCGTGGCATCGGCGTGCGAGCCCTGGGCCAAGGGCGCAGCCAGATCCAGGAACGCACGGGCGCGCGCGATGACGGCGCGGCCCCGCGCCGGGTTGTAGTCGCCGCCGCGCGCGCCCTCGCTGTCGGGGATGGCGTCGGTGCCATACAGCGCGTCATACAGGCTGCCCCAGCGCGCATTGGCCGCGTTCAGGGCGTAGCGCTGGTTGGACACGGGCACCACCAGCTGGGGGCCGGCCTGCACGGCGATTTCCTCGTCGACCTGCGTGCTGCCCGCCGACACGTGGTCGGGCTGGGGACGCAGATAGCCGATCTTCGTCAGGAAGGCGCGATAGGCCGGCATGTCCTGGATCGGGCCAGGATGCGCACGATGCCAGCCATCCAGTTCGGCCTGGAGGCGGTCGCGCTCGGCCAGCAGTTGGCGGTTGCGCGGCGCCAGATCGTGCACCAGCGCCGAGAAGCCTTTCCAGAACGCCGCGCTGTCCACGCCGGTGCCCGGCAAGGCCTCCTCCTCCACGTAGCGGTCGAGAACATCGGCGACTTGCAGGCCATGGCGGTTGTTGCGTGCAGACATCGTGGCGCTCCTATCAGTTGGAATGAGGGCAGGACTCCCACCCGCTGCTGGCAGTGTACGAGCCATGAATGCAGAGAAAAAGGTTATAAAGATCGCTTCATCTTTTACTTTTTATCAAAACAGGCGCATGGATCGCTACAAGCAGATGGGCACTTTCGTGGCCGTCGCCACGTTGGGCAGCCTCTCCGCGGCCGCCCGCGCGGAAGGCGTGGCCCCGGCCATGATCGGTCGGCGTGTCGACGCGCTGGAAGCCCGCCTGGGCGTGAAGCTGCTCGCGCGATCCACCCGCCGCCTGTCCATCACGCCCGAAGGCACGGCCTATCTCGAGGAAGCGCGCCGCCTGCTGCGCGACGTGGAAGACACCGAAGCGCTCATCTCGCAAGGCAGCCGCCAGCCCAGTGGCCCCCTGCGCATCTCGGCCCCCGCCGGCTTCGGGCGCCGCCACGTCGCGCCGCTGCTGCCCGGTTTCGCGCGCGCCTATCCCGACCTGCACATCACGCTGGACCTGACGGACCGCCTGGTGGATCTCATCGAAGAGCGCGTCGACTGCGCGGTTCGCATCGGCGACCTGGTGGACTCGGGCCTCGTGGGCATCCGGCTGGCGGACAACCGCCGCGTCGTGGTGGCCTCGCCCGCCTACCTGGCGCGCCACGGCACGCCCAAACATCCCGACGACCTGGCGCGACACCGTTGCCTGTCCTTCGGTACGCGCGGCAATCAATCGCGCGGCTGGCTGTTCAACCTGGATGGCCGCAGCATCGCCTTGCGTGGCGGCGGCGGCATGGAGTGCAACGACGGCAGCGTGCTGCACGCGTGGACGCTCGAGGGCGAAGGCCTGTCGTGGCGGTCAGTGTGGGAAGTGCGCGAAGACCTCGAAGCCGGCCGCCTCGTCACCGTGCTGGACGATTACCACGCGCCCCCCAACGGCATCTTCGCCATCCTGCCCGAACGCAAGCACCTGCCTTCGCGCGTGCGCGTGTTCGTCGATTGGCTGAAAGACGCCTATGCCACGCAAGCGGGGTGGACCTGACCTTTTTTCCTGCTTCCCCCGCCCCGACTCCGCCGGACCGTCCGAGGATCGTCGCCGCTTGTTTCATCGAGCGTTTGCACGTCCATGCACGGCCCTGGGGGTCACTATGTCCCGAATTTCTCTTCAATTGTTGCGAACCGACGCCCAAGGTCCAGAAATCAGGCCTATTCGTCAAGACAGTCCCGGTCCGCAGCATTACAATTGAATCAAGCTTGACGTGGGACATGTTTCACTTCCTGCGCCATCCCCCGGCGCCTTGCCTGACCTGAAACCGTAGTGCTTTCCGCCATGCATATTCGAGTCCCCGTCCCCGCTGATTCCCCCCGCTGTTCTTCCTGCATGCTGAGCCATCTGTGCCTGCCCATCGGCATGCCGGCCACCGACCTCGGCAAGCTCGACGATCTCGTCAAGGATCGTGTCCGCATCGAGAAAGGCCGTCCGCTTTTCACGCTGGGCAGCGAGCTCGACGCCGTCTACGCCGTGCGCTTCGGCTCGCTGCGCACGCAGCTCGAACAGTCCGAAGGCGACGTGCAGATCACGGGCTTTCACCTGCCCGGCGAGATCGTCGGCATGGACAGCATCGGCCAGCACCGCCACGTCTCCAGCGCGGTCGCCATGGAAGACTCCGAGGTCTGTGTCATCCGTATCGATGACATCGACCGCGTCGGCCGCCTGCTGCCCTCGCTGCAAAGCCAGATCCGCCGCCTGATGAGCCAGGAAATCAGCCGCTCGCAACAGATGCTGCTGACGCTGGGTTCGATGCGCTCGGAACAGCGCGTGGCGGGCTTCCTGCTGAACCTGTCGCAGCGGCTCTCCACGCTGGGCTATTCTTCCACCGAGTTCATCCTGCGCATGAGCCGCGAGGAAATCGGCAATTACCTGGGCCTGACGCTGGAAACCGTCAGCCGCCTGCTGTCGCGCTTTGCCCGCGACGGCATCATCCACATCCATCTTCGTGAAGTGCGCATCCTGGACATGGCCGCGCTGCAGCAGGTCTTCGGCCAGGAGTGCTGAAGCCCGCGCGGCCAGTCGCCGCGTGCTGCCACCCAGACAGAAGCGCCCCACGCCGCGCCTTCGGCTTGCTGCCCCCCGAGGGGGCCGTCTTTTGCCTTGGGGCGGCCCGGCGATAAAAGGGCCCCCCACGCCGCGCCTTCGGCTTGCTGCCCCCCGAGGGGGCCGTCTTTTGCCTTGGGGCGGCCCGGCGGCAAAAGGGCCCCCCACGCCGCGCCTTCGGCTTGCTGCCCCCCGAGGGGGCCGTCTTTTGCCTTGGGGCGGCCCGGCGGCAAAAGGGACCACACCGTGGTCCCTTTTTTACCCCTGAACGACTCAGCAGTCCCCCTCATCGTCCTCGTCGGCAACTTTCCCGCGCGACAGGAACAAGGACAGCGCGCTGGAAAACGTCGCCATGCCCCAGAACAGGAAGAAGCCGGCCGAATAGCCCGCCTGGCGCGACACCGGCACATAGCCGAACACCACGATATCCAGCGGATCCACCAGCGCGAACACCACCGCGGTGGTGGCCGCCGCGGCCATGAACGAGGGCCATACGATCCACATCAGCGAACGCCATCCCATGTTCTTCTCCTGTCGTCGTGATCGCGACTGCATGCTTGACTGACCGGGCGCCTACTGCGCGCCGGCGGGACGTGCCGGCACAGGAGCCTGCACCTCGGCAGCCTTTTCGACCTTCAGGCCGCGCTTGACGCCCCCGTCATAGATCGCCTGGTCGCCGTAGGACTGGAAGGCCAGGAAGATCGTGATGGCGCACCCCACGATGGCAAGGAATGGGCCCGCCATCAGGAGCCAGGGCCAGGGCTCGCGCCACCAGGGGTTGGAAGAGGACGTCGCGGAATTGGCGTGGGCCATGAGGGTTCTCCAGGAGTATCGAGTCAGCGGATTCAGCGCGGCACGATGAAGCTGGCTTTTTCTTCCAGCTCGATGGTGCGCCCGTCGGCGTCTTGCGCCTGCGCGCGGAAATGCACGGTATGGGGACCGGGTTCGAGATTCTGCGCGGGCACCTGAAGCACCACGGGCAAGAGGCGGTTCGATGCCGGGTCGAGATGGATGGCGCCGCCGTTCTGCACGGTCAGGCCAGGCAGGCCTTCGGCGCGCAACGTGAGCGTCATGTCGCCTTCCGACACGTTGATGAGCTGCAGCCGGTAGACGTTCTCGATGAGGCCGCCCGCCACTTCGCGGCCCAGCGACGCCCGGTCGCGTATCACGTCGATACGCAAGGGCGTGCGCGTTGCCAGCGAGCCCAGGAAGATGGCCACCAGCACCAGGATCAAGCCCGAATAGATCAGCACGCGCGGACGGAACAACTGGCGGCGCGCCTGCGCGGGCGTCAGCTTGTCCTGCACCGACCGCTCCGACGCATAGCGGATCAGGCCTTGCGGGTATTGCATCTTCTCCATGACCGCATCACAGGCATCCGCACAGGCGCCACAGCCGATGCACATGTATTGCAGGCCATCGCGGATATCGATGCCGGTGGGGCAAACCTGCACGCACAGGCTGCAGTCGACGCAATCGCCCAGGCCCTGCGCGCGGTGGTCGATCTTGCGCGAGCGGCCGCCGCGCGGATCGCCGCGCTGCTGGTCATAGGTAACGACCCAGGTGTTCGGGTCGACCATCACGCTCTGGAAGCGCGCATAGGGGCACATGTACTTGCAGACCTGCTCGCGCAGGAAGCCTGCGTTGCCCCAGGTACAGAAAGCGTAGAACACCATCCAGAACCACTGCCAGGGCCCCAGGGAAAACGCCGCCAGGGCGCTGCCCAGTTCGCGCATGGGCGCGAAATAGCCGATGAAAGTGAAGCCCGTCCACCCCGCCACCAGCAGCCAGGCGGCGTGCTTGGTCGCCTTGATGCGCACCTTGCGCACGGACCAGGGGTCGCCATCGAGGCGGATGCGCGCGACGCGATCGCCTTCGATGCGCCGCTCGATCCACATGAAGATTTCGGTATAGACGGTCTGCGGACAGGCGTAGCCGCAGAACAGCCGGCCGGCGACGGCGGTGAAGAGAAACAGCGCCAGCGCCGAGATCACCAGCAGCACCGCAAGATAAATGACATCCTGCGGCCACAACACCATGCCGAAGATGTAGAACTTGCGCGCGCCCAGGTCGAACAGCACGGCTTGGCGGCCGTTCCAGTTCACCCAGGGCAGGCCGTAGTACAGGAATTGCGTCAGGAACACCAGCACGATCCGCCAGCGTGCGTACAAGCCGCTGACCGACCGCGGATAGATCTTGCGCCGTACGTCGGCCAGCGTCTGCTCGAGCGAGTCGGCGCTGAGGGTGGCTTCGCCGCCCCGCCCCTTGCGCGCCATGGCGGCAGGGGCGGGACGGCGCGCTGAGTCGGATGCGCTGGCGTTGCTCACTGCTTGGGCTCCACGGCGGACGGCGTGACAGCTTGGGCGGCGGACGGGTCGTTCGACTGGCGCCAGACCCAGGCGGCCACGATGCGGATCTGCTCGGGCGTCAGCACCTTGTCATGGGCCGGCATGCGGTTCTCGCGGCCTTCCATGATGGTCTGCACGATGGTGCGTTCCGAACTGCCATACAGCCACACGTCGTCGGTCAGGTTGGGCGCGCCCAGCATCGGGTTGCCCTTGCCATCGGCGCCGTGGCAGGCCGCGCAGGTGCCTTCGTAGCCACGCTTGCCGCGGATCACGCGGATCTGGTCATGCGCCAGGCCCGACAGCGAACGGACGTAGTGCGCAATGTCCGTCGCATCGCTGGCCGACAGCATTTCCTTGTGCGGCGGCATCATGCCGTGGCGGCCGTTCGTGATGCTGGCGATGATGGTGTCGGGCTCGCCGCCGTACAGCCAGTCGCGGTCGGTCAGGTTGGGGAAGCTGGGGCTGCCCTTGGCATCGGAACCGTGGCATTGGGCACAGGTGTTCAGGAACAGCCGCTGGCCCATGTCGATGGCGCCCGCGTCGGCAGCGATCGCCGGCACGTCCATCGAGGCATAGCGGGCGTACAGCGGCGCCACCTTGGCCGCGTGGGCCTCGGCGTCCTTCTGCACTTCCTGCGCCGTGGTGTAGCCCAGCAGGCCCTGGTAGGTGCCCAGGCCCGGATACAGCGCCAGGTAGCCCAGGCCGACCAGGCACAGCAGCAGGTACATCCAGGTCCACCAGCGCGGCACCGGATTGTTCAGCTCGCGCAGGTCGCCGTCCCACACGTGGCCCATTTCCTCCCCGTCCTGGCCGGGGGGGCGGCGCGCCAGCCAGGCGCGCTGCGAGAACAGCAGCCACAGGCACCAGGCAATGCCGCCCAGTGCGATCACCGCAATGTAATAGCCCAGGAAGCCGTTGACGAAATCGCTCATGACTGCTTTTCCTCGTTACGCTTTTCCACGCCGACCGGGTCGGCGAACTCGTCGGGCAAGGCGAACGGCAACATGGCCGATTCGCGGTTGGCGCCCTGACGGCCCCGCGAGAAGGCCCACCACACGATCCCGATGAAGGTGAGGAAGCCCAGCGCCGTCATGAAGCCGTTGATGACGCCGATCATTTCTGCGCTCCTTGGCTGGCTTCGCGCACGCCCACGCCCAGGTTCTGGAGATAGGCGACCAGCGCGTCTTCCTCGTTCTTGCCCTCGAGGGCCTGCGGCGCGGCGTCGATCTCTTCCTGCGAGTAAGGCACGCCCAGGGTGCGCAGCGCATTCAGGCGCGGCACGACGGACTGCGGCTGCAGCGGGGTCTTGGCCAGCCACGGGTAACCCGGCATGTTAGACTCGGGCACCACGGCGCGCGGATCGCGCAGGTGGATGCGGTGCCAGTCATCCGAGTAGCGGCCGCCCACGCGGGCCAGGTCCGGCCCGGTGCGCTTCGAGCCCCACTGGAAGGGGTGGTCGAACACCGTCTCGCCAGCCAGCGAGTACGGGCCGTAGCGTTGCACCTCGGCGCGCAGCATGCGGATCTGCTGCGAGTGACAGCCCACGCAACCTTCGCGGATGTAGATGTCGCGGCCCATCAATTGCAGCGGCGAGTATGGCGTGACGCCGGGCGTCGGTTGGGTGGTCGAGTGCTGGAAGAACAGCGGGACGATCTGCACCAGGCCCGCGAAGGAGATCACGATGATCACGCAGATGATCATCCAGCCGATGTTCTTCTCCAGCGTGGCGTGCGAGAAGAAACCGTGTTGTTGGTGTTGCTGATGGTCAGCCATGTTCGCCTCCTTCTCAAGCCTGCGCCAGGGCGGGTTGCGGCGCGGGGGCCGGGGCCGGGGCCGGGACATCGGCGCCGATGGGCGGGTCGACGGGCGTTGCGCGCCGCACGGTCATCCAGGTGTTCCAGGCCATGATGAAGACGCCGCCCAGGAACATGGCGCCACCCAGCAGGCGGATGCCATAGAACGGATAGGTGGCCTTCACGGCTTCGACGAAGGTGTAGGTCAGCGTGCCGTCGGCCTCGGTGGCGCGCCACATCAGGCCCTGCATGACGCCGGCGATCCACATCGCGGCGATATAGAGCACCACGCCCAGGGTCGCGACCCAGAAATGCAGTTCGATGGCGCGGGTGCTGTACATGGACTGGCGGCCATAGAGGCGCGGGATCAGGTAGTACAGCGAGCCGAAGCTGATCATCGCGACCCAGCCCAGCGCACCGGAGTGCACGTGGCCGATGGTCCAGTCGGTGTAGTGCGACAGCGCATTGACCGTGCGGATCGACATCATCGAGCCCTCGAAGGTCGCCATGCCGTAGAACGACAGCGCCACCACGAGGAACTTCAGGATGGGATCGGTGCGCAGCTTGTGCCAGGCGCCTGACAGGGTCATGATGCCGTTGACCATGCCGCCCCACGAAGGCGCCAGCAGGATCAGCGAGAAAGTCATGCCCAGCGACTGGGTCCAGTCAGGCAGCGAGGTGTACAGCAGGTGGTGGGGACCGGCCCACATGTACGTGAAGATCAGCGCCCAGAAGTGGACGATGGACAGGCGGTACGAGAAGATCGGGCGGCCGGCCTGCTTCGGGATGAAGTAATACATCATGCCCAGGAAGCTGGTGGTCAGGAAGAAGCCCACTGCGTTGTGGCCATACCACCACTGCACCATCGCGTCCTGCACGCCGGCATAGGCCGAGTACGACTTCATCCAGCCGAAGGGAACCTCCAGGTTGTTGAAGATGTGCAGCACGGCAATGGTCAGGATGTAGGCGCCGAAGAACCAGTTGGCCACGTAGATGTGGGCCGAACGGCGCTTCATGATGGTGCCGAAGAACACGATGGCGTAGGCCACCCAGACCAGCGTGATCAGGATGTCGATGGGCCATTCCAGCTCGGCGTATTCCTTGCCGCTGGTAAAGCCCAGCGGCAGCGAGATGGCGGCCGCGACGATGACGATCTGCCAGCCCCAGAACGTGAAGGCGGCCAGCGGCCCACAGAAGAGCCGCGCCTGACAGGTGCGCTGCACGACGTAGTAGGACGTCGCGAACAGCGCGCTGCCGCCGAAGGCGAAGATCACCGCATTGGTGTGCAACGGCCGCAGGCGGCCATAGCTCAGCCAGGCGGTGTCGAAATTGAGCTGGGGCCACATCAGTTGCGCGGCGATCAGAACGCCCACCGCCATGCCGACTATGCCCCAGACCACTGTCATGATGGCGAATTGCCGAACGACCCCGTAATTGAAGGTCTCGGCACTGTTCGCGCTTGCCGCGCGGACGCTCATGGTCATCCCCTTTCCCAGGAAAACACGATAGATACGAATGCTTACGTCGATGATGATGCGCGTGCGCAACGCTGGCCGCATTGACAAGAATCAACCTTGATCCCATCAGGGGATTCTTTGCCGGGAACCTCGCCGCGCGGCGTTGCGTGCGCGTCATCGTCGTCAAGCAGGATGGCCTTGCCGGCGGCTTCGGGATCGTCGTATTGGCCCGAGAAGACCGCCCACCAGAAGAAGCCGCCGATCACCAGCACGAAGACCAGTGACACGGGCAGGAGCAGATAAAGGATTTCCATGGCGCGCTCAGGCAGAGGAGCCCGCGGGCAGGACGGCGAGCGCGGGCACGGGGCCGGCCAGCGCAGGGTGGCGCGAGAGACGCCATGCATTGGCCGCCACCGCAAGCGACGACAGCAGCATGGCAAGCGCCGCCAGCCAGGGCGTGACCCAGCCCATCGCGGCGATCGGAAAGGCCAGCACGTGCCAGGCCAGGGAACCGTAGACGTTCTGCGCGGCCACGCGGCGCACCGCGGCGAAATAGCCATCGGCCTGCGACACCGGCAGGCCCGCGCGCAGCCGGGCCGCGTCACCCACCGCCAGCGCCGTGGGCACCGAGATCGCCAGCGCACAGGGACAGCTCATGACCAGCAGCGACACCGTCACCGGCAGGGCATGCGCGGGATCCAGATGCCACCACAGCGCCCCCACCGCCAGCGCGGCCAGCACCTGGATCGCGACGAAGAGCGTGGCCACGTGGTCGGCGCGCGCGCCCATGCGGGCACGTTCCGCGTCCTTCCAGCCGCCCTCGCCCAGCAAGCGGCTCGTCTGCTGCGCGCGCAACGCCAGGTAGCGCGCCGTCAGCAGGAAGGCGACGAACATCGAGACGGATTCGAAATAGACTTCGCCTCGGCCCGCGAAAGTGGCATGCACGCTGGGCACGAAGGACGCGACGATGCTGAGCGCGACGGGCACGTCCATGGCGATGCGGCCACGCCGCAAGGATGCCCAGGCGCCCTGCCAGATGGGCAGCGCGCAGTACACGATGACGGGCGCGGTCAGCACGAGGCTGGCCCAGTTCATCAGGAAGATGGCCCAGTCCAGCACGGCCAGCCCCTCGGGCTCCATTCCGTCATGACGCAGGTAGGCCGGGAAGGCCAGCATCATCACCTGCATCATCACCAGCCAGGCCAGGCCCAGCTGGACCAGCAGACGGCGGCGCGCGAGGCGCTCGGCCTCAGGCAGTTGCGCGTGCGGGATAGAGAGAGATAGCAGCATGACTGGCATCGTAGAAGTGCCAGCCTGCGCACGCCTTGATGCATGTCAAGTGCGCGGCGGAAAACAGCACGGCCGGGCATGCGCCCGGCCGTGTTTCCCTGCGTATCGTACGCCCCGCGCGCGGGGCGCGGGGCGCGCCGATCAATCCAGGCGGATGTCGGCGCTCTTGACGATGGTGGCCCAGCGGTCGCGTTCCTTCACGAAGAAGGCGTCCAGCTCCTTGGTCGGGCGCACCACGACCTCGGCGCCCTGCTCGCCCAGCTTGCGCTTGATGTCGGGGCGATTGATGATCTCGCCCAGTTTTTCAGACACCAGCCTGGCGGTCGCGTCGGTCATGTTCGACGGCGCCATGATGCCTTGCCAGGTGCCCGATTCGAAGCCCTTCACGCCCTGCTCCGAGATCGTGGGGATCTCGGGCACGAGTGCCATGCGCTCGGCCTTGGAAATGGCGATGGCGCGCAGCTTTCCGCTCTTGATGTGCGGCAGCGTGGCCAGCAGGCCGTTCATGATGAGGTCGGTCTGGCCGCCCACCGTATCGGTCAGGGCTTGCGAACCGCCCTTGTAGGGCACGTATTCCCACTTGGCGCCGGTGGCCTGCTCGACGGCCACGGCGGCCAGGTGGGGCGCGCTGCCGATCGCGGTCACGGCGAAGTTCACGCGGCGCGTCTTCGACAGCTCGACGATCTCGGCCAGGGTCTTGGCCGGGAAGTCGGGATGCACCGCCAGCACGTGCGGCGAATAGGCCAGCATGCTGACGCCGCGCAGGTCCTTGGAAGGATCGAAGGTGAGCTTGGTATAGACGGAGGGGCTGATGGCCAGCGCGCCGACATCGCACAGCAGCAGGCTGTGGCCTTCGCTGGCGGACTGCACCACCAGGCCCGCGCCCAGGTTGCCGTTGGCGCCCGGCTTGTTCTCGACCACCACGGTCTGCTTCAGTTCGGCCGCCAGGGGTTCGCTGATGAGGCGGGCAATGATGTCAGACGACCCACCCGGCGGATAGGGCACGACCAGGCGGATGGGCCGGGTCGGCCAGTCCTGGGCATGCAACGGAAGACTCAGGCCGCTCAGGGCCAGCGCGGCCGAACTGGCCAGGAATTGGCGACGATCCAGGGTCATGACATCTCCTCAGTGTGTTGTATGTTGTCGTATGACTTTTTGGACGCTGGCAGTATAAGAGCCCTCTTTTTGAGCGGCGAGCTATCGCTAACCCTTGGATGCGGGCCCCCTCCCCGGCCCAGGCGGCCCGCCAAAGCCTGGCCCGGGCTGGCGGCACGGCGCAGCCGGCCCCGTGCCGCCAGGACTACTCGGTGAAATCCGTGGCCTCGGAAGCACCACGCCACGCATCCAGGTCCTGGCGCACGGCCTGCATCTTCTGCTCGGCCAGCATATTGGCGATCTTGCCGGCGAACAGGTGCACCGGCGCCCCGGCGACGCCGGCGGCCTGCAGGATCAGGGCCGCGACCTTCTCCGGATCGCCTGCCTGCTTGCCATCCAGGCTGTTCAGATGCAGATCCAGCGACGCCTGGGCCTCGGTATAGTCCGCAATCGAACGCTCGGCCACGGCCAGGGTCTCCTTGGAAAGGAAGCCGGTACGCACCGGCCCCGGGTAGACCACCGTCGCCCTGATGCCCAGTTCGGCCAATTCCGCCGCCAGGGTCTCGGTCAGGCCCGCCAGCGCGAACTTGGAGGCGACATAGCTCCCCCAGCCCGCGTAGCCGCCCTGGAAACCCACGATGGAGGCGATGTTGAACACATGGCCGCCACGCTGCGCGCGCAGTTGCGGCAGCGCATGGCGCAGCACGTGTAGCGGCGCGAACACGTTGACGTCGAAATTGCGGCGCAGCTCAGCATCGGTCAGCGCCTCGATGGCGCCCTGCAGACCATAGCCGGCGTTGTTGACCAGGCAGTCGATACGGCCGAAGGTGGCGACGGTCTCGTCGATGGCGGATTGGACGCTCGCCTCGTCGACCAGGTCCACTTCCAGCGCCAGCAGCCGTCCCTTGTCATCGCCGAACGCCTGCCGCAGGCTGGCGAGCGTGCGGGAAGTCGCGGCCACGGCATCGCCCCGCGCCAGTGCCTGGCGCGCCAGCGACATGCCGATGCCCCGTGCGGCGCCAGTGATGAACCAGACCTTGGAAGAATGGGCTTGGTGTTGCATGGATGAAGACTCCTGTGATCCGGGAAAAAAGGGTTGCGTTGCCGGACGGCGACGCTCATGCCGCCGCCGGGCTCGCGCGGGGCGGCCGGCGGCATGTCCGAACAAGGGGGAATCGTAGGGAGAGTGGCCTGGACGCAACAGACCGAAGACTCTTGCGTCATTGCCTGATCCTATTCACGGACTACCGGAATGAGGCTCAAGAATGAAAAAATGGAGCCACTTCGTATTTTCAAGAGGCGAGTGCCATGCCCCGCGAGCAGCCCGACCCATCGCGACAGGCCGAGATGGCCGCATTGATCCGGCAACTGGCCCCACAGGAAGGCCACACCCGCTCGCTGCTCGATGGCGTGCGCCTGATGCGCGCCGACCGGCCCCTGGGCCGCACGCCGGTGCTCTACGAGCCGAGCATCGTGATCGTCTGCCAAGGCCACAAGCGCGGCTACCTGGCCAACCGGATCTACCACTACGACGCCCAGCACTACCTGGTGCTGTCGGTGCCGCTGCCTTTCTCCACCGAGACCGATGCCAGCCCGGAAGAACCCTTGCTGGCGGTGTCCGTGCGGCTGGACATGACGGCCATCGCCGACTTGGTCATCGAGGTCGATCAACACGCCGACACCGCAACCACCGCACCCGCCGGCATCGTCTCGACGCCATTGGACGCCACGCTGGCCGATACCACGGTGCGCCTGCTGCGGGCCTTGCGCTCGCCGCTCGAAGCACGGATGCTGGGGCCGGCCATCGTGCGGGAACTGTGCTTTCGCGTTCTGCTGGGCGAACAGGGCGGCGCCATTCGTGCGGCCCTGGCCAGCCACGGCAATTTCGGCCGCATCGCGCGCGTGCTGCGGCGCATCCACAACGACTACGCCCAGCCCCTGGCCGTGCCTGCGCTGGCGCACGAGGCGGGCCTGAGCGTGCCGGCGTTCCATGCGCACTTCAAGGCCGTGGCCGCGACCTCGCCCATCCAGTACATCAAATCGGTGCGCCTGCATCAGGCGCGGCTGATGATGATCCGCGACCACGTCACCGCGGCCGGCGCCGCCGCCCGGGTCGGTTATGAAAGCGCCTCGCAGTTCAACCGCGAGTTCAAGCGGCTGTTCGGCCGCAGCCCCGGCGAGGAAGCGCGTGAGATGCGCTCGGCTTTCGCGCTGACGGAGCCCGCCCGGCTCGAGGCGGCGGCGATGCATTAGGCAACGCCCGCTCGCCCGGCGCCCCGCCGGTGCCGTTGCAGCCTGAATGCGGCAGGGCCGCCGGCATGCGCGGGCGACCCTGCGGTCTTGCGAGGCGCGATGCCGTCAGGCGATCAGGCGCGCCGGCGTGCGAGCTTCACCGTGCTCGAACTGGGCCTCCTCGGTCGAGCCGGTCAGCGCCGTGGTCGAGGACTTGCCGCCCTCGATGGTCTGCGTCACGGCATCGAAATAACCCGTGCCAACCTCGCGCTGGTGCTTCACCGCGGTGAAACCCTTGTCGACCGCGGCGAACTCCTTCTGCTGCAGTTCGACGAAGGCGCTCATCTGGCGGCGGGCATAGCCGTGGGCCAGCTCGAACATGCCGTAGTTCAGCGCGTGGAAGCCCGCCAGCGTGATGAACTGGAACTTGTAGCCCATGGCGCCCAGCTCGCGCTGGAACCTGGCGATCACGTCGTCGTCCAGGTTCTTCTTCCAGTTGAACGAGGGCGAGCAGTTGTAGGCCAGCAGCTTGCCCGGGAACTGGCGATGGATCGCGTCGGCGAACTTGCGGGCGTACTCCAGGTTCGGCGTGGACGTCTCGCACCAGATCAGGTCGGCATACGGCGCATAGGCCAGGCCGCGCGAGATCGCCTGCTCGATGCCGGCACGGGTGCGGAAGAAGCCTTCGGCGGTGCGCTCACCGGTCAGGAAGGGCTGGTCGTTGTCGTCCACGTCGCTGGTCACGAGGTCGGCGGCGTCGGCATCGGTGCGGGCCAGCAACACGGTGGGCACGCCCGACACATCGGCGGCCAGGCGCGCGGCGGCCAGTTTCGACACCGCTTCGCGGGTGGGAACCAGCACCTTGCCGCCCATGTGGCCGCACTTCTTCACCGAGGCCAACTGGTCTTCGAAGTGCACGCCCGCGGCGCCGGCGTCGATCATGGCCTTCATCAGTTCATAGGCGTTCAGCACGCCGCCGAAGCCGGCCTCGGCGTCGGCCACGATGGGCGCGAAGTAGTCGATGTAGTCGGCGTCGCCCGGATTCTTGCCATCCATCCACTGGATCTGGTCACAGCGTTGCAGCGCGTTGTTGATGCGGCGCACGACCTGCGGCACGGAATTGGCGGGATACAGCGACTGGTCGGGATACATCTCGCCGGCCAGGTTGGCGTCGCCGGCCACCTGCCAGCCCGACAGGTAGATGGCCTTCAGGCCCGCCTTGACCTGTTGCATGGCCTGGTTGCCGGTCAGCGCCCCCAGGGAATTCACGAAGGGCTCGCTGTGCAGCGATGCCCAGAGGCGCTCGGCGCCGCGACGGGCCAGCGTATGCTCGGGCTGCAAGGAGCCGCGCAGGCGCACCACTTCGGCGGCGGCGTAGTCGCGCTTGATGCCTTGCCAGCGGGGATTCTCGGCCCAGGATTGCTGCAGGGCGCGGATGTCGTTTTCACGGTTGCTCATGGTCTTTCTCCTGTTGCGGTGAGGGTTGAAAACCGTCGCCCCGGTGCAGCGGGCATGGGAGAAAGTCTATGCCTGTGTTGCGTTGCGCAAACGCAGCAAGTCATATAGAAGACGAAAAATTTACCTTATTAAAAACAAACACTTGAGAAACATTAACCGTATTGTGAAAAGCATTTTCCCGCCATGAAATGCCATCGCGCTGCGGCGCATCATGCATTTTTCACCTGCCGAATCGCGGCTTTCACGATGTGGAAAACGAAGGGCTGCCGGTACAATGCCCTCACATGCTTTCGCAGCGACGCTCACCATGACTCTTGATTTGCAACACGCCCCGCTGGGCCAGACCGTGGGCTACCCCAGCCAATACGATCCCGCCCTGCTCTTCCCGATTGCCCGCGCGGGCGCACGTGGCGAACTGGGCCTGCCCGCCGACGCGCCGCTGCCGTTTGCCGGCGTGGACATCTGGAATGCCTATGAAGTGTCGTGGCTGAATGCGCGCGGCAAGCCCGAGGTCGCCCTGGCCCGCTGCGTCGTGCCGGCCGAGAGCCCGAACCTGATCGAGTCCAAGTCGTTCAAGCTCTACCTGAACTCCTACAACCAGACCCGCATGGCGGACGCGGATACGGTGCGCGCACGCATCGCCGCCGACCTGTCGGCTGCGGCTGGCGCCCCGGTCGCGGTCGCGCTGATCCTGCCGGCCGCCTATGGCGAACTGGCGCTGGGCGAGCCCGAGGGCGAGTGCGTGGATGGCCTGGATGTCGAAATCGACCAATACGAGCCGTCAGCAGAGCTGCTGGCGGTGGACGGAACGCGCGGCGTCGTGCGCGAGACCCTGCTGTCGCGCCTGCTGAAATCGAATTGTCCCGTCACCGGCCAGCCGGACTGGGCAACGGTGCAGGTGTCCTATGAAGGCCCGGCCATCGACCGGGAAAGCCTGCTGCGCTACGTCGTGGGCTTTCGCCAGCACAGCGGCTTCCACGAACAGTGCGTGGAGCGCATGTTCCTGGACATCCTGGCGCGCTGCCAGCCCACGTCCCTGAGCGTGTATGCCCGCTACACGCGGCGCGGCGGCCTGGACATCAATCCCTGGCGCGGCACCGCCGGCCACCTGCCGCCCGCGGACCTGCGCACGCCCCAGCAATGAGAAAGCCCGCCGCGGGGGCCCGGCAGCTAAGCGGCGGGCCGTGGCGCCACGGCAGTTGCCGCTGAGGAGGCTTCCTGGGCACGGGCCGCGCGTGCAATCAGCGCCGCCAGGCCCGCCGCCGCCGCGAAGGCCAGCGCCGCGCCCAGCCACGGGCCGTGGCGCCACCCGGCATCCAGCATCAGGCCGAACACCAGCGGGCCCAGGGCCGCGCCGACATCCATGCCGGAATACACCAGGCCGTAGACCGAGCCCAGCGAACCGCGCGGCGTGACGCGGCGGATCAGCATGTCGCGCGAAGGGCCTGCCAGGCCCGAGAAGAAGCCCGCCAAGGCCACGGCAGGCGCCGCCAGCCAGGCGGGCACGCCGCCCAGCGCCAGCAGCACCAGCATGAGGCCCGCCAGGCACAGGGACGCGGCCACGATGCGCTCGGTGCGCGGTGTGGTGGACACGAGGAAGCCTCCGGCCAGGATCCCCGTGGCCGACGCCACCATATAGCCCGACAAGGCCGAACTGGCGGCGACGGCCGACAGCGCATACAGGCTGCCCAGCAGGGGAATGGTGTAGTTCTGCACCGCCGAGAAGGCGATCGAACCCATGGCGAAGAACAGGAAGGCGCCCCACAAGGCCGGCTTGGCCAGCAAGGCGGCGAGCGTGCCCGCCACCGTCGTCGGCCCCACGGCCGGGGCCACCGGCGCGCCCCCCTTGGCGCTGTCCTGCTCGCCGATCTCGCCGTCCAGCAGCTTGCGCGCGACGAGCGTCAGCACCAGGACGGCACCCACCACGGCCGACGCGCCGAACGCCGCCACGCGCCAGCCATGCAGTTGCGTCAGCGTGATCATGAACACGGGCGTCAGCGCCCAGCCCAGGCTGCCGGTCAGGCCGTGGGCGCTGAAGGCATGGCCCAGGCGCGGCGCACTGACGCGGCGGTTCAGGATGGAAAAATCGACGGGATGGAAGACAGAGTTGCCCACGCCCGCGATGACGGCGGCCACGAACAGCATGGTGTAGCCGTTGGCCGTCCCCAGCAGGATGCCGGAGAGCACGAAACAGGCCAGGCCGAACCACAGCACGGGACGGGCGCCCACGCGGTCGACCACGAAGCCCGAAGAGGCCTGCCCCAGGCCGGACGTCACGAAGAAGGCCGACACCAGCAGGCCCAGCTGGGCGAAATCCAGGCCGAACTCCCTGCCCAGCGGCAGGTAGAGCGAGGGGATGACCAGCTGGAAGAAATGCGATCCCGCGTGGGCGATGCCCACGACCAGGATGGTCAGCCAGTCGCGGCGGCGGATGAGCGTGTTGTCCAGGGCGGCCGCGGTCATGGCATCAGAGGGATTTGTCGCGGATGGCAGGCCAGGCGCGTTGCAGGTAATACAGCATCGACCACACCGTCAGCACGCCCGCCACCCAGATGAGCAGGGTGCCGGCACAGGCCGCATTCACGCCCAGGATCGGTCGGTCATACAGCAGGCAGGGAATCGCGACCATCTGTGCGGCGGTCTTGAACTTGCCCAGGCGGTGCACGGCCACGCTGGCGCTGGCGCCGATCTGCGCCATCCACTCGCGCAGGGCGGAAATGGTGATTTCGCGGCCGATGATGATGAGCGCGATGAAGGCGCCCACCCGGCCCAGGTTCAGCAGCACCAGCAGCGCGGCGCACACCATGAGCTTGTCGGCGACGGGATCGAGGAAGGCGCCGAAGGCGGACGTCTGGTTCCAGCGGCGGGCCAGCCAGCCATCGAACCAGTCGGTCAACGCGGCAACGATGAAGCAGATGGCAGCCAACGTGTCGCGGGTGGCGGGCGTCATCCACGTGTCAGGCAGATAAAACAGCCCGACCACCAGCGGAATCAGGGCGATTCGCAGCCAGGTCAGGACGATGGGAATATTCAGCGGCATAGTGAGGCGTATGCTACCTCAGCTTTGCGCCACCGTTGGGCCGGGAAGCAGCCAGCGCCCCCGGCGTGGCGCAAATTCCTCACCCTCGCAGGGCGTCGTGGATGCGCTGGGCCAATTCGTCGGAGATCCCGTCCACGGACGCCAGGTCCGCCACGCTGGCCGACGCCACGCCCGAAAAACCGCCGAAACGCGTCAGCAGCCGCTGGCGGCGGCGGGCGCCGATGCCCTCGATCTCCTCCAGGCGCGAGACGTTGCGCGCCTTGGCGCGGCGCGCCCGCATGCCGGTGATGGCGAAGCGGTGCGCCTCGTCGCGGATCTGCGCGATCAGCATGAGCGCGGCCGACTCGCCGCCCAGGGCCCGCGGCGGGCGTCCATCGGCGAAGATCAGCGTTTCCAGGCCCACCTTGCGCCCCTCCCCCTTGGCCACCCCCACCAGCGTGCCGATGTCCAGGCCCAGTTCGGCGAACACCTGGCGGGCGATCTCCACTTGTCCCTTGCCGCCGTCGATCAGCACCAGGCCGGGCATGACGGCCTCGCCATCGGCCACGCGGCCGAAACGGCGCGTCAGGACCTGCCGCATGGCCGCGTAATCATCGCCCGGCGTGATGCCGGCGATGTTGTAGCGGCGATAGAGCGACGGCTGCATGTCGTGGTGCTCGTAGATCACGCAGGAAGCCTGCGTGGCCTCGCCCGCCGTGTGGCTGATGTCGAAGCACTCGATGCGCAGGGCATCCAGCGCCGCCTCGTCCACGTCCAGCTCCAGGGTCTCGGCCAGGGCCAGGGTGCGCGCGGCGCGCGCGCCGGACTCCGACAGCGCGCGGGTCAGCGCCAGCTCGGCGTTGCTGAGCGCCTGGTCCAGCCACGCCCGGCGCACGCCTTGCGGGCGCGTCAGCACCCGCGAGCGGGTGCCGGCGTGCTCGGCCAGCAGGTCGATGAGTTCCGGATCGGGCAAGGCATGCGAACAGACCACGACGCTGGGCAAGGCGCTGTCCAGGTAGTGTTGGGCCATGAAGGCCGCCAGCACGTCGGCCGGCTGGTCGCCATCGGTGTGCGTGGGAAAGAAAGGCTTGTCGCCCAGGTGGCGTCCGCCGCGCACCATCGCCAGGTTCACGCAGACCTTGCCGCCGGCGCTGGCCACCGCGATCACGTCGGTGTCCTCGCCATCGGTCTCTTCCATGGTCTGCTGGTGCAAGACCCGCGACAAGGCGCCCATCTGGTCACGCAGGGCGGCGGCCTCCTCGAAGCGCAATTCGGTCGAGGCCTGCAGCATGCGCGTCTCGATGTCGCCCATGACCTCGCGGGTCTGCCCGTTCAGGAAGCGCGAGGCGCGGTCGACGTCGCGCGCATAGTCCTCGGGGTCGATCTCTCCCACGCAAGGGCCCGAGCAGCGTCCGATCTGGAACAGCAGACAGGGACGCGAGCGGTTGGCGAACACCGTGTCTTCACAGGTGCGCAGGCGGAACACCTTCTGCAGGATCTGGATCGTTTCGCGCACCGCCCAGGCGTTGGGGTAAGGACCGAAGAACTGGCCGGGCCGGCTGGTCGAGCCTCGGTAATAGGCGATGCGCGGCGTGGCGTGCGCCGTGATCTGCAGATAGGGATAGGACTTGTCGTCGCGGAACAGGATGTTGTAGCGCGGACGCAGGCTCTTGATGAGGTTGTTCTCGAGGATCAGCGCCTCGGCCTCGGAGCGCGTGACCGTGACCTCCAGCCGGGCCACGCGCGCCACCATGTGGGCGATGCGAGGGCTGCTGGATGTCTTCTGGAAATACGAGGAAACCCGCTTTTTCAGGTCCCGCGCCTTGCCGACGTACAGCACCTCGCCGGCCGCGTCGATGTGACGATACACGCCCGGCAGGTGCGGCAGGCGGGACAGGAAATCCTTGATGTCGAAAGGCGTGTCGGACATGCCGCAAGTGTAGCCGGGGCGCCGCGCGCCGCCCGGCTCGCCAGGATCAGGCCGGTTGCGGCAGGATGGGGGACAGCGCCGCGCGGGCGCGCTGGTAGCGACCTTCGGCCTGCAAGGCCTTCCAGCGCAGGGCCGGCACCTGCGGCATCAGGCGGCGGATGCGGGCGATGGACTCGGCATCCTGCGCATGCGACAAGGTGGCCAGCACGGTGTCGGCCAGGTCGGGCCGGTTGCAGACCAGCACCATGTCGCAGCCCGCCTGCAAGGCCGCGCTGGCGCGCGCCGTGATGTCGCCGGCGACCGCCGCGCCTTCCATCGTCAGGTCGTCCGAGAACACCACGCCCTGGTAGCCCAACTGGCCGCGCAGGATCTCGCCGACCCAGCGCGGCGAAAAACCCGCCGGGCGGGCATCGACCTTGGGATAGACGACGTGGGCGGGCATGACGGCCGGCAGCACGGCATCGCCCAGCCAGCCGTAAGGCGCGGCGTCCTCGGCCAGGATGGCCTTCAGGCTGCGCCGGTCCACCGGCACCGCATGGTGGGAGTCGGCCGCCACGTGGCCATGCCCGGGAAAATGCTTGCCGCAAGCCGCCATGCCGGCCTGCGCCAACCCCTGGGCCAGCGCGCGGGCCAGCATGGCCACCACGCGTGGATCGCGATGCAGCGACCGGGTGCCGATCACGCCGCTCACGCCGACGTCCAGGTCCAGCACCGGCGTGAAGCTCAGGTCCACGCCGCAGGCGCGCAGCTCGGCGGCCAGCACGTAGCCCGCGTCGGTCGCCAGCCGCATGGCCTCCAGCGGATCACGGTCCCAGGCCTCGCCCAGCGCCCGCATCGGCGGCAGATGCGTGAAGCCATCGGTCCGAAAGCGCTGCACCCGTCCGCCCTCATGATCCACGCCGATGAGCAGCGGTTCGTCGCGCGCGGCATGGATGTCCGCGCACAAGGTGCGCAGCGTCTTGCGGTCGGTGAAGTTGCGGGCAAAGAGGATCACCCCGCCCACCAGCGGATGGCGCAGGCGGCGCGCTTCCTCGCGCGTGAGCGTGGGGCCTGCCACGTCGACCATGACCGGACCGGGCGGCAGGCGGGTGGCGGAGGCGTCGGAGCGGGTGTGGCGGGGCATGGGCATCACTCTCGTTTCAGTGTTTCCACCACGACGTACGCGGCGGCCAGGTCGGATTCATCGGTCAGGGAGACATGGGCCGCGCCATAACGCGCCTCGTACCAGGCCTTCAACTCGCCCGACAGCACCACGACGGGACGCCCGCCAGGCGCGTTCAGCGTCTGCATGCGCGTCCACCACATGGGGTGATGCATGCCCAGGCCGATGGCCTTGGAGAACGCCTCCTTGGCGCAGAAGCGCGTCGCCAGGTAGCGCACCCCGCGCGCGGGGTCACGCCGACGGCGTGCCTCGAAGACACGCAACTCGTCTTCGCCCAGGATCTTGCGCGCAAAGCGGTCGCCGTGGCGCGACAGCGCGCGCACGACGCGCTCGGTCTTCAGGATGTCCAGGCCGATGCCGGCGATGGCATTCGGCGGCGTGGGCAGGTCCGGCGTGGCGGCGGGTATCGTCATGGCGAGGGCGGCTCGGGTTGGGGCTGGGTCCGGATGGCAGCCGCTCAGCGGCCGGCGCCCTGCCCCGCGCGGGCGGTGACCATCAGCGCCTTCATGTCGCGCACGGCCTTCTCCCAGCCATCGAAGATGGCCTGGGCGACGATGGCGTGCCCGATGTTCAGTTCCGCCAGGCCGTCCAGCGCCGCGATGGCCTGGACGTTGCCGTAGTGCAGGCCGTGGCCGGCGTTCACCCGCAGGCCCATGGAAATGCCCGCGGCGACGGCCCGGCGCACGCGTTCGATTTCCGCCTGGGCGGCGGCCACATCGGTGGCCTCCGCATAGGCGCCCGTGTGCAGCTCCACCACCTGGGCGCCCGTGCGTGCGGCGGCTTCCAGCTGCGCGGGCTCGGGGTCGATGAAGAGCGACACCCGGATGCCCGCGTCATGCAGGCGCGCCACGGCATCGTTCACCGCGGCCTGCGCGCCCAGCACGTCCAGGCCGCCCTCGGTGGTGAGTTCGCTGCGTTTTTCAGGCACCAGGCAGACGTCCTGCGGGCGCACCTGGCAGGCGATCTCCAGCATCTCGGGCGTGACGGCGCACTCCAGGTTCATGCGGGTGCGCAGCAAGGGGCGCAAGGCGTGCACGTCGGCGTCCTGGATGTGGCGCCGGTCTTCGCGCAGGTGCAGCGTGATGAGGTCCGCGCCGGCTTCTTCGGCGCGCAACGCCGCCTGTATGGGGTCGGGATACGCGGTGTGGCGCTGCTGGCGCAGCGTGGCCACGTGGTCGATGTTCACGCCCAGATCGATCATGGTCTTGTCTTTATGGATACTGTTGTTGCGGCAAAAAGAGGAATGGCGCACACGTTGCCGTGTGCGCCATTGCGCATGGTAGCAGTATCCGGCCGGCTTACTGGGCGGACGTACCACCCTGTCCGCTGGCGTTCGCCACCGGGGTGCCCGGCTGCGCTTCCGCTTGCGGGATCGAGGTCTCGACCCAGCCGCCGCCCAGCGCCTTGTACAGCTCGGTGCGGTTGATCAGCGACTGCAGGCCGGTCTGCACCAGCGACTGCTGCGCATTGAAGTACTCGACCTGGGCAGTCTGCACCTGCAGGAAGTCATCGATGCCGCCTTCGTAACGCAGGTTGGAGAGCTCCACCGTGCGCGCCGACGACGCCTCCAGCGCGCGCAGCGCCGTCAGCTGCGCGCCATAGGTGGCCTCGCCAGCCAGCGCGTCGGACACTTCACGGAAGGCTTGCTGGATTGCCTGTTCGTATTGCGACACGGCGATGTTCTCGCGTGCGCGTGCCAGGTCCACGCCCGCGCGCAAGCTGCCGCCGGCGAAGAGCGGCGCGGCGATCTGGGGCGAGAAGCTCCAGAAGCCGGTGCCGCCTTCGAACAGGTTCGACAGCGAGCCGCTGGCGCTGCCCAACTGGCCCGTCAGCGAGATCGTGGGGAAGAACGCCGCACGCGCCGCGCCGATATTCGCATTGGCGGCCTGCAGCGCGTTTTCAGCGCCGAGAATGTCGGGACGGCGCGCCAGCAGGTCGGACGGCAAACCGGCAGGCACCGTCGCCACCAGTTGCTCGCTGCCGAAAGGCAGGCCTTCGGGCAGGTCGCTCGGCAGTTGCTGGCCGATCAGCACCACCAGCAGGTTGACCGCCTGGGCACGTTCACGCGTGAACTGCGCCAGGTTGGAGGTGGCCGTGTTCAGCAGCGTGCGCGACTGGTTGAGCTCCAGCTCGGACGCCACGCCGCCTTCGAAGCGGCTGTTGACCAGATCGAAGGACGACTGACGCGATTCCAGGGTGAGGCGCACCAGGTCCAGCTGGGTGTCGGCGGCGCGCAGCGAGAAATACGCCTGTGCGACCTGGCCCACCAGGTTGATCTGCACCGACCGGCGCGCCTGCTCCGTCTGCAGGTATTGCTGGCGCGCGGCTTCCGACAGGTTGCGCAGGCGGCCGAACAGGTCGATCTCGAAACTGGTCAAGGCGAGGCCGCCCTGGTACTGGGCCGTGACGGCGTCCTGTCCGGTCTGGCGCAGCGCCTCGGGCAGGCGCTGGCGCGTGCCCTGGACACCCACGCCGATGCTCGGGAATTGCTCGCCGCGCTGTTGGCCATACAGCGCACGCGCTTCTTCGATACGCTGGACGGCAATCCGCATGTCACGGTTGTTCACCAGCGACAGTTCGATCAGCTTCTGCAGACGCTGGTCGTGGAAGAATTCGCGCCAGCCGATGTCCGCAGCCGGGATGCCCTGCTCGGGCGCCACCGCCGTGGCGGCCTGCGTGCCGGTCTTGCCGCTGGCTGCGTTCTCGTCCAGCAGGGGCTGGTCGGGCCAGTTGGCTGCCACGGGCGCATCGGGGCGCTTGTAGTCAGGCGCCAGCGAGCAGCCGGCCAGCGCCGTTGCCGCCACCACGGACACCCAGAGTCGGGAAATGGTCAGGCTTTTCATGCCTTGCCCTCATGATCAGGATGATTCTTCTGGTCGCCGCCTTGCTGGGCTGCTTCCAAGCGTTGCTTCTCTGCCTGCTCCTGCGCGTGGGCCTTGGCCTCGGCGCCCAGCAGGCGGGGCTTGGTCTTGAAGAGACCCAGCACCGCGACGAAAAACACCGGCACAAAGATAACCGAAAACGGCGTGGCGGCCAGCATCCCGCCAATCACGCCCACCCCCACCGCGTTCTGGCTGGCGGCACCCGCGCCGCTGGCCATGACCAGCGGCACCACGCCCAGGATGAACGCCAGTGACGTCATCAGGATGGGACGCAGGCGCAGGCGCGCTGCCTCGATGGCGGATTCATACAGACCGGCGCCACGCGCATAGGCATCCTTCGCGAACTCGATGATCAGGATCGCGTTCTTGGCCGCCAGGCCGATCACGGTCACCATCCCCACCTGGAAGTACACGTCGTTGCTCATGCCCGTGAGGGTCACCAAGCCCACGGCGCCCAGCATGCCCAGCGGCACCACCAGCATCACCGACAGCGGGATGGCCCAGCTCTCATACAGCGCGGCCAGCACCATGAACACCACCAGCATCGCCAGCCCCATCAGGATCAGCGCCTGGTCGCCCGCCTGCTTTTCCTGGTAGGACAGGCCGTTCCACTCGTAGCCGAAGCCCGGGGGCATCTGCTGCATCAGGCGTTCCATCTCGGCCATGGCGGCCCCCGAGGAATAACCCGGCGCGGCACCGCCTTCCAGGCGCATGGAGGGATAGCTGTTGTAGCGCACCACCTGCGACGGACCCTCGCCCCACTCGTAGCTGACGAAGGACGACAGGGGAACCATGTTGCCCTGCGCGTTGCGGGCGTTCAGGCGCAGTACGTCCTTCAAGTCCATGCGGTAGGCCGCGTCGGCCTGCACCCAGACGTTCTGCATCCATCCCAGGTTGGGGAACTTGCCCAGGAAGGCCGAGCCCACCGAGGTCGACAGCAGCGTGGCGGCCTCGTTGAAGTCCACGCCCAGCGCGGCAGCCTTCTCGCGGTCGATCGTCAGGCTCAGTTGCTGGCCCGGTCCCAGGCCCGTGATGCGGATGTCGCCCAGCACTTCGCTCTGCATCGCCAGGCCCATCAGGTCGGCCGTTGCCTGCGCCAGCGCCTCGGCGCCCGCGCCGCCCCGATCCTGCAGGCGGAAGTCGAAGCCCGATGCGTTGCCCAGCGACGAGATGGCGGGCGGGATCACCGTGATCACCATGGCGTCGCGGGTGCCCATCAGCAGCTTCTGCATGGCGCCGAAGGAGACGGCCTGCGCCGAACCACCCTCGCCCTTGCGCTCGGAGAAATCCTTCATCGGCGCGAAGATCAGCGCCGCGTTCAGGCCGCTGCCGTTGAAGCTGAAACCCCGCACCGAGATCACGTTCTCGGTGGTCGGAAGGTCCATGAAGTACTTCTCGACCCCCTCGATCACCTCCATCGTGCGGTTCGCCGACGAGCCCGACGGCAATTCGATGTTGGTGATGGTGTAGCCCTGGTCCTCCTCCGGCAGGAACGAGGTGGGCAGGCGGAAATACAGCCAGCCCAACGCGATCACCAGGATCAGATAGATGATCATCATGCGGCCGGACCGGTGCACGAGACGCGACACCACGTTCTGGTAGCGATTCGTGCCCGCCTCGAACTTGCGGTTGAACCAGCCGAAGAAACCCTTCTTCTGCTCATGGTGCCCCTTCGGGATGGCCTTGAGCAGCGTCACGCACAGCGCGGGCGTGAACGTCAGCGCCAGGAAGCCGGAGAACATGATGGACACGGCCATCGCCACCGAGAACTGCCGATAGATCACGCCCACCGAGCCGCTCATGAAGGCCAGCGGCAGGAATACCGAGGTCAGCACCAGCGTGATGCCGACGATGGCGCCGCTGATCTGCGGCATGGCCTTGGCCGTGGCTTCGCGCGGCGACAGGCCGTCCTCCACCATGATCCGCTCGACGTTCTCCACCACCACGATGGCGTCGTCCACCAGGATCCCGATGGCCAGCACCATGGCGAACATGGTCAGCACGTTGATGGAGAAGCCCAGCGCCAGCATGACCCCCAGGGCGCCCAGCAGCGCCACCGGCACCACCAGCGTGGGAATGATCGTGTAGCGCACGTTCTGCAGGAACAGGTACATCACCAGGAACACCAGCACCATGGCCTCTGCCAGCGTGTGGAGCACCTGCTCGATGGACACCTGCACATAAGGCGCGGTGTCATAGGGAATGCTGTACTCGACGCCGCCAGGGAAGAACGCGGACAGCTCCTCCATCTGGTCGCGCACCCCCTGCGCCGTGGCCAGTGCGTTCGCGTTGGGCGCCAGCACGATGGCGAACGCCGCGGTCGGCTGGCCGTTCAGGCGTGCGCCGAACTGGTAGTTGTCGGCGCCGACCTCGACACGCGCGACATCGCGCAGCCGCACCATCGAGCCATCCTGGTTGGCGCGGAGCACCACGGCGCCGAAGGCGTCGACGGAACTCAGCTGGCCGTTGACCATGACCGTGGCAGTCGTGCGAGTGGCGTCCAGGTTGGGCGGCGCGCCCAATTGGCCAGCCGGAATCTGGGCGTTCTGCTGCGAGATGGCCTGGTTCACGTCGGCCATGCTGAGGTTGTAGGCCACCAGCTTGTTCGGATCGACCCAGATGCGCATCGCACGCGGCGCGGCGAACAGCTGGAACCGGCCCACGCCGGGCACCCGCGACACCGGGTTCTTGATGTTGCGGGTGATGTAGTCGGCCAGCGCGATCTGGTCCATGGACCCATCGACCGACGACACCGCCCCGATCATCAGGAAGCCCGCGCTGGTCTGCTCGAAAGTCAGGCCCTGCTGGGTGACCGCGGTAGGCAGTTGCGCGGAGATGTTCGAGACGCGATTCTGCACGTCGACCTGCGCCATGTCGGGATCGGTGCCGGGACGGAAGGTCACGGTGATCTGCGCCTGGCCGTTCGAATCGCTGACCGATTCGTAGTACAGCAGGCCCTTGGCGCCGTTCAGCTCGTTCTCGATGATGCTGGTGACCTGCTCGGCCACGTCCTCGGCGGACGCGCCCGGATAGGTGGCCGTGATCTGGATCGCGGGCGGCGCCACGTCGGGATACTGGGCGACCGGCATGTTCGGTATCGCCAGCAGGCCAGCCAGCGTGATGAACAGGGCGACCACCCAGGCAAAGATTGGTCTATCGATGAAAAATTGCGGCATGAGGGCGGACTCGGATAGAGAGGCTCACGAAACCCGGGGGCGATCCGCCCCCAAGGCTTACGACGACTGCTTGGGCGGCTGCTCGGCCTGGCTCGGCTGTGCGCCGGGCGCCTGGCCGGGTTGCTGGCCTTGCTGCTGCTCGCCTTTCGGCTGCCATTCGGTGGGCTTGGCAGGCGCGCCGGGACGGATCTTCTGGAAACCCTCCACGACGACCTGGTCGCCAGGATTCAGCCCCTGCGAGATGATGGTGCGCGCGCCCACGACGGGACCCGTCACCACCGAAATCTGCGCCACCTTGCCTTCACGCAGCACCATCAGGCTCTGGCGGCCGTCAGGCGTGCGCTGCAGCGCCTGTTGCGGCACCAGCAACGCTTTCTCGTTCACGCCCTGCTCGAAGCGCACGCGCACGAACATGCCCGGCAGCAGGATGTCGTCGGGGTTCTCGACCTCGGCACGCACATTGACCTGGCCAGTGCCAGGGTCCACCGACATGCCGGTGAAAAGCAGCTTGCCCGGATGCGCGTACTCGGTGCCGTCGTCCAGCACCACCGTCACGCGCGCGGCATCTGCGCCGATCTTCTGCAACTGGCCCTCGGCGAACGCGCGGCGCAGTTGCGCGAGGTCGGCGGTGGACTGGTTGAAGTCGACATAGACCGGGTTCAGCTGCTGCACCAGCGCCATCTGCGTGGCGGTGCCAGCCTCGACCAGCGCGCCTTCGGTCACCAGCGGCTTGCCGATGCGGCCATCGATGGGCGAATCGACGTCGGTGTAGTTCAGGTTGATCTTGGCGTTGTCCAGCGCGGCGCGCGCGGCGGCGACGGCGGCATCGGCCTGGCGGGCGGACCCCACGGCGTTGTCGTATTCCTGCTTGCTGACGGCGTTGGCCTTGACCAGCGGCTCGTAGCGATTGGCCAGTTGGCGCGCCGTGTACAGATCGGCCTGCGCCTGCTTCAACTGCGCGGCAGCCTGGTCATAGGCGGCCTTCATGGGCGCCGGATCGATCTTGAAAAGACGCTGGCCCTTCTTGACGTCGCCGCCCTGCTCGAATTCGATCTTCTGCACGATGCCGGTCACGCGTGCGCGGACCTCGGCATTGCGCACGGCGTCGATGCGGCCCGGAAGCTCGGTCACCACGGGCGCGCGTTGGGGCTGCACCGTCACCACGCTGACCTCGGGCATGCCCGGGTTCATCTGCGGCTGCTCCTTGCAACCAGCCAGCGCCAGGGACGCGGCGAGTGCCAGAGCAAGGGTGGTGGTTCTCGGTGTGAACGAAGAAAGGAAGCGCATGGAGACTCTCTGATCAGGACGCGAAGCGCCGTGCAGTGACTGGGAAACGTCGGGACGAGACGCCAGGGAAATCGGCATGGGGAAAACCCGGAAGAGTATAGATGACGTCCAGCGCAAAATCGGCGAAAAACCTGTTCTACCAAAGGTTTACACCTGAAACACCCTTGCCATGCGACAAGGTTGCCGACCAGCACCGAATGCGCCGCGCAGGCAGCGAAGCCTGGCACGGCGGCGGAACGAAAGACGCAATGATGCCCGGATGAAATTAATCAGGGATTAACGGGGGTAAACCCTGAGCCGGATACGGCCGCAAGGACCGCCCGGGCGGGCACCGGGCGGCCGTGCTTCATGAGGCGGGTTCAGTCCAGCTTGACGCCGGAATCGCTGACCACCTTGGCCCAGCGCTGGATCTCGCTGTCGACGAAGGAACCGAAAGCGGCGCCCGTCATGTTCGGGGTCTCGGAACCGTTGCTCTTCCAGATTTCCTTCACCTTGTCGCTATTGAGCGCCTTGACGAGTTCGGCCGACATCTTTTCCACCACGGCTGGCGGCGTGCCGGCAGGCGCCCACATCGCATACCAGGTCGACACCACGTAATCCGGATAGCCTGCCTCGGCCGCGGTCGGCACGTCGGGCAGCGTCGGCGAACGGGTCTTGGATGCCACGGCGAGCGGCTTGATGGAACCGGCGCGGATGTGTCCCGCGGAGGAACCCAGCCCGTCGTAGGCCATGTCGACCTGTCCGCCGATGAGCGCCGTCAGCATCGGCCCCGCCCCCTGGAAGGGCACATCCACCATCTCGACCTTGCTCTGGATGAGGAAGAGCTCTCCCGCCAGGTGGTGGGTGCTGCCCTTGCCCGCCGAGCCGTAGTTGATCTTGCCCGGATTGGCCTTCGCGTAATCGACCAGTTCCTTCAGCGTCTTCACCGGCAGCTTCTTCTCGTTGACGACGATCACCTGCGGCGGCTCGGCCAGCAGCGCCACCGGCACGAAGCTCTTCTTGATGTCATAGGTCAGGTTCTTGTAGAGCGCCGGCGCCACCGCGTGGTGCGCCCCGCCCATGAAGAAGGTATAGCCGTCGGGCTGGGCCTTCGCGGCCACGGAGGCGCCCACGGTGCCGCCCGCGCCGCCCTTGTTGTCGACCACGACGGCCTGCCCCAGCTGAGCCGTGAGCTGCTGCGCCAGGGGCCGCGCATAGGTGTCCGTGCCGCCGCCTGCCGGAAAGGGCACGATGATGGTGATGGGGCGCTCCGGCCAGGCCGCGGCGGCGGGCGCGATGCCCCCCACCATGCCTGACAAGGCGATCGCTGCAGTCAAGATTCCTGTCTTCATCGTTGTCTCCTCGAGGGTGATGTTCTGGCCATCGGGGTCCTCGGGCTGGCCGCCTGCCTCGCCGGGCAGTGTCAGCATGGCCCGGCACCACCGGGGCATCTTTGTTCTAGGAAATCCACTTCAGTGCTGCATCGTTCCTGCTCGCGCCGCTGATCCGGCGCGCCATCGTGTCGCGTGTCCTCCTTGTCGGGTGAAGATGGGACGGGATCCTGCCGGCCTGTCTACCGGTAGGTGTCCCGCAGGACGTTCTTCTGGACCTTGCCCATGGCATTGCGCGGCAAGGTCTCCACCAGGTGGATCTGCTTGGGCACCTTGAAATTCGCGATGCGCCCGCGCAGGGTATCGGCCAGCGCCTGCGCATCCAGTGCGGCGCCGGGCTTGGCCACGACGACGGCCACCACGGCCTCGCCGAAATCGGGATGCGGGACGCCGATCACCGCGGACTCGTCCACGCCCGGCAGGTCATCCAGCACGCCCTCGATCTCCTTGGGATAGACGTTGTAGCCGCCCGAAATGATGAGGTCCTTGTTGCGCCCGACGATGGAGAGGTAATCGTCGGGCACCACCGCCCCGCCCGCCTCGCCGCCCCAGCGCCCCATGTCGCCCGTGCGGAACCAGCCATCCAGCGTGAATTCCTCGCGGTTCTTCTCGGGCATGCACCAATAGCCCGAGAACACGCCATCGCCCTTGACCTGCACGTGGCCGATGGCGTCGGGCCCCAGCGGCTGGTCCTGGTCATCGGTGATGCGCAAGGACACACCGGGCAAGGGCTTGCCCACGGTGCCGCCCAGGCGGGCCGACTCGGGCCGATAGGGATTGGAGGTCAGCATGATGGTCTCGCTCATGCCGTAGCGTTCCAGGATCGTGTGGCCGCTGCGCGCGCGGAAATCGTCGAAGGTCTCGCGCAGCAGCGGCGCCGAGCCCGAGATGAACAGCCGCATGTTGGCGCAATGCTCGCGGCCGAAGCGCGGGTCGGACAGCAGGCGCACGTAGTAGGTGGGCACGCCCATCATCACCGTGGCGCGCGGCAGCCACTGCAAGGCCAGGTCGGCATCCAGCCTCGGCGCCCAGAGCATCTTCGCGCCGGCCAGCAGCGCGCCGTGCGAGGCGACGAACAGGCCATGCACGTGGAAAATGGGCAGCATGTGCAGCAGCACGTCGTCCTGCGACCAGCCCCAGTATTCGTGCAGCACGCGGGCGTTGGACGAAAGATTGCCGTGGCTCAGCATGGCGCCCTTGCTGCGGCCCGTGGTGCCCGAGGTGTACAGGATAGCGGCCAGGTCTTCAGGGCGGCGCGGCACCGTATGGAAGGTCTGCGGCAACGATCCCGCCGCCTCCAGCAGGCTGCCCGTCCGGTCGTCGTCCAGCGTGTGCACATAACGCGTGCCGGCGCGGCGCGCGGCTTCGCTGACCCAATCCAGGTTCTTGCTGGCGCAGACCACCAGGCCTGGCGCCGCGTTCTCCAGGAAATAAGCGACCTCGGCTTCGCGATAGGCCGTGTTCAGCGGCAGATACACCAGGCCCGCACGCAAGGTCGCCAGGTACAGCAACAGCGCCTCCGGCGATTTTTCGACCTGCACCGCCACGCGCGCACCGGGCGGCAGGTCCAGCGCGGCCAGGAAATTCGCCAGGCAGGCGCTGGCGCGGTCGATGTCGTCCCAGGTGTAGCGCAGCGTCGGTGTCTCGATGGCCACGCTGCTGCGGTCTTTTGGAAAGCCGCGCTCCAGGACGGCGTACAGGTTCTCGTTGCTGCCCAACTCACACTCCCTTGAAAACAGGCTCCTCGCCTGCAAGAAACGCGCGTACCCCTTCCTGGTGGTCACGGCTGTCGGCGTATGCGAACGCCGCCCGCAACTCCGCTTCGGACAAGGCCGGCGGCTCGGGCGACAGCAGGCGCGCCGTCTGTTTGTTCAAACGCGCGGCCAGCGGCGCGCCCCGCGTGATGCGGGCAAGGCTGCGGGCCACTTCCTCGTGCACCTGTTCATCAGGCACCACGCGGTTCAACAGGCCTTTGTCCTTCGCTTCCGCGGCCTCGAAGATCCGGCCTTCGTACAGGATCTCCAGCGTCACGGAGCGGCCTGCCAAGGCAAGCAGGCCGCGCATTTCGTGCGGCGCCATCGAGAAGCCCAGGCGGCTGATGGGCACGCCGAAGCGCGCCGAGGCGCCCGCGATGCGCAGGTCGCACTGGCTGGCCACCTCCAGGCCGCCCCCCACGCACACGCCCTCGATCTGCGCCAGCACCGGGTGCGGGCACTCGGCCACGGCACGCAGGGCCGGCGCGATGATGCGCGTGTGATAGTTGAAGACGCCTTCGAAATCGGCGCGCAGGCGCGGGAACTCGCTGATGTCGGCGCCGGCGGCGAAGTTGCCGCCCTCGCCGCGCAGCACCACGGCCCGCAGGTCCATGTCCTGCGACAGCGTCGTGAAGATGTCCTGGATCTGGCGCCACATCCCGGCGCTGAGGGCGTTGAGCTTGCCCGGGTGGCTCAAGGTCACCCATGCGATATGGGCCCTGGTTTCAAGCAGGACCTGCCCTGCCTGTTGCGCCTGACTCATGAAGGTCTCCCTGGCTGACGGGCCTGCGCCGCGCCGGCCGCCCGGCGCAGGCGTTCGACGGGTGTCTCCCGGATTCGGATAGTCTCCGGACGAATTCCAGGCCACGGCCCGTCTTCCGTCCCACTGTCCAGGGATTATGGTGAGCGCGCCAGCTGGCCGCAAGGCTTTCAGCCGCCTGCCAGCTACGGAATTACCCTTCCCTTGAAGTATTTTCCGGGTGACGCCACCGGGCCTAGAACCGAAGTGGTTCCCCGCGCTTGCCCCCGATGAGCGCACGCGCCCAGCGCCTGGCCGGCAAGCCATAGCGCGCCTCGACGTCCTCGGCGCGCGCCAGCAGCGTGGCGGCCTCCACCTCCAGCTGTGGTCCCGAGAAGGCGAGCACGATCTGGTTGCCCGCGTCGATCTGCGGCAGCAAGGCCACCCGGCCGTCGAAGGCCTCGCGCAGGTTGGCGATGTTGTGCGGAAAGCTCTCGTGCCTGCCGAACAGGTTCACGGTCATGACGCCCACGTCGCCCAGCACGCGGCGGCAATTGGCATAGAACTCGACCGAGTCACGCACGGGTCCCTGTGCCTGGGCGTCATAGAGATCGACCATGAGCACCGGACAGTGCCCGTAGCGGACCGGATCGGCCACCCACTCCGCCGCATCGCCGTGGTCGATGACCAGCCGCAAGGGCGCGGGCAGCTTGAAGAACAAGTGGCAGGCCATGGTGACCTGCGGATTCCACTCCACCACGGCCAGCGGGCTGGCGGTGTGCTTGAGGCAGAAGCGCGTGAGGGCGCCCGCCCCCAGGCCCAGTTGCCCGATGCTGGCCTCGCGCGGCGGCTCGAGAAAGAGCAGCCAGGCCATCATCTGGCGCGTGTACTCCAGCACCAGCTCGTCGGGCTTGGCGATGCGCATCGCGCCCTGCACCCACTCGGTGGCGAAATGCAGGTAACGGATGCCATCGCCTTCGGACAGCGTCACCTCGTCATGCTCGCGCGCTTGTGCCGCGCGTCCTTTCGTCGACATCTCAGACTCGCTCGAAGACCGCGGCAATGCCCTGCCCCCCGCCTATGCACATGGTGACCAGCGCGTAGCGCCCGCCGACGCGCTGCAGCTCGTACAGGGCCTTGACCGTGATGATGGCGCCGGTGGCGCCGATGGGATGGCCCAGCGCGATGCCGCTGCCGTTGGGATTGACGCGCGTGGGATCCAGCGTGAGCTCGCGGGTGACGGCGCAGGCCTGCGCGGCAAAGGCCTCGTTGGCCTCGACCACGTCGAGCTGGTCGACCGTGAGCCCGGCGCGCGCCAGGGCGGCGCGCGTGGCAGGCACCGGGCCGATGCCCATGTATTTCGGATCCACGCCCGCGTGGGCATAGGAAACGAGGCGCGCCAGCGGCTTCAGGCCACGCCGCTCGGCTTGTGCGCGGGTCATGAGCAGCACCGCCGCGGCACCATCGTTCAGGCCCGAGGCATTGCCGGCGGTGACCGTGCCGTTCTCCTTCTGGAACACCGGCCGCAGGCCGGCCAGGCCCTGCGCGCTGATGTCGCGGCGCACGTGCTCGTCGGTATCGAACACGACGTCGCCCTTGCGGCTCTTGATCGTGACGGGCACGATCTGGTCCTTGAAATGGCCGGCATCGATGGCGGCGGCGGCCCGGCGATGCGACTCGACCGCCAGGGCATCCTGGTCATCGCGCGAGACCTGGTAGCGCGCCGCGACGTTCTCCGCCGTCACGCCCATGTGCACCCGATCGAAGGGGTCCGACAAGGCGCCCGTCATCATGTCCAGCATGGCGGCATCGCCCATGCGCGCGCCCCAGCGCTGCGTCGGCACGATGTACGGCGCGCGGCTCATGCTTTCCGCGCCGGCGGCCACGGCCACCTCGGCATCGCCGAGCAGGATCGTCTGCGCCGCCGACACGATGGCCTGCAGGCCCGAGCCGCACAGCCGGTTCACGTTGAAGGCGGGCGTTTCCTGCGACACCCCGGCATTCAACGCCGCCACCCGCGACAGGTACATGTCGCGCGGTTCGGTATTGATGACGTGGCCCACCGCCACGTGACCCACTTCCGCGCCGCCCACGCCCGCGCGCGCCAGCACCGCCTGGATGACGGTGGCGCCCAGGTCGCAAGGCGCCACGTCCTTGAGCGCGCCGCCGAAATCGCCCACGGCGGTGCGGGCGGCGCTTACGATGACCACGTCTTTCACGGCTGTCTCCTGTCTGGTGGCAAGGCCGCGCAGGCAGCGCGGCATCTTCGGTGTGCCGGCGCCATTTCCGGCCCGCCACACGATGCAGCCATGATACCCAACCGGCGTATACCCCAGTGGCACGCGGGGTCGTTCCGGATGACGGGCATCAGGCCTGCCTATAATTTCAGAACGAACACTCCGAAATGGACCCGCCATGCCGAACGTCGCGTTTTCCGTCCTCGACCTGTCTCCCATCGTGCTGGGCAGCGATGCCGCCACCGCCTTTCGCAACACCGTGGATCTGGCACGCCAGGCGGAAGCGCTGGGCTACCAGCGTTACTGGCTGGCCGAGCACCACAACATGACCGGCATCGCCAGCGCCGCCACGGCCGTGGTCATCGGCCACGTGGCCGGCGCCACCCGCAGCATCCGCGTGGGCGCGGGCGGCATCATGCTGCCCAACCATTCACCGCTGGTCATCGCCGAGCAGTTCGGCACGCTGGAATCGCTGTATCCGGGCCGCATCGACCTGGGCCTGGGCCGTGCGCCGGGCACGGACCAGCTCACCGCGCGCGCCCTGCGCCGCGAACGCATGGAAACGTCGGACGATTTCCCGCAGGACGTGATCGAACTGCAGCACTACTTCCAGCCCGTCGACCCCGCGCCCGCCGTAAAGGCCGTGCCGGGCATGGGACTGAACGTGCCCATCTGGATCCTGGGTTCCAGCCTCTTCGGCGCCCAGCTGGCCGCGCATCTGGGCCTGCCGTATGCGTTCGCCTCGCACTTCGCACCCGACCAATTGCTGCCCGCCATCAACATCTATCGCCAGCACTTCCGCCCCTCTGCCGCGCTGCAGAAGCCGCACGTCATGGCGGGCGTGAACGTCATCGCCGCCCCCACCGACAGCGAGGCCGCCGTGCTCTTCACCTCGCTGCAGCAGCAATTCCTGAACATGCGCCGCAACCGGCGCGGCCAGTTGCCGCCGCCCGTGCCGGACATCGAGGAACTGTGGGCGCCGCATGAGAAGGCCAGCGTGCAGCAGTCGCTGGCCTGTGCCGTCGTGGGCGGCCCCGACGCCGTGCGCGAAGGATTGCGGGCATTCATCGAACGCACCGGCGTCGACGAGCTGATGATCACCGCGCAGATCTACGACCACGCCTCGCGCATGCGCTCCTTCGAACTGGCCGCGCAGGCGCGCGACGCGCTGCACGCCTGAGGACGCCCAAACGACAAGGCCCCCGTCCCGCGACGGGGGCCTTTGCGTTGCCGGAAGCGTTTGGCATCTGCGCTGGCCGGAAGCCACGCCCTTAACTCATGACGCTCTTGCCGGCGGCTCTGCGAATGCGACGCTTGCAGGTTCGGCGGCGGCCGGACCGCTCTGGCCCGCCGCACTGTCGGCCGAGGGCTCGACCGCCGGCGGCGTCACCAGTTCCACCACCTTGCGGCGCGACAGCATGCCGATGAACTCGTCGTTCTCGCCCGTCACCGCCAGCGGCTGGTCGCTGTGCAGCAGGCGCGCCAGGATTTCATCGAGCCCCGTGGCGGCGGGCACCGACGAAATCTCGTCGATGTAGCCCGACACGTCCCGGTCGCCGCTGCCCACCGCCTGGCGGGCGGCATCCACGGTCAGCATGCCGGCCAGGCGCTTGCCATCCAGCACCGGCGCGTATTCGTAGCGCAGGGCCTGCATGCGCTCCAGCGCATGCGCCGGACGCGAACGCATGGTCAGCGTCAGCCGGGGCGGGTTGACGGCGTGCGTCGCGTTCAGCACCTTGCCCCGGTTCACGTCCTGCAGGAAGGCCTGGACATAATCATTGGCCGGATTCAGCAGGATGTCCTCGGGCGTGCCCTCCTGGACCAGTTCGCCGTCCTTCAGGATGGCGATCCGGTTGCCCAGGCGCAAGGCCTCGTCCAGGTCATGCGTGATGAAGACGATCGTCTTGTTCAGCTTGGCCTGCAATTGCAGCAGGTGATCCTGCATTTCGCGGCGGATCAGCGGATCCAGCGCCGAGAAGGCTTCGTCCATCAGCAGGATCTCGGCATCGGTGGCCAGCGCCCGGGCCAGGCCCACGCGCTGCTGCATGCCGCCGGACAACTGGTGCGGATACTGCTTCTCGAAACCCGACAGCCCCACCTGGTCCAGCCACTGGCGCGCGCGCTGTTCGCGCTCCTCCTTGCCCACGCCCTGGATCGCCAGGCCATAGGCCGCGTTCTCCAGCACCGTGCGATGCGGCATGAGGCCAAAGCGCTGGAACACCATGCTCATCTTGCGCTGGCGGAAAGCCTCCAGCTCGCGCTTGCCCAGCGTGACGACATCGACGCCGTCGACCAGGATCTGGCCGGCGCTCGGCTCGATGAGGCGGTTGAAATGGCGGATCAGCGTCGACTTGCCCGAGCCGGACAGGCCCATGATGACGTAGATGCTGCCTTCCTCGATGGACAGGCTGATGTCGCGCAGGCCCAGCGTGTGGCCGCTGCGTGCCAGCAGCTCGTCCTTGCCGATGCCCTGCTGGGCGGCTTCCAGCCACTTCTTCGGGTGCGCGCCGAAAATCTTGTAGATGTTCTTGACTTCGATCTTGCTCATCGCGTGCCTCCCTTGCGCATGCGTTGCCCATAGGATTGCGTGATGCGGTCGAACAGCACCGCCAGCACGACGATGCCCAGGCCCGCCACCACGCCGCGGCCCACCTCCAGGCGGTTGATGCCCAGGAGCACCTCATAGCCCAGGCCGCGCGCGCCGATCATCGAGGCGATCACCACCATCGACAGCGCCATCATGGTGGTCTGGTTCAGGCCGGCCATGATGTTGGGCAGGGCCAGCGGCAATTGCACGCCGAAGAGCTGCTGGCGCGAGTTCGCGCCAAAGGCGCGGGAAGCTTCGAGCACTTCACGATCGACCAGCCGGATGCCCAGGTCGGTCAGGCGGATGAGCGGCGGCACGGCATAGATCACGGTTGCGATCAGCGCCGGGATCTTGCCCAGGCCGAACAGCATCACCACGGGAATCAGGTAGACGAAGCTGGGCATCGTCTGCATCACGTCGAGCACCGGCAGCAGCACCGAGCGCAGCCAGTCGACACGCGCCATCAGGATGCCTATCGGAATGCCGATGACCACGGACAAGCCCGCCGCCATGAGCATGAGCGACAGCGTCTGCATGCCGGCATCCCACAGGCCCAGCAGGCCCAATGCACACAGCAGGCCGCCCATGGCCACGCTGAAGATCACGCGCCGGCTCACGAGCCAGGCCACCACGACCACGACCAGCACGACCGACCACCAGGGCGCGCCGCGCAGCAGTTGCTCCAGCCAGACCAGCATGTTGAGGATGGGACGCGAGAGCGTTTCGAGCGTCTCGGCGTAGTTTGTGACGAGATGATCGACGAAACCGTCGATCGCGCGCCGTACGTCGCGCGCGGGAATGACTTCGGGAAACATGAACAGGATCTCCGGCTAGAGATGTCTGTTCGCAGGCGCGGAATTTCCGCGCCTGCGAACAGACACCGGGAGGTCCGTCGGGCGGCCAGGCGCCCGGGAGGCACATCAGCACTGCCTCCCGGGCCCTCGCCTGGCCGCCGGGCGGACCCGGCTACAGGCTCAGGCTAGGCTCAGAGAGAGGCTTGCACGCGCTCGGCGACGTCCTTGGGGACCCACTGGGTCCAGGCCGCGGACTTGTTCTTCAGGAACCACCGGGCCATCTCGGCCGCGTCGTCACCCGTTTCTTCCATGTTGGCCAAGGTCTCGTCCAGGTCGGCCTGTTCAAGCTTGATCTTGGAGAAGAACTCGGTGAGCTTGGGCGCCTGCTTCATGAAGTCGGCGTTCAAGGCCGTGAAGACAGGGTTTTCGGGATAGGCGCTGGGTTGCGGATCCGAGCACTTGGGGTCGGTCAGGCACTCGTGCTTGGCGGCGTCATAGGCCGGCAGGTCCAGCTTGACCAGGTCCATCGCGCCCACCAGCGGGGTCGGGTACCAGTAGTAGAAGACCACGTTCTGCTTGCGCTTGTACGCGGACGTCAGCGCGGCCTTCTGCGCGGCGCCCGTGCCGGGCGAATACAGCGTGTAGGAGTCCTCGAGCTTTAGCGCCTTGTACAGGTTGGTGGACACCACCTCGCAGCCCCAGCCTGCCGGGCAGCCATAGAAGCGGCCCTTGTTGGGCTCTTCGGGGTCGGTGAACTCGTCCTTGAACTTCGGCAGGTCGGCCGCCGACTTCAGCTCGGGGAAACGCTCGGCGGTATAGCGGGGAATGAACCAGCCTTCGCCTCCCATGAAGAGTTCGCCGACGCGCTTGACCTTGCCGCGCTTCTCGGCCTGGGCCCACGGTTCGGCGACGCTGTTCAGCCAGATCTCGCTGTTGATGTCGAGGTCACCGCGCTCCAGCGCGGCCAGGGCCGGCAGGGTCTCGGTGGGCAGGACTTCCGACTTGCAGCCATAGCCCTTCTCCAGGATGGTGCGTTGCACCTCGACCAGGATCAGGTTGGACTCCCAGTTCATGCCGCCGAAATTGACGGGACGCTTGAGTTCGCACTGCGGGGTTTCCGCAGCCTGGGCCACGCCCGATACGCCACCGAGGGCGGCCGCGACGGCGCCAGCCAGGGCGGCGTGACGCAAGCGGCGGGAAAAGGGCATGACGGCGCGACGGGACACATCCGTGCGCGCGCTGGGCAGTTGCTTGGTACTCATGGGCATTCGCCTCCTTTGGGTCACGGCGTCTCCGACAACCTGGATGCCAGGCTGGCGAAACGCGCCATTTAGCTAAAAGGGGTTGTGCGGAAGACGGGCCAGGCCGCCAATACAAACCGACACTGCTGGACGGATGCCTGTTAGGGCATCCAAAGACGGGGCTGAATCAACACCTCTGACGAGAAGCTGAACACAGACCACATTTGATGAATTCTGAACGAAGAAGGCAGCATTTTAGCCGAGAATGCTGGCAGGCGCCACTGGACGCACAAAAGCTTCCACACCCGGCGCAACGTAAAACGTGGGTGCACCCTCGCGGAGAGGGCCAGAATGCTGCTCCACACAATCGCAACTCTGCCCAGCCGCCGCTTCGCAGACAAACTGGATTCTAGAGAGGGGTCGGATTCCCAACCCCAGCGCCGCCATGCTTCACAGCCTTAGATCGACGTACCAGATAATTGGCGAGAGAATGACCTGTCAATGCGAACATCAATGCCGGAATGACTTGAAAGAACAACACATCATTTACCATGCTCTGGGCCCCGATAGATAAAAGCGTGGCCACAGACACATCCCGCCCGAAGCTCTTTTTTGAAAACCAAAGCAGAATCAGTGAGAGAAAAGCCCCGCCGCAGTATAGGATCGCATAGAAGATTCCACCTTTGAACACTGCCGTCAGAAGTACATTGTGAAGGCTCGAGAATTTAAAGGACAACACATCCTTCAAATTGCAAAAACCGCAACCGAATGCAGATATCCGAGCATCAAGCCGCTCGCCAGCATCGCGATAAATTGCCATCCTCCCAGTTGAGAGATCATCCAGATCGCCCTTTTTGATATTATCCACCGCCCGATTAAACTTGTAATTACCAAAAACTTGAGGCGTAATTTCTGAGGTCGCTGCCCCCCCTTTCCCCTCGGACGAATTGTATGCCAAAGAATACGCCCACGGTCCAAGCAATACCAGGAAAAAAAATAGCGAGATCCAAGTCTCCTTTTGACGGAAAGCCAAGCAAAGAAGGATGGCATAGAAAATTACTATACCCAGCATGACCTGCCTAGTCCACAGGCTGAACGTAATAAAAATCAATCCAGTTGATAGAAGCACGGTTGCCAGCCTTAGCCACTTGCCCCGAATCGAGAGTGCAGAGGCCAAAGTCAGGCAGCCCACCACCATAGCAATAGTGGCAAGGGTAATAACTGCGTACTTCCCGTAAAAAGGAAAAAATGAATCGATATAAGTAGTTTCTTCGGAGGTGTATGCAACGGTTTCGTAGGGCGAAATTTTTAGTAAACTTCCTCCGTTGAGGTAGATGTCAATCACGAATATCACCGTCATGGCGACACCGATTGGAGCGACTATTTTCCACATTTCGCCCACAGCGAACCGACGTTTTGCCAGCAGCATGCCTAGCAGAATATAAGGCGCGCCGCTGGTGAAGCTAGCAGCACCGATAATATTTCTAAAGCGCCCCTCCGACCCTACCATTCCAAAAAGCGCAAGAACTCCGCATGCCGCCATGAAGCCTACGACAGCCCAATGAACCTTGTCTTTCCGATCAAACAACAATAGCGCCACCGGCGCCAATAGCAGAGCTGGTGTAATCTCGAAGCCCGGCACCGCAAATATTTGCACCGGCAATGCGGCCGCAAATAACAGGCCTACTGCAAGCACCAACCGCCAATCCTTCAAAATGGGTTCGTTCTCACTTGAAAAATAAATGCTCATAAAAATCTCTTAATGACTTCACACCGGCACCAGCCTTTCAAAAAAACACTAGGCCGGAGTTAATAAGCTTGGATTATTGGCGGGTTTTGTTTAAATGATAAGGGGTGTACTCCGGAATCCAGTAATTTAACTGCTCCCGGACAGCTTCGTCCGACACTGGCCCGGCCTGCTTCAACCAAGCAGCGCTTTCATCCAAGAAAGTCTTAGAAACGGGCCTGGATCGGGCGATACGCAGTTTTTCGTGAGGGGTCGGCAGCGTTTCTTCGGCATCCGCAAGCAACTCTTCAAAAAGCTTTTCCCCCGGGCGCAACCCCGTATACTCAATCCGAACATCTTCTTCTGAAAAACCCGAAAGTCGGATCATATTGCGAGCAAGGTCGGCAATGCGAACCGGTTCGCCCATTTCCAATACGAAGACCTCCCCCCCCTGCCCCATTGTTGCAGCTTGCAACACCAGCTGAGCAGCCTCCGGGATAGACATGAAGAACCGCGTGATGTCGGGATGAGTCACACTGACCGGCCCTCCACGCGCGATCTGGGCGTGGAATTTAGGTATGACGCTACCCGCACTGCCCAGCACATTGCCAAACCTAACGACATGGAACGCAGTTTTACCCTCCACGCGCTGCATGGCTTCACACAACATCTCGGCCATACGCTTGCTGGCGCCCATGACATTGGTCGGATTAACGGCCTTGTCCGTAGAAATCAATACAAACCGCTCGGCTCCAAATCTTGCAGCACAACTGGCAACATTAAGGGTTCCCAAGACATTGTTGCGAACTGCCTGCCAAGCATTGGCAATCTCCATTAAAGGAACGTGTTTATAGGCAGCAGCATGGAATACGAGATCTGGTTCCCACAGCGAAAATATTTCCTCCATGCGGGTCATATCCTTTACATCACCCGCCAGTGGCACCACCTGAATCTCAGGCCGGTTTTCGCTGAACCACTGCTCGATCGTGTAGAGGGCGAACTCACTGGATTCGAGCAAGATCAATTGAGATGGACCGAAACGAACCAATTGCCGACAAAGCTCGCTGCCAATCGAACCGCCCGCGCCGGTCACGAGAACCCGCTTAGCATGCAGCATGGTCTGGATGTGGAAAGTGTCGATCTGGACCGGCTCTCGCCCAAGCAAGTCTTCAACGCTCAGCGGCCGCATCATGTTGATTGCAACCCGCCCACTCATCAGTTCGCTCAACGCCGGAACGGTGAACAATGAAGCCCCAGCACTAGTAGCCACATCAGAGAGGCGACGCAGCACAGCGGATTTGGCAGAAGGAATGGCCAAAATTACATGGCGTGCACCAGAGTTTTCCAGCACTTCGACCAGGCGATCAGTGCCGCCCTCTACACGGCATCCGGAAAGCTCCAGCCCCCACTTGTTACGATCATCGTCCACCAGGGCCACCACGCGCCACTCGGAGCTTCGTCCCAACTCGCGAACAAGCATGGCACCTGCAGTACCTGCCCCCACGACGACTACCGGCACTCCCTGCACAAGTCCATCACGGCCGTAGAGTGAGTATTCCTTCCACATCCTCCACGCGGCCCTACCACCTCCCATCATCAAAAGCAGCAGTAAGGGGTAGAGTATTAATATGGATCGGGGCAAAGCCGCCTGATCACGCTGCATGAATGCAAAGATAAGAACCACAACTGTTGAAATACAGACCGCTTTTAGCACCCGCCGCAGATCGGGCAAACTTGCAAACATCCACATCCCTCGATATAGCCCCACCCACCGACAAGTCAGCATCTGCACAATTAATAGCACAGGCAACCCAGCTCCAATCACTGGCTCCCAACCTACGGGCCATTCAAAATTGAATCGGATTAGGAAAGCTCCAATCCAGGCAACGATGATCGCAGCTAGGTCGAAGAGAAAAACGAACGCAGTGCGAAAACGTGTAGGAACAATCATTCTCATTTTGAAAAGGTTGGCCAAGGTATGGTAGCGCCTCGCAGAGCGCAAAACAGACGGAATTCTACTGAATGAGGAGCGCCGTGTGGGCTCATCGCCTCCCGCCCCAGGCCTCAAGGCTGCGCCTCCCCCGCGCAACACGGCTTCCCCTCGCACGCGTCCCCTCACGCTCGATGAGCAAGATCGTAAAGCGGTTACTATCTATTGTTTCAGTCAACCGCTTTCCGTCCCCTCGTGCGGAACGCCCATTTTAGGTCCGCTGCGCGACGCGGTCTCCAACAATGTTCCAATGTTCCCTTGAGTGACACCTGCCATTTTACCTGTTGACAGCCACCAAATTTTCTGACTCCCTCGCTCATGACCAAACCCCTAGTTTCGTACAAGCGCGTGCTGGCGGTGTTCGGCACGCGCCCTGAAGCCATCAAGATGGCCCCCGTGATCAAGCAGCTACGTCTGCAACCCGGCATGCAGGTCCGGGTCTGCGTGACCGGCCAGCACCGACACCTGCTTGATCAGGTCCTCGCCTTGTTCGACATCGTGCCGGACCACGACCTCAACATCATGCGCCCTTCCCAGAGTCTTGCCGACATCACGTCGTCCGTGTTGACCGGCATAGGTGAGGTCCTCCAGGCGGACAAACCTGACCTCGTGCTGGTCCACGGCGACACCACGACGACCTTCGCCACATCACTTGCCTGTTTCTATCAGCGCATCCCGGTGGGGCACGTCGAGGCCGGCCTGCGCACCGGCAATCTGTACTCCCCGTGGCCCGAGGAAATGAACCGGGTTTTCACGGGAAAACTGTCCACGCTGCATTTCGCGCCGACGCAGAAGTCACGTGACAACCTGCAAGGGGAAGGTATCGATGGCACCACGGTGTTCGTCACCGGAAACACCGTTGTCGACGCCCTGCTCGATATCGTCGCCCGGATCAATACAGACAAGACTCTGCAGGAAATACTGGATCGCCAGTTCACCGAGCGTGGCATCAATCTCGACAATTTCGTGCTTGTCACCGGACACCGGCGAGAAAACTTCGGCGCCGGCATGGAAGCCGTCTGCCGAGGCCTCAAACGTGTCGCTGAAGAACTGGGCGTGGAAGTCGTCTATCCGGTTCATCCCAACCCCAACGTGGGAGAGCCTGTACGCAGGATCCTTGGCGGGATGCCGGGCATACACCTGATCGAACCGCTCGACTACCTGCCTTTCGTGCGTCTGATGAGCCGGGCACGGCTCATCTTCACCGACTCCGGCGGCATTCAGGAAGAGGCCCCCTCTTTGGGCAAACCCGTTCTGGTCATGCGCGAGACCACCGAGCGCCCGGAAGCGGTAGAGGCAGGAACGGTGCTGCTCGTGGGAACCGACGAGGAGCGTCTGTTCAATGAAGCCTCGCGCCTTCTCCTTGATGAGGATGAATACCTCCGCATGTCCATGAAACACAATCCTTACGGCAATGGCACCGCCGCTCTCACTATCGCCCAAATCATCTCCGGATCTCGCCAGCATGCAAGCTAATAAAACCAAGGTTTCCGTTATCGGCCTGGGATATATCGGACTTCCGACCGCTGCCGTTCTAGCCAGCGTCGGACACAACGTCATTGGTGTCGACGTCGACGCCCATGTCGTTGAGACCGTGAACCGGGGTGAAACTCATATCGTCGAACCCGATCTGGACGGATTGGTCGGTAGCGCTGTCTCTTCCGGTCGTCTGCGCGCCACGCAAACGCCTGAAGAGGCGGATGCCTTCCTCATCGCCGTGCCGACCCCCTTCAAGGACAGCAAGCAGCCCGACCTCATTTATATCGAATCCGCTGCTCGCGCCATCGCACCCAAACTGCGCAAGGGCGACCTGGTTATCCTGGAGTCCACCTCACCGGTAGGCGCCACGGAAAAGCTCTCCGGCTGGTTGGCTGAGGAACGTCCTGACCTGCGTTTCCCCCGCCTGGGCAGCACCGATCCCGCCGACATCCATCTGGCTTACTGCCCTGAACGCGTTCTGCCGGGCAGCACAGTCACCGAACTGGTCAAGAACGACCGCGTCATCGGCGGAATGACGCCAGATTGCGCCGCGCGGGCCCGTGCCCTCTACCAGACCTTCGTGCGCGGCGAATGCGTGCTGACTGATGCCCGCACCGCCGAAATGACCAAGCTCACGGAGAACTCCTTCCGGGACGTCAACATCGCGTTCGCCAACGAGCTGTCGCTGATCTGTGACGAACTGAGCATCAACGTGTGGGAACTCATCACCCTGGCCAATCGCCATCCCCGCGTCAACATCCTCAAGCCCGGCCCGGGCGTGGGCGGCCACTGCATTGCGGTCGATCCGTGGTTCATCGTGGACTCGGCCCCCGAGTCTGCCCGCCTGATCCGTACAGCGCGTGAAGTCAATGACGGCAAGCCCCACTGGGTACTAGACAAGGTGGCGCAGGCCATCGAGGCCACACGCACGCGCCTGGGCCGCGAAGTCACGGTTGCCTGCTTGGGCCTGGCATTCAAGCCCGATATTGACGACCTGCGCGAAAGCCCCGCACTGGAAGTTGCGCACGCCATTATCCGTGCAGCCAAAAACGAAGTTTTGGTAGTCGAACCCTACATCGATGCGTTGCCGCCAGTGCTCAGCACGCATGACAATGCCAAGCTCGTCGGCACCGATGCCGCTCTGGCGCAGGCCGACCTGTTGGTATTGCTAGTCGACCACGCGCAGTTCAAGACGGTCGACCGTGAGCGCCTGGCAGGCAAGGCCATCGTCGACACGCGCGGCGCCTGGGCCTAAGAGTGACCCACATGGCGACCCATCGCCCTTCCATGCGTACGTTCCTGACCGTTGGCGGTCTAGCTTTGCTCTTGGCAGCTGCGGCTGCCGGCGTGGCGTCCTGGCCTTCGCGAGCGGAGCCCACGGTACGTCTGCTGGATGTAGTCCCCGCCAGTGTCGTCAACGAGAACGGCAAGATTCTCGTCGACTTCGGCAAGACCTGGTTCGGCAAGGTCGACATTGCGCCCAATGCCCGCAACGAGGGCAGGACCATTTCGGTGGTCATGAAAGAAACCACCGAGCCGCGCCCCTATGCTGCCATCGGGCCTGAACCACCTGCCGTACGGTTCGAAACCGTGCGCGCCCTCAAGCTGGGGTCGGGCACGCAAACCGTGCCGTTGCCGGAGCGCGACCTGCGCCTGATGCCAGAAGAAATCGGCGCCGTCATGCCGCTGCGCTACGTCGAGATCACCGGCTGGGAAGGCGAGTTCCCCGCAGAGGCGATCGCCATGCGCGCCGCCGTCGCGCAAGCCTATCAGGACATCGGCGCATTGGCCGTCCAGGGCAGCCGGGACGCTGCCCTGAACGCCATATGGGAACTGTCGCGCCACACCATGGCCGCCACCAGTTTTGCAGCCCTCTTCGTGGATGGCGACCGCGAGCGCCTGCCCTATGAGGCTGACGCTTACATCAACCAGCTGGGCTGGCACGCCACCACGGGTGAGGTCAGCGTGCCGCGCCGCACCTTCGAGCATCTGATCAACCATCCATCCTGGCCCACCGAGTGGCAGGCACACATGCATCTCATGGCATGGGCCGACTACATGTACACGGGTGACAAGGGCTTTCTTCGCAAGCACTACGATCGCCTCAAGTTCCTGACCTACCATGAGCTCATGGACCCGTCCGATGGGCTGGTCGATGTCAGCCGCATGCCCCAGGAATTCAAGGCACGCACCCGCATCAAGGAAAAGATCGAGGACATCGTCGACTGGCTACCCACCGAGCGCGACGGCCACGAGATGATGCCCAAGAACACGGTGGCCAACGCCTTCATCTACAACGGCCTGGTGCACATGGGCCGTATTGCTGCCGTCCTGGGAGAGAAGGATGACCAGCGGTATTTCGAGGCACAGGCCGGCAAGCTGAAAGACGGGCTATGGGCCCGCGCCGCACGTGCCGATGGCCTCCTGGCCGATGGTGTAGGCTCGTACCACACATCCGCGCACAGCCTGTTCATTCCCTTGGCATTCGGGCTCGTGCCTGATGAGCGCAAACCGCTATTCATGAAAGCACTGAAGGCGCGGATCCAGAGCTACAAGGGCGGCTTTCCCAGTTCGATCTTCACTGCGCAATACTTGCTGGAAGCCCTCTTTCAGGAAGGGGAAGACCAGGCCGCGCTGGATCTGATCGTCAACCGCACAGAACGCGGCTGGCTGCACACCATCGAAAAGTACGGCGCCACCGTCACGCATGAAGCATGGGACATCAAGTACAAGTACAACGAAGACTGGACCCATGCCTGGGGCGCCGCGCCCGCCAATATCTTGCCTCGTTTCCTGGCTGGCGTGCAGCCGCTGGAGCCGGGCTGGACTCGATGGAAGCTGGCACCGTCCAAGGCGCTGGATGCAGATCTGCAGGCCACCATTCCCACTCCGCACGGCAACATCAGCCTGCGCATCGACCGCGCTAACCAACGCCTGACGGTGACCGTGCCGGCTGGCACCCGGGCCGTAATCGAACGGGACGACGCTACGCAGGAACTGGCGGCAGGCGAGCACAGCCTGCCCTGGCCTTCGGCCAGCTGAGCACCACAGAGTGGCGCGGGCAGCGGGCGTCAGCCCGCGGCCCGCTGCAACGGCCTGGCAGGATTCCCCACCACGGTAATGCCCGCTGGGACATCCTTGGTCACCACCGCGCCCATACCGATCACTGCGCCACGGCCGATGATGCGCGGCTTGCCGGGCACGCCCTGCTTGATCACGGCGCCGGCGCCCAGGTAGGCGTGGTCCTCTATGACAATGTTGCCGTTGCACTTGACGCCAGGTGCGAAGGTCACGAAGTCGCCGATGATGCAGTCGTGCATCACATAGCTGTAAGCGTTGGCATGGAATTGCTTGCCGATCTGGATGTTGCTGGTCAAGTTCACGAAGGGTGCCAGGATCGCCCCCTCCCCGATCCGCACCTCGTCCATGATCACCACGTTCTGGGCGCAAAGGCTCCACATCTGCACGCCATGCTCGGCACAACGCTGCACCAGGCGCTCGCGCACCTGGCTGTTGGCGATGGCCAGGGCCGCGTGGCGCCTGACCTGCGACAAAGACAGAAAAGTGGCAGCGCTGAAGGCCAGATGACCGTTCACACGCTCGCCGTCCGTTGCTGCATCATCGACGAAGACCAGCGCGTCGGCAGGCAGCCCTTGCGCCGCCAGTTGCTGGCGAGCCACATGCATCATTTCACGGCCGAAGCCTCCGGTGCCGAAGATCGCATAGAGTACTTCCGACATCGCCTGTCCCTTCCCGATAGGTTGGCCGCTCACGTTGGGCGTCCACGGCCGGATTCTCCGGCGGCAACGACCCAATCGACCCAACGGGCCGACAACAAGGCACGATCGAACTCACGCTCGGCCAGCCGTCGACTGTTCTGGCCCATCTCGCGCAGTGCCGGGCGATCTTGCGCCGCCTGCTCCAGTGCATCGGCGAAAGCAGCCGGATCGGCCGGTGGCACAGCAAAGCCGCAACGGCTTTCCTGGATCATGGTGGCCAGCCAGCCGGGGTAATTGTTGAGGACCGGCACGCCAGCAGCGATGTAGTCGAAGAACTTGTTGGGTGAAGTGCCGTAGTAGAACGCTGGCACGTTGTCCAATATTTGCAGACCCAGGTCAGTACTGGCCATGAGACACGCCAGCCGGCCCTTGCCCACCGGATCATGGAAGACCACGTTGTCCAGGCCTTCGCGGTGGGCACGCGCCTGCAACGCCGGCTTGAGCTTCCCTTGCCCGATCAGCAAAATCTTGATATCGCCTCGCCCACGCTGTTTGAGCACGGCGGCGGCGTCCAACACGGCGTCCAACCCATTCGCCACGCCATGCGTGCCGGCAAAGACGGCCATCAGGTCGGACGGCGCAATACCCTCTGGCCGCCACGGTTCGGCTGCACCATCGAAGATATCCAGATCACACCCATTGGGCACCAAGGTAATCTTTTCCTTGGCAACCCCCCGATGCGCGATACCCTCGACAATGCCAGGCGACAGACCGACGAGGCGATGGGCCGAGCGATAGCTGGCCCATTCCAGCGCGCTCATCAGGCCCAGTACCAGAGGACTCTTGATGACACCCATGGCCCGAGGCAGTTCAGGCCAGAGATCGCGGACCTCGAACACGAAAGGCCGGCCACGCAGCCAACGCGCAAAGATGCCAGGGATACCTGCAGTCAGGGGCGTCGTGGTCGAAAACAGCACATCATAATTCTCCGAGAACGCCAAGCCGATACTGCGTAGGGAGAACTTGAGAAAGGTGCCGGTCCGCTTGACCAAGCCATCCTTGTTGGAATACGAGAGATCCAGCTCAATCACATCGATCCCATCCACCGTACCGCGGCGTTGCCCACTCTTGAAGGGACCAGACAGGCCCGTGTTACCGCCTTGCATGCTGCCACACACCATGGTGACCTGATGTCCACGCGCCAACAGCTCCCGCGCCATCGCATACGATCGAATCGCGCCTGCACCATAAGGCGTAACGAAATGCTGATGAAAATAAAGGACTCTCATGTTTTCCAGGCGTAAAGGGTGGTCAGGACGGCAGGCCGATCCACCTCGAGTTCGAAGACGGGTATTGCGGTGCGCTCATAGTAGTGACGCGATTCCTCACCTGATACCAGCGCGCCTCGGCGAGCAGGCACCGAACTGGTAACGGTCAGGCGATGACCTGCATCGTTCAGCAGCAGGAAGTTCAGCGGCCCTTGCCCGCCTTCTTGCAACTGCCAGTTGCCAGGCTCCAAGCGCCAGCGCAGCACGGCGCCCTGCATGCAACCGTCAATGCGATCCTCGACCAGCAAGGCCGACGCCCGCAAGCTGACCTGGCGCAGGTGATATGCACCCGCATGATCCCGATAGGCTGCCTGGGCGCTTGGGTCCGTCAGGTCATCACCGCCGGTATAGGTGATGTCTTGCGGACGCAGCCAAGCACCGAACAGAAAGCGCCCAAGCCTGGGCATCTGGTCTCTTCCATCGAACTGGACCGTATTGTGGCCAGCCGTGCCGCCAAAATAGGCAATCACGCCTGCATCGGTGTTATAGCTATAGGTGCCGGCGTCGCGCAGCAGGTTGGATCCATCGACCCACAGGTCCACGTGCAGGGCATCGGCCTGGCTGGGACGAAAACGAAAACGCGGATAACGCAGCAAGGCCATCGCACCTTTACGCCGCAGCATGGCAAAACCGCCGTCGTCCGCCCATAGCCCTTGTTGACCCGGTGCCTGCGGCAGCTCCTGGTCCACGCCCAGCCAGCCACAAGCAGTGTCCCAAGGGCCTTGCTGCGCATAGGCACGCTCGTTCGCAAACATGGCCATGGCCCACTGCACCGAGAACCGATAATCCCGGTAGGGCATGTCCGCCAACTGGAACAGGCGCGCGCCGTCGTTTGCGCCCACATTGGGCCCATCACCACTTACCGGGTCGACGATCTCGTACAGCCAGCGGGTCGCCGCCTGTGCTCGCGCCAGAAAACGCCGATCGAACGCGGGCGCATCCACGCGCCTGCGCCAGAGCTCGGCGAAGCTCAAGGTGTCGAGCATCATGCGGTGGTAGTTCAAGGAATACTGACTGAAGGTGCCGTTGGCGCCTATCAGGCGTTCTGCCCGATTGCGCAGCAAAGCACGCCCGCTGCGTGCCCAGCCATGGCCTCGCGCATCACCCATGTGTGCCAGCCAGGTACCGCCCACGAACAGAGCGGCAGCCTCGGAGGTGCCATGATTGTTGTCCTGGGCAATTGCGTACTGGCGCGTCGGTGCGATGCGCTGCAGGTGCACCACCAACAGCTCGCGCAAGCCCGGCAATGCCTGTGCGACGGGCATCTCCAGCAACACGGCAGCACACGCCAGATGCAGTACCCTGAGCGACGCCTCCTGGCCGCACTTCCAATTAGGTCCCAGATAAGGCGGATTGGCCCTGCACCAATCCTGCAACCACCGGTTCAACCGCGCCAGCTCGGCGGCATCGCCCTGACGTGCACGCTGAGCAAACGCCAGCACCCAGTCAAAGCGCGATAACTCCCAAAGCAACTTGATGTCGCCGACGCGCGGATCAAAATCCGGAATGCGCCACCACGGCCGCTCCGGCGCGGGCAGACGCTCGCCACTCAAGGGGTTGGCCTGCCAATCGGGTGGCGCCTCAGCGCATACAACGGGCCAGCGGCTGAACAACATGCCCTGCGTACGCCAAGCGGTAGTCGCAGGCCAGGGTGAGGGATCGGCCTGCGCCGCGATGAAGAACGGGCCGGTGGGGACGCGGGCCCGCAGCCGAATGACAGGATGTATCCCCAGGCGCACGCCCAGCCGGTAAACCAATGCCCGCAAGACATTGGGCAAGCCCAGCGCCAGCACCGTCCTTGCCTTGCCCAGCTTGGTCACGGCCATGGTCAATTACTGTGCCCGCAACAGGTCGGCGACCGTCAACGAGACTTGCGCGACTTCGAAGATTTCGCTGGCAGGAATCGCAGGGGTGCCCGTACGCAGCCCGTCGAGGAAGGCGGCCGCGCAGGCAGCCTGACCCTTGTTCTGCCGCCACGCCGACATTTTCTTGAAACCGGGCCAGCCGAAGCCCTGCAACTTGCGGAAGTTGTCCAGTTGCAATACACGCCCTGCCGCGAAGACCTCGACGCGCTCCTTGGGGAAGCTGGCAGCGCCGTTTGCCAGGTACATGATCGTGCCGAACGAACCGTCTTCGAAACCAAGGATGATGGCAGCCTTGTCTTCCCGGATCAGCACGCCGGGATGATCACCCATGCGGCGAGCCTGCACCGATACGATCGGGCTACCGGCGAGAAAACGCATAAGGTCGATGAAGTGACACGCCTCGCCGATGATGCGGCCGCCACCGGTCGCATTATCCTGCGTCCAATGGTTGGGAGGAATGGCACCGGCGTTCATCGTCATGATGAAGGATTTGGGCTCCTTTACCGGCGCCAGCAATTGCTTCATCTTCTGCACGTGCGGCGCGAAGCGGCGGTTGAAACCGACCATCAGTTGCGGCGGCGAGCCCTCATGCTGGAGGCGATCTTCATAGGCGGCACGGACGGCGGCCAAACCCTCTGCATCGATGGCCAGCGGCTTCTCGACGAATACGTTCTTGCCCGCGGCCAGCGCCTGCGAAGCAAAGTGGGCATGCGAATCGTGTCGGGTAACGATGACGATGGTGTTGATCGCAGGGTTGGCGATGACCGCGTCGGTATCGCTGGAGGCTTGCGCGAAGCCCGCCTTCTCGCCATGGATGACACCGTTGATGCCCCCGGCCGTGGCGATGCTGTGAAATTGCGCGCCCGCGGCCTTGAAGGCAGGAATGAGCATGCGCGAGGCGTAGTTGCCAGCTCCCACGAAGCCCAGCACGGGCTGCTGCGGCGAGAAGCTGACGCCATCGCGCAGCACCACGTTCCTGACCTGACGGCTGGCCACGCCGGAGGTGTATTGCAGCAGGATACCCAGACCCGAGGTGTCGCTGGTGAGCGACTCGTAGGCTCGCTCGGCGTCTTCGAAGGCATAACGGTGCGTGATGAGCGGCGACACGTCGAGCTGGCCGCTGGCCATGAGATCCAGCACCGCTTCGAAGTTGCGTTGTTCCGTCCAGCGCACGAAGCCCAAGGGGTAGTCGCGGCCCTTTTCTTCGTACTCGGGATCGTAGCGGCCCGGACCATACGAGCACGACACCTGAAAGCTCAGCTCCTTCTCGTAGAAGTCAGCCCGGTTCAGCTCCAGCCCTGTCACCCCCACCAATACGATGCGGCCACGCTTGCGCGACATGCGGGCGGCCTGTGTCACCGGATCAGAGGATTTGGTCGAGGCAGTGATAAGCACACCGTCCACGCCCTTGCCACGGCTGAACGCCAGTCCAGCGGCCACGGGGTCCTCACCACGTCCCGGATTGCAGACCTGCGCGCCGAAGCCAGCGGCCAGGGCCAACTTGCTGTCGTCGAAATCGATAGCGAGCACACGGCAACCTTGCGCGCGCAGCAGTTGCACCGTCAGCAGGCCGATCAGGCCGGCGCCGGTCACCACGAAACACTCACCCAGTGTGGGCTGAGCCAGGCGCATGCCCTGCAAGCCGATGCTGGCCACCACCGTGAAGGCGGCAGACTCGTCGTCCACGCAGTCCGGAACGACAGCGCAAAGGTTCTGCGACACGCTCACCACGTCCGCGTGCGGACCATTGGAAACCACCCGGTCACCGACTTTGATGCCCTGCACGTCAGCGCCAGCTTGCGCCACCACCCCCACGTTGCAATAGCCTAACGGCAAGGGCTGTGCCAACTTGGAACGCACGGCATCGATGGTGGTCAGCAAACCGTCGGTGCCGACCTTCTCAAGCACCATCTTGACCCGCTCAGGCTGCTGCCTGGCTTTCTCGAGATAGGATGCCTTGCCAAAACCCACCAGCATGCGTTCTGTTCCCGCCGACACCAGCGTGACCGACGTATCGATGAGCACACTGCTACGACGCAGTGTCGGCGCGGGCGCCTCGGCGATGTAGGTGGTGCCCTTACTCATATCCTGCAAGATCTGTTTCATAACTCGACTCAAAGACGCTGTCAGGACAGCTTGCCCGGTTTGGCGTAGTTGATGAGGACCGCGCGGTACGGTCCCTTGAAGACGAACATGCTGCCAGCGGCTGCGCCAACCACGCCGACCTCGTCGATCAGCGCCTGCATGTCGTTGACCGAGCCGGCCCCCCCCACGAAGGACAGCGGCGAAGACACCACGCCCCGCACGCTTTTGGCCAGCGCCAGGTCGTAACCCGCCATTTCACCGTCGCGGTCGATGGAATTGATCACAATTTCACCCGCACCCAGCTCCACCGCCTTCCTGCAAAAGTCCAGCAGGTCGATCTTGTGCTTCTCCTGCCCGTTACGCGTATAGACGGTGTAGCCCGAAAAAAGCTTGTTCTTTCGCACGTCCAACGTGACCACGACGCTTTGCGCGCCCACGGCCTGGGCGACCTCGCCGATGAGTTCGGGGCGCGCCAGCGCGGCAGCGCTGAGCGAGACCTTCTCGAAACCCAGGGCAATGATCTTGGCAGCCTCGGATGCTTGGGTCACGCCACCGCCATAGCAAAGCGGCATGCGTGACTCGACCGCCAAGTTTTTTAGCAAGGCGAAGTTCGGTCCACGGCGCTGCGCGGTAGCATCGATGTCCAGGAAGACCAGTTCATCGACTTCCTTTTCATTGAATATCTTGACCGCGTTCAGGGGATCGCCTACGTACTTGGGATCCTTGAACTGGCGCGTCTTGACGAGACCGCCATCCTGCATCAGCAGGCAGGGAATGATTCGGGAGCGCAGCATGCTCATACCCTCGCGAAATTACGGAAGACGGCCATGCCATTCGAATGGCTCTTCTCGGGATGGAACTGCAGGCCGAAGACGTTTTCATGCATGACGCCGCAGGTTAACTGCCGGCCATACTGCACCGTGGCCAGCACGTCCTCGTTGCGGGCAGCATCGAAGTAGTAGCTGTGCAGGAAGTAGAAACCTCGCTCGGCGTCCACGCCTTCGAACAAGGAGTGCTCGCGTGTGGTCCTGATCGAATTCCAGCCCATATGCGGCAGCCTAGGGGCGGCAGGCAGGCTGGCAGCATCGATCTTGCGTACATGACCGGGAATCCAGCCCAGACCCGCAAGGCTGCCCTCATCGCTCGAATCAGCCAGGATCTGCATGCCGACGCAAATGCCCAGCACTTTCTTCTTTTTGACCAGCACCTGTTCGTTGAGCATGTCTACCATCCCCGAGGCGCGCAGGTACTGCATGGTGGTGTCGAACGCCCCCACCCCAGGCAACACGTAACGCTCGGCTTGGGCCAGTTGCTCCAGCTCGCCGGTGATGCAATGCGCGATTTTCAACTGCTTGTAAATGTTGGCGATGGCGCCGACATTGCCCGAGCCGTAGTCAATGATGGCGATCATCGCTTCACCGCACGTTCCACGCCCAGTGCCTTGAGCACCTTGGCGCCCAGGTCGAACAGCCACTCCTGGTTTTTGTAGTCCTTGTAGGTCTTCTTGGGCATCTCGTGGTAACGGCGGAACTCCTCGACCGAAATGCCCAGTTTGGTCGCGATGTACTCGAAGTCCTCTTCGATGGTGGCCGGATCGTAGGCAGGCGTCTTCAGGCGCTCGAGTGCCTCGTCACGCGTCATCTGACCGGTCTGAATCAGGCTGGAATACTGGACCCGGCGCGTGTCATAGCCGAAACGCGTGGGCAGCCAGTAGCCCTCATAGAACTTGGTGAAGCGAGATTCGAAATGCTTTTGCGGGTAAGGCCGCCAGCCGTAGACCTCGGACAGCGTCTTGATCGCGTGCTCCTTGGTATAAGGCAGATAGTTCAGCGGCTTGATCACACGTACACCGCGCAAATAGCGCAGGTAGACCTTGTGGAACAGGATGCTGCTGAAGGGATACGTCTTGAGCGGACGCGTGCCGAAACGCCGATGAATATCCTTGAGCTGCGCCATGTCCGTACCGTAGTACAGCCACTCCTTCGGATTCCTCACACACTCGGTGGCATAGTTCCCGCCATTCAGGATGTACTTGATATTGTGCTTGTTCGCGAAGTGATAAAGCACCGAGATGAAGGCGTGATCCTGAGGAATATCCAGGTGCGGCACGCCCGCCTTGAAGAAGGCCAACTGGAAATCCTTCATCTCTTCCCAGTTGATCACTTCGGTGTACAAATCCAGGCCCAGCTTGTCGACGATGACCTGGATATTGTTGACGGCAATATCGGTGTTCCAACCACCATCCACGTGAAAAACCAAGGGACGCAGGCCAAACTCGCTCACCGCAAGGTGCAGCAGGTACGAACTGTCGAGACCGCCGCTCATGCCCATCACGCAATCGAAGGGCTTGCCTTTGCCCGCAGCCTTGATGTCGGCGGCGATCTTGGCAAACATGCGCTTGCCCTCTTCATTCGGATGCCAATTGGGCAGCACGTCGGCTTCGAAACCCTGACAATGGTCGCAGACCCCTTTCTCGTTGAACCGGATCTTCGAATCCGATGTGTCCATCACGCACTTGGTGCAGACTTGATACGACATGGCAAAAGATTCCTGATGCTGATGGTTGCGATGCCGGCGTTCAGCCCAGCACCTTCACATATTTACGGTATTCGCGATGCGCATCCCTGGCCATCTGCCAGCGGCGCTTGCCGGGCAAAGTGGCAAGCGATGCGTGCCAGTGGTGCAACACCCTGATGCAGGGGTCGTAGTACACCTTGTGGCCCTTGTCCTGCAGTTGCTTGCTGAGAAAGAACTCCTCGGACATCATGAATGTCGGTGCCCAGAACTGCCCGAACAAGGCAAAGAATTTCGGCCCGAGGATATAGCACGAACCATGCCCTTGATAAATAGGCCTGGCGATACGCCACTGCTGCTCATCCGAGCGCTCGGACAGAGACGGCGCCATGGAGGCCAACTTGAGCAGCGCCATGCCTACGTAGTAATTCGAATAATAGATATCGTAGAAGAACTCACGCACCTTGCTGATGCGGTCGATGACGTGGGGATTCTGGTGTTCGCCATCCAGTGTCACCACGTCGGGTGAAATGATGGGATAGACCGAAAGCCGTTCGCGATTGGCATCCAACTGAGTGACGAAGTCTTCGGGAAATTCGAGGTCGTTGTTCCCCACCACCATCCACTCGACGTCGGGATGCTGTTCGCGCAAACGCGCGATGCCGGCATTCAGGCCACGAAAATACCCGGCATTTTCCTGGGAGTAAATTACGTCGACCAAGGAATAGTCCTGCTGGATCGCACGCAAGGCCTGCACATTTTCGGAATCGGACGCATTGTCCACTACCACGACCCGGTAATCGTGCCCTGGAATCTTGAGCAGGGTATCGACCGCTACGCGGGTGTAGGCGCTGTTGTTGTAATTGGTACAGACGTAGCCAAGCTTCATCGCGCCAGTCCTTCTGGGAACATCGGAGCTTCCTCAAACATGGATGGGTCGCTGGACACATGGGCGTTATTGGCTGGTGGCATGCGCCGTCGCCCAGCCTCCCTCGTCGCGACATAGATATTGTGGACGGCGAGTATCGCCGCTCTGACGAACACGCTGGCCAGGGAACTGGGCCAGACGAACAGGCTGATCAAGGGTCGTGCCTGTCGCAAACGTAGCGCGTCCCTCCAACCAAAGAAGTAAGCTGGCAATGCCAACAGGATGCAAACCACCAGCAGATAGACGATGCCTTGAGGGTCGATCGGTACGCTCCATAGCGCCACCAGCGACAAGAAGCCGAATATGCAACCCGGCACGATCCAGATGCCGACATAGGCGCGCAATAGGCCAGCCTGGAGAAGGATCAGCAGGCTGAGCACCATGGCGATGATCTTGCCTTCCATATCGCCCCCTATCCGTTATTGCGCCAGTAGCGGCGGATGATGAGCCCAAACAGCAAGCCTTCGGCCAGCACCAGACTGATGGCAGCGCCGGTGGCTCCAAAGCTCCCCCCCAGTACGATGGTGGCGACGACGCTGGTGCCCCCGGCAGCCAGCACCGCATGCAGCATGTACTTGCGCTCGCCCAGGATATTCAGTCCGGCGCTGCCGAACATGAAATTACACACGCCAAACAGGGTCGCCGCACTCATGATGGCGGCAAGCGGCACGATGCGATCAAACTCGGCGACCAGTTCACGCAGCGAAAACCAGCTGGCTCCGACCAGCGCCGACGCCAGCAAGCCCAGCCAGGCAACGGTCAACGCGGCCAGCTGGGGCAGGGTCAGTCGTCGCAAAGCCGTCAATGCGCCACGATCAGCACGACCCACTGTACGGACTGCCAGCACGGCTCGAGGAAAGAACAACTGGTTCAAGGGACGAATAATGGCCTGCATCGCTTTGGTAATTTTCTCCGCCAGGGAATACGCAGCCAGCTCCGCGCCAGCCAACCCAATCAAGCCCAGCAACAACACATTCGAATCGCGGTACAGCACGACGCCCATGTTGCCCAGGAAGATTTCCTTCCCGGACTTCAGCGCCGACATCATCTCGGCTAACGGCACGCGCAGCAGGCACAAACCCAGTGCCACGCGCGCCCACACGATCATGGCCACCGACCCGCAAACATAGCTGATGCCAATGATCTGCGGCAAACGCATGCTGTCCTGCGGGCCACGCACCAACAAGAACACCAGCAAGACCGCCGTCGCACGCGACACAAATGTGCACACGGCAGGCGCCAGATTGCGCTGCAGCCCCTGAAACATCCAGGTCGGCTGCAAGGCATAGCTAAGCGGGACCAGCATCCACCACGCCGCGAGTTCACGCAGCGCGGGACGATACCAGCCTATCGCCAGCACCAAAAGCGACGCCGCGGCGATGAAGAGCACGAGTCGTGTGTAAAGCACCCGGCTGAACACCCGGGATACCTGGCGCGACTGCCGCACCGGGTCCAAGCCTGTGACCTCGGCCACGCCGTCGATCTCGAAACTGTAGAGCACGACCGCGATCACGATGAACGCCAGCGCTTCGGTAAAGACCAGGTCGGCATAAAGCGCCGCGCCCAATACGCTGAGCGCGTAGGGGAACACCAGCAACGGCAAGCCGGCGTTCGAGCCCTGGATCGCGACCAGGGAGATCAGATTTCTAGCGTGCCCACTCATATTGCCTGTTCAGCCACCCTCATGGGACACTGCTGCCTTGCCGACCGTACCAGCCGCTCAGATACGCCCATGTGAAGCCAGCAACCTGAATGACGACAACATTCAGAAAAGGCTGGTAATTTGGCGACAACTCCCGCCAATTTTCTATGCAGGACAGGAAAAATGGCGCGATTGTATCCTATCGCGGCGACACTCACCGCCAACGCTTCGTCAGCGCGTCGCCTCCCGCAACACGCGATCCAGGGCCGCGCAAACACCATCCATCTGCTCGTCGGTGATCGTCGGGTGCACCAGGAACATCAGACTGGTATCCCCCAGCTCGCGCGCCACGGGCAAGGGTTGCGAAGGACGCAACCCGCTGCCTTCGAAGGCTTTTTCAAGGTACATCTCCGAGCAAGAACCTTGATAGCAGGGTACGCCCTCCTCGGTCAGCCGAGCGACAAGCGCATCCCGGTCCACGCCCGTCTTGAGGGCTTCCGGCCTGACGAACATATAGTGTTTGTACTTGGCGTGATCGACGTAAGGCGGCACCGCTTCGACGCGGATCGAGGGATATCCGGAAGCCACGGCATCCAGACGTGCAGCCAGGGCCTGCCGGCGCGCCTTCCAGTCATCCAGGCACTGCAGCTGGATACGGCCCAGCGTTCCTTGCACCTCCGTCATGCGCCAATTGGTACCGAAGCTCTCGTGCAGCCAGCGAAATCCGGGAGGATGCTGCGTTTCGTAGACAGCCTTCCACGATTTACCGTGATCCTTGTAGGACCACGCCGCCGACCACCAGGCAGGGTCGTTGGTAGTCAGCATTCCGCCTTCGCCGCCGGTGCTCATTATCTTGTCCTGGCAGAACGACCAGGCGCCAATATCGCCGATGGTGCCAACGTGCCTGCCCTTGTAACGCGCACCATGCGCCTGGGCGCAGTCTTCGATCACGTAAAGGCCCCGCGCGCGCGCCAGGTCCATGATCGGATCCATGTCGCACGGATATCCGGCTAGGTGCACGCAGAGGATGGCCTTGGTGCTGGGCGTGAGCACCGCCGCTATGGTCGCCGCGCTGACGTTCTGCGTATTGCGATCGACGTCGGCGAAAATGGGCCTTGCGCCGGCATTGACCACGGAGCTGGCGGACGCCAGGAAACTGCGAGGCGTCACGATGACATCGTCGCCCTCACCGATACCCAATACACGCAAGGCGAGATCCAGGGCCAAGGTGCCGTTGGCGAGCGACACAGCATGGGCGCAGCCGACATAGGCAGCGAATTCCTTTTCGAAATCCCGGCACTCGGTGCCGGTCCAATAATTGACCTTGCCAGAACGCAATACGGTCGCGACGGCATCGATTTCCTGCTCGGTGAAGCTGGGCCAAGGACTGAGCTTGGTATTGAGCATTGCAAGTTTCCTAGACGAATATGAATGCGTGCGAAAGCCAGGCCTGGGCCCGCGTGGCGCGCATGTCAGGGCGCTTTGCTGCCCCGGAATTTATCGACGGTGACATGGCCGGTTTGCGAAATCCCGTCGCGAACCAGCACCTTGCGCACGGTCAAGTACAGGATACGCAGATCGAGCAGGAAACTACGGTTATCGACATACCAGACGTCGTACTCGAACTTCTGTTCCCAACTGATGGCGTTGCGGCCATTGACCTGCGCCCAGCCCGTGATGCCAGGACGCACCGCATGCCGGCGAGCCTGTTCCGGGCTATACAGCGGCAGGTACTCCATGAGCAAGGGCCGCGGCCCAACCAGGCTCATGTCCCCGCGCAGCACGTTCCACAGGCCCGGCAGCTCGTCCAGGCTGCTGGCGCGCAGGAACCGGCCCAATGAGGTCATCCGCTGTTCGTCGGGCAAAGGATTGCCCAAGGCGTCATGCGCATCGGTCATGCTGCGAAATTTGTACATGGCGAAAGGCTTGCCCGCCAAACCCGGTCGTTCTTGTCGAAACAGCACGGGACGCCCAAGCTTGAGCGCAATGACGACCGACAGCACCGCCAGCAGCGGGGCAAAAACCAGCAGCACCAACAGCGCCACGCTGAAATCGAACAGCCGTTTTATCATGGTCTATGGTCGCACCGGTCATCACTGACATCACGATAGAAACCCGTTTCAGCACTCACGCGAAGGTTTCCGCATTTCGGAAAAAAACGCCCGCCTTGTCCTTCTCGGACAATTTCGGCGCGATACCCTCGGGCCATTCAATACCAAGGTCCACATCGTTCCATAAAATGGAACGCTCATCAGGCGGCGAATAGTAGTCGGTGGTCTTGTACAGAAAATCGGCGGTGTCGGACAACACCACGAAGCCGTGCGCAAATCCCTCCGGCACCCAAAGCTGATGATGTTTTTCGGCCGACAGGTAGGCCCCGACCCATTGCCCATAAGTGGGCGAGCTGCGCCGCAGATCGACCGCGACATCGAATACTTCACCCGCGACCACCCGTACAAGCTTTCCCTGGGTCTGGCGAATCTGATAATGCAGACCACGCAATACGTTGCGTGAAGAGCGCGAGTGGTTGTCCTGGACGAACGACACCTTGCGGCCCACCGCAGCATCGAAAGCAGCCTGGTTGAAGCTTTCGAAGAAAAAACCACGAGCATCGCCGAACACCTTGGGTTCGATCAACAGCACGTCAGGAATGGCCAAGGGTGTGACTTGCATCAGAAGACCGCCTCCTGAAGAATGCGCTGGAGATACTGGCCGTAGCCATTCTTGAGCAAGGGTTGAGCCAGACGCTCGAGCTGGGCAGCGTCGATCCAGTGCTTACGGAAAGCGACCTCCTCTGGACACGCAACCTTCAGGCCCTGGCGGTTTTCCAGCGTCGCGATGAACTGTCCAGCATCCAGCAAGGAATCGTGGGTCCCGGTGTCCAGCCAGGCATAACCCCGGCCCATGATCTCGACCTGGAGCTGACCGCTGTCCAGGTAGAGGCCGTTCAGATCGGTGATCTCGAGTTCGCCGCGCGACGAGGGACGCACCTGCTTCGCAAGTTCCACCACTTGGTCATCGTAGAAATAGAGGCCGGTCACCGCGTAGTTGGACTTGGGCTGCTTCGGCTTTTCCTCGATGGACAACACCTTGCCGCCCTCGTCAAACTCGACCACGCCATACCGCTGCGGATCGTGCACGTGATAGGCGAAGACGCTGGCGCCCTCTTCACGCGCCATGGCGCTACCCAGCAACTGCGGCAGGTCATGGCCGTAGAAGATATTGTCGCCAAGCACCAGCGCCGAGGGATGATCGTCCAGGAAGGACTCGCCGATCAGGAAAGCCTGCGCCAGGCCATCGGGCGACGGCTGCACGGCATATTGCAGGTTCAAGCCCCAGGCCTCACCCGTGCCCAGCAATTGCTGAAAGCGCGGAGTATCCTGCGGAGTCGAGATAATAAGGATGTCCTGGATACCCGCCAGCATCAGGGTGGTAAGCGGGTAGTAAATCATGGGTTTGTCGTAGACGGGGAGCAACTGCTTGCTCAGCGCAAGCGTGGCCGGATGAAGGCGCGTGCCCGATCCTCCGGCAAGGATGATTCCCTTTCGTTTTTTCATGACTGACTCACAAGCTGGCGGCAGAGCTGGTCCACCACGCGATTGACATATACAGGCCACTCAGGGAACTGCAAGTCCAGCGCATCGGCAAGCGGACCGTACGCCAGAGAGGAATTCCGCGGACGCGGCGCGGGCAAAGGATAATCCTGAGTGCGGATAGCACGGATACGCTCGGGCGATGCACGCAGGGTCAAGCCTTGCGCCTGTGCCCGGGCGACCACATAACGGGCCAGTTCGCACCAGTTGGTGCGGCCCGCAGCGGTGAGATGGTGAATACCACTGGCCAGCCGCCCCCCGCGTCGGGCAAGGATGGCATCGGCCGTGACGTCGGCGATGAATTCAGCCGAAGTGGGCGCCCCCCACTGATCGGCCACCATGCCCAACTCTTTGCGCTCTGCGGCCAAGCGCAGCACAGTCTTGATGAAATTACCGCCATGCACCGAGTACACCCAACTGGTGCGCAACACCAGCGTGTCGCAGCCACTGGCCAGGATGGCCTCTTCGCCCTGGCGCTTGGATTTGCCGTAGACGCTCAAGGGCGCACAGACATCATCGGGCAGATAGCTGCCCTGTTTGGTGCCATCAAAGACATAGTCGGTTGAATAGTGAACCAACAGCGCCCCTTGGGCGGTTGCATGCTGTGCCAAGCAGGCGACCGCATCACCATTGACGGCGAATGCCGTGGCGGAATCCGTCTCGGCCTTGTCCACGGCCGTATAGGCGCTGGCGTTGACGATCACGTCGGCACACACGCCTGCCAGATTGGCAGCCAAGGCAGCAGGATCCGACAGGTCGGCGTCCTGGCGCGACCAGGCTTGAACCTCGCCCAAGGGCAACAACGCCCGTGATAATTCGGTGCCTACTTGGCCTTGGCTTCCGAGTAGCAGGATCTTCATGCGCCGTACTGCGTCTGGACCCAATCGCGATAACCACCGGAAGTCACATCGGCAGTCCACTCCGCATTCTGCAGATACCACTGGACCGTCTTGCGGATTCCGGTTTCGAAGGTTTCCGCCGGGCGCCAGCCCAGTTCGCTCGACATCTTCTGCGCATCAATGGCGTAGCGGCGATCATGACCGGGACGGTCCTTTACGAATACGATCTGCTCGCGGTAGGACGCGCTGTCGGCACGCGGTGACAGCTCGTCGAGCAGGTCGCACAGGACGTGTACGACATCCAGGTTGGCACGTTCGTTGCAACCGCCGATATTGTAGGTCTCGCCCACCCGACCGGCTTCGAGCACTCGGCGCAATCCGCTGCAATGGTCTTTCACGTAAAGCCAGTCACGAATCTGCTGACCATCGCCATAGATGGGCAATTGAGCGCCCTTCAAGGCATTGCTGATGACCAGGGGAATGAGCTTCTCGGGGAAATGGTACGGCCCGTAATTGTTTGAGCAGTTGGTCGTCAGGACCGGCAGGCCATAGGTGTGATGGTAGGCACGTACGAGGTGGTCACTGGCCGCCTTGCTGGCCGAATACGGACTGTTGGGTTCGTAGCGGTGCGTCTCGCTGAACGCAGGCGCCTCGGGTGCCAAGGAGCCGTAGACCTCGTCGGTGGATACATGCAAGAAACGGAATGCGTCGCGCTCGCTGCCTTGCAGGGCGCCCCAATAGCTTCGCACAGACTCCAGCAGATTGAACGTGCCGACGATATTGGTCTGAATGAATTCGGACGGACCAAGAATGGAACGATCCACGTGCGATTCCGCCGCGAAATTCAAGACGGCACGGGGCCGATGCTTCAGCAGCAATGCCTGGACCACCGCCGCATCACCAATGTCCCCCACGACGAGCTCATGGTGCGCCCCATCCACCCCGGACAGATTCTTGGGGTTGCCAGCATAGGTCAGCTTGTCCAGGTTGACGACTTTCTCGGTAGAGTCAGCCACCCACTCCAGAACGAAATTGGAGCCGATGAAACCGGCACCGCCGGTCACGAGTATGGTCATGAGCGCAAACGCACAAAAAATGGAAACACAAAAAACGCCTAGCCCGATGGACTGGGCACCTGCATCCTATCGAAACAGCATTCCAGTGTAGCCGAGTTACCTGCCCTGGGCACCGCCCGAAGCTCGGCGACCAGCGCGGAATGTAGCCATCTTCCGGGCATGGAATGGCAGGGTCGGCAACTTACACTGCCGGGTACATATACCCTCGCCGCCACGGATAGGCCAGATCAAGCGGCGCATTCAGCTCATCCCCACGCCCCGTGGGCAAATGCTGGGCCAATATCTGGTGCAACGTGATCCAGCCGTGCTCGAACCCCATCGCGCAACCCGCCAGGTAGAGCCGATAAGCCCGCAGCGCGCGGGCGCCCTGCTCACCCGACAACACCCGCCCAGCCTCCTCCAGCCGAGCCTCCAACGCATCGCTCCAAGCCCATAACGTCCGGGCGTAATGCGGTCGCAGGTTCTCCACGTCCAACGATTCCAGCCCCCCATTGGCCACGTTCTCCAACACATGGCTGATATGGGTCAACTCCCCACCCGGGAAGATGTACTTCTCGATGAACTCCCCCATGCCATTGCCCAGTTCGGCGTTGTAGACGCCGCCGGCGGTGATCCCGTGGTTCAGCACCAGTCCGCCCGGCCGCAGCAACCCCCGCAACACCGCGAAGTACCCCCGCAGATTGGCCCGCCCCACATGCTCGAACATGCCCACCGAGGCAATCTTGTCGAATGACTGGGAGGCATCCAGCTTGCGATAGTCCACCAGTTCCATCCTCACACGCCCCGACAGCCCCTTCTCCTCGATGAGCCGGCTGACATGCGCATGCTGGTTGCGCGACAGCGTGATCCCCGTTGCGTCCACGCCGTAATGCTCCGCCGCCCAGAGCAGCAGCCCGCCCCAGCCCGCCCCCACGTCCAGGAACCGCTCGCCGGGCATCAGGCGCAGCTTGCGGCAGATGAGGTCCAGCTTGGCCTCCTGGGCGCCTGCCAGGGATTGCTGCGGCGTCTCGAAATAGGCGCAGGAATAGACCCGGCGGGGATCCAGCCACAAGGCGTAGAAATCATCCGACAGGTCGTAGTGGAACTCGATCTGCTTCGCGTCGCGCTCGACGGAATGGCGCCAGACGGACAACAGGCGTCGCGCCAGCTCGGTGAACCAGCCGCCGCGGGCGGCATCGATGGGCGTGCCGGGAAGCAACTGGGCAGCCGCGGCCATCAGCTTGCGCATGCTGCCCTCGATCTCCACACGCCCTTCGACATAGTCCTGACCCAGGACCCCGACATCTCCGGCCGCCAAGTGGACAAGCGCAGCCTTGTCGCGAGCATGGAAGACGACTTCCGGATACTCGGCGCCGACCTGCTCGCCGTCGGGCATGACGAGACGAACGCGCGTGTCGATGGATTCCAGCTTGCGCGCAACGGTAGAAAGCAAAGGATTCACGACCGATCTCTCCCCTGACAGACTGTCCGACATGGATTTTCCTAGTATGTCCCGAAAATTACGGGGCAGGCAATCGCGGTGGCCAGCGTGCTACAGTGAACGCCATCCCGTGGCACACGCCTCGCGGCCCGCCGTCCAATCCGTCCCCGTAGCAATGCCCCCCTCTTCCCTCACGCGCTCCTTCCCAGGCTGGTTGATCCTGATGGGCGCGCTGACCGCGATCGGCCCCTTGTCGATCGACATGTACCTCCCCGCTTTCCCCGCCATCGCGCAGGCGCTGGGCGCGAGCCCCGGCGAGGTCGAGCGCACCCTTGCCGCCTACCTGGCGGGCATGGCGCTCGCGCAGCTGGCCTACGGCCCGCTGTCCGACCGCTACGGCCGCAAGCTGCCCCTGTGCGGCGCCCTCATCCTCTACAGCGTGGCCTCCGCGGCGGCGGCGTTGGCCCCCGATGTGCACAGCCTGACCGCCTGGCGCGTGGTGCAGGCCGTCGGCGGCGCGGCTGGCGTGGTCATTCCCCGGGCCGTCATCCGGGACAACCTGGGCGTGCAGGACTCCGCCCGGGCAATGTCCTCGCTGATGCTGATCATGGGCCTGGCGCCTATCCTGGCGCCGCTGGTCGGCGGCCAGTTGCTGGGGATCACCGGCTGGCGGGGCATCTTCTGGCTGATGTCGGCCATGGGCCTGGTGCTGCTGGTCTTCGTCCTGCGCACCATGCGGGAATCGCTGCCGGCCGACAGGCGGCTGCCCCTGACGCCTGCGGTCATCACGCGCAATTACGCCGAGTTGCTGCGCCACCGCCCTTTCGTCGCCTATGCGCTGGCGGGCGGCTTCGGCTCGGCCGGCATGTTCGCCTACATTGCCGCGTCACCACGCGTCTTCATCGATTTCTACGGCGTGCCCGCCGAGTGGTACGGCCTGCTGTTCGGCCTGAATGCCGCCGGCCTGATCGCGGGCTCGCAGGTCAGCGCGCGACTGCTCCGGCGCCATGTTCCCGGCACGCTGCTGGTCCGCGCCTTGCCGGCACTGGCGCTGATTCCCCTGGCCGGGCTCGCGCTGACGCTGCTGGGCCTCATCACGCTGCCGCTGCTGATGGCCTGCCTGGTCGGCTACATGAGCAGCCAGGGTTTCGTGAACCCGAACGCCGCCGCCCTCGCCCTGGCCGACCAGGGCAAACGGCTGGGCGCGGCGTCCGCGCTCATGGGCATGCTGCAGATCGGCTGCGGCGTCCTGTCCGGACTGCTGATCAGCGCCTGGGGCACACCCGGCCCGCTGCCGCTGGCCTGCCTGCTGGCGCTGTGCGGCTGCCTGGCCTGGCTCAGCGGACGCATCGCCCTGCGGGCCTCGGTGGCAAAAACAACAGCGGCTTGATTCTTTTACGGATTTCGGGATAGAATCGCTGTCTTCGCGGATTTCAACCGTGATTTCCCGTGCCTTGGCGGCTATGCTTTGCAGCCAGGGTGCTCTGACCCCGCCAGCGCATCGCCCGGGCGTCAGCGGGGTATAAGCACAGCGCGTTCTGCCAGGCAGCTTCAGCGGCAAGCACCACGAAGCAGCCACCACGGCAAACCCGCTCCATCCAAGCATTTGGGTGGTCGGCCGGCCCGCACGACACCGTGCGCACCTCCAGGCCGGCGGCTTCTACCACCCGCTGATCCCCACCGATGCCCGGCACCCTGAAAAAGAAGGTGCAACCATGGCACGCGTATGCCAAGTTACCGGCAAAGGCCCGATGGTGGGCAACAACGTTTCCCACGCCAACAACAAGACCAAGCGTCGCTTCCTGCCCAACCTGCAATCGCGCCGGTTCTGGGTTGAAAGCGAAAACCGCTGGGTGCGCCTGCGCGTTTCCGCCAAGGCCATCCGCACCATCGACAAGAACGGCATCGACGCAGTCCTGGCCGACTTGCGCGCCCGCGGCGAACTGGCTTAAGCCAATCGCCCACTGACATCACCAGGAGCAAGACATGGCCAAAGGTATCCGTGAAAAGATCAAGCTCGAGTCGACCGCCGGCACGGGCCACTTCTACACCACCACCAAGAACAAGCGCAACATGCCGGAAAAGATGCTGATCAAGAAGTTTGATCCCGTCGTCCGCAAGCACGTCGACTACAAGGAAGTGAAGCTGAAGTAATTCAGCGCGCAGGCCTTTCCGGGCCCGCCACGACCTGACGAAAGCCCCGCCTCGTGCGGGGCTTTTGCTTTTTTCGCCACGCCGAAGGTTGACACTCTCTTCCCACTCACTTATCTTCACGTCAAAATACTTTACGTAAAGACAAATGAACACGCCTCTCCCTGCCACCGACCACGTCGACTTCGTCGTCGCCCAGTGGCGCCAGCACTGCCCGCAGCACGACGTCGCCGCCATGGAAGTCGTCAGCCGCGTGTTCCGGTATGCAACACTGGCCACGCGCGAGGCCGAGCAAGCATTCCGTGCCCACGGGCTGCAACAGGGTGAGTTCGATCTCCTGGCCACGCTGTACCGGGGCGGACCGCCCCATACGCTCAGTCCACAGCAACTGGTCGACGCCCTGCTGCTGTCCTCCGGCGCGATGACCAATCGCCTGGACCGCCTGGAGGCCGCCGGTCTCGTGGCGCGCAGCCCGAACCCGGAGGATCGGCGCGGTGTGCGGGTGGCCCTGACGGAACAAGGCCTGGCGCGCATCCAGGCCGCGATGAAAGATTACCTGCCTGTCCTTGAGCAACTGATCTCTCCCCTTTCAGGCGACGACCGCCAGACCCTGGCGGCGTTGCTGCGCCAGCTTCTGTCCGCCCACGACCAGCGCAGTCCGGGCGCCTTGCGCCCCTGACTCCCGAATCCTCCCTCCTGCCGCCATGACCGCCACCCACGCCGCCACGCCGCGCCTCACCGCGCCGATCATCCTGCTGATGTCCATCGCCACCGGCCTCGCCGTGGCCAGCAACTATTACGCGCAGCCGCTGCTGCACACCATCGGCCAGCAATTCGGCCTGTCCACGACCGCCGCGGGCGCCATCGTCACGACCGCGCAGGTCAGCTATGCGGCCGGCCTGCTCTTCCTGGTGCCGCTGGGCGATCTTTTCGAGCGCCGCAGGCTGATCGTGCTGATGACGCTCTGCTCCGCGGCAGGGCTGCTGGTGACGGCCTTCGCCACCAGCATCGGCATGGTGCTCCTGGGCACCGCCCTGACCGCCGTGCTGTCGGTGGTGGCGCAGGTGCTGGTGCCCTACGCCGCCACGCTGGCCGAGCCGGAAACGCGCGGCAAGGTGGTGGGCACGATCATGAGCGGCCTGCTCCTGGGCATCCTGCTGGCCCGCACGGCTGCCGGCGCGCTGGCGGACCTGGGCAGCTGGCGCACCATCTACTGGGTGGCGGCCATCCTGCTGGTGCTGTGCGCGGCGGCGCTCTGGCGGGCGCTCCCCGCGTCCCGCAACGCCACGCAGCTGTCCTATCCCCAGTTGCTGCGCTCCATTGGCGAACTCTTCCGCGACGAACCGCTCTTCCGGGCTCGCGCGGTACTGGGCGCCCTGTCCTTTGCCATGTTCAGCGTGCTGTGGACCTCGCTGACCTTCCTGCTGGCAGGCCCCGACTATGGCTATTCCGACACCACCATCGGGCTGCTCGGCCTGGCAGGTGCGGCCGGCGCGCTGGCAGCCAGCCGGGTCGGGCGACTGGCCGACCGCGGCCTGGCCAACCGGTCGACGCGGGTGGGCCTGCTCCTGCTGCTGGTTTCCTGGCTCCCCCTGGCCTTCGCGCCTGTTTCGTTGACGGCGCTCATCATGGGCATCCTGGTGCTGGATCTCGCCATCCAGGCTGTGCACGTCACCAACCAGAGCGCCATCTACCGTATCCGGCCCGAGGCCCGCAGCCGCCTGACGGCCGGCTACATGACGGCCTATTTCATCGGCGGCGCGCTGGGCTCGCTCATGTCCGCCACGGCCTATGGCATGGCCGGCTGGCATGGCGTGTGCGCCGCGGGCACGGTCCTGGCCCTGGCCGCGCTGGCCTATGAATGGCGCACGCCAGGCGCGCACGTGCCCGACCTGCCCGCCGCCGCCAACTAGATTCTCCTGCACCTCCTATAATCGAGGGCTTTGGCCGAACGTCCGCGCACGGGCGGCCCCCATTCATCCCGCGCGCCGCCCAGGCGCCGCGACCAGCCAGCTCATACATCGCCATGCAGGAACGCTACCAACCCAACGCCGTCGAAGCCGCCGCCCAGGCAGACTGGCAGGCGCGCGACGCCTATCTCGTTGCCGAGAACGCCACCGCCGCCGACGGCTCGGCCAAGCCCAAGTTCTACGCCTGCTCGATGCTGCCCTACCCCAGCGGCAAGCTGCACATGGGCCACGTGCGCAACTACACCATCAACGACATGATGGCGCGCCAGCTGCGCATGCGCGGCTACAACGTGCTGATGCCCATGGGCTGGGACGCCTTCGGCATGCCGGCCGAGAACGCCGCCATCAAGTCCAAGGTGCCGCCCGCGAAGTGGACCTACGACAACATCGCCTACATGAAGAAGCAGATGAAGGCGATGGGCCTGGCGATCGACTGGTCGCGCGAGATGTGCGCCTGCGATCCCGAGTACTACAAGTGGAACCAGTGGTTCTTCCTGAAGATGCTGGAAAAGGGCATTGCGTACCGCAAGACCCAGACCGTCAACTGGGATCCGGTAGACCAGACCGTGCTGGCCAACGAACAGGTGATCGACGGACGCGGCTGGCGCTCGGGCGCCCCCGTGGAAAAGCGCGAGATCCCCGGCTACTACCTGGCCATCACCCGCTACGCGCAAGAACTGCTGGATCCGGTGCAGAACGGCCTGCCCGGCTGGCCCGAGCGCGTGCGCGTCATGCAGGAGAACTGGATCGGCAAGAGCGAAGGCGTGCGCTTCGCCTTCCCGCATGACATCCGCGACCAGGACGGCACGCTGGTGCAGGACGGCCGCCTGTACGTCTTCACGACGCGCGCCGATACCGTCATGGGCGTGACCTTCTGCGCCGTGGCGCCAGAGCACCCGCTGGCCACGCTGGCCGCGCGCGACAAGCCCGAACTGTCCGCCTTCATCGAAGCGTGCCGCAAGGGCGGCACCACCGAGGCCGAGATCGCCACGCGCGAGAAGGAAGGCATGCCCACCGGCCTCGCGGTCACGCACCCGCTCACCGGCAAGCCAGTGGAAGTCTGGGTCGGCAACTACGTCCTCATGAGCTATGGCGACGGCGCGGTCATGGGCGTGCCCGCGCATGACGAGCGTGATTTCGCTTTCGCCAAGAAATACCAGCTCGACATCCGCCAGGTCATCGCCGCCGAAGGCCGCGAGTTCTCGCTGGATGCCTGGCAGGAGTGGTATGGCGACAAGCAGATCGCGCGCACCGTGAACTCCGGCAAGTACGACGGCCTGGCCCATGCGCAGGCCGTGGATGCCGTGGCCGCCGACCTGGCGGCCCAGGGCCTGGGCGAGAAGCAGACGACCTTCCGCCTGCGCGACTGGGGCATTTCGCGCCAGCGTTACTGGGGCACGCCCATCCCCATCATCCACTGCCCGGATTGCGGCCCCGTGCCCGTCCCCGAGCAGGACCTGCCGGTGGTGTTGCCCGACGATCTCATCCCCGACGGCAGCGGCAATCCGCTGGCCAAGCACGAAGGCTTCCTGTCGTGCAGCTGCCCCAGCTGCGGCAAGCCCGCGCGCCGCGAAACCGACACGATGGACACCTTCGTGGACTCGTCGTGGTACTTCATGCGCTATGCCTCGGCGGGCAACAAGGACGCCATGGTCGACGCCCGCAACGATTACTGGATGCCCATGGACCAGTACATCGGCGGGATCGAGCACGCCGTGCTGCACCTGCTGTATGCCCGCTTCTGGACCCGCGCCATGCGCGACATCGGCCTGGTGAAGTTCGACGAACCCTTCACCCGCCTGCTGTGCCAGGGCATGGTGTTGAACCACATCTACTCGCGCCGCACGCCGCAGGGCGGCATCGAGTACTTCTGGCCCGAGGAAGTCGAGAACACCTACGACGCGCGCGGCGCCATCGTCGGCGCGCGCCTGAAGGCCGACGGCAGCGAGATCGACTACGGTGGCGTGGGCACGATGTCCAAGTCGAAGAACAACGGCGTGGATCCGCAATCGCTGATCGATACCCAAGGCGCCGACACCGCGCGCCTCTTCGTCATGTTCGCCAGCCCGCCCGAGCAGACGCTGGAATGGTCCGACTCGGGCGTGGACGGCTCGAACCGCTATCTTCGCCGCCTGTGGTCCACCTGCCATGCGCGCCGCGACGCGGTTCTGCGCGGTCTGGCCGGCGACCAGGCTGACTGGGCAGGCGCCGCCAACGAGATCAAGGACCTGCGCCGCGAGGTCTACACGCTGCTCAAGCAGGCCGACTACGACTACGAGCGCATCCAGTACAACACCGTGGTGTCGGCCTGCATGAAGATGCTCAACGCCATCGAGAACGCCAAGCTGCCCGAAGGCCCGCAAGCCGACGCCGCGCTGGCCGACACACTGGGCGTGCTGCTGCGCGTGCTGTATCCGGTCGTGCCGCACGTCACGTGGCAACTGTGGCGAGACCTGGGCTATGTCCAGACGTATGGCGACCTGCTCGACGCGCCCTGGCCCGCCATGGACGACGCCGCACTCGTCGCCGATGAGCTGGAGCTGATGCTGCAGATCAACGGCAAGCTGCGCGGCTCGGTGCGCGTGGCGAACGGCGCCGCGCGGGAAACGATCGAAGCGCTGGCCGTGGCACACGAAGCCGTCGAGAAGTTCCTGGAAGGCCGCGCTCCGAAACGGGTTATCGTGGTGCCGGGCAAACTGGTCAACGTGGTCGGCTAAGGGCCGACAGGCAACGCAAGGTAGGCATACGCATGGTCACGTCCGCTCGTCTTTTCCGCAAGGCCTCTTCGCCAGCAAGGCCGCGTGCCTGGCTCGCGCGCGCCTCGTTGCTCGTGCTGGTCGGCATGCTGACCGCCTGCGGCTTCACGATGCGCGGGGCCACGCCGCTGCCCTTCGACTCGCTGTATCTCATGGGCCTGTCGGACAACACCCGTTTTGGCGGAGACGTGGCACGCGCCTTGCGCGCGGCATCGCCCAACACCCAGCTCGTATCGGACCGCAAGAAGGCGCAGGCCACCCTGATCGCTGTCAGCCAGTCCCGTGCCCAGCGCGAAACCTCGCTCAACCCGCAAGGCCGCGTCGAGGAATACGAACTGAGGGTGCAATACACCTTCCGATTGATCGACGCGCGCGGCAACCTGCTGCTGCCCGACACGACCTTCACCGACACGCGCGACATGCCTTATGACGACAATGTCGTCCAGGCCAAACAGGGTGAAACGGAAACCCTCTACCGTGACATGGAGAAGGCGCTGGTGTCTCGCCTGATGCGCAGGCTGACCGCACCCGACGTCGCGGAGGCCTTCGAAATCGCCCGCAATTCGCCGGAGGACAACAGCCTGCCCGTGGCGCCGCCTCTGCCAGAGCCGTCCGAAGAGCCAGCACAGCCGTCGGTCTGGACAAACCCGCGCCTGGACAGCAGCCCGGCCAACAGGCGCTGAGGAACGCACCGATGGCAGTGGCCATGGATGCCGATCGTCTCGCGCAGGCACTCGCCCGCGAAGATCGCCTTGCTCCGCTTTATTGCGTCACGGGCGACGAGCCGCTGCTCGTCACCGAGGCGCTCGACGCCTTGCGCGCCGCCGCGCGCGACAAGGGCTACACCGAACGCACGACGCTGGTCATGGACGCGCGCAGCGACTGGAGCGCCGTCCTGGCCGCCACGCAGAGCGTGTCGCTGTTCGGCGACCGCAAGCTGCTCGAACTGAAACTCGCCACCGGCAAGCCCGGCAAGGCGGGCGGCGACACGCTGGCGCGCCTGGCGGAGCTCAGCGCAGGCCAAGCCGACCCGGAAACCGTCATCGTGGTGGCCCTGCCCAAGCTGGACCGCGCCACCCGCGAAGGCAAATGGATGACGGCGCTGACCCGTCACGGCACCGTCGTCGAGGTGCCTGACGTCGATCGCCAGCGGCTGCCCGGCTGGATCGGCGCAAGGCTGGCCCGCCAGAACCAGCAGGTCGATGACGCCACGCGCCAGTGGATGGCCGACATGGTGGAAGGCAACCTGCTGGCCGCCCACCAGGAAATCATGAAGCTCGGCCTGCTTCATCCCGAAGGCCTCATCTCGGCGGAAGAGGTCGAGCGCGCCGTGATGAACGTGGCGCGCTACGACGTCTTCGGCCTGCGCGACGCCATGCTGGCGGGCGATTCGGCGCGCGTCGTGCGCATGCTGGACGGCCTGCGCGCCGAAGGCGAGGCCCTGGTGCTGGTGCTGTGGGCAGTGGGCGAGGAAATCCGCACCTTGGCACGCCTGGCCGATGCCCGCGCGAACGGGCAGGACATGAATGGCCTGATGCGCCGCCTGCGCGTGTTCGGCAATCACGAAAGGCTGGCGCAGCAGGCGCTCTCGCGCGTGCCGCCGGCGGCCTGGCCTGCGGCGGTGCAACACGCCCACGAAGTGGACCGTCTCGTGAAGGGCCTGCACGTTCCTGGCCGGCTCTCGGACCCCTGGGAAGAAATGCTGCGCCTGGCGCTGCGCGTGGCGGCGGCAGGCAAGCGGCGCGCTGGGTAGAATGCGGCTTTCCCCGCTTTCGCTCCCCTGCCCCGCCATGTCCTCCGATAATCTGGAACTCTCCATGCTCACGCTGGGCCGCAACGCCCGGCAGGCCTCCCGCGTCATGATGGGCGCGACGGACCAGGCCAAGTCGGCCGCGCTGCGCGCCATGGGGCAAGCCCTGCTCGATCGCCGCGCGGCCCTGCAGGCCGCCAATCGCGCCGACCTGGAGACCGCCAGGGCAAATGGCCTGGAGGCCGCCCTGCTCGACCGCCTGACGCTCTCGGACAAGGCGCTGGACACCATGGCGGCAGGACTGGCGCAGATTGCGGCCATGCCCGATCCCGTGGGCAGCCTGTCCAACTCCAGCCTGCGTCCCAACGGCATGCGCGTCGCCCAGATGCGCGTCCCGCTGGGCGTCATCGGCATCATCTATGAATCGCGTCCCAATGTGACCATCGATGCGGCCGCCCTGTGCCTGAAGTCAGGCAATGCCACGATCCTGCGTGGCGGCAAGGAAGCCCTGCAATCGAACGTGGCGCTGGGCGCGGTCGTGCGCGAAGGCCTGCTGGCCGCCGGCCTGCCCGAGACCGCCGTCCAGGTGGTCGACACGCCCGACCGCGACGCCGTCGGCCACCTCATCACCATGACGGACTACATCGACGTCATCGTGCCGCGGGGCGGCAAGGGCCTGATCCAGCGCCTGTCGGCCCAGGCACGCGTCCCGCTCATCAAGCACCTGGATGGCAATTGCCACGTCTATGTCGACGCCGACGCAGACCTGGAAAAGGCGCACCGCGTGGCCTTCAACGCCAAGACCTATCGCTATGGCGTCTGCGGCGCGATGGAAACGCTGCTGGTGCACCAGGACGTCGCCGCCAGCCTGCTGCCCGGCCTGGGCCAGGCCTTCACGGACCACGGCGTGACGCTGCGCGGATGCGAGCGCACCCGCCTGTTGCTGCGCCAGGCCGAGCCCGCCACCGACGAAGACTGGGGCAGTGAATACCTCGGCCCCCTCCTCGCCGTGCGTGTGGTCGACAGCCTGGAGCAGGCCATGGATCACATCGCGCGCTGGAGCTCGGGCCACACCGAATCGATCGTGACCGAGAAGCTCGGCACCGCCCGCCGCTTCCAGCGCGAAGTGGATGCAAGCTCGGTCTATGTGAATCTGCCCACCTGCTTCGCAGACGGCTATGAATACGGCCTGGGCGCGGAGATCGGCATTTCCACCAACCGGCTGCATGCCCGCGGCCCGGTCGGCCTGGAAGGCCTCACCACCTACAAATGGGTGCTGGAAGGCGACGGACAGCTGCGGGGCTGACGCGCCAGGCAGGCGGGAAACCGCCTGCCCGCCTGCTTACCAGGGGAAGTCGATCAGGTCGCCGTACAGGCGCTTCAACGTCGCCTTGACCTCGGGCGAGCCCTGGTAGATCTCGATGAAGCGCAGCAGCCGGGGATCCTGGGCCTTGTCTTCGCGCGCCACCCAGCGGATGGCATATCGCTTCACGCTGTCGGTATCGGTGTTGTCGAACGCCAGGCCGTCCTTCTCGTCCAGGCCGCCGTGCTTGGCGAACGTCGTATACGTCACCGATGCCGTCACGTCGTTGAACGTGCGCGCGGCCTGCGCGCCCTCGATGGCGACGAGCTTGATGCGGCGCGGATTGGCGGTGATGTCGGCCTGCGTGGCCTCGTGCGCCACGCCGGGCTTCAAGGTGATGAGACCCATGGTCTGCAGCAACAGCAAGGCACGGCCCGTGTTGACGGGGTCCGACGGGATCGCGATCGTCGCGCCTGCGGGAATGGCGTCGCCGCGCTTGAGCTTCTTCGAGAAAAGACCGATGGTGGTGGAGTACCCGTAGGCGACCGGCACGAGATTGGCGCCGCGATTGCGGTTGAATTGCGCCAGGAACGGGGCATGCTGGAAGAAATTGGCGTCGACGGAGCCATCTGCCACCGCGATGTTGGGCAACACCCAGTCGTTGAACTCGATGAGTTCCACCCGCAAGCCTTGTTCGCGCGCCTGCGCGATGGCGATCTCGGTGGCCTCGTTGGCCACGCTGGGGATGACGCCGAGGCGCAAGGCGCCGGCTGGCGCGGCGGCTTGCACCATGAAGGCGGCAAGCATCGCCGCCAGGCCCACGACTATCTTTTTCATGTTTTGAACGGGATCCTTCAGCCCGACGCGGCGAATGCCGCGTCACAGGCCGCATAGTAGCGCCAGGCGCCGCCGCGGCCTGCGATAACCCTGGCGCCCGCATGCCCCGCCTACAAGGGCACGAGCGCGGCCTCCAGTGCCGGCACAGCCAGGGGCCGCGAGAACCAGTAACCCTGGATCTCGTCGCAATCCAGGGCCCGCAAGGCGTCGGCCTGGGCCTGCGTCTCGACCCCCTCGGCGGTGACACGCAGGCCCAGCGCATGCGCCATGGCGATGATGGCGCTGACCACCGCCCGGCTGCGATCATCCTCCAGCATGGCCTGGACGAACGCGCGGTCGACCTTCAGGCGATCGACCGGCATGCGGGTCAGGTAGGCCAGGCTGGAATAGCCCGTGCCGAAATCATCGAGCGCCACCTTCACCCCCATGTCGCGCAGGCCGCCGAGCGTGGCCATCGCGGCTTCGGTATCGCCCAGCATCACGCCTTCCGTCACCTCCACTTCCAGGCAGTGCGGCGGCAGGTCGTGGGCTGCCAGGCAGCGCTGGATCATGGGCACCAACAGGCCGTTCTGGATCTGCGGCGGCGACACGTTGACCGTGACTACCGGTACGCGGCCCAGCTTGCGCAGCAGACGGGCGGCTTCCTTGCACGCCTGGTCCATCACCCACGCCCCCAGCGCCACGATGAGGCCGCAGCGCTCGGCAACCGGGATGAACTCCGCCGAGCTGATGAGCCCTCGCACGGGGTGTCGCCAACGCAACAGCGACTCCATCAATGCAATCTCGCCGGAGGCCAGGTTCACCTGAGGTTGAAAGACCAGGTGGAACTGGTCCTGGTGCAGCGCCTCGCGCAGGAGTTGCTCCAGTTCGAGCTTGTCGACGGCCTCGGCCTGCATGCCTCGCTCGAACCAGCGCCAGTTGGCTGGCTCGCCTGCCCTCGCTGCATCCAGGGCCAGGCCCGCCCGGCGTATGAGGCTGTCGGCGTCGGTCGCTGCATCACCCGGCGCCAACCCTGCGCTGGCTCCGAGGCGTACCGAACGATCCAGGGCCGCCACCGGCTGTGCCAGCATGTCCAGCCACTGGACCACCCGTCCCTCGATCTCCGGACGCGACGCGTCGGTCAGCACCAGGAATCGGGTACCGTCCAGGCAGGCCAGGCTCTCGCCTGCGCGCAACGCACTGCGCAGGCGAGCGGCCATGACTTGCAGTACCCGCTCCAGCACAGTGCTGCCCAGCGAACTGCGCAGGCGCTCCAGGTTGTCGGCCTCCACCACGATCACGCTGAACGTGTCCTCGTTCAGGCGGGCCCGCTGGATCCGCAGCTCCAGGCGCTCCAGCGCCCAGGCCAGGTTGGGCAGGCGCGTACGGGCATCGTGGTGCGAGGCGTACCAAAGCTGCGCGTAATTCTGCGGCAGGCCAGCCTGGAGATCGATGACCGCTCCCGCAAGCGCCTGCCAACCGGGCATCGGCGCCAGGGCAAGCCGCACTGCCAGGCGCTCTCCATCCGGGCGGCGGTAATGCCAGGACGCATCGTGACGATGCTTCCCCAAGCTCGCGCCAGCGCGATGCAACAGGGTCAGTTCGGCGTTGCGGCGCCGCGCCTCCACCGCATCCAGCAGCTCGGTATGCCGCATGCCTGCCAGCAGGTCCTCGCGCGAGTAGCCGCTCAGCCGCTCGTAGGCCGCGTTCACCGCAAGGAAGCGCCCTTCCTCGTCGCACACGAAGAGCCCGAAAGGCGAGGCCTCCCAGGCCTCGCTCAACGCCAATATCGGTTCGGACCCAAAGGGCAAAGCGGGACGATGCATGGCCGGCGGCTCCCAGGCAGGCGTGACCGTAAGCGCCACGATGTGTCCCAGTGTATCGAGAAGCCCGGCACCGGAAAACCGATGGCCCGACAACTGCGATGAGCGCAAAAGCGAGGGTATCCGCGACCCGGCGCCAGTTGGAATCAGCCCGCCAGCAACGCTTCGATCTCGGCCTCGTCGAAGCCTGCCGCGCGGCGCGCATCCAGGTTGAACGGGCCTTTCGGCCGCGGCGCTTCATGGCGCGCCTGCAAGTCGGCATAGGTCGCCACGGGTTCCAGCCCGCGCTCGCGGCAGACGTGGCGATACCAGCGGTTCCCCACGGCCACGTGCCCGATCTCGTCGCGCAGGATGATGTCCAGGATGCCGGCCCCGTGGGCGTCGCCCGCCTGGGCCAGCTTCTCGCGCACGAGCGGGGACGCATCCAGCCCCCGCGCCTCCAGCGTGCGCGGCACCAGCGCCAGGCGCGCCAGCACGTCGCCACGCGTCTTCTCGGCCATGTTCCACAGGCCCGGGTGTGCCGGGAAATCCCCATAGGCATGACCCAGGCTTTCCAGGTGCCGGCGCAGCAGGTCGAAGTGATACGCCTCTTCGCGCGCCACCACGAGCCATTCGCGATAGAAGGGATCGGGCATGCCGGGAAAGCGCCAGACGATGTCGAGCGCCAGGTTGATCGCGTTGAACTCGATGTGCGCCAGCGCATGGATCAGGATGGCCCTGCCCTGCGTGGTGCGCACAGAACGCGTGCGGATCTTGGTGTGCGCCACGAGCTCGGGCCGCTCGGGGCGGCCGGGCAGGCCGTCCGGCGGTTCCAGCACGGCCTCGGTGTCCAGGCGCGCACCCGTATCCAGCGCCTCGACTGCCAGCAGCTTGGCCGCCCAATCCTTCGCCGCCAGCGCATGCAGGGCATGCGCGCGCAACTCCCTTCCGACAGACGCCGTCATCGTTACAGGAAGCGGTCCAGGTAGCGGCGGCTGGTCTTGTCCAGGTCACGCACGCTGGCGATGAGATAGTGCATGCCGTGCGAATCGCTGATCTGCAGGCGGCCGTCATGCAGGCGGCGGATGTCTTCCTCGCCCTTCAGGACCAGTTTGGTCGGCCCGCGGTCGGTGACGACGTCCCAGGTGGACGGCGTGGCATAGGACGACACGCGCTCGATACGTTCGATGCGCGGCGTGAACTCGCGCACGGCCAGCTCCTCCAGGATCAGCGCACGGATGTCCTGCGGCACGTCCGCCAGGCCATCCAGCCAGCGCAGCTCCTTGCCATCCTGGTCCAGCAGCGCGATGGCCTCGTCGGGCGCCTGGATCGGGAATGCCCGCACGGGGATCACGCCCGGCCAGGCGCGGCCGCCGGCGTCGGTCAACAGCAACTGGCCTGCCTCGTCGCGGACCAGCGTGAAATCAACGGTCATCGTCCTCTCCCTCGGCGGCCAGGCCTGCCGCGGCCTCTTCGTTGCGCAACTGCGCCTGGTAGAGGCGATAGTAGGCCCCCTCGCGCGCCAGCAGCTCCTCGTGCTGCCCGATCTCGACGATCTCGCCACGATCCATCACCACCAGGCGATCGGCCTTGCGCAGCGTGCTCAGGCGGTGCGCGATCGCGATGGTCGTGCGTCCCTGGATCAGGTTGTCCAGCGCGGCCTGGATCTCCAGCTCGGTCGTGGTGTCCACCGACGAGGTCGCCTCGTCCAGGATCAGGATGCGCGGGTCGATGAGCAGCGCGCGCGCGATCGAAATGCGCTGGCGCTCACCGCCCGACAGGCCCTGGCCTCGCTCGCCCACCAGCGAGTCGTAGCCTTGCGGCAGGCGCAGGATGAATTCGTGCGCGCGGGCAGCACGGGCAGCGGCAACGATCTCGGCGCGGGTGGCCTCGGGCTTGCCGTAGGCGATGTTCTCCGCCACGGTGCCGAAGAACAGGAACGGCTCCTGCAGCACCAGGCCCACGTTGCGCCGATAGTCCTCGACGGCGAAGGCGCGCAGGTCCGTGCCATCGACGCGGATGGCGCCGGTGGACGGATCGTAGAAACGGCAGATCAGGTTGACCAGCGTGCTCTTGCCGGAACCGCTGTGGCCCACCAGGCCGATCATCTCGCCAGGCGCGATATCGAGACTCACGCCGTCGAGCACCGTGCGGCTGCCATAACGGAAGCCCACGCGGCGCAATTCGATGCGGCCGTCCAGGCGGCCCGCGGGCACCGGGCGCGCCGGCTCGGGCACGCTGCTGACATGATCCAGGATGTCGAAGATGCGCTTGGCGCCCGCCGCGGCCTTCTGCGTGAAGGACACGATGCGGCTCATGGAATCCAGGCGCGTATAGAAGCGGCTGATGTAGGCCAGGAAGGCAGCCAGCACGCCCACGGTGATGTGGTCGTTGGACACCTGCCAGATGCCGAACATCCAGACGATCAGCAGGCCGATCTCGGTGAGCAGCGTGACCGTGGGCGAGAACAGCGCCCAGATGCGGTTGACGCGGTCGTTCACGGCCAGGTTGCGGTCATTGGCCTCGCGGAAACGCGCAACCTCGCGGCGCTCCTGCGCGAAGGCCTTCACCACGCGGATGCCGGGAATGGTGTCGGCCAGCACGTTGGTGATCTCGGACCAGATGCGGTCGACCTTCTCGAAACCGTGGCGCAGGCGGTCACGCACCAGGTGGATGAGCCAGATGATGAAGGGCAGCGGCAGCAAGGTCACCAGCGCCAGCCACGGGTTGATGGAAATCAGGATGACGGCCGTCATCACGATCATCAGCACGTCGGTCGCGAAGTCCAGCAGGTGCAGCGACAGGAACACGCAGAGCCTGTCCGTCTCGCTGCCGATGCGCGCGATCAGGTCGCCCGTGCGCTTGCCGCCGAAGTATTGCAGCGAGAGCTTCTGCAGATGCTCGAAGGTGGACGTGCGCAGGTCGGCGCCGATGCGCTCGCTGACCCAGGCCAGCAGATAGGTGCGCGCCCAGCCCAGGCCCCACGCGAGCAGCGCGGACGCCAACAGGCCGCCGAGATACAGCGACACCAGTTCATAGTCGATGGGCGCGCCGTTCTGATACGGGATCAGCACGTCGTCCATCAGCGGCATCGTGAGGTAGGGCGCGACCAGCGTGGCCGCGGTCGAGGCCACCGTCAGCACGAAGCCCAACAGCAGCGAGCCGCGATACGGCCGGGCAAAGCGCCAGAGGCGCAGCAGCGCCCAGGTCGACGGCGGCTCCTCGGGGGCCTGCGCGCAGTAGGGGCACTCTTCCTGGTCTGGCGGCAAGGCCGCGCCGCATTGGTCGCAATGCGCCTCGGCGGCGGCACGGCGCTCGGCGGAGTTCAGCCGCGCCAGGCGGTCGGCCATGAGCCGCGCGACCGGTGCGCCTCCCATGGTGTGACGCCAGGCCGCCACGCGGCGCTCGCCGTCGAAGAACTCCAGCGTGCCCACGCCCGCATGGTCACGGCAGCGCAGCGACAGGGGGGGCGACAGCGGCCATTCACGCGTCACGGCCGGCGTGCCGCCCGCCTCGGGCACCTCGACCTGCACCAGGCGGCGCGTCGTCAGGATCAGCAGGCGCTGACGGAACCGCAATTGGTCGTCGAGGTCTATCCAGGCGTGCGCCTGCGGCGTCTCGTCATGTTGCAAGGCGGCGTCGACGACACCGCGCCAGGGACCGGTCAGTGCCGGCAATACGTCGGAGGCGGAGGATGGGGCAAGATTCATGGGCAAGGAGCAAGAATCCCCCTGGCGCTGGCAGCGCCCGGCCGGCCTCTCCCGGGGAGGGCATGTCGCCTTGGGGGCAAGCGCGGGGCCTTCGAAAAAAGCCACGCACTGCGCCTGCGAGTATAGCCACCGAGTCCCGGCTGGCGGCCCGAAACGCCCGCCCCCTGGGCTTTTCAGGAAGGTGTAATGACAATTTCGCAACACTATTGCACCGCAACATAATTAATTCGGGCCACAGTGCGCGTGGGCACCAGCGGCGGCGCTAAGATCGCGCCGATTCTCCCTCCAAGTTTCCCCTCCAGATGCCGGTCATGCCGGCGGGACAGCGACAGATGAAAAAACGCGATATTGAAATCCTGCGCATCGTGACCTTGCGCGGGCCGAATATCTGGACCTACCGGCCGGTGCTCGAGGCCTGGGTCGACATCGGACTGCTGGAGGACTGTCCTTCCAACCTGCTGCCCGGTTTCCCGCAACGCCTGGAAGCCTGGCTCCCCACCCTGATCGAACACCGCTGCAGCCCCGGCGTGCGCGGCGGCTTCCTGCAACGCCTGCACGAAGGAACCTGGCCTGGCCATATCCTCGAGCACGTCACGCTGGAACTGCAGAACCTGGCCGGCCTGCCCGGCGGCTTCGGCAAGGCGCGCGAAACGTCCGAACGCGGCGTCTACAAGGTGATCGTGCGCGCCTGGCACGAAGAGGTGACGCGCGCCGCGCTGTATGCGGCGCGCGACCTCGTCATGGCGGCCATCGAAGACCGCCCCTATGACGTGAACGCCACCATCGAACGCCTGCGCGAAATGACGGATTCGCTGTGCCTGGGCCCGAGCACCGCCTGCATCGTGGATGGCGCGGATGACCGCGACATTCCCGCCGTGCGCCTGAGCACCGGCAACCTGGTGCAACTGGGCTATGGCGCGCGCCAGCGACGCATCTGGACCGCCGAGACCGACAACACCAGCGCCATCGCCGAGAGCATTTCGCGCGACAAGGACCTCACCAAGCAGCTGCTGGGCAATTGCGGCGTGCCGGTGCCCGAAGGCCGCCTGGTCGAGAGCGCCGACGACGCCTGGGACACGGCGGAATCCATCGGCCTGCCCGTGGTGCTCAAGCCCAGCGACGGCAACCATGGCCGCGGCGTCTTCACCAACCTGACCACGCGCGAGGAAATCGATGCCGCCTATGCCATCGCGGTCGATGAGGGCAGCGGCGTCATCGTCGAACGCTTCATTCCCGGCATCGAGCATCGCCTGCTGGTCGTGGGCGACAAGCTGGTCGCGGCCGCCCGTGGCGAAAGCGCCGAGGTGGTGGGCGACGGCGTCTCAACCGTGCGCCAGCTGGTGGAAAGCCAGATCAATACGGACCCGCGCCGCGGCCGCAACGAAGACCAGCCGCTGAACCTGATCCGCCTGGACTCCGCCGCCATGCTGGAGCTGGGCCGCCAACGCCTCACGCCCGACAGCGTGCCGGCCGAAGGCCGCGCGGTGCTGATCCAGCGCAACGGCAACGTCGCGTTCGACGTGACCGCGCAGGTCCACCCGGAAGTCGCGCGCATCGCTGCGTTGGCCGCGCGCGTGGTCGGCCTGGACATCGCCGGCATCGATCTCGTGGCGCAGGACATCTCCCGTCCGCTCGCCGACCAACGCGGCGCCATCGTCGAGGTCAACGCCGGCCCCGGCCTGCTCATGCACATCAAGCCCGCGCAAGGCGAAGCGCAGCCTGTCGGCCGCGCCATCGTCGATCACCTGTTCCCGCAGGACGACACCGGACGCATCCCGGTCGTGGGCATCACCGGCACCAACGGCAAGACCGTGGTGGCCAAGATCGTGGCCCGCCTGCTGCACCTGAATGGCCTGCTGACGGGCCTGGCCTGCAGCGATGGCATGTACCTGGACAATCGCCGCGTGAAGGCCGGCGACGCCGGCAACTGGACCGATGGCCTGCGCGTGCTGCTGAACCGCGCGGTCCAGGCGGCCGTGATCGAGAACGACAGCAACGTCATCCTGACCCAGGGCATGGCCTACGACCGTTGCCAGGTCGGCATCGTGACCGGCACGCAGCATCCCGACCACCTGGGCCGGCACGACATCCTCGACGCCGAGCAGATGCTGAAGGTCTACCGCTGCCAGGTCGACGTGGTCCTGCCCGAGGGCGCCGCCATCCTGGACGCCCAGGACCCGGCCTCGGAAGAACTGGCCGAACTCTGTGACGGCAAGACCTATTTCTTCTCCACCGACGCGCAGGCGCCCTTGCTGGCCGCGCATCGCGCGGCAGGCGGCCGTGCGGTCGTGGCCCGCGACGGCTGGCTGGTGCTGCTGGATGGCGAATCGGAACAGCCGCTCACGCGCCTCTCCGCCATCCCCATCACCTATGGCGCGCGCGTGCGCTTCCAGGTCGCCAACGCGCTGGCCGCCGCGGCGGCCGGCTGGGCGCTGGGCCTGAAGCCGGAACTGATCCGCGCCGGACTGGAAGCCTTCGACCGCGACTTCTCGGACATTCCCGGCCGCTACACCGTCTTCGAATGGCAAGGCGCCACCGTCATCGTGGACGATGCCCAGAACGAAGCCGGCGTCGCCGCCCTGGTGGAAGCGCAGGCACAGTTCTCGGCCGGGCACCGCAGCATCATCTTCGGCGCGGGCACGGACCGCCGCGATGACGCGCTGATACAGATGGGCCGTTTGCTGGGAGACACCTTCGACCACATCACGCTCTACGACGACGCCTCGGTGCGCAGCGAACGCGTGCACGGCGAAGCCCGCGCGCTGCTGCGCGACGGCATTGCGCGGGCCTCTCGCCAGCCCGCGGTCACCGATGCCGCCGACCACGGCGCCACCGTGGACAGCGCGCTGTCGGCCCTGCAGGCCGGCCATCTGCTGGTGCTGCAATGCGAGGAAGCCAGCGCAGCCGCCACGGTGGACCGCGTCCGCCAGTGGATCAGCCAGTCATCCACCCAAACCGCCTGAACCCGGCCCACGTCCTACGATCGTCAAGGAATTCCCCATGGAAGTCTCCCGTCTTCGCGCCTTGCGTGGCCCCAATATCTGGAGCCGCCTGACCGCCATCGAAGCCATCGTATCGTGCGCCGACCCGCACTGCGACCTGGAGAACGTGCCGGGTTTCTATACCCGGATGCGCGCCCGCTTTCCCGACATGCGCGCGCTCAAGCCCGCCGGACACGAAGCGCCCGTGTCGCTCGCGCATGCGCTCGAAGCCTGCGCGCTGGGCCTGCAGGCCGTGGCCGGCTGCCCCGTGGCTTTCGGCCGCACCACGCCCACCGTCGAGCCCGGCGTGTACCAGGTGGTCGTGCAGTACACCGAGGAGGCCGTCGGCCGCCTGGCCTTCGAACTGGCCCAGGAACTCTGCAAGGCCGCGCTGGATGACACGCCCTTCGACCTGCAGTCCGCCGTGGGCCGCCTGCGCGAACTGGACGAGGACGTGCGCCTGGGGCCCAGCACCGGCGCCATCGTGCAGGCCGGTCTGGCCCGCGAAGTGCCCTACCGCCGGCTGACGGAAGGCAGCATGGTGCAATTCGGCTGGGGCAGCCGCCAGCGCCGCATCCAGGCCGCCGAAACCGACATGACCAGCGCGATCTCGGAGTCGATCGCGCAGGACAAGGACCTGACCAAGCTGCTGCTGGAGGCCGCTGGCGTGCCGGTGCCCGTCGGCCGCGTCGTGCGCACCGAAGACGAGGCCTGGGCCGCCGCCTGCGAGGTGGGCGTGCCCGTGGTGATAAAGCCGCGCGACGGCAACCAGGGCAAGGGCGTGGCCGTGAACCTGGAGACGCGCGAACAGCTGGCGACGGCCTTCGCCGTGGCCTCGGACATCAGCCGCGACGTGATCGTCGAGCGCTACATTCCAGGCCACGACTTCCGCGTGCTGGTCGTCGGCGGACAGATGATCGCCGCGGCGCGCCGTGACCCGCCCAGCGTGATCGGCGACGGCAGGCGCACCGTGCGCGAGCTGGTGGCCGAGGTCAACCTGGACCCGCTGCGTGGCGATGGCCATGCCACCTCGCTCACCAAGATCCGGCTCGACGAACTGGCGGTGGCCACGCTCGGCAAGCAGAACCTGACGCCCGACAGCGTGCCCACCGCCGGCCTGCGCGTCGTGCTGCGCAACAACGCCAACCTGAGCACCGGCGGCACCGCCACCGACGTGACCGACGAAGTCCACCCCGAGCTTGCGGCGCGCGCCGTCGCGGCGGCACAGATGGTCGGCCTGGACATCTGCGGCGTGGACGTCGTGTGCGAAACCGTGGCGCAGTCGATGGAAGACCAGCGCGGCGGCATCGTCGAGGTGAACGCGGCCCCCGGCCTGCGCATGCACCTGAACCCCTCCTACGGCAAACCCCGCCAGGTGGGCGAGGCCATGATCGGCACGCTGTTCGGGCCGGGCGAGAACGGCCGCATTCCGGTCGTGGCCGTGGCCGGCACCAACGGCAAGACCACCACGGTACGACTGACCGCGCACCTGCTGGGCGCCAGCGGCAAGCGCGTGGGCATGACCAACTCCGATGGCGTCTATGTCGAAGGACGTTGCATCGACACCGGCGACTGCAGCGGCCCGCGCAGCGCGCGCAACATCCTGGGACACCCGGATGTCGACGCCGCCGTCTTCGAAACCGCGCGTGGCGGCATCCTGCGCGAAGGCCTGGCCTTCGACCGTTGCGACGTGGCCATCGTCACCAACATCGGCATGGGCGACCACCTGGGGCTGAACTACATCAGCACCGTGGAAGACCTGGCAGTGGTCAAGCGCGTCATCGTGCAGAACGTCGCCCCCACCGGCACCGCCGTCCTGAACGCCGCCGACCCCATGGTCGCGCCCATGGCCGCCTCCTGCCCCGGCTCGATCATCTTCTTCTCCGACGACCGTCATCACCCCGTGCTGACCACGCACCGCGCACAAGGCAAGCGCGTGGTGTTCGTCGAGGACGGCCACCTGGTGGCCGCCGAAGGCAGCTTCGAGCACCGCATTGCGCTGAAGGCGATCACGCTGACGCGCGGCGGCACCATCGCCTTCCAGGTGCAGAACGCCATGGCCGCCACCGCTACCGCGTGGGCCCTGGGCCTGGACTGGAAGGTGATCGAAACAGGCCTGGCCAGCTTCGTGAACGACGCGCAGTCGGCACCCGGCCGCTTCAACGTGTTCGACTATCACGGCGCCACGCTCATCGCCGACTACGGCCACAACCCCGACGCCATCCAGGCGCTGGTCTCGGCCGTGGAAGCCATGCCCGCGCGCAAGCGCGTCGTGGTGATCAGCGGCGCGGGCGACCGCCGCGACGAGGACATCCGCCAGCAGACCGCCATCCTGGGCGATGCCTTCGACGACCTGATCCTCTACGAGGACCAGTGCCAGCGCGGACGCGAGGATGGCGAAGTGCTGGCGCTGCTGCGCGATGGCCTGAAGGACGCGCGCCGCGCGCGCCACGTCGAGGAAATCCGGGGCGAATTCCTGGCCACCGACACGGCACTGAAGCGCCTGCAACCCGGCGACCTCTGCCTGGTGCTCATCGACCAGGTGGAAGAGGCCCTGGCGCACATCGCCAAGCGAATAGCCGAGCCGCGTTGACCGCCATCGCATGAGGCCCGCCTGCGCACAGCGCGTGCGAGGCAAGGGCGCCAGACCCGACGGTCTGGCGCCCTTTTTTCTGTCCGGTTGCGCGCCTGGAAATGCCCGCCGGCACGCGCAAGCGCGCTACACCTGTAACGCCAGCAGATCAAAGCAGCGCAAGCATTATTCAAATGTAACCCTACCGCCCTGCGCCAATGGCACATGCGCGTGCGTGCCGCAACAGGCGGTCCGCCAATGAGGGGCCATGCTTTGCTGTGCGAACGCCCGCGCAAAAGCACGCCCGCCACGCCTTACATTTGTCGACAACCGTGTTTTGACTGCCCTTTTGGACGGCATTACCTTGTCTTCACCAACCCGAACCGGACCGGAATTTCCCAAGGAACTCCACATGATCCGGATTCATTAATAGTGAGGTGAACCATGGCTATCAACCAAGACATCCTGGAAGGCAAGTGGAAGCAGATCGCCGGCAAGGTCAAAGCCAAATGGGGCGACCTGACCGACGACGACATCACCAAGGTCAATGGCAACGCCGAACGCCTGGCTGGCGTGATCCAGGAGCGTTATGGCAAGACCCGCGAGCAGGCCGACAAGGAAGCCCGCGACTTCTTCGACCAACACCGCTAAGCCGCGTATCTGCCGAGGAGAAGCATCATGCTGCACTATGCCGTTATTTTCTTCGTGATCGCGCTGATCGCTGCCGTGCTCGGCTTTGGTGGCATTGCCGCCGGCGCAGCATCGATCGCCAAGGTCCTGTTTTTCATCTTCCTCGTGCTGGCGGTCCTGTCGCTGCTCAGCGGCGCCTTGCGCAAGAAATGAAGGTGGCCGGCCCGAACCAGGCCGGCCTTGAAAACCCGCCATATCGTTCACTACCCGTCGCGCCCCGCTGAATCGCAGGCCGGCTCAAGGAGAAACACCATGATCGCTCGCAAACACATCGCCGCCGCTCTCATTGGTGCCGCCACGTTCGCCACCACCCCGCTCGTCCTGGCCGCCGATGGCCAACCCAAGCAAAGCGCGGGTGAGTATGCCTCCGACGCCGTGGTCACCACCAAGGTGAAGGCCGCCCTGGTTGCCGAAAAGGAACTGAGCGCCCTGGACATCTCGGTGGAAACCATCGAAGGCGTGACGACGCTGACGGGCGACGTCGACACCAGCGCGCACAAGGACCTCGCCGGCCGCGTGGTTGGCGGCGTCGACGGCGTGCGCCAGGTCAACAACGACCTCAAAGTGAAGAAGTAAATCCCCCCCCCGAGGCGCTTCGCGCCCCCCCCAGGGGGGCGGTGCTGGTGGACCGGCGGAGCCGGCTCCACTGCACCCCGGATCTGGGAGGACCGCTGCAAATTGAGGGTGGGGTTTTGAATTTGGAGCGGGCTTCGGGCCTGCGGGGCTGGAAGAGACGCCAGCGTCGTTTGCTCCAAATACAGGCCGAGGCGTTTGCCTCGGCCTTTTTCGTTTCAGGGCTGCAGGCTGATGGTGCCGCGGCCCAGGGTCATGACGCGGCCGCCGACGCGGATGGTCTGGTCGCGCTTGACCTCGAGTTGCAGGAGGCAGGGCCGGCCGATGGAGGCCCCCTGCTCGACCTTGACGTGCGTGGGCAGTTCGCGGCCCGTGGCGATGAGCCAGCCGCCCAGATTGGCGCAGGCGGAACCCGTGCCCGGGTCTTCGTCGACGCCGCTGCCGGGCTTGGCCATGAAATAACGCGCCAGCGCACGCTGGCCGAAACGCATCGGCCCGGCGGATTCCACCGGGGCGAAGACATAGGCGTTGCGCCGGCCGGCGGCATTGACGGGCCAGCGCGCCATCTGCGAGGGATCGGGCTGCACGCGGCGCACGATGTCAGGCGTCTTGACCGGCACCAGCAACTGTTCGGAACCCGTGTTGACCCACAGCGGCTCGTCCAGCAGATCGTCCACCGACAAGCCCAGCATGGCCGCGATATCGGCCTTGCCCGCCAGCGGGCGCGCGGTGCGCGGACCGCCTTGCGGCATGGGTGCGGTGAAGACCCAGTCGTCCTGGCGCGCTTCCAGCGCGACCATGCCGGCACGCATTTCCAGCTTGAGCGTGTCGCCGCAAGCCAGCAGATCCCGCACCACATGCGCCGTGCCCAAGGCCGGATGCCCTGCGAAAGGCAGTTCGGTCATGGGCGTGAAGATGCGCACGCGCGCCGTCGCGTCGCCCGAGGGCGGCAGGATGAAAGCCGTCTCGGACAGGTTGAACTGCACGGCCAGCGCCTGCATGTGCTCGTCGGTGAGCCCCCGGGCATCTTCGAAGACGCACAGCGGATTGCCGCCAAACGCCGTCTGGCCGAAGACATTGACCAGCGAGAAGGCGTAATCAGCCAATGCGTTCCCCGGGCTCCTCGGCCTTTTCGCCGGTGGCCGAGTCGTCGTAGCCCGTGCGGTGCGCCGCGGGCGACTTGGCTTCCAAGCGTTCTTCGCGGCCCGAGCGGTACAGGCCCACCTTGATGAGCATCATGGCGCTCAGCGGAGCGGTCATCACGACGAAGATGGTGATGAGCACCTCGTGGACCACGGGACGGCCCGACAGGCCGGTGAAGTACAGCATGGAAGCGATCAGCACGCAGCCGCAACCCAGGGTGGCGCCGAGCGTGGGCGCATGGATGCGCTGGTAGAAGTTGGACAGCCGGAGCAGGCCGAAGGAACCGATGAGCGCAAGAATGCCGCCCACCACGAGCAGGATGGCCGCGGGAATCGCGAACCAGAGGCTGACGGTTTCCGCATTCATGGCTCGATCACCTCGCCGCGCAGCAGGAACTTGGCCATGGCCACGGAGCCGACGAAACCGAAAAGCGCGATCAGCAGCGCGATCTCGAAATACACGGCCGTGCCGGCACGGATGCCCTGCGTCACCAGCAGCAGCATGCCGTTGACGTAGAAGTTGTCCAGCGCCAGCACGCGGTCCTGCGCCGTCGGGCCGCGCTGCATGCGGATCGTGGCGAAAGTCATCGCCAGCAGGAAGCACAGGCTGGCGAAATTGGCCGCCCACGGAAGGATCTCGTTCATTCGTATATCTCCATCAGCGGACGCTCGTAGCGCGTCTTGACCAGCTCGATCCACTGGGCCTCGTCATCGAGGCTGAGCACGTGCAGCAGGATTTCGCTGCGGTCCTTGCTCAGGCCGGCAAAGACGGTCCCGGGAATCGAGGTGACGATGGCGGCCAGCACCGCCAGCGCGTGCGGGTCCTTCAAGGTCAGCGGCACGCGGATGAAGCCCGAGCGCTCCCGGCGTTCCTTCCTGCCCAGGATCACGAGCGCCACTTCGTAGTTGGAGCGACAGATGTCGACCAGGATGTGCGCGAGCAGCGAAAAGAGCGCCGGCACCACGCGCGCATGCGCCTTGACCGGACGCAGGCTGTCGGCGGCCACCGGCCCGAACCACGCCAGGAACAGGCCCATCGCGATCTGGCCAGCCGACAAGGACTGGTTCATCAGCAGCCACAACACCAGCAGGAAGCCCGACAGGGGCAACGAAGGGAACCACCTTTTCATCATTGCGCCTCCATGTGGGTGGCGGGTGCCGCAGGCAGCACCGCCTCGATGTAGTCACGTGGCGCGTGCAGGGCCTGCGCCGTGGCGTCCATGTAGCGCAACGCGGGTTCGGCCCACAGCGTCAGCGCGACGCACAAAGCGAGCAAGGCGAAGACCGGCGCGGCATCGAGCAGGCGCAGGCGCAGCACGTTGCGTTCGACAGACCAGAAGGTGCGGATGCCCGAACGCGCCAGCGCGATCACGCCGGCCAGGCCGGACAGCAGGATGGTGGCCAGCATCAGCCAGCCTGCCAGCGGCACGTGCGCCGAACCCGCCATGTCCGGATCTTCCAGCGACGCGGCCAGCAGGGCGAACTTGGCGATGAAGCCCGACAGCGGCGGCAAGCCCGTGATGAGCAGGGCGCACATGACGAAGCCCGCACCCAGCACGGCCATGACGGCCGGCAACGCAACGCCCACGACCTCGTCGGGCGCATCCGGATCGACCGGGTCATCCAGGCCGAAGGCTTCCAGACTGATGGCCAGCATGTTCGCGCCGAAGGGACGGTTGCGCTCGATGAGCTCGATCAGCAGGAAGAAGGCCGACACCGCGAGCGAGGAACTGACCAGGTAGTACAGGGCCGGTCCCAGGGCGTCCGTGCTGGACAGGCCGATGGCGGCCAGCAAGGTCCCGGACGACACCAGGATGCTGTAGGCCGCCTGGCGCCGCAGTTCCTGCGACGCCAGCAGGCCGGCCGCCCCCAGCGCCAGCGTGACGAGGCCGCCGTAGAACAGCCAGTCGCTGGCCAGCACCCTCCCCGCCTCGCCCGAGGCCGACAGCACCGCCGTCATGCGCAGGATCGAGTAGATGCCCACCTTGGTCATGAGCGCGAACAGCGCGGCCACCGGCGGCGTGGCCGCCGAATAGGCGCCCACCAGCCAGAAGTTCAGGGGCCAGGCCGCGGCCTTGATCAGGAAGGCGCAACCCAGCACGGCGGCGCCGGCATTGAAGAGCGCACGCTCCTCGCCGATCACGTCGGGCAGGCGCTGCGCCAGGTCGGCCATGTTGAGCGTGCCGACCGCGCCATAGATGAGGCTCACGCCCACCAGGAACAGGAAGGACCCCACCAGGTTCACGGCGATGTAATGCAGCCCGGCGCGCACGCGTCCGACTCCCGAGCCATGCAGCAGCAGGCCATAGGAGGCTGCCAGCAGGATCTCGAAGAACACGAACAGGTTGAACAGGTCGCCCGTGAGAAAGGCGCCGTTCAGCCCCATGAGCTGGAACTGCAGCAAGGGCTGGAAATGCACGCCGACCTTTTCCCAGCGCGAGATCGAGGCCACCAGCGTCGCGATGCCCACGGCAGCGGTCAGCAGCAGCATCAGCACGGCCAGGCGGTCCACCACCAGCACGATGCCGAAAGGCGGCGGCCAGTTGGCGGGACGATAGGTGAGCAGGCGCGTGCCCCCCTCGGCGTCGACCGAGAAGAACAGCGCCACCGCGACGACGGCCAGCAGAATCGCGGACACGAGGCCGATGGCGATGCGTGTGTTGCGGTGGCTGTCGCTGAGCAACAGCATTGCCGACCCTGCCAGCATGGGCAGGAAGATGGGGAGAATGGGAAGGTGCGTCAACCAATCGCTCACGAGTCGGACTCCTTCCCATCGACGTGGTCAGTGCCCGTCAGGCCGCGAGAGGCCAGCAGGACCACCAGGAAGAGCGCGGTCATGGCGAAGCCGATGACGATGGCGGTCAGCACCAGCGCCTGCGGCAGCGGATCGGCATAGTTCAGCAGATCGCTCGGCAGGTCGGGATCGATGACCGGCGCGCGGTCGACCTGCAGGCGGCCCATGCTGAAGATGAAGAGGTTGACCGCGTACGACACCAGCGAAAGCCCCATGATGAACTGGAAGGTGCGTGGGCGCAGCAGCAGCCACACGCCGGAACCGGCGAGCACGCCGATGGCCAGGGACAGGACGATTTCCATCAGTGCTTCTCCTCGGCCTGTGCCTTGTTGGCGCGATGCAGGCTGCGCGAGGATTGGTGGGCCAGCGCCACCAGCACGAGCACCGTGGCGCCCACCACCAGCATGTAGACGCCGATGTCGAAGAAGAGCGCGGTACCGATGTAGATCTCGCCCAGCAGCGGGACGTAGGTTTTCCAGGACATGCCATCCAGGAACGGCAGGCCGAACAGCCAGGACCAGGCGCCTGTCAGGGCGGCGATGAGGATGCCCAGGCCGACCCAGTGCTGCGGGTGCAGGCGCGAACGCGACTCCACCCACGACGTGCCGCCCACCATGTATTGCAGGATGACGGCCATGGCCATGACCAGTCCGCCGACGAAGCCGCCGCCGGGCTGGTTGTGGCCACGCAGCAGCAGGAAGATGGAGACCAGCGCGGCCACCGGCAGCAGCAGGCGGATGAGCACGGCCGGGATCATCAGGTAGCCTTCGGGCAGGTCGCCCGCCGGGCGGCCCGAGGCGTTGCCATAGGCCTCCGGATCCTGCTGCTGTTCCGGCAGGTCCATGCTTTCCGGCGCGGGCCGGAAGCGGCGCAGCAGCGCGTAGACGGACAGCGCCACGATGCCCAGCACGGCGATTTCACCCAGCGTATCGAAACCGCGGAAATCGACCAGGATGACGTTGACCACGTTGGTCCCGCCCCCTTCGGGCAGCGCCTTTTCCAGGAAGAACGGCGAAATGCTGTCGCCCCTGGGGCGCGTCATCATCGCGTAGGCGATCCAGCTGAGGCCGGCGCCCGCGCCCACCGCCAACGCGAGGTCGCGCCCGCGGCGCAGGCGCGCCGACAAGGCGGTTTCCGCCGACGGCAGACGCTTGGGCAGCCAGCGCAGGCCCAACAGGATGAGCACCATGGTGACCACCTCGACGCCCAGCTGCGTGAGCGCGAGGTCAGGGGCGGAAAGCCAGGCGAAGGTCAGGCAGGTGACCAGGCCCGCGCCCCCCATCAGGATGAGCGCGGCCAGGCGGTGATACTTGGCCTGGTAGGCCGTGGCGATGGCGCAGGCGCCCCCCAGCAGCCACAACAGGGCAAACAGCGGATCGATGGGCGTGGACAGGCCCGACGGCCCGCTGGCGCCTTGCGCCCACAGCGCGATGAGCCCCGCGGCGAGCGAGACGCCCAGGATCCACAGCATCTGCACCTGCAGGCGCTCGGACGTGAGCCGCCGCGTGACCATCTCGGCGAAAGTGGTCAGGCCATCCTGGACGCGCTCGAAGCTGCGCTTGCCGTCGAAGCGATAGATGAGCGGCGTGCCGTCGATCTCGCCCATGCGCAGATTGCGTTGCAGGGCGATGTAGCCGGCGATGCCGCCCGCCAGGGCCAGCACGCTCATGATGAGCGGCAGGTTCAGGCCGTGCCAGACGGCCAGGCTGTACTGGGGCAGGTTCACGCCCAGCACCGAGCGCGCGGCCGAGTCGAGGATGCCGCCCACGGTGATGGCGGGCAGGATGCCGACCACCAGGCAGGCCAGCACCAGGAACTCCACCGGCAGGCGCATGAGGCGCGGCGCTTCATGGGGCTCGCGCGGCAGGTCTGTCGCCGTCGGGCCGAAGAAGACCTGATGGATGAAGCGCAGCGAATAGATCACGCTGAAGGCAGCCGCGATGGTGGCTGCCACGGGCAGGCCGACCTGCACCCAGGTGGCGCCTTCGATGTAGACCGTCTCGGCGAAGAACATCTCCTTGGACAGGAAGCCGTTGAGCAGCGGCACGCCCGCCATCGACGCACTGGCCACCATGGCCAGCGTGGCGGTGATGGGCATGACCTTGTACAGGCCGCTCAGGCGCCGGATGTCGCGCGTGCCGGTCTCGTGGTCGATGATGCCGGCCGCCATGAACAGCGACGCCTTGAAGATGGCGTGGTTCATGATGTGGAAGATGGCGGCGACGGTGGCCAACGGGCTGTTCAGGCCCAGCAGCAGGGTGATGAGGCCCAGGTGGCTGATGGTGGAATACGCCAGCACGCCCTTCAGGTCTTGCTGGAACATGGCGGCATAGGCGCCCAGCACCAGCGTGCACAGCCCTGCCCCGCCGATCAGCCAGAACCACAGGTCGGTGCCGCCGAGGGCGGGCGACAGGCGCACCAGCAGGAACACGCCGGCCTTCACCATGGTGGCCGAGTGCAGGTAGGACGACACCGGCGTGGGCGCGGCCATGGCGTGCGGCAGCCAGAAATGGAAGGGGAACTGCGCGCTCTTGGTGAGCGCACCCAGCGCCACCAGCACCAGCGCGACGGCGTAGCCAGGGTGCGCGCGGATCACGTCGCCCGAGGCCAGCACGCGGTCCAGGTCATAACTGCCGACGATGTGGCCGATGAGCAGGACGCCTGCCAGCAGGCACAGGCCGCCGGCGCCGGTGACCGTCAGCGCCATGCGCGCGCCCTGGCGGGCGTCCACGCGATGGTGCCAGTAGGCGATGAGCATGAACGACGCCAGGCTCGTCAGTTCCCAGAAGAGCGCCAGCTGGATGAGGTTGCCCGACAGCACCACGCCCATCATCGAGCCCATGAAGGCGAGGAAGAACGAGAAGAAGCGCGGCACCGGATCCTGCGGCGACATGTAGTAGCGCGCGTAGACCACCACCAGGCCGCCGATGCCGGTGATCAGCATCGAGAACATCCACGCGAAACCGTCCAGGCGCAGCGAGAAAGTGAGTCCCAGCGCGGGGACCCACGGCAGCGACAGGGCAAGCACCTGCCCGTTGGACACCTGGGGATAGAGAAGGATGAGTTGCACGACCCCGGCCACGGCGATGAGCCCCGCCAGCCAGGCTTCGGCATTGCGCGCGCTGGGCTTGAGCACCGCGGCACAGAGACTGCCCGCGAAGGGCAGGACGAGGATCAGCAGCAGGGACCAGGCTGTCATGCCGTCCCTCCATCAATACGCTGGGAAACCTGTGGGGCGGCTTCCCGGGCCGGCGTGCCGGCGTGGGGAAGTCGCCCGAAATGGCAGGTGGGCGGAATGGCGCTCCATCGCACCCGCAGGTGCGAGGAACGGCTTCGAGGCGCTGCGGCTCGGCTGATCACTATTCTCCCTGGACGCTGGCAACGGCCCCGCGAGGACCCGCTGCATGCGTCATCATGTGTTTTTGACTGGACATCAGCCCCCTTTTGCCACCAAAAGACAAAGCAAGTCCCGCGATCCCGGATGGCGGGTTCGCAAGGAAAGAGCTGTTATGTTTTGGATGGTCTGCGGAGGTCGAACAGACGCTGTGATCGCCCTGGAACGACCCGATAACGTCTGTCTATCACCCTACTTTACCAGACGATTTGCCTGAATCCGCACGCTGCACTGCAGCATCGCGCAGAAATTTGCATTTGGGGGAAACCCAGGGTTGTGCCGGGCGCGGCCTGGGCCCCTGTCCGAAGGACAACTGACAGGAAAACGAGAGGTTGGCAGCGCGCCGGGCATGGCCCGGCGCGCGCGGTGCATTGCCGGCCGCGCCGGCCCGGTTACTTGCTCCGGCCCCCGCCCTGCCCCGGAGGGAACGGGAAGTTGGAGAACATGCTGCGGGTCTGGTCCTGCATCTGGTCCTGCATCTGCACGAAGAGGTTCTTGCTCTGCTCGATGTAGCTGTTCATCATGTTCTGCATCATCGGCGTCTGCGTGTTCATGAACTGGGTCCACGCCTCCGGGCCGAACTGGTTGCCATAGAGGCCCTTGGACTGCTCGGTGACGCGCTCCTGGATCTCCATGAAGGCCTGCAGGTTCTTTTCAAGATAGGACCCCATGATGCCCTGCATGGCATGGCCATAGAACCGGATGATCTGGGCCAGCATGGTGGAGGAGAACATCGGCACGCCGCCGCTCTCTTCCTCCAGGATGATCTGCAGCAGGATGCTGCGCGTCAGGTCCTCGGACGTCTTGGCGTCCACCACCTTGAAGACCTCGTTGTCCAACACCAGCAGCTTGACGTCCGCCAAGGTGATGTAGGTGCTGGTCTGCGTGTCATACAGCCGGCGATTGGGATATTTTTTTATCAGGCGCGTGCCGTCGCCAGCTTGGCTTTGTGTCATGGTTTCCCCTCCGTCATCCCATGTGCAGGCCGCCGTTGAGCGAGAAATCCGCCCCCGTGGCGAAGCCCGCGTCGTCAGAGGCAAGCCAGGCCACCATGGAGGCGATTTCCTCCGGGGTGCCCAGCCGCTTGACCGGTATCGTGTTGACGATCTTCTCCAGCACGTCGGGACGGATCGCACGCACCATGTCGGTGCCGATATAGCCCGGCGAGACGGTGTTGACCGTCACTCCCTTGCTCGCGACCTCTTGTGCCAGCGCCATGGTGAAGCCATGGATGCCGGCCTTGGCCGTCGAATAGTTGGTCTGCCCGAACTGGCCCTTCTGGCCATTGACCGAGCTGATGTTGATGATGCGTCCCCATTGGCGGTCGACCATGCCGTCGATGACCTGCTTGGTGACGTTGAACAGCGAATTCAGGTTGGTGTCCATGACGACGCGCCAGTCGTCCAGCGTCATCTTGCGGAACACGCCGTCGCGGGTGATGCCGGCATTGTTGACCAGCACGTCGATTTCGCCGTGCTCGCGACGGATCTTCTCGAAGGCTTCCCGGGTGGAGTCCCAGTCGGACACATTGCCCACCGAGGCATGGAACTCGTAGCCCAGCGCCGACTGCTCGTCGAGCCATTGCTTGAAGTTGCGGCTGGGGCCGCAACCCGCGACCACCCGATGACCTTCCTTGGCCAGCCGCTGGCAGATCGTGGTGCCGATCCCCCCCATGCCGCCGGTTACATATGCCAGTTTGCCACTCATACGTCCGTCTCCTGTTGTCGGTTCGCTGTCCGTCCCGCCGGCAGGCGGCCCGGACCATCAACCCGTCTTGCACCCGCGTGACACGGCGCCATGATCAAACGGCGCGCACACGCACATAACGGCCGGGCGCCGGTTCGATCACCGGATAGCGCGCATTGCCCAGCCGTGCTTTTTTCTTGACCTTGGGGCCCGCGTGCCCCGACAGCCAGTTGGCCCAATCCGGCCACCAGCTGCCCGCATGCTCCTGCGCGCCGGCCAGCCAGGCGTGGGGGTCGCCGGGCAGGCGCGCGTCGCTGTCACGCACCCAATAGCTGCGCTTGTTCTTGGCCGGCGGGTTGATGACGCCGGCGACGTGCCCCGAGGCGCCCAGCACGAAGCGGGCCTGGCCGCGCAGCAGCGCCGTGGTGGCATAGGCCGAGACCCAGGGCACGATGTGGTCCTCGCGCGACCCGAAAAGATAGGCCGGCATGTCGAGCTGCGTCAGGTCCAGCGGCACGCCGCAGGTCTTCACGCGGCCAGGCACCTTCAGGTTGTTTTCCAGGTAGGTGTTGCGGAAGTACCAGGCGAAGAACGGGCCCGGCAGGTTGGTGCTGTCCGCATTCCAGTACAGCAGGTCGAACGGCGGCGGCGTCTCGCCCTTCAGGTAGTTCCCGACCACGTAGTTCCAGACCAGCTCGTTGGGACGCAGGAAGGCGAAGGTGTTGGCCAGCTCCAGGGCCGACATCAGGCCGCCCGCGCCCAGTTGCTGGTCGCGCAGCGCGGCATGGTTCTCGTCCACGAAGACATCCAGGATGCCGGTCTCGCGGAAATCGAGCATGGTGGTGAGCAAGGTCAGCGAGGCCGAGGGCTGTTCGCCACGCGCGGCGGCCAGCGCCAGCGCCGCGCCCAGCATGGTGCCGCCCACGCAGAAGCCCAGGGTGTTGATCTGGTCCTGGGCCGAGATGTCGCGCACGACCTCGATGGCCTGCAGGACGCCGCGCTCGATGTAGTCGTCCCAGGTGGCCTGGTCGATGCCGTCGGTGTCCGAAGCCAGCGGATTGCGCCACGAGACCAGGAAGACGGTGTGGCCGGCCTCGACCGCATGCCGCACGAAGGAATTCTCGGGCTGCAGGTCGAGGATATAGAACTTGTTGATGCAAGGCGGCACGATCAGCAGCGGGCGCGCATGCACGGTGGGCGTGGCGGGCGCGTACTGGATGAGCTGCAGCAGGTCGTTCTCGTAGACCACGCCGCCAGGCGTGACGGCGACGTTCACGCCCACTTCGAAACGCGTTTCGTCGGATTGCTGGATGCGCCCGCGCTTCAGGTCGCGCATCAGGTTGTCGATGCCGTTGCGCAGGACCTCGCCGCTGGACTCGACGAGCTTCTGCTGGGCCTCGGGATTGAAGGCCAGGAAGTTGGAAGGCGCCATGGCGTCGACCCACTGCATGACCGAGAAACGCAGCCGCTCGCGCAGCGGTTCGGTGGCATCGACCGCGTCGACCATGCGCGACAGGGCGCGCGCCGACAGCAGATACAGGTGGGCCATCAGCAGGTGTTGCGGGCTGCCGGCCCAGGCGGCGGAGCCGAAGCGGCGGTCGGAGAGCGGCGCCAGCTCGCCCTTGCCCGCGGCATCGACCACGCGGCGCCATTCCTGGGAGAAGTCTGCCTGGATGCCCGAGAGCGCATCGGGGGCGACGCTGACCGGCAAGGGCCAGGCGGGAGGATTCTGGGCTTTCACAACGACACCTTGCGACACCTTGTTATGCGCACGCGCGAGAACCGGACGATGCTGCATGGCGCAATGCCAGAGGTCAACTGGCGAGCCGCTCCGCGTTTGTCATGCGTCATGCAATCGTGACGAAAAGATGGTGCATTGCGACGATACCCCTGTCAATCCGCCGGGTTCAGGGCTTACCCTCAGGCCTGCGGCGCCAGCCAGGCGAAGACGGCCTGGCGGCCCGTCACGCCTTTGTCGCGGCGATGCGAGAAGAAGGTCTCCGGTTCGCTGGCCGTGCAACGGCCGCTGACCACGATCTCCTCGACACCCGCGCGCGCCAGGCGGCGCTGCGCCAGGGCGAACAGGTCGGCCCACCACTTGCTGGCATCCGTGTCATGGGGAAAGAAGGCCAGGCCGGCATCGGCGTCGGACGCGACGAATGCCTGGCGCACCTCCTCGCCGACCTCGAAGGCCGTGGGACCGATACCGGGCCCCACCCAGGCGCGCCAGCCCTGCGCATCGGGCGCGCGCTCGCGCAAGGCGGCCAGCGTGGCCTCCAGCACGCCTCCCGCCAGGCCGCGCCAACCGGCATGGGTCACGCCCAGCACGCGCGACTGCGTATCGGTGATCACTACGGGCAGGCAGTCGGCTGCCATCGCGACCAGCACCCGGCCAGGCCGCGCCGTGACGCTGGCGTCGGCCTCGTTGGAATCGATGGGCGCGTCGGCATCCAGCACGCGCGTGCCATGCACCTGCGCCAGCCAGAGCGGATCGTCCGGCAGTGCCAGGCGCAGGCGGCGGCGGTTCTCGTGCACGACCTGCGCATCGTCCCCGGCCTTCAGGCCCAGGTTGAAACTGGCGTAGGGACCCGTGCCGACGCCGCCCGCACGGGTGCTGCAAAAACTGCGTACGCCCGGCCAGGCTGGCCCCTCGACGACGTCCAGCGCGGCCAAGGCGTCGGCCTGCTCGTTCACGGCTGCCATGTGATCGTCTCCCTCACGTGTTGCATGTCTGGCGGCGGATCCGCCTCGAAGGCGCATTCGCCCGCGCCGCCCGGATCGTCGAAGCGCAGCGCGCGCGCATGCAGCATCTGCCGCGCCGCGCCGGCCAGCAGCTTGCCACCATAAAGCGTGTCGGCCAGCAGCGGGTGTCCCAGGCTGGCCAGGTGCACGCGGATCTGGTGGGTACGCCCGGTTTCCAGGCGGCATTCGACTTCGGACACCCGGGCGCCGTCGGCATCGCCGGCGCGCAGGCGGGTGTAGTGCGTGACGGCGGGCTTGGCGGCGACGGGGCGCTCCACGCTCATGCGCACGGGCACCTTGGCGTCGCGACCGATGGGACGGTCGACCGTGCCTTCGCCCGCCCAGCCGTGGGCCAGGGCCAGATAGCGCCGGCCCATCGTGCGCGCCTGCAACTGGCGCACCAGGTGCGTCTGGGCGCGCTCGTGGCGCGCCACCACGAGCAGGCCCGAGGTGTCCTTGTCCAGCCGATGCACGATGCCCGCACGGGCCACCTGGGCCAATTCGGGATAGCGGTACAGCAGGCCGTTGAGCAGCGTGCCGTGCCAATTGCCCGCGCCGGGATGCGTCACCAGGCCCGCGGGCTTGTTCACCACGATCCAGTCCGGGCTGTCGGCCAGCACGTCGAACGCTACCGGCTCGGGCGCGAAGGCGGTCTCTTCCGGGGCCGCCTGCTCCCAGACGGTCAGGACGCTGCCCGGCCCGACAGGCTGGCGCACCTTGCCCGGTTTGCCGTCGACCAGCACATGGCCGCCCTCGATCCAGCCCTGCAGGCGATTGCGGGAATGCGCCGGCAGCAGGCCGGCGAGGATCTTGTCGAGGCGGTCTGCCTTGGTGCCGGCAGGCACGCTGAACACCTGCGGTTCGTCGTCGGAACCCACGGTGTCAGGGTCGGCTAGGTGGTGCATGGAGACAACTCATATAATTCAGCCTGGCATGCTAACACCTAGGACCAAGGAACCCCCGCCAATGCGTCAGCCCTCTGCTACCGTCCCGTTCGCCCTTCCTGGCGGATCGGCCCTGCGCGTGCTGCTAGTCATGCTGCTCAGCCTGATGCTGGCTGCCTGCGGCACCAAGAACTCCGACTACGACGAAACGGCCAACTGGACGGCCGAGCGCCTGTACCAGGACGCCAAGGCCGAAATCGCCTCCGGCAACTGGAACCAGGCCCGCACCCGCCTGACCGCCGTCGAGGCCCGCTACCCCTTCGGCGTCTACGCCCAGCAGGCGCTGGTCGATCTCGCCTACGTCAACTGGCGTGACAACGAGCCCGAACAGGCGCTGGCCACCATCGCCCGTTTCCAGCAGCAATACCCCAACCACCCCGGCACGGACTACATCCTGTACCTGAAGGGCCTGGTCAGCTTCACGCCGCCCAGCGCCTTCATGGCCGGCATCACCCGCCAGGACTCGGCCGAGCGCGACCCCAAGGGCCTGCGCCAGTCGTACGAAGCCTTCGAGGAACTGCTCAAGCGCTTCCCCGACAGCAAGTACGCGCCTGACGCCAAGGAACGCCTGACCTGGCTGGTGAACACCATCGCCATGAACGAGGTGCACGTCGCGCGCTACTACTACCAGCGCGATGCCTACGTCGCCGCCGCCAACCGCGCCCAGACCGTCATCACCGACTTCGAAGGCGCCCCTGCCGCCGAGGAAGCCCTGTACCTGCTGGTCATGTCCTACGACAAGCTCGGCATGACGGACCTGCGCGACGATGCGCGCCGCGTGCTCGAGGCCAACTACCCGAACAGCAAGTTCGTCGCCAATGGCTACGCCGCGCCTCCGGCGTGGTGGAATCCCTTCGGCATCTTCTGATGTCCCGCCCAGCCGCCACCCGCGGCTGCCCCCACAAAAAACCCGGCCTGGCGCCGGGTTTTTTGTCGCCGGGCCGTCCCAAGGCAAAAAGCGGCCCCTCGGGGGGCAGCAAGCCGAAGGCGCGGCGTGGGGGCTTTTTTGTTGCTGTGCAGAAGCTTGTTGCCGTGCAGAAGCGACGCCTCAACGGCGGACACCCGATGCCGCCTGCGGCTGCATGCGGCTGATCACCTTCAGCGCCACCGACGCGGTGATTTCCATGTGGCGCACACAGGCGCGCCAGGCCGCATCCTCGTCGTTCGCCTCGATGGCCGCCACGATGGCCAGCATCTCCTGGTGCGACTGGTGGATGCGCCCGGGGCTCTTGATGGACGTCGCGCGCAGGCGTGAAATCCGCCCGTGCATGAGCCGCAGCGTCTCGGCCAGGGTGGCATTGCCACAGCCCGCCAGCAGGCGGTCGTAGAACAGGTTGATCGCGGCCAGTTGGCCCGGCACGTCCGCCGCCTCGATGCGCGCGCGCAGGAGGTCCATGGCCTCGCGCAGCCCCGCGCGCTCGGCGGCGCTCGCCAGCACGATGAAGTTCCTGGCGGCCAGGCCCTCCAGCACGCCACGCACCTGGTAGATGTTGGCCGCTTCCTCGGCGGTCAGCGTCGCCACCACCGAGCCCCGGTTGGGCGTGCTGTAGACGAATCCCTCCATCTCCAGCTGCAGGATCGCCTCCCGCACCAGCGGGCGGCTGGCCTGGGTCAGCGCACAGATTTCGCGTTCGATGAGGCGCGTGCCCGGCAGCAGCGCGCCGGACAGCATGGCCTGGCGCAATTGCTCGGCCACCTGCGTGCGCTTCGAGGGCGCGGCGGGCGTGGCGGTGTCCGGTGTGAGGAGTTCGGGCGGCATGGAACGCGTATCGGGTTCGGCGAGGTCGCGCCACTATACCGTCGCAGCCGCCTTCGGGTAAACGTTGATAGGCTATCCATCAAAAATTGTCAGACAATATTTTCCACATTGTCTCACTCAAGATGGAACACCTCTTCATGTCCAACGTCCTGTCCGACCCCGCCTGGGCCACGCTCGCCACCGCAGAAATCTCCGATGCCCTGGACTTCCTCCGCCTGCCCGGCTGCGCGCTGGGCGTGCATCGCGTGGCCGGTCCCGCCGCCATCGTGGGTCCCGCCTACACCGTGCGCTTCGCGCCCGTGGACCCGGACCGCAAAGGCACCGTTGGCGACTACATCGACGACGTGCCCGAGGGCGCCGTCATCGTGCTGGACAACGCCGGCCTGCCCGACTGCACCGTCTGGGGCGGCATCCTGAGCCGCCTGGCCCGCCACAAGCGCATCGCCGGCACCGTCATCCACGGCGTCTGCCGCGACATCGCCGAGGCCGAGGCCTGCGGCTATCCGCTCTACAGCCGCGGCCACACCATGCGCACCGGCAAGGACCGCGTCCAGGTCGAGGCCGTGCAGGTGCCGGTCAGCCTGGGCCACGTCCGCGTCTGCCCCGGCGACCTGATCACCGCGGATGCCGATGGCGTCGTGGTGGTGCCCCAGGCCCGTGCCGGCGACGTGCTGCGCAAGGCGCTGGCGACACAGGCCGCCGAGGCGCGCATCCTGGCCGACGTGCTGGCCGGCAGCACCATCGCCGAAGCGCGCCGCCGCCACGGCTATCACACGCTTCAGCGCGGCGACGACGCCTGACGCCATTTCCCCCACAACAACAAGGAGACATCCCATGCAGCCCTTCCAACCCGCCACCCGCCTCGCTGCGCTCGTCCTGGCCGCCACCTTCGGCGCGCCTGCCGTCGCGCTGGCCGCCGAGCCCTACCCCTGCGCCAACCTGCGCCTCGTCTCGCCGTATCCGCCCGGCGGCACCACCGACATCCTGGCCCGCCTGATCTCGCCCTCCATGCAACAGACGCTGGGCGTGCCCGTGATCGTGGACAACAAGGCCGGCGCCAGCAGCAACATCGGCACCGAGTTCGTCGCCCGCGCACAGGCCGACGGCTGCACGCTGCTGCTGGGCAACAACACGGGCGTGGTGATCAACCGCAACCTCTATGCCTTGCGCATCGACCCGGTGAAGGACCTGCGTCCCGTCGCCTACGTCGCGGCAATGCCCCTGGTGCTGTATGTGAATCCCAAGGTGCCGGCCGGCAACGTGCGCGAGCTGCTCGATCTCGTGAAGGGCAAGCCCGGCACCTACAACTTCGCCTCGGGCGGCAGCGGCAGTCCGCAGCACCTGGCCGGCGAACTGCTGAAGCTGCAGGGCAATGTGGAAATGCTGCACATCCCCTACAAGGGACAAGGTCCGGCCATGACCGACGTGATCGCCGGCCAGGTGCAGATCGCCTTCGAGACCACCGCCGCCCTGCTGCCCCAGGCCCAGGCCGGCCGCGTGAAGCCGCTGGCCACGACCGGCAGCACGCGCGCGGATGCCTTCCCCGAACTCCCCACCCTGATGGAAGCGGGCTTCAAGGACTTCGAGGTGACCAACTGGTACGGCGTCTTCGCGCCGGCAGGCCTGCCGGATGCGCTCACCACGCGCCTGAACGCCGCGATCAACACCGCGCTGGCTTCGCCGCAGGTGTCGGCCAAGCTGGCCGAACTGGGATCCGCCAAGGTGGCGGGCGGCAGCGCGCAGGACTTCGCCCGCTTCGTGCAGGCGGAAGTGCCGCGCTGGGAAGACGCGGTGAAGCGCTCCAACGCCAAGGTCGACTGAGCCCCCTGGCACGCGCTGCGGGGCCTAGGACGTTTCCTCGGCCTCGCCGGCCTTGCCCTGGCGCTGGTAGAAGGCCAGGGCCTCTTCCATGTCGCGGGTGCGCGAGAACGGCGGCAGGCCCCGCCACAGCCGCTTGCCGTAAGGCTTGTCGACCAGGCGCGTGTCGCCCACCAGCAGCACGCCCCAGTCCCGCTCGGTACGGATCAGGCGCCCTGCCCCCTGCTTCAAGGCGATGGCCGCCTCGGGCAGCTGGTATTCGGCAAAAGGATTGCCGCCCCTTGCCTTGCAGGCGCGCAGCCGCGCCTCGATGACCGGGTCGTCCGGCGGCGCGAAGGGCAGCTTGTCGATGGCCACCAGCGTCAGGGCGTCGCCCGGGATGTCGATCCCTTCCCAGAAGCTTGCGCTGCCGACCAGCACAGGGTGCAGCAGCGTGCGGAAACGCTCCAGCAGTTCGCGCCGCGGCGCCTGCCCCTGGCGCAGCAAGGGCCAGTTCCAGCCGCGTTCCTCGAATGCCTTGCCCAGCAGCTCGGCCACCCGCTCCACTGCACGCAAGGTCGTGCAGAGCACCAGCGCACCGCCCGGACTGGCTTCCAGCAAGGGCAGCAAGGTCTGCACGAAACGTTCCGTGAATTGCGGCGACTGCGGCAGCGGCAGGTCACGCGGCACGAACAGCAGGCCCTGGCTGGCGTAGTCGAAGGGCGACTCCCAACGGGCGATCTGCGCGTCGCGCAGCCCGAGTTGGGACGTGAAATGCGAAAAATCCCCATGCACCGACAGGGTGGCCGAGGTCATGATCCAGGCCTGCCCCGCCGGCCGCAGCCGCGAGAAGGCTTCCGCCACGGACAGCGGCGCCGCATGCAGGCGCACGTGGTGCATGCCCATTTCGACCCAGCGCACGGCCTGCGTGTCGGCAGGCAAGGCCAGCGGCACCTGGGCCGCGGCCTCGGCCAGGCGCTCGGCGGCCGAAGGACGCGCAGGCGCATCGTCTTGCACATCCAGCGCCGCGGCGGATGCCACCTTGCCGGACACGACCTCCGCCACCAGGTCTTCCCAGGCGGGCGGCGGTCCGGCCACGACAGCGGTGGCCAGGGGCGCGGGCGCCAGCACCTGCGAGGCGCGCGGCGCCTGCACCGGCGGCTCGCCCGCCTTGCGCGCCCAGCGCTGCACCCGCAAGGCCAACTGCGCGGCGACCTTGGAGGCCGCCATCAGGTCGGGATGGCTCTCGGCCACGCCGGCCAGCGCTTCCTCCAGATGGAAAAGCGCCGTCTTCAGGCCGTCCACGGCCGCGTCGAAATCCGGCAGGTCCAGGTTGGCCAGCGACTCGAAGGTGGCCTTGCGGCCCGGCACCTTCTCGAGCGGCGCACAGGCCAGCCGCAGCGCCCGCGCGGCGGTTTCCAGCTTGCCCGCCACCTCGCCCCAGTTGCAGCGCTCGCGGGCATAGGCCAGGCCCGCGGCCTGGGCATCGCGCGACAGGTCCAGCAGCTGGTGGGTGGACACGCTGGTGCCCAGGAAGCGCGTGGCGGTGTCGGGCAACTGGTGCGCTTCGTCGAAGATCACCGTGTCCGCCTGCGGCAGCAGGTCCGTCACGCCCTCTTCGCGCAGCATCAGGTCGGCCAGGAAAAGCGCGTGGTTCACCACCACGACATCCGCCTCCTGCGCCTGGCGGCGCGCCTTCAGCACGAAGCAGTCACGCACCCGGGGACACTCCTGGCCCAGGCAGTTCTCGCGGGTGGAGGTCACGCGCTGCCAGATTTCCGCCTCTTCGGGCACTTCCGAGAGATCGGCGCGATCGCCGGTGCGCGACTGGCTGGCGAAAACCTGGATGCGCCGGTACTGGCCGATCTCGGCGCGCGAGCGCAATCCGCCCTCTTCGCCCTCCAGGCGCTCCAGGTGGTAATGGCAGACGTAGTTGGCCCGGCCTTTCAGCAACGCGGCCGTGACCGGAATGGCCAGCGCGTCACGCAGGCGCGGCAGGTCCCGCAGGAACAGCTGGTCCTGCAAGGTGCGGGTGCCGGTGGAAACCAGCACCTTGCCGCCGCGCAGGAAGGCCGGCACCAGGTAAGCCCAGGTCTTGCCGGTGCCCGTGCCGGCCTCGGCCACCAGCGTGGCCCGGCGGGAAATGGTCTCGGAGATGGCCTCGGCCAGCTCGACCTGGGACGCGCGCACGCGGTAGCTCGCCGAGGTGGCGGCCAACGGGCCATCCAGGGCGAAAAGACCGGCGATTTCGGTGTCGGGCATCGGCTGACAGACAAGGGCAAGGCATCGAGGAGGCCGATGATACTGCCTCGGCGCCCGCCCCGCCGGGATGACAGGACCTTTTTGCCGCAGGACCGCCCCAACGCAAGAAAATCGGCCTCTTCAGGGAGGCCGCAAGCCGAAGTTGCGGCGTGGAGGACCGTTACGTCCTCCCGGGCCGCGCCGGGGCTGCACCATGCTGTGGCAAAATCCTGCGCTTGTTTTTCCTTTTTTCCGGGTTGCCTGATGTCCGACACCACCCTTTCCTTCGTCGCCGAACCGCCCGAGGCCGTCAAGGCGCGCATCGTGGCGCAACTGGCCAACGAGCTCGGCGTGCGCGCCGCGCAGGTCGCGGCCACGCTGGACCTGCTGGATGATGGCGCGACCGTGCCCTTCATCGCCCGCTACCGCAAGGAAGCCACCGGCGGCCTGGACGACACCGTCCTGCGCAACCTCGACGTGCGCCTGGTCTATCTGCGTGAATTGGAAGAGCGCCGCGGCGCCATCCTGGAATCGGTGGCGCAACAAGGCAAGCTGACAGCCGCCCTGGACAAGGAATTGCGCGACGCCGACACCAAGCAACGCCTGGAAGACCTGTACGCGCCCTACAAGCCCAAGCGCCGCACCCGCGCCCAGATCGCGCGGGAAGCCGGCCTGGAGCCGCTGGCGGACGCCATCCTGGCCGACGCCGCCTGCGATCCGCAGGCGCTGGCCGAGGGCTATGTGAAGCCCGACGCGGGCGTGGCAGACGCCAAGGCGGCGCTGGACGGCGCGCGCGACATCCTGGCCGAGCGCTATGCCGAGAATGCCGACCTCATCGCCAACCTGCGCGAACACCTCTGGTCCACGGGCCTGCTGGTATCCAAGGTGGCGGAAGGCAAGGAAGCCGAAGGCGACAACTTCCGCGACTGGTTCGACTTCAGCGAAGCGCTGCGCAGCCTGCCCTCGCACCGCATCCTGGCGCTGCTGCGCGGCCGCCAGCAGGGCGTGCTGGAACTGCGCGTGGGCCTGGAGCCCGAGCTCGAAGCCCTGGTCCCGCACCCCTGCGTGGCGCGCGTGGCCGACTTCCTGAAGCTGGGCCGAGATCTCTTCGCCACCGACGCCGCGCCGCGCGCGCGCTGGCTGGGCGAGGTCTGCCGCTGGACCTGGCGCGTGAAGCTCCTGACGGCGTTCGAGACCGAGCTCATCGGCAAGCTGCGCGAGACCGCCGAAACGCAGGCCATCCATGTGTTCGCCGAGAACCTGAAAGACCTGCTGCTGGCCGCGCCCGCGGGCCCCAAGACCGTGCTGGGCCTGGACCCTGGGATCCGCACCGGCGTGAAGGTGGCGGTCATCGACCCCACCGGCAAGCTGGTGGACACCGCCACCGTCTATCCCTTCGAGCCGCGCCGCGACCGCACGGGCTCGCTGGCCACGCTGGCCGCGCTGGCCAAGCGCCACAAGGTCGAGCTCATCGCCATCGGCAACGGCACCGCTTCGCGTGAAACCGAGAAACTCGCCGCAGAACTCAGCAGCGCCCTGCCCGAGCTCAACATGAACCGCATCGTGGTGTCGGAAGCCGGCGCCTCGGTCTATTCGGCGTCGGAACTGGCCGCGGCCGAATTCCCCGACCTGGACGTGAGCCTGCGCGGCGCCGTGTCCATCGCCCGCCGCCTGCAGGATCCGCTGGCCGAGCTGGTCAAGATCGAACCCAAGGCCATCGGCGTCGGCCAGTACCAGCACGACGTCAACCAGCGCGAGCTGGCGCGTTCGCTGGATGCGGTGATCGAGGATTGCGTGAACGCCGTGGGCGTGGACGTGAACACTGCCTCGGCGCCGCTGCTCACCCGCGTGTCGGGCCTGAACAGCACCCTGGCGCGCAATATCGTGGCGCACCGCGACAGCCACGGCGCCTTCGCCTCGCGCCGCGCCCTGCTCGACGTATCCCGCTTCGGCGACAAGGCCTTCGAACAGGCCGCGGGCTTCCTGCGCATTCCGCGGGGCGACAACCCGCTGGACGCGTCCTCGGTCCACCCCGAGGCCTATCCCGTCGTCGAGCGCATCCTGGCCCGCATCCAGGCCGACGCGCGCCAGGTGGTCGGCAACCGCGATGCGCTCAAGGGCCTGTCGCCATCCGAATTCACCGACGAGCGCTTCGGCCTGCCCACGGTCAAGGACATCTTCGCCGAACTGGAAAAGCCCGGCCGCGACCCGCGTCCCGAGTTCAAGACCGCCACTTTCAAGGAAGGCGTCGAAACGCTGAACGACCTGCTGCCCGGCATGATCCTGGAAGGCGTCGTGACCAACGTCGCCGCTTTCGGTGCCTTCGTGGACATCGGCGTGCACCAGGACGGCCTGGTGCACATCTCGGCGCTGTCGGACAAGTTCATCAAGGAAGCGCGCGACGTGGTGCGCGTGGGGCAGACCGTCAAGGTGAAGGTCCAGGAAGTCGACGTGCCGCGCAAACGCATCGCGCTGACCATGCGCCTGGACGATGACGCCCTGCCCGCGCGCCGCAGCGGACCTGCCGCTGGCAACGACAGCCGCGGCAACCGTCCTGCCGGCGGCGGCAAGCGCCCCGGCCAGTCCGCCCCGCCACCCAGCGGCGCCATGGCCGACGCCTTCGCACGGCTCAAGCGCTGAGGCGGGTTTCCAGCCCAGGGGCGACAAGGACGGCGCCGTGCAACACGCACGGCGCCGTCTTCACTTTCATGTCAGCAGATCCGGTTGCGAGGCCACCAGTTGCTCGTACACCGGCTGGAAATGCAGCCAGCCGATGTATTCGCTACCAACGTGCTCACGGCTGTAGCGTGAGCGATCCGGCGGCACCAGCGTGGGGGCATGGCCACTGGCATCCACGATCAACTGCTGCTTGCAGCAGCGCTCCAAGGCCATGAACCAGAACGCCGCCGCATCGATGCTGTGGCGGCTGACGGTCAACAAACCGTGGTTCTGATGGATGGCGGCCTTCACGTCGCGGAAATGGTCGCAGATCGATTGCCCGGCCTTTTCCTCCACCGCGACCGCGCCAGCTTCGGCGCGGATGACCACGTGGTCTTCGAAGAATGCCGCGGCGTCCTGCGAGATCGGCGCCAGCGGCCGCCCCAGCGCGGCATAGGCCGTGCCATAGACCGTGTGGGCATGGCACATGGCCACGATGTCGGGATGCGCTTCATGGACTGCCGCGTGCAGCACGAAGCCCGCCCTATTCACCGCATGATCTCCTTCCACGACCGTGCCCTGGTGATCCACCAGGATCAGGTTCGACACCCGCACCTGCGCGAAGTGCACCGCCATGGGGTTGGTCCAGTACAGGTGTGGATGCTCGGGATCACGCACGGTCAGGTGACCGGCAAAGCCATAGTCCAGGCCATGCACGGCAAAGGCCCGACAGGCGCCGGCCAGCCGCTGCTTCAGATGCTTGCGGGCCGCCCGGGCATCGTCGAAATCGGGGACTTGGGGAAAGATGCGTCCCGCCTGCTCGGGCTGGTAGATGGATTCACGTCCGCCCAGGTCGAGCGCCGGCGAGTCCGCCGCTTGGGTTCTTGCGTGCATGGCCTGTCTCCTTGGTGGGTTTTGCCGCCGGGCCGCTCCCAAGGCAAAATACGGCCCCCTAGGGGGGCAGCAAGCCGAAGGCGCGGCGTGGGGGCATTTTTCGGGTGCCGCACCCAACCACCATAAGCCATGCACGGACTGCCAACAACGCCCCGTCCCCGGTTAAAGGGCCGGGCACGTGCCGGCAGCCGCTGACTTCGCTTATTCCGCCGCGGACAGCTCGGCCAGCGCCTCGGCGGCGCGCGCCATCAGCGCATCGCGCGCCACGGCATCGGGCTGGGCCGGACCGTGGCCGATGACACCGCCATCCAGCCGCAGCACGAAACTCGCGTCGCCCTCTGCCGCCCACTCGGGCGCCTGCGCCGCATCCTGCAGGCGCTTCTGCACCTGGCCCGCCTCCTTGGGGTTGGCATAGGCGACCGAATTCAGCAATTCCGTGCCATCAGCGGCCAGCAGGCGGAAACGGAACTGGCCGTCCTCGTCGCGGAAACTGACGAAGCGCGCGGCCTTGGCGTTCTTCTTCGCGCCCGCGGCACTGGCGGACACGGCGCTGCTGCGCAGGCTGCGCAAGCCCACCGCGTCACGCAGCTCGGCCATCATGGGCTGCGCGATGCGGCGCGCGCGTGCAGCCCCCGCCTGCAGGATTTCCTCCAGGCGATCGGGACGCGCGATCAGTTCGTCGTAGCGCGCGCGCATGGGCGCCAGGTCGCGCTCGAGCCGGTCGCACAGGGCCTGCTTGGCCTCGCCCCAGCCCAGGCCGCCTTCGAGCGCGGCGCGGAAGGCCTTCGTCTCGTCCGGCGTGGCGAAGGCCTTGTACAGCGCGTAAAGATGCGAGCCTTCGGCGTCCTTGGCTTCGCCGGGCTGGCGCGAATCGGTCACGATGCGCATCACCGCCGCCTTCAGGGCCTTGGCGCCGCCCTCGAACAGCGGGATGGTGTTGTTGTAGCTCTTGGACATCTTGCGTCCGTCCAGGCCCGGCAGCGTGGCCACGTCCTCTTCCACGACCGCCTCGGGCAACACGAAGAACTCGCGGCCCTGGCCGTACAGGTGGTTGAAGCGCTGGGCGATGTCGCGCGCCATCTCCAGATGCTGAACCTGGTCGCGCCCCACGGGCACGCGATGCGCGTTGAACATCAGGATGTCGGCGGCCATCAGCACCGGATAGGAAAACAGCCCCATGGTCACGCCGTCGTCCGGCTCCACGCCCTTGGCTTCGTTCTGGTCGACCGAGGCCTTGTAGGCGTGCGCGCGGTTCATCAGGCCCTTGCCCGTGACGCAGGTCAGCAGCCACGACAGCTCGGGAATCTCGGGAATGTCGGACTGGCGATAGAAGGTCACCCGTTCCGGATCCAGGCCCGCGGCCAGCCACGTCACCGCCAGCTCCAGACGCGACCGCGCGATGCGCGCGGGGTCGTCGCACTTGATCAGCGCGTGGTAGTCGGCCAGGAAGAAGAAGGCATCGACGCCAGGCTGCGTGCTGGCCGCCACGGCGGGGCGGATGGCGCCGGCATAGTTGCCCAGGTGGGGGGTGCCGGTGGTGGTAATGCCAGTAAGGACGCGGGTTTGCATGGACAGGCTGCGCGCGGGCGCGAGTAGGAAAACACGACGCAGCAGTGTAACGCGAGGGACTGCGCTGCAACCCGCCTGCACCTGGGCGCGGCGCATCGCGCCCCCAACCTGGATGTCAGGCGTTCAAGAGGGACAGCAGCAGCGCCAATGCCAGGCTGGCCGCGCCCAGCTTCGCCGCCAGCCGTGGCACGTAGGGCATCAGGCCGATCAGCACGAGACCCGCCACGGTCAGGATGCCGAACCAGGTCGTCAGCCCCTCGGACCAGCCATCGGCCAGCACCAGCGCCCACAAGGCCAGGGCCAGCGCCACCCAGCCAGTCCCGTGCAGGCCCCAGGCACGCAACCGACCGGGCTCGCCGCCGAAGGCATCCTCGTGATGGCGCGCCATGCCCAGGCTCATGGCCGCGAAGCCGCCAAAGACCAGCAGGCTGGCAATCGCGGTCATCATGGGCGTCCCTCCTGCGCCGTGGCCAGCGTCGTGGCCGCACGCCCGGCCTTGGGCACGGGCGCGGCCGCCTTGCGGCCCGTGCGCCCGGCCAGCCAGGCCAGGAACACGCCCGAGACCAGCGCCGTCAGGTCGAAGCCCGCCATGACCCAGTCGCCTGCCGGCAGCGATACCCCCAGGTGGCGATCCGAGGTCAGGACATTGAGCAAGGGCACGCCACCCAGCAGGATCGCCCCCAGCCACAGTTGTTCACGCCAGGCCCGGCGCGGACGCAGATACGCGTGCACGAGCGCCACGCCCCATACCCCCAGGAACACGCGCCCCTCCCACAGGCCATGCTGCGGCAGGTCCACCGGCAGCAGCCGGTTGGCCCAGAAGAACGCCCCCACCGCCGCGCACAGGCCGGCAATGCTGGCCACGTTCAGGCCTTCCACCAGCTTCAGCGAGAACGGCGTCACGGCCGCCTTGGCGTGCTTCTGGCGGCGTTTCTTCACCCACAGCACCAGGCCGGTTCCCACCATCGCCGTGCCGGCCAGGCTCACCAGGAAGTACACCCAACGCAGGAAAGGCTCGGCGAACAGTCCCAGGTGCAGGCCGATCAACACGCCCAGGGTCTGGGCAGCGGGGCCGGACTGGCCCATCTCCTTCGTCAGGCGTCCGGTGCCGCCGTCGAAGACCAGCGCGGGCGTGGCGCGGCCATAGGCAATGCGGTCGCCCATGTGCCGGGAAACATACACGGTGGAATCCGCGGATGCCGGTCCGTTCACGGCGATGCGGCCGACCTGTCCATCCGGCCAATGCGCGCGCGCCTGCGCCAGCATCGGCCCCAGGGGCGCCAGGACGCCGGGTTGGCCCGTGCTGCGCGGCGCGGCAGCCCCCGCCCCTGGATACGCCTCTTCGGTATAGGCACGCGTGTCATTGCCGTAGGCGGCATCGATGCCGGCCGGCATGACCATCGCCACGAAGATCACCACGCCACTCAAGGTGATCATGAAATGGAAGGGCAAGCCCAGCACCGACAGGGCGTTGTGCCCGTCCATCCATGCCCGCTGTCCGCCCTTGGCGGGGCGGAAGGTGAAAAAGTCGGTGAAGATCTTCTTGTGCGTGATGACGCCGCTGATGATCGCCACCAGCATGAACATGCCCGCGATGCAGGCCAGCCAGCGGCCCCAGGGACGAGGCAGCTCCAGCTCGAAATGGAAGCGATAGAAGAAATCGCCGCCGCGCGTCTCGCGCGCCCGCAGGGTCTCGCCCGTCAGCGGGTCCAGCAGCAGGCGCTGGAAGCTGCGGCGGACAGGCCCACCGCCCTCGCCCGCCTGCTGCGAGGTCCAGACGACCTGCAGCGTCGGCTGGCGCACGTCCGGCAAGGTGATCGTCCAGCGCGAAGCCTCGGCGGCACGCTCGCGCAGCACGCGCTCGGCCGTGGCCAGGGCCTGTTCGGGCGTCGCGGCGTTCGCGCGAAGCTCGGGCTGCATCCAGCGCGTGATCTCGGGCTTGAAGAAGGCCAGCGTGCCTGTCAGGAACATCGCGAACAGGATCCAGCCCAACAGCAGGCCGGTCCAGGTGTGCAGCCAGGACATCGACTGCCGCAGTCCCTCCGGATTGTCGTCCGGCCTCATGCCGTGCCTCGCAACACCAGGTAGGCCAGGTAGCACACGGCGGTTCCCACGAACATGCCCACCCAGGCGCGCCCGGCGCTGCGCGTGGCGAACACCCAGATGATCGCGGCCGCGTAGAACAGGAAGATGAGCAGATTGGCCGTGAACACGGCCTCGATGCGGGTCAGCGGCAGGCCCACGGCCAAGGCCGCGGCAGCGGCCGATGCGAAGGCGTAGCCGCCCAGCACGGCAGCGGCGCTGCGCGATGCCACGGCCCAGCGATAGCGGGCCGGCAGGCGGGATTTCGAAACAGGAGACGGAGCGGCGGCAGGTTTCACGGCGAATGCGCGAAGACGAAACGAGCCGGATGTTAATTGATAACCAATTTCATTATCAAATCAAGCTGCCCGGCGTGCATCCTGCCCTGCCGCGCGGGCGGAAATCCGCCCTGTGCTACAGCGTCGCCGCGTCGCGCCGATCGGACTCGAGATACTCGCGCGACTGCATCTCCAGGATGCGCGAGACGGTCCGGTGGAACTCGTTGGCCAGCGTCCCTTCGGTGTAGATCTCCTCGGGCGGACACTCGGCCGACATGATGAGCTTCACGCGATGGTCGTAGAACACGTCGATCAGCCACGTGAAACGGCGCGCCTCGGAAGCCTGGCGCGGCCCCATGCGCGGCACGCCCGACAGGATCACGCCATGGAAGCGGCTGGCCAGCTCCAGGTAATCGTTCTGCGAGCGCGGCCCGCCGCAGAGCGTGGCGAAATCGAACCACACCACGCTGCCCGAGAGTTTCAGCGCCTTGATCTCGCGATGCTCGATATGCAGCACGGCCGGCGTCTGCGGCGGCGTGTCGGCCAGGCGGTCGAAGGCCTCGTTCAGCGCCTGGTCGGCCTGTTCATCCAGCGGATGGTGATAGCTCTGCACCTGCTCCAGTGAACGGCGGCGATAGTCCGTGCCGGCATCCACGTTCAGCACGTCCATGCGCTCCTGGATCAGCTTGATGGCGGGCACGATGCGGTCACGGTGCAGGCCATCGGGATACAGCGTGGAAGGCTCGTAGTTCGACGTCATCACGAAGGACGTGCCGTATTCGAACAGCTTCAGCAGCAGGCGGTACAGGATCATCGCGTCCGCGACGTCCGAGACGTGGAATTCGTCGAAACAGATCAGCCGGTAGCGCTTGGCGATGCGGCGCGCCACCTCGTCCAGCGGGTCCGACATGCCCTTGACCTCGTCGAGCTCGCGGTGCACGCCGCGCATGAACTCGTGGAAGTGCAGCCGCGCCTTGCGCTTGACCGGCACCGTCGAATAGAACGAGTCCATCAGGAAGCTCTTGCCCCGCCCGACCCCGCCCCACATATAGACGCCACGCGGCACGTCGGGACGCTTGAGCAGGCGCTTGAGCGCGCTGGAACGCATGGCCTTGAACGCCACCCAGTCATCGAAATAGCGCTGCAGGCGTTCGATGGCGGTGCGCTGCGCGGTATCGGGCTTGTAGCCGCGTTCGGCCAAGGCGGATTCGTAGTATTCGAGGACGTTCATGCGACCAACTCAATGCCGCCGACTACCGGCGATGAAAACTTGCCCTAGGCAAAAAAAACGGGCGGGCTGTGCAGCCCGCCCGCTCTCGGCCCGAAGGCCAATTCCTGCGGGGCGGCAAGACCGCCGCCCCAGCATGCCATCAGAAATTCAGGGCACGCTTGTCGACCGCCAGCGCGGCTTCCTTCACGGCTTCCGACAGCGTCGGGTGCGCGTGGCAGATGCGGGCGATGTCTTCGGCGGCACCGCGGAATTCCATGATGGTCACGGCTTCCGAGATCAGCTCCGAGGCCATCGGACCCACGATGTGCACGCCCAGGACTTCGTCGGTCTTGGCATCGGCCAGGATCTTCACGAAGCCGGTCGTGTCGCCCAGCGCGCGGGCGCGGCCGTTGGCCAGGAAGGGGAAGCTGCCAGCCTTGTACTCGCGGCCGTCCTTCTTCAGTTGCTGCTCGGTCTGGCCCACCCAGGCGATCTCGGGCGAGGTGTAGATGACCCACGGCACGGTGGCGAAGTTGACGTGACCGTGCTGGCCGGCGATACGCTCGGCGACGGCAACGCCCTCTTCCTCGGCCTTGTGGGCCAGCATCGGGCCGCGCACGACGTCACCCACGGCCCAAACGTTGGCCAGGCTGGTCTTGCAATCGTCGTCGACGACGATGAAGCCACGCTCGTCGAGCTTCAGGCCCACGGCGTCGGCGTTCAGGCCGCCGGTGTAGGGCACGCGGCCGATCGAGACGATCAGCTTGTCCACCACCAGCTTCTGCTCGGCGCCGGCGGCGTCGGTGTACGGCACGGTGACCTGCTTGGCGGTCGCCTTGATCTCGCCGATCTTCACGCCCAGCTGGATGTCCAGGCCCTGCTTCGTGAAGGCCTTCAGCGCTTCCTTGGCGACCTGCTGGTCGGCGGCGGCCAGGAATTCGGGCATCGATTCCAGGACGGTGACTTCGGCGCCCAGGCGGCGCCACACGCTGCCCATTTCCAGGCCGATCACGCCGGCGCCGATCACGCCCAGCTTCTTCGGCACGGCGCCGATGCTCAGCGCGCCGTCGTTCGACAGCACCTGCTTCTCGTCGAAAGGCAGGCCGGGCAGTTCACGCGCCGACGAACCGGTGGCGATGACCACGTGCTTGGCAACCAGGTCTTCCTCGGCGGTGCCGGTGACCTTGATCGACCAGCCGCCTTCGGCCTGGCCCACGAACGAGCCCTTGCCGTGGAAGAAGGTGACCTTGTTCTTCTTGAACAGGTACAGGATGCCGTCGTTGTTCTGCTTGACCACCGAGTTCTTGCGGCCGATCAGCGTGTCGAGCTTCAGGCTCACGCCCTTGACTTCGATGCCGTGCTCGGCGAAGTGGTGGTTGGCCTGCTCGTAGTGCTCGGACGACTGCAGCAGTGCCTTGGACGGGATGCAACCCACGTTGGTGCAGGTGCCGCCGGGAGCGGGGCCGCCTTGGCCGTTCTGCCAGGCGTCGATGCACGCCACGGACATGCCGAGTTGGGCAGCGCGAATGGCGGCGATGTAGCCGCCGGGGCCGGCGCCGATCACGACGAGGTCGAATTGCTTGGACATGGATGTTCTCTCAGGTGAGGGGTCGGGCGCCACGACGGGGCCACGTACCGGACGAGAAGAGTGGATGGTGAGGGCTCATCCGCGCCGGGCCGGCTGGCGGCCCGGCGGGATGGATGCCGCACCCTGACAGGATCAGGGCGCGGCATGACGCGGTGCTTACAGGTCCAGCAGCAGGCGCTGCGGGTCTTCCAGGGCTTCCTTCATGGCGACCAGGCCCAGGACGGCTTCGCGGCCGTCGATGATGCGGTGGTCGTAGGAGAGCGCCAGGTAGTTGATCGGACGGATCACGATCTGGCCGTTCTCCACCACGGGGCGTTCCTTGGTGGCATGCACGCCCAGGATGGCCGATTGCGGCGGGTTGATGATGGGGGTGGACAGCATCGAGCCGAACACGCCGCCGTTCGAGATCGAGAACGTACCGCCGGTCAGTTCCTCCAGACCCAGCTTGCCGTCAGCGGCGCGCTTGCCGAAGTCGGCGATCTGCTTTTCGATCTCGGCGATCGACAGTTGGTCGGCGTTACGCAGGATCGGCACCACCAGGCCACGCGGGCTGCCGACAGCGATACCGATGTCGAAGTAGCCGTGGTAGATGATGTCCTTGCCGTCGACCGAGGCGTTGATCAGGGGGTACTTCTTCAGCGCGGCAACAGCAGCCTTCACGAAGAAGGACATGAAGCCCAGCTTCACGCCGTGATCCTTCTCGAACTTTTCCTTGTACTTGTTGCGCAGGTTGATGACAGCCTGCATGTTGACCTCGTTGAAGGTCGTCAGGATGGCGTTTTCCTGTTGCGACTGCAGCAGGCGCTCGGCGACACGGGCACGCAGGCGGCTCATGGCCACGCGCTGCTCGGGACGGCCGTCCAGCGATTGCGTCGGGGCCGGGATCGCGGCAGCAGCCTTGGCGGCAGGCTTCGAACCGTCGGCGGCCAGGGCGTCGCCCTTGGTGATGCGGCCACCGCGGCCGGAGCCTTCGATACCTTCAGCGGACACGCCCTTGTCGGCGAGGATCTTGGCGGCAGCGGGCGACGCCACGGCCGACGACGAGGACGACTTGGCAGCGGGCGCGGCGGCAGCGGCCTGCTCGGCAGCCTTGGGGGCTTCGGCGGCGGGGGCAGCGGCCGGGGCGGCAGCAGCCTTGCCGGCGGTGTCGATGCGGGCGATGATTTCGTCCGAGGTCACGGTGCTGCCGTCACCCTTGACGATTTCAGCCAGCACGCCAGCCTTGGGCGCGGGCACTTCGAGCACGACCTTGTCGGTCTCGATTTCGATCAGGATTTCGTCGGCCTCGACAGCGGCGCCGGGTTGTTTCTTCCAGGTCAGCAGCGTCGCCTCGGCGATCGATTCGGACAGCTGGGGAACGAGTACGTCAATAAGAGCCATGATGATCTGTTTCCGTTTGGTGTGATGTCTGTTCGGGTGCCGGGCGGCTTACTTGGTCACCGAGTACTGCTTGTACTTGCCGAAAGCCTGCTCGATGAGCGCCTTCTGCTGCTCCTGGTGCTTGGCCAGGTAGCCGACGGCGGGCGACGCGGAGGCCTGGCGGCCGGCATAGCCGAGCTTCTGGCCGTTGTTCACGTACTCGACCAGGTGATGCTGGACGTAGTACCACGGGCCCTGGTTCTGCGGCTCGTCCTGCACCCAGACCACGTCGGTGGCCTTCGGGTACTTGGCGAGTTCGGCTTCGAAGGTCTTGTGCGCGAAGGGATACAGCTGCTCGACACGGATGATGGCCACGTCGTTGGCTTCACGTTCGCGGCGGGCGTTGACCAGGTCGTAGTAGACCTTGCCCGAGCACACCAGCACGCGCTTGACGGCTTCCGCCTTGATGGCGTCATCCACCTCGCCGATGACCGGACGGAAGCTGCCGCCAGCCAGATCGGACAGGGGCGAACCCGCATCCTTGTTACGCAGCAGCGACTTCGGCGTCATGATGATCAGCGGCTTGCGCAGCGGGCGGATCATCTGGCGGCGCAGCAGGTGGAAGATCTGCGAAGCCGAGGTCGGCTGCACCACCTGGATGTTGTTGTCGGCGCCCAGTTGCAGGAAGCGCTCCATGCGGGCCGACGAGTGCTCGGGGCCCTGGCCCTCGTAGCCGTGCGGCAGCATCATGGTCAGGCCCGACTGGCGGCCCCACTTGGCTTCGCCCGACACGATGAACTGGTCGATCACGACCTGCGCACCGTTCACGAAGTCACCGAACTGCGCTTCCCAGATGGTCAGCGTGTTGGGTTCGGCCGAGGAGTACCCGTATTCGAAGCCCAGCACGGCCTCTTCCGACAGCACCGAGTCGATGACGACGAAAGGCGCCTGCGCGTCGGAGACGTTCTGCAGCGGGATGTAGGTGCCGTCGTTCCAGCGCTCGCGGTTCTGGTCGTGCAGCACGGCGTGGCGGTGCGTGAACGTGCCGCGGCCCGAATCCTGGCCGGTGATGCGGATCGGGTAGCCCGACGCAACCAGCGTGGCGAAGGCCAGGTGTTCACCCATGCCCCAGTCCAGGTTCACGTCGCCGCGCGCCATGGCGCGGCGGTCGTTCAGCAGCTTGGCGACCAGCGGGTGCACCGTGAAGCCTTCCGGCACCGTGGTGATGCGCTCGCCGATGCGCTTGAGCTCGGCCAGCGGCACGGCGGTGTCGGCCTGGTCGGTCCACTTGGCGCCCAGGAAGGGCGACCAGTCGATGGCGTACTTGCTCTTGTAGTCGGTCAGCACCGGTTCGATGGTGCGCTGGCCGTCTTCCATCAGCTGGCGGTAGTCCTTCACCAGCTGCTCGGCATCGCCTTCGGCCAGCACGCCCTGGGCGAGCAGGCGGTCGGCATAGACCTTGCGGGTGCCGGGGTGGTGGCCGATGCGCTTGTACATCAGCGGCTGGGTCAGCGAGGGGGTGTCCTGCTCGTTGTGGCCCAGCTTGCGGAAGCAGACGATGTCCACGACCACGTCATGATGGAACTGCTGGCGGTAGTCCAGGGCCAGGCGGATGGCGAACACGACCGCTTCGGGATCGTCGCCGTTCACGTGCAGGACCGGCGCCTCGATCATCTTCACGACGTCGGTGCAATACAGCGTCGAACGCGAGTCGCGGGGGTCGGACGTGGTGAAACCGATCTGGTTGTTGATGACCAGGTGGATCGTGCCGCCCGTGCCGTAACCGCGCGTCTGGGCGAGGTTCAGCGTTTCCATGACCACGCCCTGGCCCGCGAAGGCCGCGTCACCGTGCACCAGCACCGGCAGCACCTGGCTGCCCTGCGCGTCGGCGCGGCGTTCCTGGCGGGCGCGAACGCTGCCCTCGACCACGGGATTGACGATTTCCAGGTGGGACGGGTTGAAGGCCAGCGACAGGTGTACGGGGCCGCCGCGCGCCGACAGGTCGCTCGAGAAACCGTTGTGGTACTTCACGTCGCCGTCGGACAGGCCTTGCGTGTGCTTGCCTTCGAACTCGGCGAACAGGTCGCCGGGCATCTTGCCCATGATGTTCACGAGCATGTTCAGGCGGCCGCGGTGGGCCATGCCGACCACGATTTCCTGCACGCCGTTTTCGCTGGCGTGGTTGATCAGCTCGTCCATCGCGGCGATGAAGCTTTCACCGCCCTCGAGCGAGAAACGCTTCTGGCCGACGTACTTGGTGTGCAGGAAGCGCTCCAGGCCTTCGGACTCGGTCAGCTGCTGCAGGATGTGGCGCTTCTGCTCGGGCGTGACGGGCGGGGCCGACAGCGTCGTTTCCAGGCGCTCCTGGAGCCAGCGTTTCACGGCCGGGTCGGAGACGTGCATGAATTCGGCGCCGATCGAACGGCAGTACGTATCGCGCAGCGACTTCAGGATGTCGCGCAGCGTCATCGACGTTGCCGTCGTGAAATACGTGTTGGTGGCGGCGTAGACCTGGTCCAGGTCGGCTTCCGTCAGGCCGTAGAAGGCGGGGTCGAGTTCGGGGATCGGCGGACGGTCCTGGCGCTTGAGCGGGTCGAGGTCGGCCCAGCGCGAACCCAGCGAACGGTAGGCGGCGATGAGGGACTGGACGACGATCTGCTTGCTGGCGACCGTCAGGTCGGGCTCGGCGACGCGCTGCACGAAGGCATTGGCGCGGGCGCGCTGCGCAAACGATTCGACGATCGGCGCGTGAGCTTGGTCGCGGGTGGACTCCTGGCCGTCGACGGCAGGCTGATGCTGGAGCTGGTCGAAATAATCGCGCCAGTTGTCCGGAACGGACCCTGGATTGTCGAGGTACGCCTCGTAGAGTTCTTCTACGTAGGGGGCATTACCGCCGAACAAATACGATGTGGACGAACTTTCTTTTTCCGATGACATGAGACGCTTCACCTATCCGGGTGCTTCACCCGATGCAGTGCAGGAAAACCTTCCGCGACACGGTCCAACCGTTAAGCGGATAGCGGGGCAGAAGGCGGTTTACAAGCCTTGAAAGCCTATCCTCGCAGTATACCCCCAACCTTGGGGGCTTGCCCTGCTTCCTTGCGCTGGCGCAAGCAATTCCGGGCCTTTCCGGGCAATGGCCCACTTTTCCCACGTTATTTTCGTTGTACCGCCGCATCGCGGCTCAGGCAAGCCTGGCATGACGCACATTAACAAGGGCAGCTGATATTGCTGCCCTGCAGCACAAACAAGCACGAACTTCAAATTCTTTTCTGTTCAAATAAGCGGCTTCGCTGCGCGCGGGCAATCCTGCCTTGGCGCGAGGCACCGATTTTCGCAACGACACGAGCCTGACAAGCCTCATGGACCAAAACTTCTCGAAGCTGGCACTGGATTACCACGCCTATCCCACCCCCGGAAAGATTTCCGTCACCCCCACCAAGCCGCTGGCCAACCAGGACGACCTGTCGCTGGCCTACTCCCCCGGCGTGGCGGTGGCCTGCATGGCCATCCATGCCGAAGGCGACCCCGCCGCCGCCAAGTACACCTCGCGCTCGAACCTGGTGGGCGTGATCACCAACGGCACCGCCGTGCTGGGCCTGGGCAACATCGGCCCGCTGGCCGCCAAGCCCGTCATGGAGGGCAAGGGCTGCCTCTTCAAGAAATTCGCCGGCATCGACGTGTTCGACATCGAGCTGGCCGAGAACGACCCCGACAAGCTGGTCGAGATCATCGCGGCGCTGGAGCCCACGCTGGGCGGCGTCAACCTGGAAGACATCAAGGCGCCCGAGTGCTTCTACATCGAGAAGAAGCTGCGCGAGCGCATGAAGATCCCGGTCTTCCACGACGACCAGCACGGCACCGCCATCATCTCGTCCGCCGCCATCCTGAACGGCCTGAAGGTCGTGAACAAGGCCATCGGCGACGTGAAGCTGGTGTGCTCGGGCGCCGGCGCGGCGGCCATCGCCTGCCTGGACCTGCTGGTGCACCTGGGCGTGCGCCGCGAGAACATCTTCGTGACCGACTCGCGCGGCGTGATCTGGGAAGGCCGTGAAGAGAACATGGAGTCCAACAAGAAGCGCTACGCGCAGCGTACGGAAGCCCGCACGCTGGCCGACATCGTCGACGGCGCGGACGTCTTCCTGGGCTGCTCGACGGCGGGCGTGCTGACCGGCGACATGGTCAAGACCATGGCCCGCCAGCCGCTGATCCTGGCCCTGGCCAACCCCGAGCCCGAAATCCGCCCCGAAGTCGCCAAGGCCGCGCGCCCCGACTGCATCATCGCCACCGGCCGTTCGGACTATCCGAACCAGGTGAACAACGTGCTGTGCTTCCCCTTCATCTTCCGTGGCGCCATGGATGCCGGCGCCACCCGCATCACCGAAGAGATGAAGCTGGCCTGCGTGAAGGCCATCGCCGAGCTGGCGGAAGCCGAGCAGAACGATGAAGTGGCCCGCGCCTACGCCGGCCAGGAGCTGAGCTTCGGCCCCGACTACATCATCCCCAAGCCCTTCGATCCGCGCCTCATCGTGCAGATCGCGCCTGCCGTGGCGCAGGCCGCCGCGGACTCGGGCGTGGCCACCCGCCCGATCGAGGACATCGACGCCTACCGCCACCAGTTGACCGCCTTCGTCTACCACTCCGGCCAGACGATGCGCCCGCTGTTCCAGCAGGCCCGCCAGGCGCCCAAGCGCGTCATCTACGCCGACGGCGAAGACGAGCGCGTGCTGCGCGCCGTGCAGACCATCGTCGACGAGAAGCTGGCCCAGCCCATCCTGATCGGCCGTCCCGGCGTGATCGAGATGCGCGTGAAGAAGGCGGGCCTGCGCCTGGCCGCCGGCAAGAACATCGAGATCGTCGATCCCGAGGACGACACCCGCTACAACGAGGCGTGGAACGCGTATTACCAGCTGCGCGGCCGTGAGGGCGTCACGCCCACCATCGCCAAGGCGATGGTGCGCAAGCACAACACCCTGATCGGCGCCCTGCTGCTGCAGCGCGGCGACGGCGACGCGCTGATCTGCGGCGTGAGCAGCGGCTACGACAACCAGCTGAAGTACGTGGACGAAGTCATCGGCCGCAAGGCGGGCGCCCAGACCTATGCCGCCATGAACGTGCTGATGCTGCCCGACCAGACCCTGTTCGTCTGCGACACGCACGTCAACGAAGACCCGAGCGCGGAACAAATCGCCGACCTGACCATCCAGGCCGCCGAGGAGGTCCGCCGTTTCGGCGTCGCGCCCAAGATCGCGCTGCTGTCGCACTCGAACTTCGGCAGCCGCTCGACGGCCTCGTCGCGCAAGATGGCGCAGGCCCGCAAGCTCATCGTCGAACGCGCCCCCGACCTGGAAGTGGACGGCGAAATGCACGCCGACTCGGCCCTGTCGGAAAAGATCCGCCTGGCGGCCTATCCGGACAGCACGCTGACCGGCCGCGCCAACCTGCTGATCACGCCCAACCTCGACACCGGCAACATCACGTACAACATGTTGAAGATGACCGGCAGCAACGGCATCGCGATGGGCCCGATCCTGCTGGGCGCAGCCCGGCCGGTGCACATCCTGACGACCTCGGCCACCGTGCGCCGCATCGTCAACATGACCGCGCTGGCGGTGGTCGACGCGCAGCAGGAATCCGGACAGGCGCCCGCCTGACCCGGACGGCCCGCGGGCACGGTGGACACACCGCGTCCGCCGCAGGCATGACGGCGGCTCTCTTCGGAGAGCCGTTTTTCATTGCGAGGCCGCAAGGACAGATGCCGCCAGGCTTTGGTACAAAGACTGCATTACCGCAAGCCCGCCCTGCCCCACCTTCGTCGGAGCCCCGCCATGCTGCAAGACGCCCTCTATGCCTGGCTGCACTACCTGGCCATCTTCTTTCTCATCGTCATCCTGACCGCGCAGGCGGTGCTGCTGCGCCCGGGCCTGGGCGAAGAGATCGTGCGCCGGCTGGCCATCTACGACCGGCTCTACCTGCTGAGCGCCGTGATGGTGCTGGCCACCGGCATGCTGCGCCTGTCGCTGGGCGCCAAGGGCATGGCCTTCTATGCCTCGAACCCCTGGTTCCACGCCAAGATGACGCTCTTCGTCATCACGGGCCTCTGTTCGATCATCCCCACGCTGGCCTTCCTGCGCTGGCGCAAGCAGTCGCGCACCGTGCCCGCCTACATGCCGCCCAACGAGGAGATCGCACGCGCCCGCCGCTGGGTGATGATCGAAGTGCACATGCTGGTGCTGCTGCCGCTGTGCGCCGTGCTGATGGCGCGCGGCGTGGGCATGTAGGCACATGCGCCGCCCATGAAAAAGCCCCGCCGCGGCGGGGCTTCTTGCTGGCGCGCCGCCAGGGCGCGCCACGCGGCAACCAGGCTCAGCGCTTGGGCACGTCGCGGGTCGTGTGACCCGAGAACAGCTGGCGCGGACGGCCGATCTTGTAGTCGGGGTCCGACAGCATTTCGTTCCACTGTGCAATCCAGCCCACCGTGCGGGCCAGCGCGAAGATGGCCGTGAACAGCGAGGTGGGAATGCCGATGGCGCGCTGCACGATGCCCGAATAGAAGTCGACGTTCGGGTACAGCTTGCGCTCCACGAAATACGGATCTTCCAGCGCGATGCGTTCGAGCTCCATGGCCAGCTTGAACAGCGGGTCGTTTTCCAGGCCCAGCGAATGCAGCACTTCCTTGCAGGTTTGCTGCATCAGCTTGGCGCGGGGATCGTAGTTCTTGTAGACGCGGTGGCCAAAGCCCATCAGGCGCACGCCCGAATTCTTGTCCTTGACCTTCTCCATGAACTCGCCGACCTTGGCCACGCCGCCGTTGGCTTGCAGCTCTTCCAGCATCTGCAGGCACGCCTCGTTGGCGCCGCCGTGTGCCGGGCCCCACAGGCAGCCCACGCCAGCGGCGATGGCGGCGAAGGGGTTGGTGCCCGACGAGCCGCACAGGCGCACGGTCGAGGTCGAGGCGTTCTGCTCGTGGTCGGCGTGCAGGATGAAGATGCGGTCCAGCGCGCGCTCGACCACTTCGTTGACCTTGTAGTCTTCGCACGGCGTGGCGAACATCATGCGCAGGAAGTTGCCCGTGTAGGACAGGTTGTTCTGCGGGTAGATGAAGGGCTGGCCTTGCGAATACTTGTACGCCATGGCGACCAGCGTCGGCATCTTGGCGATCAGGCGGATGGCCGAGACGTGACGATGGTGCGGGTTCGTGATGTCGGTCGAGTCGTGATAGAAGGCCGACAACGCGCCCACCAGGCCGGTCAGCACGGCCATGGGGTGGGCGTCGCGACGGAAGCCGCGCAGGAAGAAGTGCAGTTGCTCGTTCACCATCGTGTGGTGCGTGACCTGATCGTCGAAGTCCTTCTTCTCTTCGCCGTTGGGCAGTTCGCCGTTCAGGATGAGATAGCAGATATCCAGGAAGTCGCAATTGACGGCCAGTTGCTCGATGGGATAGCCGCGATACAGCAGCTCGCCCTTGTCGCCGTCGATGTACGTGATGCCCGACTCGCAAGCAGCGGTCGACATGAAACCCGGATCGAAGGTGAACATGCCGGTCTGGCCGTACAGCTTGCGGATGTCGATAACATCCGGGCCCACGGTGCCCTGGTAGACCGGAAATTCGATCGAGGCAGAGTTGTCTGAAAAGCTCAGGGTTGCTTTCTTGTCGGACAATTTCATGGAAATTCCTTCTAGAAAAAATCAGATCTCGCGCAAGCGACGAAGAATGTCGCGCACGGCAGGCGTGTCCAAGGCGCCTTCAGGCTCGGTCCGGCCCAGCAGCAGGTCGAGGAGGTCGTTGTCGCCCTCTTCGAACAGCTGCGTGAGCGCGGCCACGTCGTCGCTGGACAGCGTCGTTTCGTGCGCGTCCAGGAAGCGCGTGATGATCAGGTCATTCTCGAGCAGCCCCCGGCGGGCGCGCCAGCGCAAGCGCGTGCGATCCAGTTCCGAGAGTTGCGTCATGGCAGATCCTTGTTCAAGCCCAGCCCAAAAGTACAGGGTACTAGCACCACCCGGGGCGCAGCGGAGCCGGCTTTGCCGGTCCGCCAGTGCCGCCCCCTTGAGGGGGAGGCGCAAAGCGCCTCGGGGGTGGGGCTTTTAGACAGCACGCCGCACCATCAGCTCTTTGATCTTGCCGATTGCCTTCGTGGGGTTCAGGCCCTTGGGACAGACATCGACGCAATTCATGATGGTGTGGCAGCGGAACAGGCGGTAGGGGTCCTCGAGGTTGTCGAGGCGGTCGCCGGTGGCCTGGTCGCGGCTGTCAGCGATGAAGCGGTAGGCTTGCAGCAGGCCCGCCGGGCCGACGAACTTGTCCGGATTCCACCAGAACGACGGGCAGGACGTGGAGCAGCAGGCGCACAGGATGCACTCGTAGAGGCCGTCGAGCTCTTCGCGAGCCTCGGGCGTCTGCAGGCGTTCCTTCTCGGGCGGCGGCGTATCGTTGATCAGGTACGGCTTGATCGAGTGGTACTGGTTGAAGAAGTGCGTCATGTCCACGATCAGGTCGCGGATGACCGGCAGGCCGGGCAGCGGACGCAGGACGATGGGTTCCTTCAGCTCGCGCAGGTTAGTGGTACAGGCAAGCCCGTTCTTCCCGTTGATGTTCATGGCGTCCGACCCGCACACGCCTTCGCGGCAGGAACGGCGGATGGCCAGGCTGTCGTCCACGTCGTTCTTGATGCGGACCAGCGCGTCCAGCAGCATCTTGTCGGTGGGCTGAAGCTCCACGTCCAGTTTCTGCATGTAGGGACGCTCGTCCTTGTCCGGGTCGTAGCGGTAGATCTCGAACTTCACGATTCGTTTGGTGCTCATTGCAGCATCCTGCTCAGAAAGTCCGCGCCTTGGGCGGGAAGGTATCGACGGTAAGCGGCTTCAGCTGGACCGGCTTGTAATCCAGGCGGCTGCCCTCGGAGTACCAGAGGGTGTGCTTGAGCCAGTTCTCGTCGTCGCGGGTGGGATGATCGTCCAGCGCGTGGGCGCCACGGCTTTCGGTGCGCTTGGAGGCCGACAGGATCGTGGCGCGGGCCACTTCGGTCATGTTGGCCAGTTCCAGCGCCTCGATGCGGGCGGTGTTGAAGACCTTGGACTTGTCCTTGAAGGCCACGTGCTCGGCCTGCTTGGCGAGTTCCTCGATCTGGCCCACGCCCTCTTCCAGCAGGTTGATCGTGCGGAACACGCCGCAGTGACGCTGCATGGAGGTGCGGATGGCATTGCCGACATCCTGCACTTTCTCGGTGCCCTTGCTGTCTTCCAGCTTGGCGACGCGGCCGATGGAGAAGTCGAGCGACTCGGCGGGAACGGGTTCGTGCGCACGCTGGTTTTCCAGGTGCAGGTTGACGATGTGGTTGCCGGCAGCGCGGCCGAACACCACCAGGTCGAGCAGCGAGTTCGTGCCCAGGCGGTTGGCGCCGTGCACCGAGACCGCGGCGCATTCGCCGATGGCGTACAGGCCCTTGACGACGTTGTTCTGGCCGTTCTTCCAGTCCACGACCTGGCCGTGGTAATTCGCCGGGATGCCGCCCATCTGGTAGTGGATGGTGGGCACGACCGGGATCGGCTCCTTGATCGGGTCGACGTTGCCGAACTTGATCGCGATTTCGCGGATCGAGGGCAGGCGCTTCTGGATCGTTTCGGCGCCCAGGTGGTCGAGCTTCAGGACCACGTAGCTGCCGTCCGGACCGCAGCCGCGGCCTTCCTTGATTTCCTGGTCCATCGAGCGCGACACGAAGTCACGCGGGGCCAGGTCCTTCAGCGTGGGCGCATAGCGCTCCATGAAGCGTTCGCCATCCTTGTTCAGCAGGATGCCGCCTTCGCCACGCACGCCTTCGGTGATCAGCACGCCCGCGCCGGCCACGCCGGTGGGGTGGAACTGCCAGAACTCCATATCCTGCAGCGCCAGGCCGGCACGCGCGGCCATGCCCAGGCCATCGCCGGTGTTGATGAAGGCGTTGGTGGACGCGGCCCAGATACGGCCGGCGCCGCCGGTGGCCAGCACCGTGGTCTTGGCTTCGAGGACGTAGATTTCGCCGGTTTCCATTTCCAGGGCGGTCACGCCCAGGACGTCACCTGCTTCGTTGCGCAGCAGGTCCAGCGCCATCCATTCGACGAAGAACTGGGTGCGGGCGGCAACGTTGCGCTGGTACAGCGTGTGCAGCAGTGCGTGGCCGGTACGGTCGGCCGCGGCACAGGCGCGCTGCACGGGCTTCTCGCCGAAGTTGGCGGTGTGGCCGCCGAACGGGCGCTGATAGATGGTGCCGTTGGCATTGCGGTCGAACGGCATGCCGAAGTGCTCGAGCTCGTAGACCGCGTTGGGGGCTTCGCGGCACATGAACTCGATGGCGTCCTGGTCACCCAGCCAGTCCGAGCCCTTGACGGTGTCGTACATGTGCCAGTACCAGCTGTCTTCGCTCATGTTGCCGAGCGAGGCGCCGATGCCGCCCTGCGCAGCCACGGTGTGCGAACGGGTGGGGAAGACCTTGGAGAGCACCGCCACGGACAGACCGGCCTGGGCCAGTTGCAGGGAACAGCGCATGCCGGCGCCACCGGCACCGACCACGACCACGTCGAATTGGCGACGCGGCAAAGATTTCTTGACAGCGACCACGGCTTAGAGCCTCCAGATGATTTGCGCGAAATACACGGTCGAACCGACCAGCCACAGAATCGTCAGCACCTGCAGCAGCAGGCGCACGCCGACGTTCCTGACGTAGTCCATCCAGATGTCGCGCACGCCGATCCAGGCATGCCAGGCCAGCGAGATGAATGCCAGCGTGGCCAGGATCTGGCCGACGGGCAGCATGAAAACCGTGAACGAGAAGAGGCCCTTCCAGCTTTCGTAGGTGAAGCCGGGCATGGCCAGCACGCCGACCAGCAGGACCAGGGTGTAGACGGCCAGGATGACCGCCGTGATGCGTTGGACGATGAAGTCCTTCAGGCCGTAGCGCGCGCCGACGACCAGTCGGGTCGGGCCGTAGTTCTTGGTCGTGGACATTTACCAGGCTCCGAACAGTTTGAGGGCGAAGACGAAAGTCAGGGCCAGGCTGCAGCCCAGCACGATACCGGCGCTTTTCCGGGCCGATTCCTTGTTCACGCCGATGTGCAGGTCGAGAACCAGGTAGCGGATGCCGGCACAGAAGTGATGGAGGTAGCCCCAGATCAAGGCCAGTGCGATCAGCTTGACGATCGGATTGCCGAAAACGTTGGACAATGCGGCGAAGCCGGCCTCGGAAGAAACGCTCATGGCGAACAGAGGCAGGATCACCAGCGGCAGACAGAGGAACAGGAGCGCGCCGCTGACGCGGTGCAGGATCGACACCTTGCCGGCAAGCGGCAGGCGGTAATTCATAAGCTGCAGAACGCTGATGTTGCGAAACTGCGGACGCGGCTTGGCGGCTGAGTCTGACATGGAACGGCCTCGATTCAAGGAACTAAAAAATTCAAACGGGCAAACACTCTATTTTCACCGATGTGGCAAACAGGTTCAAATCGTCACAAAAAAACCTGTCGATTCAAACCTCTACTATCACGTGAGCCGATTACGGTAGTGGTACCGCTCGGTCAGGTACTGACCCCGGCGCCACTCCACCGGCCGGTCGCCGTAGGTGTAGGACACCCGCTCGACCTGCAGCAGGGGCGCGCCTGGCGCGGCGCCCAGCAGCTCGGCCGCCTCGGGACTGGCCGCGACGGCGCGCAACTTCTCGTCCGCGCGGACCATGTTGATGCCGAATTCGCTTTCGAAGAAGCCGTATAGCGGCCCCCGGTAGCCCGCCAGCGACTCCGCCGTCAGGCCCTTGAACAGGTTGCCCGGCAGCCAGATGTCGTCGATGACGGTGGGCACGCCCCCGAAGGACAGCACCCGCCGGATACAGACGACCGCATCGCCCGAGCGCAACTCCAGCGCCCGCGACACGTCGGCCGGCGCGCGCAGGCGGCGGCAGTCCACGATGCGGCTTTCGGCGCGTTCGCCCTCGCCTTCATCATCGGGCGCCAGGCGCAGGAAGCGGTAACGGGTACGCGGTTCGTGGTGGGTGGCGACGAAGGTGCCCTTGCCCTGGCGGCGCAGCAGCAGGTGCTCGGCCGCCAGTTCGTCGATGGCCTTGCGGACGGTGCCCTGGCTGACCTGGAAACGGGCAGCCAGATCGAACTCGCTGGGGATCGACTCGCCGGCCTTCCATTCGCCGCGCTCCAGGCTTTCGACGATCAGCGACTTGATCTGCCGATAGAGCGGGCTGAACGCCGCGGCCGCAGCCGGCGGCCTGCCGGGGCTGCGCGCGGGAATTTCCTGCTCGGGCCGGGTTTCGCTCATGGGAAGGATGGTCGCGGGATGGACCGCGGCGACGGGAACTGCGGATTATTGATATCCCGCCATTGTCGCACATCACGGCATCCTTGGCAGACGCTCTTTTGTCTTATATAAGACATAAGACATTTGACTGCATGCCCTCTCCGCACTACCATCGCAGCACCGTTGGAGAGGGCCCCGCAGAGGCGGAGAGCACGCCGGCGGCAGGGAAGACCGGCGCGACGGCGCCAGCCAGAACACGGGTTTGCGAGCCCGGCTAAATCGGTACACTGGCGGGTGGGATCACTGACCTCACTGCCATTTTCATCACGGAGATCGTTTCATGTCCAAGCCTGCCATGCGCGTTGCCGTCACCGGCGCCGCCGGCCAAATCGGTTACGCCCTCTTGTTCCGCATCGCCTCGGGCGAAATGCTGGGCAAGGACCAGCCCGTCATCCTGCAACTGCTCGAAATCCCCGACGAGAAGGCCCAGAAGGCGCTCAAGGGCGTGATCATGGAGCTGGACGACTGCGCCTTCCCGCTGCTGCAGGAAGTGACCGCCCACAGCGACCCCCGCACCGCCTTCAAGGATGCCGACGTGGCCCTGCTGGTCGGCGCCCGCCCCCGCGGCCCCGGCATGGAGCGCAAGGATCTGCTGAGCGTCAACGCCCAGATCTTCACGGCCCAAGGCAAGGCGCTGAATGAAGTCGCCAGCCGCGACGTCAAGGTCCTGGTCGTCGGCAACCCCGCCAACACCAACGCCTACATCGCCCAGCAGTCGGCCCCCGACCTGCCCGCCAAGAACTTCACCGCCATGCTGCGCCTGGACCACAACCGTGCCCTGTCGCAACTGGCCGCCAAGGCCAACATCGCCGTGGCCGACATCGAAAAGCTGGTCGTGTGGGGCAACCACTCGCCCACGATGTACCCCGACTTCCGCTTCGCGACCGTCAAGGGCAAGAGTCTGAAGGACCTGGTCAACGACGACCAATGGAACCGCGACACCTTCATCCCCACCGTCGGCAAGCGCGGCGCCGCCATCATCGAGGCCCGTGGCCTGTCGTCGGCCGCCTCGGCCGCCAACGCCGCCATCGACCACGTGCGTGACTGGGTGCTGGGCAGCAACGGCAAGTGGGTCACCATGGGTGTTCCCTCGGACGGTTCCTACGGCATCCCCGAAGGCATCATCTACGGCGTGCCCGTCACGACCGAGAACGGCGAGTACAAGCGCGTCGAAGGCCTGGAAATCGACGCCTTCTCGCGCGAGCGCCTGGACTTCACGCTGAAGGAGCTCCTCGAAGAGCGCGACGGCGTGAAGGACCTGCTGAAGTAATAGTTCCCCCCCCCGAGGCGCTCACGCGCCTCCCCCAGGGGGCGGTGCTGGTGGACCGGCAAAGCCGGCTCCACCGCACCCCTGCTAGCTGAGCCTGCTGTCGCGGGCGTGGCGATTGGGGAAAGATTTGGTCACTGCCCTCGTGAAAGGTGCAGCACAGGGTAGGCAGTCGATAAAGAACACCAACACCTGGAGACCCGCCATGTCACGACCCGACTCCCCCGGCGCCCTGTTCCGCGCCGCCCTGGCCGCCGAGCAGCCGCTGCAGATCATCGGCGCCATCAATGCCAACCATGCCCTGCTGGCGAAACGCGCGGGCTTCCGGGCCATCTACCTGTCGGGTGGCGGCGTGGCCGCCGGGTCGCTGGGCCTGCCCGACCTCGGCATCAACACCCTCGATGACGTGCTGACCGACGTGCGCCGCATCACCGACGTGTGCGACCTGCCGCTGCTGGTGGACATCGACACCGGCTTCGGCCCCTCGGCCTTCAACATCGGCCGCACCGTGAAAAGCCTGATCAAGTTCGGCGCGGCGGCCTGCCACATCGAGGACCAGGTCGGCGCCAAGCGCTGCGGCCATCGCCCGGGCAAGGAAATCGTCACCACGCAGGAAATGGCCGACCGCGTGCGCGCCGCCGTGGATGCCCGCACCGACTCGGACTTCTTCGTGATCGCGCGCACCGACGCGATCGCCGTGCAAGGCGTGGACGCCGCCATCGAACGCGCTCAGGCGTGTGTGGAAGCAGGCGCCGACGCGATCTTCGCCGAAGCCGCCTATGACCTGCCCACCTATCAGCGCTTCACCAGCGCCGTGAACGTGCCGGTGCTGGCCAACATCACCGAGTTCGGCAAGACACCGCTCTTCACGGTGGACGAACTGCGCGGCGTGGGCGTGGGCATGGTGCTGTATCCCCTGTCGGCCTTCCGCGCCATGAACAAGGCCGCGGAAATGGTCTACCAAAGCGTGCGCCGCGACGGCCACCAGAAGAACGTCGTCGACCTCATGCAGACGCGCGACGAGCTGTACGACCGTATCGGCTATCACGACTTCGAAAGCAAGCTCGACGCGCTGTTCGCGCAGAGCAAGGCCTGACGTCAGCCATTGACGCGCAGGCCCGCGGATTTCCCGGATACCCCCAGAAGGAAAACAGGAGCACTGAGACAATGAGCACCCCCCGCGCCAAGAAAACCCCCGACGCCGCTGCCCCGGCACCCGCCGCCGCGCCCGCCGAAGACAAGCCGGGCTTCAAGCCCAAGAAATCCGTCGCCCTGTCGGGCGTGGTCGCCGGCAACACCGCGCTCTGCACGGTCGGCCGCAGCGGCAACGACCTGCACTACCGCGGCTACGACATCCTGGACGTGGCCGAGACCTCGGAGTTCGAGGAAATCGCCCACCTGCTGGTGCACGGCAAGCTGCCCACCCGCGCCGAACTGAAGGCCTACAAGGAAAAGCTGCGCGCGCTGCGCGGCCTGCCCGCCGCCCTGCAGACCGCGCTGGAAGCCCTGCCCGCCTCGTCGCACCCGATGGACGTGATGCGCACCGCCGTGTCGGTGCTGGGCTGCGTGCTGCCCGAGAAGGACGACCACAACACGCCGGGCGCGCGCGACATCGCCGACCGCCTGATGGCGAACCTGGGCTCGGCGCTGCTGTACTGGTACCACTACAGCCACAACGGCCACGTCATCGACGTGCAGACCGACGACGACAGCATCGGCGGCCACTTCCTGCACCTGCTGCACGGCAGGAAGCCCAGCGACGAATGGGTCAAGGCCATGCACACTTCGCTGGTGCTGTACGCCGAGCACGAATTCAACGCCTCCACCTTCACCTGCCGCGTGGTCGCGGGCACGGGCTCGGACATGTACTCGGCCATCGCCGGCGGCATCGGCGCGCTGCGCGGCCCCAAGCATGGCGGCGCCAACGAGGTCGCCTTCGAAGTGCAGAAACGCTACGAGACCGCCGACGAAGCCGAGGCCGACATCCGCCGCCGCGTCGAGAACAAGGAGGTCGTGATCGGCTTCGGCCATCCGGTCTACACGGTCTCGGACCCCCGCAACAAGGTCATCAAGGAAGTCGCCCGCAAGCTGTCGAAGACGGCGGGCAACACCAAGATGTTCAACATTGCCGAGCGCCTGGAAACGGTCATGTGGGACGCCAAGAAGATGTTCCCCAACCTGGACTGGTTCTCGGCCGTGTCGTACCACATGATGGGCGTCCCCACCGCGATGTTCACGCCGCTCTTCGTGATCGCGCGCACCGCCGGCTGGTCCGCACACATCATCGAGCAGCGCGTCGACAACAAGATCATCCGCCCCACCGCCAACTACACCGGGCCGGAAAACCTGAAGTTCGTGCCCATCGACAAGCGCAAGTGACGCCCCACCCGCGGCCGGCATCCTGCCGGCCGCAAGCCGCCTTGCCGCGCCCCGCGGCAGGGACGGCGCCGGGCGTGCCGGAACGCCCGCCAGACCGCAGGAGCCCTCCATGTCTCACGCCGTCTCCGCCGCCCGCCCCGCCCCCGATGCCGTCATGGTCGACATTGCCGACTATGTCCTCGACACCGCCCTCCTACGCAGCCCGCTGGCCTATGCCACGGCGCGCCATTGCCTGATCGACACCCTGGGTTGCGGCCTGGAAGCCCTGGAATACCCCGCCTGCACCAAGCTGCTGGGCCCTGTCGTGCCCGGCACGATCGTGCCTCACGGCGCACGGGTGCCCGGCACCTCGTTCCAGCTCGATCCGGTGCAGGCCGCCTTCAACATCGGCGCGATGATCCGCTGGCTGGACTTCAACGACACCTGGCTGGCCGCCGAATGGGGCCATCCCTCGGACAACCTGGGCGGCATCCTAGCCACCGCCGACTGGCTCTCGCGCCAGGCCGTTGCCGCGGGCAAGCCCCCGCTGACGATGCGCGACGTGCTGACCGCCATGATCCAGGCACACGAGATCCAGGGCTGCCTGGCGCTGGAGAATTCCTTCAACCAGGTCGGCCTCGATCACGTGGTGCTGGTGAAGGTGGCATCCACCGCGGTCGTGGCGCGCCTGCTGGGGCTGTCCCGCGAGGAAATCATCGCGGCGGTGTCCCTGGCCTGGGTCGACGGCCAGAGCCTGCGCACCTATCGCCACGCCCCCAACGCCGGCAGCCGCAAGAGCTGGGCGGCGGGCGACGCGACCAGCCGGGCCGTGCGCCTGGCGCTGATGGCGCGCACGGGCGAAATGGGCTACCCCTCGGCGCTCTCCGCCCCCACCTGGGGCTTCTACGACGTGTCGTTCAAGGGCAAGCCGTTCACCTTCCAGCGGCCGTACGGCAGCTACGTGATGGAGAACGTGCTGTTCAAGATTTCCTATCCCGCCGAGTTCCACGCCCAGACCGCCGTGGAATGCGCGATGGCGCTGCATGCCCAACTGCACGCAGCGGGCCGGCGCGCCGAGGACATTGCCGGCATCACGCTGCGCACCCATGCCGCGTGCCTGCGCATCATCGACAAGACCGGCCCGCTGGCCAACCCCGCCGACCGCGATCACTGCGTGCAGTACATGGTGGCCGTGCCGCTGCTGTTCGGCCGGCTCACGGCTGCAGACTACGAGGACGACGTGGCCGCAGACCCGCGCATCGACGCCCTGCGCGAGAAGATCACCTGCGTGGAAGACCCGGCCTATACGCGGGATTATCACGACCCGGACAAGCGTTCCATCGCCAACGCGCTGACCGTCACGCTCCAGGACGGGACGGTGCTGGAGGAAGTGGCCTGCGACTATCCCATCGGCCACAAGCGCCGGCGCGAGGAAGGCATTCCGCTGCTGGAAGAGAAATTCCGCCGCAACCTGGCGCGGCGCTTCCCGCCTCGGCAGCAGCAACGCATCCTGGCGGCATCGCAGGAACAGGCGGGGCTGGAAGCCATGCCGGTGCATGAATACGTGGATCTGTACGTGATCTGAGGCGGTTCCATCCTGCGCTGCCCCCGTGGAAACCCTGGGACTTTCGGGTCGCGCCCGGGGCGGGAGTTTTGTAGCATGGCGGTTTTGCTGCGGCGCCCGTCCCGCGCGCCTACTTTCCTCGCATCATGTCGGCTTACCTGTTTCCCCTTCTTTCCTTCGCGTTCAGCCTGTTCGTGGCCTGCGCCAGCGTCTTCCTGATCTCGGGCGCCTATCTGCTGTTCTTCAAGATCGACCGCGTCAACGCGGTGATGAAGCACCCCTACCTGGCGCACCAGCCCTTCCGGCGTTATCCCAAGGCGCTGCAATTCGGCATGCTGCTGGACTACTTCTTCCGCCTGTCCTTCCCGCGCACGCAGTTCTCGCTGATCGGCCATGCCAACCGGCAACTGGCGCACGTCGACCCCAAGACCGTGCCCACCGATGTGAAATGGCCCCTGATCGGCATGTGGGGCGGCTGCTGGGTCGGACTGGTTGCCATGATCTGCGTCTGGGTGCTGTTGTTCCTGGGAGCAGGCGCGCGCTGAGCGCCGTCCCTGGCCCGCGTCGGCTTGCTAGCCGGGCGCCGGGTGCGCTAAGTTGAAAGCCTCCGACGACGAATCCAGAGGTTTTCCATGAGTGGCATCACCGCGCAAGACGTCCAGCACAACCCCGCGCAATCGCGCTTCGACGTGACCGTCGACGGCCAGTTGTGCGTGCTGGAATACCTGCTGCAGGACACGGTCATGACCATCACCCATACGGGCGTGCCTGGCGCCGTGGGCGGACGCGGCATTGCCGGCGCCCTCACGCGCAAGGCGCTGGACACGGCGCGCGCGCAAGGCTGGAAGGTGCGCCCGGCGTGCAGCTACGCCGCGGCGTATTTCCAGCGCCATGGCGAAGACAAGGACCTGCTGGCGATTTGAGGACAGGCGGGCCGACGGCCCGCCGGACCGGTCAGCGCACCAGCGCCGCCAGGCCGGGCACCAGCAGGCTCAGGCCAGACAGCACCAGCAGCACGCAGACCAGCCTGCGGATGGCCTCGACCGAACGGCCCATGCCGTAGCGGCGCACCAGCCACGTCACCCCCACCACCACCGGCAGCGCCTCCAGGCTGAGCGCCATGATGCCCCAGGTGAGATCGCCCGTGCCCGCCACCATCACCAGGCGGAAGAAGGCATTGCTGGCCAGCGCGATCACCAGGAAATTGCGCACGGTGGGCAGCGGCAAGGGCTGCCGGTACAGCAGGTAGACCAGCGGCGGCCCCGACGCCGAGAACAGCCCGCTCAACACCCCCGAGACCAGCCCGGCCGACGCGAAGGCGCCCGGGCCGGACACCGTCTTGCGCATGGCGCCGCCATGCACGAGGATGAAGGCGCAGACGACGATGGTAAGGCCAAGCAGGATGCGCAGCAGCACGTTCATGCTGCCGCTCAGGGTGTGCAGCAGCCACAGGCCGGCAGTCACGCCCACCAGGCTGCTGCCCAGCACAGGCATCAGCCGTTTCCAGTCCAGCGCGGGCCAGCGCCAGCCGAAGACGGTCAGGAAATTGGCCAGCGTCATCATGCTGATGACGATGGCGACATCCTGCATGGGCGCGATGTCCAGCAGGCTGGTCAGGCTCAGCAGCAACAGGCCGAAGGCGAATCCGGAAAGGGTCTGGGCGCCGGCCGCCAATGCCACGCAGAGCAGGAAGAAGACGTGTTCCAGCAGGGTCATGCGCGGCGCAACGAAGGGGGCACTGAACGGGGCACGGCAGCGGGCACGGCGTATATATTCTACATTGATATAAGCAAATTATTTTAAATCATAATGATCCAGGCCAGACCGGTAGCGGCTCCGGACTTACCCTGAGCGTTTTTTCTTCGACATCTGCCATGCCCGCCTCCCTTGCCTGTCCCTGCGCCTCCGGACACTCCTATGCCGCCTGCTGCCAACGCTGGCACGAAGGCCCGCGGCGCCTGCTGGCGCCCGATGCCGCCAGCCTCATGCGCTCCCGCTACAGCGCCTTCGTGCTGGACCGCCTGGCTTACCTGCTGGAGACCTGGCATCCCGACACCCGGCCCAGTGGGCTCGAACCGAACCCGCCCGGCCTGAAATGGCTGGGCCTGGACGTGCGCGGCCATGCGCGACAGGACGCGGACCACGCCACGGTGGAGTTCGTCGCCCGCAGCCGCCTGCACGGCCGCGCCTCGCGCCTGCACGAGACCAGCCGCTTCGTGCGCCAGGACGGCCGCTGGTTCTATGTGGACGGCGACATCGCCTGACGCTGCGGGCGGGGGACGGGAACCTTGCTTGCCCCGGTATGTCTTATATAAGATACAAGACCATTGCCCACCCTTTGGGATGGTTCTACAATTCCGTCCCATACCCCTTTTCCAACCCGACTAAGCAGGCCTGTCACCCATGCTGGAAACCTACCGTCAACACGTCGCCGAGCGCGCCGCCCTGGGCATCCCGCCGCTGCCGCTGTCCGCCAAGCAGACCGCCGAACTGATCGAACTGATCAAGAACCCGCCCGAAGGCGAGGCGCGGAATCTGGTGGACCTGCTGACCCATCGCGTGCCGGCCGGCGTGGACGATGCCGCCAAGGTCAAGGCCTCCTACCTGGCCGCCGTGGCCCTGGGCAGCGAATCGTGTGCGCTGCTCAGCCGTGCCAAGGCAACTGAACTGCTGGGCACGATGCTGGGCGGCTACAACATCGGACCCCTGGTCCAACTGCTGGACGACGCCGAGGTCGGCGCCATCGCCGCCGACGCGCTGAAGAAGACGCTGCTGATGTTCGACGCCTTCCACGACGTGAAGGAAAAGGCAGACGCCGGCAACGCCAATGCCAAGGCCGTGCTGCAAAGCTGGGCCGATGCCGAGTGGTTCACCAGCCGTCCCGAAGTGCCTGAAAGCCTGACGATCACCGTCTTCAAGGTGCCCGGCGAAACCAACACCGACGACCTGTCGCCCGCCCCCGACGCCACCACGCGTCCCGACATCCCCATGCACGCCCTGGCGATGTTGAAGAACAAGCGCGACGGCGCCGCGTTCCAGCCCGAGGAAGACGGCAAGCGCGGTCCGGTCGAGTTCATCACCAGCCTGAAGGAAAAGGGCCATCTGGTCGCCTACGTCGGCGACGTGGTCGGCACCGGCTCCTCGCGCAAGTCGGCCACCAACTCGGTGCTGTGGTTCACCGGCGAAGACATCCCCTTCGTGCCGAACAAGCGTTTCGGCGGCGTGTGCCTGGGCAGCAAGATCGCCCCGATCTTCTACAACACCATGGAAGACGCGGGCGCCCTGCCGATCGAGCTGGACGTCTCCAACATGGAGATGGGCGACGTGGTCGAGCTGCGCCCTTATGACGGCAAGGCCCTCAAGGACGGCCAGGTCATCGCGGAATTCGAAGTGAAGTCGGACGTGCTGTTCGACGAAGTGCGCGCCGGCGGCCGCATTCCACTGATCATCGGCCGCGGCCTGACCGCCAAGGCCCGCGAAGCCCTGGGCCTCGCGCCCTCGACGCTGTTCCGCCTGCCCAAGAACCCGGTCGACACCGGCCGCGGCTACACCCTGGCCCAGAAGATGGTCGGCCGCGCCTGCGGCCTGCCGGAAGGCCAGGGCATCCGCCCCGACACCTATTGCGAACCGCGCATGACCTCGGTGGGCAGCCAGGACACCACCGGCCCCATGACCCGCGACGAGCTGAAGGACCTGGCCTGCCTGGGCTTCTCGGCCGACCTGGTGATGCAGTCGTTCTGCCACACCGCCGCCTATCCCAAGCCCGTGGACGTCAAGACGCACCACACGCTGCCGGAGTTCATCAGCACCCGCGGCGGCGTCTCGCTGCGTCCGGGCGACGGCGTCATCCACTCGTGGCTGAACCGCATGCTGCTGCCCGACACCGTCGGCACCGGCGGCGATTCGCACACGCGTTTCCCCATCGGCATCTCCTTCCCCGCCGGCTCGGGCCTGGTGGCCTTCGCCGCCGCCACGGGCGTCATGCCGCTGGACATGCCGGAATCGGTGCTGGTGCGCTTCAAGGGCAAGCTGCAGCCCGGCGTCACGCTGCGCGACCTGGTCAACGCCATTCCGCTGTACGCCATCAAGCAAGGCCTGCTGACCGTGGCCAAGCAAGGCAAGAAGAACATCTTCTCCGGCCGCATCCTGGAAATCGAAGGCCTGCCGGACCTGAAGGTGGAACAAGCCTTCGAGCTGTCGGACGCCTCGGCTGAGCGTTCGGCCGCCGGCTGCTCGGTGCGCCTGAACAAGGAACCGATCATCGAGTACATCAACAGCAACATCGTGATGTTGAAGTGGATGATCGCCAACGGCTACGAAGACGAGCGCACGCTGGGCCGCCGCATCAAGGCCATGGAAGCCTGGCTGGCCAACCCGCAGCTGCTGGAACCTGATGCCGACGCCGAATACGCCGCCATCATCGAGATCGACCTGGCCGACGTGCACGAGCCCATCGTGGCCTGCCCGAACGACCCCGACGACGTGAAGACGCTGTCGGACGTGGCCGGCGCCAAGATCGACGAAGTGTTCATCGGCAGCTGCATGACCAACATCGGCCACTTCCGCGCAGCCTCCAAGCTGCTGGAAGGCAAGCGCGACATCCCGGTCAAGCTCTGGGTGGCCCCGCCCACCAAGATGGACGCCACGCAGCTCACCGAGGAAGGCCACTACGGCGTCTTCGGCACGGCCGGCGCGCGCACCGAAATGCCGGGCTGCTCGCTGTGCATGGGCAACCAGGCCCAGGTCCGCGAAGGCGCCACGGTCATGTCGACCAGCACCCGCAACTTCCCGAACCGCCTGGGCAAGAACACCAACGTCTACCTGGGCTCGGCCGAACTGGCCGCCATCTGCTCGAAGCTGGGCCGCATCCCGACCAAGGACGAGTACATGGTCGACATGGGCGTCATCAACAAGAGCGGCGACCAGATCTACCAGTACCTGAACTTCGACAAGATCCCCGACTACAAGGACGTGGCCGACGTGATCGAGGTCTGATGAAGCGTTGCGCGGCGGGACTGTCCCGCCGCGCGGCTCCGTTTCAGGAAGAACGCCCCCCGGGTTTCGGCCCGGGGCGTTTTTTATGGCAGGCAAGGCGCGACGCTGTCTAGCTCATCCCCAGCAACACCACCCCCACCACCAGCACCGCGCACCCCGCGATCCGCCAGACGCCGGCCGCTTCCTTCAGCAGCACCATGCCCAGCACCGCGCCCACCATCATGGACATCTCGCGCGCGGGCGCCACGAGGCTGAGCGGCGCGCCGCCGCTCAAGGCCTGCAGGATCAGGATGTAGGACAGCGGCGAGAGCGCGCCCACGGCAAGCGCCAGGCCCCAGTGCCCGCGCATGGCGGTCCAGACAGCCTGTCGGCGGCGCAGCACGTAGGGCGTCAGCATGCAGGTGCGCAATGAATTGGAGAACCAGTCCAGCACGATCGGCGACACCAGCAGCACCTTCACGCCATAGGCATCCACCACCGTGTAGCAGGCAATGAGCGCCCCCGTATAGGCGCCCCAGCGCACGCCCACCCAGGCATCAGGCTGGCGGAACCGCGCCCAGCGGCCCTGGGTGGCGATGCAGAAGATGCCGATCACCACGCAGAGCATGCCCGCGATGGCGCTTGCGTGCGGCGGCTCGGCCAGCAGCACGAACGCCCCGACCGAGGACAGCAGCGGGCCGGTGCCGCGCGCCACGGGATAGACGACGGAAAGGTCCGCCACCTGATAACCGCGCTGCAGGCACAGGCTGTACGCCAGGTGGATGGCCGCGCTGGCCACCAGCACGATCACGACGGGCAGGCTCCAGGCCATGCCGCCGCGCCAGACATCCCAGAGCACCAGCGGCAGGTAGATCACCGTCGCGCACAGCGCATAGGCGAACACGAAGGACGGCCCGACCGACGCCGCCCGCTTGGCAAGCAGGTTCCAGGTCGCATGGATGCAGGCGGCCAGCACGACCAACAACAAGGCGGACAACGACATGAGGAGGAGAAGTCAGGAGAGGCCGGATGCAATCCGCTTACGGCTGCCTGTCATAGTAACGTCATCATCGAATCGGCCTGTGTGCCTTGCGCCAGCCAGCCGCCTGTCAGCCCGCGCTCGCTACACTGGCGGCTTGCCCTGCCCGCCCCCGTCATCATGCCCCCACTTCATCTGCTGCTCGCCCTGTCCGTGGTGCTCATCTGGGGCACCAACTTCGTGGTGATCAAGTGGGGCCTGGTCGACTTCCCGCCTTTCCTGCTTTCCACGCTGCGTTTCCTGCTGTCGGCCCTGCCCTGGGTGTTCTTCATCCGGCGGCCGGCCGTGCCGTGGACGACGATGGCGGGCTTCGGCACGCTGCTGGGCGCCGGGCAGTTCGGCCTGCTCTACTGGGCCATGCAAAGCGACATCACGCCCGGGCTGGCCTCGCTGGTGGTGCAGTCGCAGGTGTTCTTCACCATCCTGATGGCCATGGCGCTGGCAGGCGAACGTCCCGCGCGTCCTCAGATCGTGGCGCTGGGACTGGCCGTGGCAGGCCTCGCCCTGGTGGGCTGGCGCAGCGTGACGGACGCGGGCGCGGCGGTCACGCTGGCCGGCCTGGGCCTGGTGCTGTCCGCGGCCTTCTGCTGGGCCTGCGCCAACACCGTCGTCCGCCGCGCCGGACGCGTGAACATGGTGTCCTTCACGGTCTGGAGCAGCCTTTATGCGGTGGCGCCGCTCAGCCTCATCACCTTCGTCGCGGAAGGCCCCGCGGCCATCGGCGCGGCGCTGAGCCACGCCAGCCTGGGCGGCTGGGCCTCCGTGCTGTGGCAGGCCGTCGGCAACACGATCTATGGCTTCGGCGCCTGGAACTGGCTGCTGTCTCGCCACCCCGCCGCCACGGTCACGCCCATGGCCCTGCTGGTGCCGGTGTTCGGCATGCTGTCCTCGGCCTTGTTGCTGGATGAATCCTTGCCCGCCTGGAAGCTGTCTGCCGCAGGCCTGGTCATCGGCGGGCTGGCGCTGAACATCTACGCCAGCCGGCTGCGCGCCCCCCTGCCCCGACCCTGAGAACCACCCGCTGCGGCAGCGGGGCGGGTGGGTAAATTTGGTAACTCTTATATAAGACATAAGAGTTCAAATCAGCCTGTCCCTCACTTACAATCAAAGGCGACGAACACGCCGCGCCTCGCGGCGGAACCGAAGGTCAACCTCACGGAGTCCATCATGCCGCACAACACGTTCGACACCCTCAAGAATTTCAAGATCGGCAAGCAGTCCTGTCAGTACTATTCCTTGCCGGCGCTGGGCAAGGCCCTGGGGATCGACGTGCAGCGGCTGCCCATCTCGATCCGCGTCGTGCTCGAGTCGGTGCTGCGCAATTGCGACGGCAAGAAGGTCACCGAAGAGCACGTGCGCCAGCTGGCCAATTGGCTGCCCAACACCAAGCGCGAAGATGAAATCCCCTTCGTCGTGGCCCGCGTGGTGCTGCAGGACTTCACGGGCGTGCCGCTGCTCGCCGACATCGCCGCCATGCGCGCGGTGGCCGACAAGATGGGCAAGACGCCCAAGCTGATCGAACCGCTGGTGCCGGTGGACCTGGTGGTGGACCACTCGGTCATGATCGACTACTTCGGCACCAAGGACGCGCTGGACCTGAACATGAAACTGGAATTCCAGCGCAACAAGGAGCGCTACCAGTTCATGAAGTGGGGCATGCAGGCCTTCGACACCTTCGGCGTGGTGCCCCCGGGCTTCGGCATCGTCCACCAGGTGAACCTGGAATACCTGGCGCGCGGCGTGCACAAGGACAAGCAGACGGGCGTCTATTACCCCGACTCGCTGGTCGGCACCGACAGCCACACCACCATGATCAACGGCATCGGCGTGGTGGGCTGGGGCGTGGGCGGCATCGAGGCGGAGGCCGGCATGCTGGGCCAGCCGGTCTATTTCCTGACCCCCGACGTGGTGGGCGTGGAACTGAAGGGCAAGCTGCGCGGCGGCGTGACCGCCACCGACCTGGTGCTGACGCTGACCGAACTGCTGCGCCGCGAAAAGGTCGTCGGCAAGTTCGTGGAATTCTGTGGCGAAGGCACGGCCAGCCTGTCGGTGACCGACCGTGCCACCATCGGCAACATGGCGCCCGAGTACGGCGCGACCATGGGCTTCTTCCCCGTCGATTCCCGCACCATCGACTACTTCGAGGGCACGGGCCGCAGCGCCGAGGAAATCGCCGCGTTCGAAGCCTATTTCAAGGCGCAGAAGATGTTCGGCGTGCCGGCCGCGCGCGACATCGACTACACCAAGCTGCTGACGCTGGACCTGTCCACGGTCGCGCCCTCGCTGGCCGGCCCCAAGCGCCCGCAGGACCGCATCGAGATCGGCAACGTGAAGAACACCTTCATCGACCTGTTCTCCAAGCCGGTCTCGGAAAACGGCTTCAACCAGCCCGCCGACAAGCTGGCCAGGACCTACACCACCAGCGCGGGCACGCAGGTGAAGAACGGCGACATCCTGATCGCCGCCATCACCTCCTGCACCAACACGTCCAACCCCAGCGTGCTGCTGGCCGCCGGCCTGCTGGCCAAGAAGGCCGTGGAAGCCGGCCTGACCGTGCCCAAGCACATCAAGACCTCGCTGGCCCCGGGGTCGCGCGTGGTGACCGAATACCTCACCAAGACGGGCCTGCTGCCCTACCTGGAAAAGCTGGGCTTCGACGTGGCCGCCTATGGCTGCACCACCTGCATCGGCAACGCGGGCGACCTGACGCCGGACCTGAACGAAGCCATCACCGGCAACGACCTGATCTGCTCGGCCGTGCTTTCGGGCAACCGCAACTTCGAAGCCCGCATCCATCCGAACATCAAGGCCAACTTCCTGGCCTCGCCCCCGCTGGTCGTGGCCTATGCGCTGGCCGGCACCATCACGCGCGACCTGATGACCGAGCCGGTGGGCCGCGGCAAGAACGGCGACGTGTGGCTGGGCGACATCTGGCCGAGCACCGAGGAAGTGAACGCGCTCGTGAAGTTCGCGCTGAATCCCGCCGCCTTCCGCGCCAACTACGGCCAGGTCAAGAGCCAGCCGGGCGAACTGTGGGAGAAGATCCAGGGCGTGACGGGCGACGTCTACAACTGGCCTGAGTCGACCTATATCGCCGAGCCGCCCTTCTTCGGCGACTTCGGCATGACCCCGGGCGCAATGCCGGTCATCAAGGGCGCGCGCGCGCTGGGCGTGTTCGGCGACTCGGTCACCACCGACCACATCTCGCCCGCCGGCTCGATCAAGGAAAGCTCGCCCGCTGGCCGCTGGCTGAAGGAAAACGGCGTCATGAAGGCCGACTTCAACAGCTACGGCTCGCGCCGGGGCAACCACGAGATCATGATGCGCGGCACCTTCGCCAACGTGCGCATCAAGAACCTGATGATCCCGCCGCTGGCGGACGGCAGCCGCTACGAAGGCGGCGACACGCTGTTCCAGCCTACCGGTGAACAGATGTCGATCTACGATGCCGCCATGAAGTACGTGGCGCAGGACACGCCCACCATCGTCTTCGGCGGCGAGGAATACGGCACCGGTTCGTCGCGCGACTGGGCGGCCAAGGGCACGCAGCTCTTGGGCGTGAAGGCCGTCGTCACGCGCAGCTTCGAGCGCATCCACCGCAGCAACCTGGTGGGCATGGGCGTGCTGCCGCTGCAGTTCAAGGGCGACGACAGCGTGCAATCGCTGGGCATCACCGGCGAGGAAACCTACGACATCTCGGGGCTGGAAAACGGCATCAAGCCCATGCAGGACGTCACGCTGACCATCCACCGCAAGGATGGCAGCACGCAGCAGGTGACCGTGCTGCTGCGCATCGACACGCCGATCGAGGTGGACTACTACAAGCACGGCGGCATCCTGCCCTTCGTGCTGCGCCAGTTGCTGGAAGCGGCGTAAAGACAGGCATTCCGGCAGGCAATCCCGCGGATCCGGCAGGATCCGCGGCTGAAAAACCGGGCCTCGTGCCCGGTTTTTTCTTGCCTGGCCGCCATGTTTTCTTAAGCTCTTACACAATTTATTTCGAGTTTGAACGGTTTCCTTTCGTCCTCCTGAAACCGAATGCTGCTAACTTTCTCCGCGTGCCGCGATTGAAGCCCGCGGCCGCAACATCGCTCATCGAACAACGCAAAACTCTCAGCGAGAACCATCGTGAACTTTCCTGACCCCAGCCAGCAGCCGGAGGCCTCGTCCTTCCCGGCCGGCAATGCCTTCAGCACCCCAGCCCCTGCCGCCCAGCCCGATGCGCCGCGCTCCGCGCCCATGCGCTTCCATGGCGACGCCGGCACGTACTTCGGCATCTGGATCGTGAACCTGCTGCTCACCATCGTCACCCTGGGCATCTATTCCGCCTGGGCCAAGGTCCGCAAGCACCGCTGGTTCTACGGCAACACGGAAGTCGATGGCCATGTCTTCGAATACCACGCCACCGGCATGCAGATCTTCAAGGGCCGCCTGATGGCGCTGGGCGTCATCATCGCGACGGCAGTCGCCGGCGTCATCCACCCCCTCATCCAGCTGGTCTTGCTGCTGGGCCTCCTGGTGGCAGTGCCCTGGCTGATGAACTCGGCCATGCGCTTCCGCGCCCGCGTCACCAGCTGGCGCAACGTGCGCTTCGACTTCCAGGGCAGCTACGGCAAGGCCGCGGTGGTCTTCCTGGTGATGCCCTTCGTCGGCATGCTGACGCTGGGCCTGCTGATGCCGATGGCCACGCGCATGGCAGTCCGCTACACCGTCAACGGCCACTCGTGGGGCGGCGCTCGCTTCAACGTCAACCCCTCGCTGGGCCAGTTCTACCGCGCGGCAGGCATCGCGCTGCTGCCCGCGCTGGCCATCGGCGCCGTCCTGCTGCTGTTGGGCACGGTGGTCCAGATGTCCATCTGGCACTTCCTCATCATGGGCGTCTACCTGGGCTTCCTGGTGGGCACGGCCTATTACGCCGGCCACGTCCTGAAGCTGTGCGTCAACGACCTGAGCATCGAGGGCGGCCACACGCTGCGCACCGATCTCTCGCCGTGGCGCCACCTGTGGATCGTCGTGTCGGGCCTCTTCGCCACGGCGTTCTCGCTGGGCCTGCTGTATCCGTGGGCGCTGGTGCGCCGCCACCGCTACGTGACGCAAAGCATCACGCTGCATGCCGCGCCTGGCCTGGATGCCTTCGTTTCCTCGCACCAGGATCGTCCGGGCAGCTTCGCCAGCGAATACGGCGAGATGGAAGGCCTCAGCGGCCTGGCGCCGCTGTAAATCCGGACGTGCTGCCGTCGACATGAGCACTGACACGCTGGAAGGCACGCACAGCGTGCTGACGGTCGCGGGGCGGCTCTTCGCCCCGCGCGCCGCGGCGCACCAGCCGGCAAGGCTGACGCTGCATCCCGATGGCCGGCTGTGGCTGCAGCATGGCGACGAATCCCGCCTCGTGGCGCCCGGCACCCTGGCCTGGCCCGCGCGGCTCGACGGTCCTTCGCAGCGCATCACGCTGGAAGACGGCAGCGTCTTCGAGACCCGGGAACAGTCGCAGGCAGACACGCTGCGCCGCCGGCTGCAAGGCTCGCGCGGCGCCTACGTCCATGGCTGGGAACGCATGCGGCCGCGCCTCATCGGCTTTGTCGTCGTGGCGCTGCTGCTGTGTTTCGGGATGATCCGCTGGGGCGTGCCTTTCGCGGCCGACCGTGTCGCGCTGCTGATCCCGCACTCGGTGGAAGCCTTCATCGGCCAGGGCGTGATGCACTCGCTGGACACCTTCATGTCGCCGAGCAAAGCCACGCCCGAGCAAAAAGAGACCTTGCAGGCGATCGTCGACGAGTTGGGCCGCAGCCGAGGCGACCCCGACGCCATCCCCCTCAAACTGGAATTGCGGCACGGCGGCCGGCTGGGCGCCAATGCGCTGGCCCTGCCCGGCGGCACCATCGTCGTGACGGACCAGTTGCTGAAGCTGGCCGGCTCGCCGCAGGAGCTGGACGGCGTCATCGCCCATGAAATCGGGCACATCGACGCCCGTCACGGCATGCGCCGGCTGTCGCGCGCACTGGGCCTGGCGGCGGCCGTCATGCTGATCAGCGGAGACGCCAGCGAGTTCCTGAACCAGGCCATCGTCACCGGCACCAGCCTGCTCGACATGTCGTATTCGCGGGATTTCGAACGGGATGCCGATGCGCGCGCCGTCGCCTTGCTGCAGTCTGCCGGTCGCGATCCCCACTCCCTGGCCAGGATGCTGCGCAAACTGGAAGACGGCCGCGATCGCGGCGACACGCCCGGCTGGCTATCCACGCATCCGCCCACGCCCGAACGCGTGGAAGCGCTCCAGGCGCAGATCAACGGTTCGCGCTGAGCGGACGGCGAGCGCGCCGCCCGACTCACCCGAACTGATAGGCGTCCATCGCGAGGGCGCCGTAACTCACCTCGTCATTGAGCCGCAACGCGGGCAGGCCGCCGGCGCCCAGCGCCACATACAAAGGCATGAGGTGATCGTCGTGCGGATGTGCCTGCGTCGCGCCAGGCGCCTCGCGCTGCCAGTCCATCAACGTCTCGAGGTTGCCCTGGGCCAGATGACGGGCGTACCAGTCCTGGAAGGGGCCCACATAGGGCAAGGGGGCCGAGCCCGGCGGCTGGACGTGCCGCAGGTTGTGCGTCAGCGAGCCCGAGCCGATGATCAGCACGCCCTCGTCGCGCAAGGGCGCCAGCAGCCGGCCCAGCGCGTACTGGCCACGGGCATCCAGCCGGGCGTCCAGCGCCAGTTGCACGACGGGGATGTCCGCCTGCGGATACAGGTAGCGCAGGGGCACCCATGCGCCGTGATCCAGCGGACGGGCCGGATCGTCCTGCACGGGCAGGTCCGATTCGGCCAGCAAGCGGCGGATCCGTGCCGCCAGCTCGGGCGAGCCAGGCGCGCCATACGCCAGGGTATAGAGCTCGGGGGGGAAACCGCCGAAATCATGCCAGGCTTCCTGCTGGCCCCGGGTGGACACGGCCAGGCCCGCGCCGCGCCAATGCGGCGACACGACGAGAATGGCGCTCGGCCTCTCGGGCAGGGTCTGCACCCAGGCCTCCAGGGCCGCGCCGGTACAGCCCGGCTCGACGGCCAGCATGGGCGAACCGTGGGAAACGAAGAGAACGGGGAAACGCATGGCGGACTCCATATCGGATAGCAGCGGGCTTGGCGCCTATCGCCGGACTCGCCCTGATGAAGAGATTGTCCGAGTTTTCCTTATCGCAATAAACCTGGCATCTTTGTTTTGTCTATTTCACTTTCCAGCACAATGCACCGACAGTGGCGGCGCACCTTTGCTGCGCTGTGCCGGACTGTGTTTGGCGTCATCCCCCGGGTCGGAGCGGTAAACTAGCGCGTTCAGCTTCCTTTTCCTGGTTTACCGACAATGGCCCGCATCCGCAGATCTTCCCCCTCCCGCTTGAATCGCGACGCCAGCCGCCTGGTCGCGCTCGCGACGGCGCTGGACGAGTCGGGCAGCCGGGTCGAGGACCGCTATTGGGAAGCAGAGCTCGGCCGCCTGCTGGCCAAGCTGCTGCGCGCCAGCAACGACGCCACGCTGGAGGCCGCGCTGGATCACCTGTCGCACCATCATGCCGGCGGCTACGAAGTCCTGATCGAACAGGCCGAGACCGCTTCGGAATCGCTGGTGCTCGAGAAAGACGGCCAGCGCCATGACGTCCTGCTGCTGGTGGCACCCGTGGTGGCCTGGACCCGCTACAGCATTGCCAACGGCCCCATCCCGCAAGCGGCGCAGGACACCCTGCGCGCGCAGTTGCATGGACACGTGCTGGCCGAAGGCGCGCAGCTGGCGCTGCTGCCCACCCTGGTCAGCCTGGACCAGATGCCTCGCACCTTCTCCGACACCTGGCAATGGCTGCATCGCCTGGGCAGCCAGGCGCTTGGCCTGGAAGCCCCCCGCCCCGCGCTGCAACCCGGCCCCGGCGAGGATGTGCCGCCCATGCTGGCCGACACGCGTTACGTGGTCGCGGGCGTCGTGGTGCCCGAGGGCGCCCCCCTCTTCCGTTGGCAGGAAGCCAACGGCGGCAGCCGCGCCGATGCGCTGGTGCAATGGATTGCCCAGGCCCAGCCCACGCTGGCGGGCCTCCTGCCCGGCTGCGGCGTGGAATGCCTGCTGCCCGATGCCTATTACGTCAGCAATCGCGACGCCGACCGGCGCGTGCGCCCGCTGGCGTTGAAGGCCGCCGTGGCCTGGCTGGAGGGCGCCGCCGGACTCGCGCCCGACCAGCTGCGCGCCGTCATCGGCGGCTGCGGCGAAACCCGCGTGGACGAATACCGCATCAGCTTCACCCCGCGCAACCGCAACGACGTGATCTACGGTTGCGTCTGGCCCGTCTATGGCCGCGAGGAAGAGCCCTTGCCCGAGGATGCCGAACCCACCGGCCCCGATGCCATCGAGGAAATCGCCGCGCTGCTGAAGGAGCAAGGCGTGGCCGACATCCGCCGACTGCCCGGCATCCTGCCGCCCGACTACTGCGAGGATTGCGGCACGCCCTACTTCCCCAATCCCCTGGGCGAAATGACGCACCCCGAGCTGCCCGAGGACGCGAACACGGCGCCCGCGCATTTCCACTGACGCCACGTCCGCATGCGCACCGATCTGTTCTGCCGGGTCGTCGACAACTACGGCGACATCGGCGTGTGCTGGCGCCTGGCCCGCCGCCTGGCGCAAGGCCACGGCTGGCCCTTGCGCTTGTGGGTCGACGACCTCGCCTCGTTCGCCCGCCTGGAACCCGCTGTCGACATCCACGCCGCGCGCCAGGTCGTGCAGGGCGTGGAGGTCATCCATTGGTCGCAGCCCGCTCCCGACCTGGAACCGGGCGAGGTCGCCATCGAGGCCTTCGCCTGTGATCCGCCCGCGGCCTATGTCGCCCGCATGGCCGCCGAGCCGACGCAACGGACGACCTGGATCAACCTCGAGTATCTCAGCGCCGAGGACTGGGTCGGCGCTTGCCACGGCCTGCCCTCTCCACAGCCCAACGGCCTGAAGAAAGCCTTCTTCTTCCCCGGCTTCACCCCCGAAACCGGCGGCTTGCTGCGCGAACCCGATCTGCTGGCCCAGCGCGACGCCTGGCAGGCCAGCCGCGAGCCGGCCACCGCAATGCTGCGCACCCTGGGCGTCACCGAAGCAGCCCTGGGCGCCTGGCAAGAGGGCGCACGGCTGGCAACGCTCTTCTGTTACCCACACGCCCCCTGGGCCGGCCTGCTGCAGGGCTTGGCGCAGGCCGGCCGGACGGTGCTGCTGGTCCCGCAAGGCGTCGCGCCGGGACTGGATGACGCCGCGCAAGGCACGCCGCTGAACGTGGCGCGCATCCCCTTCGTGCGGCAACCCGATTTCGACCGCCTGCTGTGGAGCGCCGACCTCAACGTCATCCGGGGGGAGGACTCCTTCGTGCGGGCGCTGTGGGCCGGCCGGCCGCTGGTCTGGCAGATCTACCCCCAGGATGAAAACGCGCACCTGGACAAGCTGGCCGCCTGGCAGGATCGCCATGGCGGTCCGGCCGAGGTCCGCCGCCTGAACGAGGCCTGGAACACGACGCTGCCTGGCCAGACCGCGGCGGGAATTGCCGCGGGGGCGCGGGCTGTGGCAGAGGCGCTACACGCCGCGCTGTCACCCCCCGCCTGGCAATCCTGGCAGACGCACGCCTGGCAGGCCTGCCAGGCCCTGGCCCGCCAGGAAGACCTGGCGGACGCCCTGGTCCGCTTTTGCTTGCGTCCAGCCCAAACAGGCTAGAATAAGAGGCTTTGCAATCCGCTGCCGCCAGGGGGTTTCGCGCGACGGATGGCATCACCGATGGCCTTGCCTATCGGTTCACCGCTTGGTTCACACCTCTTTCTTACCTTCATCGCTCACCAGACGCGATCTTGAAATACCGGAGTTTTGATTCATGAAAACCGCACAGGAACTGCGCGTGGGCAACGTGGTCATGGTGGGCAGCGAGCCCCTCGTGGTCCAGAAGGCCGAATACAACAAGTCGGGCCGCAACGCAGCCGTCGTCAAGCTGAAGTTCAAGAACCTGCTGACCGGCTCGGGCAGCGAATCGGTCTACAAGGCTGACGAAAAGTTCGAAGTCGTCGTGCTGGATCGCAAGGAGTGCACCTACTCCTACTTCGCCGACCCCATGTACGTCTTCATGGACCAGGAATACAACCAGTACGAAGTCGAGGCCGACAGCATGGGCGACGCCCTGCACTACCTCGAAGAGAACATGGCCGTCGAAGTCGTCTTCTATGACGGCCGCGCCATCTCGATCGAACTGCCCACGATGATCGTGCGCGAGATCATCTACACGGAACCCGCCGTGCGTGGCGACACCTCGGGCAAGGTCATGAAGCCCGCCAAGATCAACACCGGCTGGGAACTGCCCGTGCCGTTGTTCTGCGCCATCGGCGACAAGATCGAGATCGACACCCGCACCGGCGAATACCGCAGCCGCGTGATGTAAGCCCCACGCCGCGAGCCTTCGGGTTGCGCGGCGCCCTTTCCCGCCCTGCGCGAGCGCCTGGCCGCTCGCGGGGCGTGGGGAAGTCTTCCTCCCCCCTGTTGCTTCGTTTTTTTGCCTGATCCGGGCAGGACACGCTTGCGCCTGCGCGTACCGCGCCGCGAAGGCTACTGCGCCGTGGGCGTCACCATGGCGGGCGCGGGCGGATGCATGGCCAGGAACTCGTGCTGGAACAGGCACATGCGGATCACGTCGCGATACTGGCCCTGCACGAAGAACTCGTGCTTGAGCACGCCCTCTTCCTGGAAACCCTGTTGCTTGTAGATGTGCGCGGCCTTGTGGTTCTCGCGGTCGACGTGCAGGTAGATCTTGTAGAGATTCAGCACGCTGAAGCCATATTCCATCGCCAGCCGCGTGGCGCGTGAGGCATAGCCCTTGCCCTGGTGTTCCGGCGCCACGATGATCTGGAACTCGGCGCGGCGGTGGACGTGATCGATCTCCACCAGTTCGACCAGTCCCACGCGGTCGGCGCCCGCCTCCATGACGAAGCGGCGTTCGCGCTGGTCATGGATGTGCTCGTCATACAGGGCCGACAACTCGGCGAAGGTTTCGTAGGGCTCCTCGAACCAGTAGCGCATGACGCTGGCATTGTTGTCGAGCGCATGGACATAGCGCAGGTCTTCGCGCTCGAGCGGGCGCAGCTTGATCGGAGTGTCGGATGCCATGGTGGATACCTTTTTGGACAAGGCGCTGCGTGGCGGCCCGGTCCAGGCCACTGCTCGCGCTTCATTTCTTCATTGTAGAAATATAAATTCTATGGTGTAGAATTTGATTCGTCAAACCAGGAGCGATGTCCCGCCTTCGGCATCGTCCGGAGACGGCAAGGGGAATGCATGCCACCACGCAGCGAAAAGATACAGCCAGGGCCACGCGGCCTGTCCAGGGAAGTGATGGTCGCCACCGCCGTCAGGGTCATGGAAGCCACGGGCGAAACAGGCTTCAGCGTGCGCAAGGTCGGCGCCGAGATGGGCTGCGATCCGATGGCCATCCTGTATCACTTCAAATCGAAGGAAGGCCTGCACCGCGCCATGGCGGACTGGCTCACGGCGCAATTGCAGCCCGTGCCCGCCGCCCTGCCCTGGGACGCGCGACTGCGCGCCCTGGCCATGCAGTATCGCCAACTGGCGCTGCAATACCGTGGCACCTTCGGGCTGATGCTGCGCTTCGTGAATACCGGCGTCTCCGATTTCGCGCACATCGAGACGGTGTATGGCGCCATCTGCGATGCCGGCGTGCCGCAGGCCGAGGTGCCCGCTGTCGTGCTGAGCTGGTACGCCGCCGTCTACGGCCTGGCTGCCGGCGAAACGGGCGGCATGATCCGCCCGGCCACTCAGGCCGAACAGGACGAAGTGGCGGCGCTGCCCGACGCGGACTATCCGCTGCTCAAGCGCTTCATGCCGCGCTTCGCCAGCCTGGACAGCGGGGCTGTCTTCGAGGTGGCGCTGGGCATGCTGCACGCCGGCATCCGCGAACGCGCGCGGCAATGAAACAAAGGCCCCCACGCCGCGCCTTCGGCTTGCCGCCCCCCAGGGGGCGCGCGCTTACTGCATGCGTTCGTCGTCGAGGATATCGGGCAAGGCCATGACGGCGATGCCGTCCGCCGCCAGCGCTTCGCGCTCGGCCGGCGTGGCGACGCCGCGGATGGGCCGCTCGTCGGCCTCGCCTTCATGGATGCGGCGCGCCTCGGTGGCGAAACGATCACCCACGTTCTCGGTGCCGCGCACGATGGCGCGCAGATGACGCAGGAAAGCGGCCTGGATGTTTTCCGGCGTGGCGGGCGGCTGCGCGGCGGGCGCCTCCGCATGGCCGACATTCAGGCGCGGCGCCGACAGCCGCTTGGCAACCGTTGCGCTGGCGCAAACCGGACAGGTGAGCAAGCCGCTCGCCTGCTGGTGGGCGTAGTCATCGTGCGAGGAAAACCAGCCTTCGAAAAGGTGGCCCTGATCGCACTCGAGATCGAAAACCTTGATAGCCATGACTGGCAGATGGCGGCCCGAGGCCGGAAAAACAAGACCCGCCAGTATGGCATACGGGCGGGTCTCGGGATGCGCTGGCCGGGAAAGGCCGCGCGGGCGGGCTGGCTGGCGCCGTTTACTTGGCCGGCAGCTTCTTCGCGCCGCTCTTGGCGCGCGGCTCGGCCTGGGCGCCCACGTTGGCCTGCTGGCGCTCCAGTTCGCGGATGCGGGCCTGCAGGCGGCGCAACTCGGCAGCGGCATCCTTCTGCTGGGCCGACAGTTGGGCCGCCTCTTCACGCGCCTGCTTCTGGTTGGCGGCAATCTGGGCTGCCTGCTGGCGCTGGCGATCCACATCCGCCTGCAAGCCTTCGAGCTGGCTCGTGCGCTCACTCAGCAGCCTGTCGGTGCGGGCCTGCTCGGCCTGCAGCGTGATGCGGCGGATATCGACCTCGGCCAATTCGTTGGTCTGCGCGGCATAGCGGCGATAGGTCTGCTCGGCCTCGGCAGCCACGCGGGTCTTGCTGACGCGCAGGAACTCCTTCTGGCGGAACAACGCGACGTAGTAGACCAGCTCGTCGGGCTTGAACAGCATGCTGGCGCCATAGCTGCCGTTGTAGGTCGTGCGCAGTTCATTGACCTGGCGCGACTGGATCAGTTGCTGCACTTCCGCGACCGGGCCGCTTGCAGCGGGCTTGGGTTCAGGCTGGATGACAGCCGGTGCCGGCGGCGGCGTGACCGGCTGCGCGCCGGCCTCGGCGGTTTTCGGCGCGTCGGATTGCGTGACGGCCGATTCGGGCGCGCTGGGTTGCGTGGCGGCGCATGCCGTCAGGCCAACCAGCGTCAGGCCGGCCAATGCGGTGCGCACGGCCAGGTGCAGAGAGCGGAGTTCCATGCCTTCCCCAAGGATGAGATTTTGAACAAACTATAGCAACTTTCAGTAGAGAAATGACGCACAGGCAAACCCGCGTCCTTCGCAGTCTTGCGGTCTTCGCGGCTTGCGCCATGCAGACGGGTCCGCGAGACCCATCTGTTCAGGAATAGGCCCCCCCTTCCCCTGGGCCCAGCACATCGGCCGACTCGCCCTGCCCGCCCGCAATCTGCAGCTTGCGCATCTTCTCCCACAGCACCTTGCGGCTGATGCCCAGGTAGGCCGCCGTATCCTGGCGCCGCCAGCCGTTGGCCTCCAGCGCCGCCACCACACGGACACGCTCGGCCTGCTCGGCTTCGCTCAGCGCGGGAGGCGGGATCACGGCTGGCGCGGGCGCACCGGCGGCGGGGACACCCAGGATGCGCGAGCAGTCCGCAAGACGCTCGAACACGCGCTCGATACGCTCGCGATTCCAGTTGCCGCATTGGCGGCGCACGATGGCGACCCGCTCCACCACGTTGGAAAGCTCCCGCACATTGCCGTCAAAGCGCGTCGCGGCGACGCGCTCGACCAGCCACTGCGGCAGGTCGGACACGTCCGGCAGCTCGCGTTCCAGCAAGGCCTTGAAGATTGCCGCCTTGTCTTCCGGACCACGCTCTTCCAGCGTCGGCACGTACAGCTCGATCACGGCCAGCCGGTAGTAAAGGTCGGCCCGGAAATCACCGCTGGCGACGCGCTTGCGCAGATCGCGGTTGGTGGCCGCCACCAGGCGGAAGTCCACCGCCACCTCGGTGGTGGCGCCCAGCCGGGTGATGACGTTCTGCTCCAGCACGCGCAGGAGCTTGACCTGCTGATAAAGCGGAAGATCGCCGATTTCGTCGAGGAACAGGGTGCCGCCGCTGGCTTGCTCGAAGTATCCCTTGTGCGCGCCAACGGCGCCGGTAAAGGCACCCTTCGCGTGTCCGAAGAAATGCGCCTCGAACAGGCCCTCCGGGACAGCGCCACAGTTCACCGCGACGAACGGCCCGGCGGACCAGGCCGCACGGTCGTGCAGGAGGCGCGCGATCCGCTCCTTGCCCACGCCGGTTTCGCCGTGGATGAGCACGCTGGTGCGGCAGTCCGCGAACATCTCGGCCTCGGACAACAGTTCACGCATGGGCGCGGACACGGCCACCAGGGGCTTGGGCGCATGGGCGGACGTATGCGCGGCCCGCTGGGCCGCGCCGGCCAGCCGGAACAGCAGGGCCCGCAGCTCCGCGCCGGTGAAGCTCAGCGGCAAGGTGTGCGAATACGCAGGCGGATAGAAACGCGGATCGCGTCCCCGCTCTTCCGCTGCCACCCAGATGACCGGCGCGCCTTGCGCGGCCAGCCATTCGCCGCCGCCAAAGCGCGCATCGCTCATCACCGTGACCGACACCATCGCCACCATCGGCCGGTTGGGGTCGCGCCCACCAGGCGGCGCCATGCCCAGCTCGGCGCGCATGACGTTGACGTCATAGCCCGCCAGGCTGCGCTCGGCGCGTACGGCGATGTCGGAGGCGCCCTCCCACACGTAGAGGTCGATCTCTTCGCTGATGCCCCCCGTCATGCCGCGCTCCCTAGGCTCGCGGCCCATCCCCTGTCGTTGTCAGCTTCCATCATCGTCTTCTTGCATCAATACACCAGCCGGACGTCGCCGCAACGCACGGACAACAGCGACACGTCGCTCTGGCCCAGGCCGATGCCCAGGGTGTCGTTGACCAGTTTCTGCAGAAGGCCGCCCAGCGCGCCCAGCACGGGCTCGAGCACCTTCACCACCAGGCCCAGCACGGCCGTCACGCCGTTGTTGCCCTGGACCATGTTCTGCACATAGGGTGTCTTGCAATTGCGCACGCCCTTGGCGCCGCCCAGCCCGCCGAGCAGGCCGCAAGTGACATCGCCGAGCGGCGCAACGAGCAACACCTCCAGCAAGGCGCTGACATCACCCAGCAGGCCATTGAGCACATTGCCGCTTGCCCATTGTTTCGCCCGGGCCGCCAGCGCCTCGTTGGAATAGCGCATCTCGGCGGCGATCTCGGTCAGGCTGCGGCCCGCTGGCGTTGGGCCCAGCAGGCGATTCACCCGTTCTTCCAGCGTGCCGCCCTGCAGCCCGGTGTCGGCGGGGTCGCCCAGCAGGTCCCCCAGCAATCCGCCGCCCACCTGTTCCGCCAGGGTCTGCCCCAGGCGGTTCAGGTCCAGGTTGTCGTTGGGCGTCACGGTCACCACCGTCGGCGGCTGGCCCGGGGCGGGCGCGGTCAGCGTCACGGTGTCCTCGCCCGACTGCAGGACCGGCAGGTTCAGATGGCTGCGCACGGTCAGCAAGCCCAGCACGCTGGCGACCGGATGGCGCGCCACCGTGCCATCGCAGGTGTTCTGGTCTGAAAAGAAACTGTCCGGCCCGAAGCCCGCCGCCATGCGCGGGAAGCCGCCCAGGCAGATGCTGGCAGCGCTGGACTGCACGCGGATCTCGGCCTGGTCGCGCGCCAGCGGTGCCTCGCACACGCGCGCCAGCGTGGCCTCGGAACGCCCCACTTCGATGATCACCGGGAGATCGATGCGCGTGCCCAACGTGTCGAGCAGGCCGCCCAACAGCGGCACGCCCGTGGTGCCCACGCGCGCATAGACGCGGAGCTGCGGCGTCACGGCGGACACGCCCGGACCGCCGATCGCGATCTGCGGCGGATCGATGACGCGCACCCGAGCCTGCACCAGGCCGGCCACATCGAGCGAGGGAATGGACAACAGGCGGCTGCCGTTGGCAGCCAGCAGCGACGTGCTGATGAGGTCCAGGACATTCACCTCGGCACGCAGCGCCGAGGCGGGATCGCCGGTAGCCACCAGCGCGAAGACGCCGCCCTCGCCGAACAGGCGCACCGGCAGGTTCAGCGGGCTGCGGCCGTCGATGACCGTGAGGTTCAGCTGGGAGATCAGGCCATTGAGCGCCGACAACGAGGCCTGCGTCACGCCATCTGTCTTGGACAGCACCTGCGCGGAAGCATCCAGCACCTGCCCCAGCGTGAGTTGCTGCAAGGCCAACAGTTCCTGGGGCGTTCCTACCCCGGCCGCCACGCTGGCGGGCAGGCCCAGGGCCTGCAACAGGCCCGACGGCGTCAGCCGGGTATTGACCAGACCCGACGCACTCAGGACATCCAGCTGGCTGGGAGTCAGCCCGATGGCCGCGAGCAGTTGCCCGACCAGGCCCTGCCCGCCCACGCGCAGCAGGCGCGAGCCCACGGAGAAGGCCGCCGCGGGCTGCGACGTGGCGGCTCCCGCTTCACTGACCACGATCTGGCCCGGCACGAAAGGCGCGATGCTGGTCACGTTCTTTTCCACCGTGACCCACACTGCATTCATCCGCGCAGGATCCAGCGAGACCGCGAAGTGGCGCCCATCGCCCGGCATGTCGTCAGGCGACCACTCGCCGCACACCACCGTCATTTCCTCATCGGCCAACGCCCCATGCTGCTGGAAATTCATGCGGGCGCTGGCCCAGGCAGCCGTCTGCGCGGCGGGGCAGCCGCCCCCGTCGGCCAGCACCTGCGCGCCCGCCAGGGCTGCGAAATCGGCCATGTTCTGCAGCTCGCGCTTCATGTAAAACAGGTAGCCGATCTGCGAAGCGCCCAGCAGCGACAGGCCCACCAGCAGCGCCGCGACCATGGGCACGACGATCGAGCCGCGTTGCCGGCAGGCAGGCGGCTCATGGCGCGAGCGCCAGCCATGCCGGCGCCTACTGCTCGGTGACGCCGCGCTGGTCATTGAACCACTCCGGGATGGGCTGCGAGAAACTGTCCATGTAGCGCTCCCAGGCCCGCGTGGCGGCCTCGCCCAGCATCGGCAGGTCCGTGCCCGCGCGGCGCCCGTCGCCTTGCGCGGCAATCAACAGGCGCGTGGTGTCGCCGAAGGCAGGCTCGGCCGCGGGAGATTGCGCGGGCGCGGGCGCAGGCGCCGGCGCGGCGACGGCCTGCACCACGGGGCGCGCTGCGGCAGCGGGTGCTGAGGCTGGGGTTGGCGCCACCGCTGCCGGTGCCGGTGCAGGTGCCGGCAAGGGCGCCGCGGCCGGTGGCTGCGTCAGCGGCGCATTGCCTTGAGACCAGGCGCCCGTGCAGGACAAGGCCAGGAGGGTGGCGACAAAGACATGGCGGCAAGGACGCATGGCGGACTCCACGTTGCAGACAAGGGCGGCGCGTGTCATTGCCGCACCACGGGACGATGGTCGTAGGGTTGCGCGGCCGAGGCGCGCAAGGCGGCGGTGGATTCGCGCTGCACTGGCGCCGATGGCACGGGCGCCGCCGCCGGCGCGCCGCTCACGTCCCGCACGATCGGACGCGCGTCCATTGCCGCCGGGTCATCGCGCGCAATGTGCGCGGCAGAATGAGACGGCTCGGGAACCTTGCTCGCCAGGGGCCTCAGTTCGGCGGCCAGGCGGCGCACTTCGTCCCGCACGGGATCCGGCAGTCCCGCATCGTTCATGACGCGTACCGCCCCCCCTTCATCTCCCTGCACCAGCAACAGCAAGGCCAGGTTGCTGAGCACTTTCGCGTTGCCAGGCGCGAGCTCCGCCGCCTTGCCCAAAGGCAGGCGCGCCTCGCCGGGACGGCCGGCAAGCAGGTGCGCATACCCCAGGTCGTTCAGCACCTGCGCATCGGTGGGCGCAAGCGCGGCTGCGCGGCCCAGGTCGGCGGCCGCGCGATCGAGATCGCCGCGTGCGCCAGCCAGCAAGCCCAGTCCATGCCAGGCGCGAGCGGCCTGCGGCGTGCCCAGCAGCGCCCGATAGGCGGCCTCGCTTTGCGTGGGCTGCCCGGTCAGGCGCAGCGCTTCCGCGCGCAAGGCCTCGATCTCGGGGTTGCTGCCCGCGGCCTGCACATAGGCATCGATATAGGCCAGCGAAGCGAAATAGCGGCCTTGCGACTGCGCCTCGCGCACCAGCGACATCAGCAATTGCGGCTGCGTGGGCGCCTGGCGCCGTGCCTCGTCGGCCTCTTGCTGCCGCATGGCCATCTGCGCCTCCTGCTGTTGCTGGACCACCTTCCAGGCCGACTCCTGGCTGGTCGCCGCGCATCCCGACACCAGCACCACTGCGCCGAGCGCCAGGACACGCAGTCCGGCACGCTGATCGTTCCTCATGATCCCCCCGCTACCCGCGACAAGCCGCGGATGACTGCCAAGAAACCCGCGCCACCCGTGACGATGAGCAAGGCGGGCAAGAGAGTCAGCACCATGACGCCCGTCATCTTGACGGTGAGCTTGCCGACCCGCTCCTTCAACTCCATGCGGCGGCGCTCGCGCACCCGCTCGCCAAACCGGTTCAAGGGATCCTGCACGGCGCCGCCGTGCCGGTCCACCTGCGAGATCAGGCGGCAGATCGCCGACAGGTCGTCATTGTCGAAACCCGTGGCCAGCCGCATCAGCGACTGCTCGCGCGTGCGGCCCCGCGCATAGAGATCCACGGCATATTGCAACTCGCGCGCCAGCACCGGCATGACCTGGCGGAACTCCGTGACCACCACGTGCAGGCTCTGATCGATCGACAGGCCCACGCCTTGCAGCAGTCGCAGCAGGTCGATCAGCAAAGGCAACTCCTGGTAGGCCGCCCGGCGCCTGCGCGCGGCGCGGCGCAACAACGTCCACTTGGGCAGCATCCACCCCAGCGCAAGGCCCACGAAGGCAGCGGCCGTCCACTCGATCATCGGATTGGCGGGCAGCAGGCGGCCTTGCAGCAGGAAACCCGCGAGGAACGGCAGGCCGGCCGTCAACAACACGCGCGCGAACATGAACAGCGAACGCGCCCGGCCAACGTCCTCGAAACCGCACAGGTCGACGACCTGCCTGTCCTCGGGCGGCAGCAGCACATTGCCCGACTTGCCCTCGCCCCAATGCCGGCCCAATTGCTCCGCCCGGTGCACGGCACTGCCCAAGGCGCCTTGCGGCTCGGCCTGCGTCTGCTCCGATTGGCCGCTGCGCCCCGCCAGCAGACGGTCGATGACCTGGCGGTTGCGATCCTGCCGCGAGACCTTCAGCCACAACGACGCGCCCGCAGCCAGCACCGCCAGGGCCAGCGCCGCCAGCGCCACCGCCGCGACATTGCGAGGATCAAGGTCGGCCCACAGGCCCAGGTTGGCAACGTGATCCATGTGCCCCCGTCCTATATCGACCTGGCCATGCGGTACAGCCAGTACGAGCCGCCCGCCTGCAACACCGCCGCCGCCATCAGCATGTAGGCGCCGACAGGATCCCGCCACATGTTGACCAACAAGGACTCATGGAACAGCACGATGAACACCGCGATACCCGCCGGCAACAGCGCCAGGATCCACGCGGACAGGCGCACCTCCGCCGACAGGGCCACCAGCTCCTGGCGCGCCTGCTCCAGGTCGCGCATGAATCCCGCCATGCGCTCCAGCACCTGATCGCTGCGCCCGCCGAAACGCATCGCCACGCTGACCACCGCCGCCACCAGGTAGAGCTCGTGCAGGCCGTACTGCTGCGACACCTGGCGTAAGGACGCATCCAGGTCCTTGCCCGAGCGCGTCATGCCGTCGGCGCGTTCCAGCACTTCGCGCAAGGGCATGTCGGTGTGGCCGGTAGCGGACTGGAACGCCGCGCCCAGGCTGTTGCCGATGGTGATCATGCGCACCATCGCATCCAGGAAGCCCGGCATCTGCATGACCATGCGCCGATGCCTGCGCTCGGCCTTCAGCCACAGCAGGAAGAACCGGAAGGCCCAGGCAAAGAACGCCAGTGCGACCGCGGCCACGGGCCCCGCCAGCAGCCACGCGAACGCCGCGGGCAGGAATCCCCACAGGAACCACGCAATGAAATAGGCCGGCGATGGGCTCACGCCTGCGCGCAGGAACAGGCTGGACCAATAGCCGCCACGCGCCCGGCGATTGTGGAAGGCAGGAATGCGCGGCACGCCCGAGGCATCGCGTGCCGCGGGATCGACCAGGCGAGAGCTGATGAACCTCTCCGTTGCCGCCATGCGCGAGCGCCGGCGCGCGTGGCGCCAGAGCAGCAGCGCCCCCGCCAGCAGAAGCAGCGCGGCGCTGGCAAGCAGCAACGGCAGGACCATCAGCGCCTCCTGCCCCAGAACCCGCTGCCGCCGCCGTCATCGGACGGCGCCCCGGCATTGTTCGCCCGCATCTCGTCACGGAATTTCGCCAGCTTCGGGGTATGCGGATGAATGCCCAGGCTGACCCAGCGATCCCGCTCCTCGCCCTCGGGCGTGCTCACCGTCTCGTGGCGGTACAGCTCCTGCGTGGCAATCACGTTGTCGCCCATGCCGGTGACCTCCGTGATGGACAGCACGCGCCGCTTGCCATTGGAGAGGCGCCCCACCTGCACGATGAAATCCAGCGCGCTGGCGATCTGCCGGCGCAGGCTGTCCTCGCTGCCCTGGTAGCCCGCGAAGCCCGCAAGCATCTCGATGCGATACAGGCATTCGCGCGCCGAATTGGCATGGATGGTGGCCATCGAGCCCTCATGGCCCGTGTTCATCGCCTGCATCATGTCCATGACTTCGGCGCCCCGCACCTCGCCCACCACCACCCGGTCGGGGCGCATGCGCAGGCTGTTGCGGATGAGCTCGCGGATCGTGACCGCGCCGCCGCCATCGAAACCGCCCTGGCGCGACTCCAGCCGCACCACGTGCGGATGGTTCAGCGACAGCTCGGCGGTATCCTCGATGGTGACGACGCGTTCGCGCTCGGGCACGAAGAAAGCCAGTGCATTCAGCAGCGAGGTCTTGCCCGAGCTGGTGCCGCCCGACACCAGGATGTTGCAGCGCGCACGCACGGCCGCCCCCAGCAGCGCATAGATGCTCTCGTCGAAGGTGCCCAGGGTCAGCAGGTCGGCGGGCTTGAGCGGATCCTGGCGGAACTTGCGGATGGACACCATCGGCCCGTCCACCGCCAGCGGTTCGATCACGACATTCAGGCGGCCGCCATCGGGCAGGCGCGCATCCACCATCGGGCAGGACTCGTCCAGCCGGCGCCCCAGCGGCGCCAGGATGCGGCGCACGATGCGCAGCACATGCTGGTTGTCGCTGAAGCGCAACTGCTCGCGCGCCAGCACGCCCGCGCGCGACACGAAGACATTGTCGTAGCCGTTGATCAGCACGTCTTCCACCGCGGGATCCGACAGCAGGTCTTCCAACGGCCCCAGGCCCGCCAGCTCCTTGGTGAGCGACTCCGACACGAGACGCATCTCGGCCTCGTTGATGGCCACGCGGCGCAAGCGCACGAAACCCGCCACCTCGATGTCGACGAACTCCTGGATGGCCGCGCGCGTCCAGCGGCCGAATTCCGCCCCCAGTTCCTCGATGCGCGACAGCAGGTGCTCATAGGCGGCGGTCTTGACCGACTGGAAGCGATCGGAGTGGACGAAGGCATCGTCTTCGCGTGAATCGCCGAACTGCAAGGTTGCGGGAGGAGTCATGGTCGTCCGGCGCTTGGCGCGCCGCTCAGATGAGGTTCATGCGCTTGTGCACGCCGGGCAGCCACGTCGCCATCCAGCTGCCGCGCCCGCTGCTGCCCGCCGTTTCCTCTGCCAGCACCCGATTGCCCAGAGCCTGGACCGCGCGCACATAGGCATCGCGCTCGGCGTCCTCGTGCAGCAGGCGGCCCTGGTTGGTGCACACCATGAGCTGCAGCGTGCGGTCGGGCAAGGTCCCCGCCAGCGGCAGGTTGAAGCGTTCGGCGATCTGCGTCGCGGTCATGCCGTAACGCTCGTCGTAGCGGTTCACCACCAGTTGCAGACAGCCCGGGTCGACATGCTGTGACTCGAGTTCGCGCAACAGGCTGGCCAGCGACACCAACGCGCCCACGCTCTGGTCGGTCACCACCCAGACCTCCTGCGCGGTACGCGCCAGGCCTGCCACGAACTCGGGGTTGGACAAGCCTCCCGCGTCGGTGATGAGCGCGCCGAAATGCTGCCGCAGGCGCTCGAACAGCAACAGGGAATCGGACAGGCTGATGGACCGCATGGCGTCCATGTCGCGCGGCAGGCCCAGGACGCTGATGCCGCCGGTCGTGTGCGCCAGCGCGGTCCCCAGCAGCGTGGGGTCCAGGCGGCGCAGGTTGCGCACGGCCTCGGCGAAATCGAACTCGCTATCGACGTTCAGGTACAGCAGGCAATCACCCGCCGGCCAGCCCAAGTCCAGCATCGCCACGCGGTCGGACAGGCGGGTCTCGGCCGGCGTGCGCGGCATGCGGCCGCCGCGCGCGACGTTCGCGGCCAGCGTCAGGCGCTCCTGCACCAGGCCCGCCAGATGCACGGCCAGCGTGCTGGTGCCCACGCCAGGACGCGCGCCCAGCAGCACAATGCCCCGATGACCGCCCTGGCGGCTGGACTCGCGGCTGCCCGCGCCCAGCACGCGCTGCACCACATCGCGGATCTCGTACGGCGCCGAGCCAGGATCGATGAAATCCGTCACGCCAGCGCGCAGGGCCGCCACCGGCCCTTCGGCCTGGGCCAGGCTGCCCACGGCAATGCAGGGCAGTTGCGGCGCGATGCGCGCAAGCATGCGCGCCAGGTCGGCGGAACGCAGCAGCTTGCCGGGCTCGCCCTCATCCGGCGTGAAGTCCAGGAAGACCAGCCGTGGCGACAACTCCACCAACCGAGGCGCGAGACGGTCGATGGCAGGCAGCTCCTGTGTCAGCAGGCCCAGTTCGCCCACGGCCTCGCCCAGTTGAGCGGCCACGCGGCTGTCCTTGGAGCAAAAGAGAAACATCGTCGATTTCTGGAGGGCCACGCCCTCTTTCAAATGGGGTTTCATGATCATTCCATCACCGTGAAAATCCAGGCATCTGCTGGCCGCTCAGCGGACCGAGCAGATAGCTACCCCAGGCATTGGTCGGCGTGTCTGCCACCTCTTGTCTCGCCCCGGGCATCGGCAGATTCACGCCGCGCGCGATGGGCCTGATGAGACGAGGCGTGACGACGATCACGAGCTCGCGCTCCTCTTGCGAGTAGCGCATGCTGCGAAAGAACGCGCCGATGATGGGCAGGTCGCCCAGGAACGGCAGCTTGTTGACGTTGGCGATGGTCTGGCGCGACACCAGGCCGCTGATGATGAAGCTCTCGCCGTCGCCCAGCTCCACCGTGGTGTCCGCGCGGCGCGTCCGGATCGCGGGAATCAGCGTGACGTTGTTGTCGCCGTTGAATATCTGGATGCCGTTGGTCGGATCGAGCTCGCTCGCCTCGGGCGCCACCTTCAGCGCAATGCGTTCACGCGACAGCACCGTGGGCGTCACCGTGAGTCCGATGCCGAAAGGCTTGTAGGTCACGTTCTGCGTGCCCAGCCCGCCCGCTTGCGGAATGGGTATCTCGCCGCCAGCCAGGAAGCTCGCGCTCTGCCCCGAAAGCGCCACCAGCGTCGGCTCGGCAAGAATGCGCGCAAGGCCGTTGCTTTGCAGCAGCCCCAGGCGGGCCGAGAAATTGCTGCTGTCGAAGGTGGCGCGGAAGCCGTCGGCGATGGCGCCGCTCAGCGTGGGCGAGGCCGCCCCCCAACTGCCCGTGCCATCAGACGCGCGCCCGGCAAGAAAGCTCAGGCCCACATCCTTGGCCACGCTTTGCGACACTTCCACCACGCGCACGTCGACCTGCACCACGCCGCCAGGGCTCACCGTGGAGGTGTCGACGATTTTCTCCTCGCCCGCGGCGGCCCGTGCCGCGCCCACTGCCGCGCGATGCTCGACCATCGACCCCGCGCTCCCGCTGATGATCGCGTGGTCCGCGGCGTGGTCCACGTCGATGGCGCCCACCGCCCCGCGCTCGCGCAGGGCGTCGTGGACACGGCCAGCCACCCTCACCCGCCAGACCGTGGGCCGGGCGCTGCCTTGAGCCCAAACCTGGACGCGCGTGGCGCCAGGCTTGTTGCCGATGATGAGAACTTGAGCGGGCGCCGCGCCGCGTGCCGGCAGCACCCGGACATCGGCCACGGTTTCGTCGCCCACTGCGACACGCTGCGGCATGCCTTGCACCGGCAGGGCCTGCTGGCCACGCACGGGCAACACGATTTCCTGTTCGGAGGACACCGCTGGGGCGCCCGCCTGCGCCAGCGCGGCCGCGGGGACGGTACTCAGCAGGATCAGAACGGCCGAACTGGCGATCAGGGTGGCGGTTGTTTTCTTCATCGCGGCGTATCGGTTCAGCATGTTGAGGAATCCGGAGCGGCAGGACATCACGGGTGGCGCAAGGGCATCAGTACGGCACGTTCTCGGAACGATTGCCGCGCAACACCTCGACGGAGCGGCCAGCCGGCCGCGGCGCGCCGGCCGGCCTCGCCGCCACGGGCGCGGCACCGGCAATCCCGCCCAGGCCCGTGCCGGCATAGGCGCGGTTGGCAGGTTCGCGCAGGCGCTCCCTTGCGCTCGCGTCCAAGCCGGTGCGAGCCGACAACACCGCGGCCGGTTCCACGAACAAGGCGGGGTCCGTGCCATCGGCATCGCCCGTTGGCCGCAGCACCAGCTGCAACCGGCCATTGCGGCTTGCCAGGATCAGATCATTCACGTCGACCAGCGGCACAGCCAGCAAGGCCGTGCGCGGCGCGGCATTCGCCTGTTGCGCCGCCTGGCGGCCGGCAGCCTGCGGCTCGGCGCCGCCCAGCACGCGCTCGCCATAGGCCAGCACGCGCACGCGCGGCTGCAGCAGGCGCGACTGGGTCTGCCCGACTTCGCCGCCCTGATTGAAAGTCATGAAGACATCCACCCAATCTCCCGGCCGCACACGCCCGGCAGCGCCCGTCACCTCATCGATCGGCACCGTCACCGCGCGCTCGCCTTCATGCAATTGCTCCTGCAGGCCGCGCAACAACGAGCTGGCCAGGACAGGCTCGCCCGGCGCCACGTCCAGCCGCAAGAACTGGCCCCTTACCTGCCCGGGATCCGTGAAACCCGTGGCGGGCGCGACGGGCCACTGCACGACCTCGATGGCATCGGCGGGGATCGGCGCGCCGGCCTCCAAGGCCTTCTTCGCCACGACCACCGGCACGCGCGCGGTGTCGGGTTGCGCCTGCGCAACCGGCGGCGGCGCCACTGGCTGGGGCTGGGTCACCGGCCGGCTGGCCAGGAACCAGGCGAAGCCGCCCAGCAACACCGCGAAGACGACGAGGAGAATGGCAAGGATGCGTGTCATGCTGCTCATAGAAGGGCTTCCGGTTTCACCTGCACGACGGCCCTGCCCCAGACGGCATCAGGCATCCATCGCGACTCATCACCGCCCACCAGGGCGCCAACCTGCTGCAAGGCGCCGACCATCGGCCAGCGCGCAACATCAAAACTGACCACGATCGCCACGCAGTCCAGCGATGCCCCGGACCAGCCGCAAGCCTGGCGCCGCGGCTCACAGGACACCGCCAGGAAGCCCGCGGCCTGCGTGGCCCGCACGCAGCCCACCAACGGGCTGACCGGTCCGGCCAGGCTGCCTTCGAGCACGGCGCGCGCGCCCTCGCCCGCGGCAAAGGACACGCGCTGCTTGGCCCAGAACAAGGCGCCGTAGCTGACCACGGCGAAGAAAACGATGAAGAGCACCATCATCGTCAAGCCGAACTCGAGGGCGGCAACGCCACGCTGGTGCAAAGGAGACGAGGCATTCGCGCTCATGGCGCGCCCTCCACGGGCACGACATCGGCCCCCAGCCGCACCCTGGCCTGAGCGGCAAGTTGCTCCGGCAGGAACAGCGCGCCCATCAGACCCAGGCTGATGTCCGGCACGAGCGGCGCCTGCCGGTAGGCATAGGAGACCCTGACCTCGATCTCGTCGCGGGCGGGCAAGTCCGCACCGCAAGCACCCTCGCCCGCCAGGAGGCCGGCATTGCCGCAGACGGCGATCCGCACCCCCTCCTGGCCGGCCATGTCCCGGATCCACTGCGCGTGATCCAGCGCCACGGCATGCGCGAGCCGGGCGCGCTGCGCCATGGCGGCTTCGCCCTGCTGCCAGCGCAGCGCGCCGCGCGCGCCATCCTGCGCGGCGATGTTCAGCGCCTGCTGCGCGGTGAAGATCAGGCCGTAGGTCAGCACGGCGTACAACACGAAGAAGAAGGCCAGGAAAACCAGCCCGAACTCCACCGCATATGCGCCGCGCTGCCCTACCTTCACGCCCGTCCCGTTGCCGAGAACCATAGCCAGAGCAGTGCGCCGCATACGAGGTGCGCCACATAGGGATGGACGGGGCGGCCCGGTGCGCGGTGCGCCCCCCTCAACACGGCCGACAAGGCATGCGCCAGTGCCAGCAACGTGCCCAGCAGCCAGGTGGCCGCCAGCCCCAAGGGTCCCAACAGGAAGCCCAGCACCGCCAGCGCCTTCACGTCGCCCGCGCCCATCTTTCCCATGCGCCAGAGCGGATAGGCCAGCATGCCCAAGGCGAAACCCAGTCCCGCCTGCGCGAAGTCCGCCGCCCCCGTGGGCGCGGCAGCCTGGCGCACGGCCCAGGTCGCCAGCCACCCCGACTGCGCGAGCAGGGCCGCCAACAACACCTTGTTGGAGACCTTTCTTTCGCGCCAGTCGCGCCAGCCAAGCGCCAGGCCCAGGCAGAGGAACAGCAGGTACCACAGGCTTGCTCCGTTCACGTCGGGGACTCGGGAAAGGACGCACGCCGCCACCGGCGGCGCCGTCCGGCACCGCGGCGACCGCGCTCACATCCGGCGACAGCGATCAGCCGCCGCCACCGCCTACAGGCGGCGTGACCGGGGTCTCGGTCTTGACCTTGTCGCCAACGTCGGAAAGCTTCTCGCCGATGCCGGAGAAGATGTCGTTCAGGCCGCCCGACAGCACGCCCAGGGCCGCGATGATGGCCACGGCGACCAGCCCCGCGATGAGGCCATATTCGATGGCGGTGGCGCCTTCCTCGTCGCGCCAGAATTGCAGCAATTGCGCTTTCATGATTACCTCCCGAAGGATTGTGTGTGGCCGTCTGCATGCGCGTCGGGCCGGTACTGCGGACACAAAACACCTGCCGGCAAGCGCCGGCAGGCGCACTCAGGACCCCTGCTTGCCTGATTTCATGTCAAGCAGGGCATCCATGCGAGCCGCAACCTGCTCGCGATATTCGGTGGAGGTGCGGTGAAGCAGCCAGCGCATCACGACAAGCGTGAGCGCGGACAGGACGAACACGACATAAGGAAGCGACGTGCCCCCCAGCAGCCAGGAAGCCTGCGTGGTGGTGGGCGTCGTGCAGATGATCGAGCCGGCAGCGGCGCCGGTGTAGTGCATGCCACACACCGCACCCGCCATCACAAGCGCGGCGACCACGCGATGCCATTCCCGCTGCACGCTGAAGGCCAGCCACAAGGCAGCGCTGGCAGCAGCCACCGCGATCACGACCGAGGCAATCACCAGCGGTTCGCTCCAGGCAAAGACCGCGGGCATGCGCATGGCGGACATGCCGATGTAGTGCATGCCGGCCACGCCGACACCCGCCAGCACGCCCCCCGCCAGGCACCGTTGCGTGCCATAGCGGCCATGGCCGACATACCAGAGCGCAGCGCCCGCGAAGAACACCGCGACCAGGAAACTGAGAATGGTGAGGCTGATGTCGTAGCCCACCGAGAACGGGAAGCGTTGGGCCAGCATGCCGATGAAATGCATGCCCCAGATCCCGATGCCGCCCAAGGCCAGCGCGGCGACCAGGACATAGCCCATGCTGACGGTACCGGCGGCGCCCCCAACGCCCGGACGACGGATGCGCGCCGCCGCCAGCAGGGCGACGTAGGAGCCCAGTGCGGCGATCACGAATGACAACCCCACCAAGCCGGCGTTGAAGGCCAGCGGCACGATGTCACCAGGGCTCATATCTTCTCCTCTGTGATGCAGCCCCTAGTTCAGGCCAGCAGGACTCTTGATTGCGGCGAAGATACATTTGTTACTTTTAAGGCTTCATTGCATTGAATGTCTCCAATACTAGTATCAACTACTTACAGCGACAAGAGATAAATCGATTATCCCCATTTTTGTCAAATTAGCTCCACAAAGAATATTGAACCTAAAATTTCTCTATGCGTTTCATAGTCTTATAAAAAATTGGCAGACTTGGGGATAGTCCGGTTGACAGTTTCAGGGGCAGCCCAGGATACTTACTGATGAAACCGGGAGAGAAATATATTGATACATAACTTTCAGCAGGATTTTATTATCTAGACCTCGGGCGAATCCGCCCCTTTTTCTCTTGCGCGCCTTCCTGAACGAGTTGCCGCCCATGATGTTTTTTCGCATCACCCGCCCTGCCCTCGCAACATCCCTGGCCGGTGCGGCCTGGCTGGCAAGCGCGTTGCCGGCCTGGGGACAAGGCGCCCTGCGCGGCAATCCGGTCGACGCATTGCCTCCCCTCGAAAGACCCGCCCCGACACAACCCGCGACCAGTCCCGTCATCGCGGTGCCCAGCCCCGAGGAAGAGGCCATCCGCCAGCGTCTGGCGCAACGGCTGGTTCCGCGGCACTTCGACGTGACGGGTGTGCGCACCCTTCCCTTCGACCAGGTGCAGGCCGTCCTGCAGCCGCTGGCGGGCAAGGAAACCACCATCGGCCAACTGGCGCAGGAGGTGAACAAGATCACCGCGCTGTACCAGGAAGCCGGGTACCCCCTGTCCTTCGCCCTGTTGCAGGACCAGACATTCGCCAATGGCCTGGTCGTGGTGACGGTGGTGGAAGGCCACGTCGGCGCGGTGCGCATCGAGGGCGACCTGGGCAGCGCCGAGGACCGGTTGCGCACGTTGGCGCAACCCCTGGTCGACCAGAAGCCGCTGACACGCGAACTGCTGGAGCGCCAGTTGAATCTGATGCGCGGCGTGCCAGGCGTCACGTTCACGCCCGCGCTCGACCTGCCCCGCCGGGCAGATGGGGCCAGCGAACTCGTCCTGACGGGCACGCACAAGCCCTTTGGCGTCAATGGCGGCGTGTCCGACCTGGGCACGGGCGTGCAAGGCTTGGTGAACATGAGCGCCAACAGCCTCACGCCACTCGGAGAGCAGGTTCGCCTGACCGCGGCGGTTCCCGTGAACCAGGACGACGTGCGCTATTTCGCGGGCGACATCCGGGTGCCGGTGGGCAGCGATGGACTGGCGGTCAAGGTGGACGGCTACACCTATCGCGCGCGGCCCGATGACCAGGCGCTGGAATACCTGGGCTTCGACCGCAAGGTACGCAACCAGCGGATCGGCGTGGGCCTGAGCTATCCGCTGCTGCTCAACAACACACGTTCCCTGACCGTGAGCGGCGGGGTCTACGCCACGCAGTCGCGCGACATATACAACCGCGACATCGACGGGGCGCAGTTCGAGCAGGACGTGCGCGTGCGCGCCGCCACCACGCAACTGCACTACGTGGAAACCGGGCAACGGCAGTCGCGCGACATCTCGCTATCGGTGTCACGCGGCTTCGACGCCGCGGGTGCGCGCCAGGGCATCACCTCGAACTTCGGCTTCACGGGCTCGCCCAACGTCGACCTGGACTTCACCCGCTGGAACCTGGAGGCCAAGCAATCCGTCATGCTGCCCGCCCAGTTCGGCGTCACGCTGTCGGGCGCCGCGCAGTACAGCAGCGACGTGCTGCCCAACACGGAACAGATCTCCTTCGGCAGCTGGCGCTACGCCATGGGCTATCCGCAAGGCGAACAAAGCGGCGACAAGGGGTTTGGCGTGTCGCTGGAGCTGAACCGGCGCTTCGCCATCGGCACCACGTATCTGAGCGTCGTGCAGCCCTACATCATGGCCGACTATGCACGCACCTGGTACAACGCGCAGTCGCTGCGCGTCTTCAACGACAGGCAACTCGTCTCGGCCGGCCTGGGGTTTCGCGTGACGGACGACCGCTACTACCTGTTCGACTTCAACGCGGCCAAGCCCATGGGGGAGCGCACGGTCAACGGCAATGATCGCGACTGGCGTTTCAACGCCAACTATTCGGTTTTCTACGACGCGTTCTGAGCGTCAGCCCTCCTGCACGACGCCATCGCGCGGCCCCCATGGGCCGCGTTTTTCATGGCGCTGCGCGCCCTCCCAACGATGTCCCGCGCCGCCCTCCGGATCAGGGAAAACGCCAATCCCGGACCCCCACGTTACGTAACGCCCCCCCGTAACGTCGACCGGAATCACCCGCCCATATGTAACTTTCGCAGTCTTCGCATGGTCGCAGATCGGGGGCCATCGCAGTCCGCAAGATTCCTTGAAACCCTTGTGAAACAAGGCTCTCCGGTCGCCCAGGTGCTTCGTTTCGTGTTCACGATGATCCGCATTTTTGCGTTGGCACGCTTTATGCGTAGGGAAGGTCATCAGGCGCGCATCGCCTGGCCTACCGACCCAAACAGATCTGGAGCACATCATGAAAACGATCCAAAGTTCGACGCTGCATCGCACACTGATCACCAGCCTCATCCTGGCCGCCATGCTGAGTCTTTCGGCCTGCGGCAGCAGTTCCGGCGGCCGCGACGCTTTCGCCGGTGGCCCCGGCGGCGGCGATAACGGCGGCGGCGGCGGCGGTGGTGGTGGGGGCGGCGGCGGTGGAGACAACGGTGGGGGGGGCATCACGCCTCCGCCTGCCCAAGTGCTGGGCATGCTCGAAACCACGCTCGGCAATACGGGCAGCGCGGTGGACAACCTGATCAACACGGGCGCGGGCGACGCCTTGGGCACGGTGGGCGCGGCGCTCGACACCACCGTCGAGCCCCTCGTTTCGACCCTGGTCGACACGACCCAGACACTGGGCGGCGCCACGGGCCTGGGCGCGCCTGTCCACGGCCTGCTGGCCCAGGTCGGCGGCGCCGTGGCGGACGCTGGCGACACCCTGGGGCAGGCAGGCCTGCCGGGCACGCTGGCTTCGGGGGTGGGCGGGCTGGTGAGCGGCCTGGGCAATGCCGTGGGCAGCGCGGGCGGTGTCCTCCACGTGGGCGCGAACGACCTCACGCCGTTGACCACGATCCTGGGCCATGCCACCAATGGCGTCGGTGCATTGACGGACGCGCTGGGCAGCGAAGGAGGCCTGCTGCATCCGGTGACGTCGGTACTCAGCGGCGTGACTGGCGGCCTGCTGGCGGGCGAGAGCCAACCCATCCTGCAACCTGCGCTTTCCAACACCGGACAGGCGGTCGACAACCTTGCGCCCTTGGGCCTGAACGCCACGCTGGGCGGCGTGGGCGCGGCCGTCGACCCGATCGCGAGCCCCGTGGTCGGCACGGTCACCAACGTCACGCAAGGGTTGGGAACCAACACCGGCCTGGGCGTGCCCGTGGACAACCTGCTCAGCTCGGTGGGCGGCACACTCGCCAATGCGGGCGGCACCCTGGACGGCACCGGTCTCCCGCTGGGCGTGGGCGGACTGGTGGCCGGCCTGGGCAATGCGCTGACCAGCACGGGAGGCCTGGTCAACCCCAATCCCGCCAATCCCAATCCGCTTGGCGCGGCACTGGGCCATGCGACGGGTGGCGTCGCCTCGCTGACGGCAGGCCTGGGAACCGGCGTGCTGCCTGGGGCCGGGCAACAGGGCGGCCTGCTCGCCCCCGTCACCGGGCTGCTGGGCGGCTTGGGCGGTGGCAACGCCTCGGGAGGACTGCTCTCGCCCGTCACGGGACTGGTGGGTGGCCTCACTGGCGGCCTGGGCGGCGCAGGCGCGGCCAACGGCGGCCTGCTTTCCCCCATCACCGGCGTGCTGGCAGGGGTGACGGGCAGCGTTGGCGGTGCCGCGGGCGGTGCGAACGGCGGCCTGCTGGCGCCGGTGACCGGCCTGCTCGGCGGCGTGACCGGTGGCGTGGCGGGCGGCGCCAACGGCGGCCTGCTGGCCCCG